>Ga0224558_1001403_pt1 | contig 25289 bp, 17 predicted proteins | sample 714S32024metaG_FD_180682 | JGI IMG/M metagenome (GOLD analysis project Ga0224558, IMG submission 180682) | Peat soil microbial communities from Stordalen Mire, Sweden - 717 S3 20-24 | ecosystem: Environmental > Terrestrial > Soil > Wetlands > Peat | place: Sweden: Norrbotten County, Stordalen... | reverse complement strand
GTGACCGCGCTGCCTCCCGAGGTTACCGCCAGCGTGGTGGTCGTGGCTGTGCCGGCTGCCCCAGCCGGAAGCCCAGCCAGCAGCAAAGTGCCGAACAGCGCCTGAAAACAACCTTTCAAGCGGCCGTTGCGCCGCCGCCCTCCCCCCGCAGTGGCGCTGGCGAAGGCTCTCTCCATCCCAGCCATGGAAGGAAACAGGAAGGCGAAGAAAGACGGCAGAGATGCACAAAACCATCCCCGAAGGGACGGCCACGGGTATGCAGCCCACGCGACGGAAGGCATAAAAACTCTCCCATTGTTGAAAAACGGGAACAGACCGCAAATCGGGACCATGCCGATTCCTGCCACCGCTGCCTGCCGATCCGGGTAGCTGATCTGCAATTATGCGCCTGCAATCTTGTAGCCTCAAGTCAGCACGCGATCTGCGTCACTTTTTGGGGTGTTATTCGCCGTTTGACATGGATGATCGCCACACGAACTGAACTGCGCCGTACTTTGAAGGCGCAGATTCCGAAGGCGCGGATTCCGAAGGCGCGGATTCCGAAGGCGCGGATTCCCTTGCACATTCGCGGAGGGGATAATCCATCTCAGCGTCCCCCCGTCCGCGCCTGTTCCGCCACGAACTGATTTGGCCGGCCCAGGAGAACCTCAGATAGCCGATATTGGCGCTGCTCCGCGCGCAGCGGGCAGGTGACCACGACGGACTGGAACGGAAACTCCTTTACCCCGGCGGGACATCCCGCCGACACCGCTTGCGCTCGACGACGAACTGCTTGCGTTCCTGAATGCCGAATCTCATGGCAGAACCAGCAGAGGCGAAGAAGGACCGAAGGTCTACATGAGGACACCCTGCGAGTTGGCCTGGCTTCGAACGTTTGGGCTACGGCGCCGCCGTACACGGTCATGTCGGCATCGCCCAAAAACCACCCCTAAGCCATCGAACGCGGGCTCAAGGGACCCGGCGCCACAATCCTGTTCAGGATTGCCAGCCTATATGGCAAGACGATCGCGTGGCTGTTGACGGGGAGCGGCGGCGGGGCTCAATGAGGCAGCCGGCTCAAGCAGCCAAGGCAGCGCTTCTATATCGCCTGCGATGTCGGCGAGCGGGCCGGCCGTCAGAGTGGGATAAGTCTATTTCACAGGAGTGAAGCACACGGTGATCTCTAAGGAGATTCTGAACAAGATGGCCGCCATTCCCGGCGTTTCTTCAGTCAGCTTCTCAAGTGAAGTTCCCATGGATGGGTACGATTCGAATGATTTGCTTTACGCGCAGGATCATGTCCTGGGCGAGGGCGAACTGCCGCCGATCCGCCGCTTCAAATTCATCTCGCCGGGATTCTTTAGGACACTGGGCACCCGGCTGGTGGCGGGGCGCGATCTCACCTGGACAGATACTTATGAGAAGAGGCCGGTGGCCATCGTCTCGGAGGCCTTCGCGCGCGAGTATTGGCACAATGCCAACGGCGCGCTGGGGAAAAAGATTCGCGTGGCAAGCACGGACGACTGGCGCGAGATCGTCGGAGTTGCCCAGGACATGCACGATGACGGCGTAGACCAACCCGCTCCCGGCGCCGTCTACTGGCCCGCCATGCTCTCCAACTTCGAGGGTCAAAAGCAGGAGCTGCGCCGCGGCGTCGCATTCGTCATCCGCAGTCCCCGCGCCGGTTCGCAAGCATTCATGAAAGAGGTACAGGAGCAAGTTTGGTCCATCAATCCCGGTGTGCCCCTGGCCGATCCTTCAACGCTCGGCGAGCTTTACACAAAATCCATGGCGCGGACTTCCTTCACCCTGGTGATGCTTTGCGTCGCGGGCGCCATGGCCCTGCTGCTGGGGATCGTGGGAATCTACGGAGTGATCTCGTATTCGGTGTCGCAACGCACACGCGAGATTGGGATTCGCATGGCGCTGGGCGCGCAGCGGGACGAGCTGACCGCATTGTTTGTGCGCCAGGGAATGTGGCTGACGGGCATCGGCGCAGCGTGCGGCCTGACGGTCGCATTCGTGACCATGCGTCTCATGTCATCGATCCTGTTCAACGTGAGCCCCGTCGATCCGATCACCTACGTCGCCATCACCGCCGGTGTTGTGGCAACCGCATATCTGGCATGTTATCTGCCCTCCCGCCGCGCGGCGACGGTGAACCCCGTGAATGCCCTGCGGTCCGAGTAGCGCCCCTCATCTGCGAATGGTTGCAGCGCAGCGTACGAGTTCACGCCGGCCAATCTGAATCGAAGCCGGCATTTGACGGAGCGATTGGATGTGGCTATGCGTGCAGAGGGGTTTACACTTCCAACGATTGTGCGTTCAGATTGCTCCCAAGCGTTGGATTTGTGGCGGAAAGCGAGAACGAGACTGCAGTGACTGGGCTGTTCATGGAAGCGTCGGGCTTGACGAAGTTGGAACCTCGAAAAGGCGGTACCGATTGCCGGTCATCTGGTCAGTCTTGGCATTTGTGCGAAGTTCGACGAGCCGCTTCAAGAGCGCAGGAACCTGGTCTTTCTGATCCGTCTTACGCAACGCCACGATCAGGTGGTAGACGGCCTGCTGGTCGTTCGCGTCGAGAGCCAATGCAGCGCGGCCATGTTCGACGGCCAGATCCGTATGTCCATTTTCGAGGTAAATTGTGCTGAGCAGATCGTGAGCCGCAACCAGGCCCGGGTCGAGTTTCACTGCACGTTTGGCGGCCTCCACTTCCTCCTTATACTCGGGACTCCCCTCCGGCCTTCCTTCTTCAAGCAATTCCTCGGCAAGCAAATATTGAGCATACGCTTCGTTGGGATGGGCCTTGACGGCAGCACGAAACTCGGCCAGTGCCTCAGCCGACTTGTGCTGTTGTGATTTGACAAGCCCCTCGGCTACTCCAAGAAACAAGAGCTGAGGATCAATTCGACTGGCGGTATCGAAATCTTCCGCGGCGCGTGTGAACTCGCCGAGTTGAGTCAGCAAGACACCTCGAACGAGGTAGAGCCTTGGCTCATTTGGCAACTGACTGAGGCCGGCATTCAGTATATCGATGCCCACCTGAGGGGACGCATGATCGTAAGACAGAGTGGCAAACTGCAGATAGGGGTCCACGTTTTTAGGGTTCGCGAGAATTGCCTTGCGCAGCAGCTCGATAGCGCGGGGCGTGTCGCCTTTCGACTCAAGAATTTCGGCGGCAAGGGCCAATGCGTCCTGTTCAACCGGCGTCGTTTCAATTAGCGGCTGGAGTGTCGCCAGCGCATCTTCCGCGTGGTGGGCATTCCACTGCGCAAGTGCGAGATTGTAACGAGCCTCGCGCTTTGTTGGGTCCACTGAGAGTGCTTCGGCGAAGGCAGCGACTGCATCTTCGTCGCGCTTCAGAATGGCCAGGCACGAGCCATATTCGGTTAGCGCTCCCGGCTGACCGGCAATGACTCCGGCTGCCCTCTGGAAATGATCGACGGCGTCGGCGCAATTGTTCTTCCGGTAGTCAAGAACACCGAGCATTGCATGAGACGTTGGATCGTCCGGCCGCTGAGCCAATACCCTCAGGAGCAGCGGTCTTGCCGCATCGTGACCCATCTGAAACTCGGATTGCGCCGCCCCTTCCAGAGCAGGCAGGTAGGCCGGGGCAAGTTGCAACGCATGTTGATATGCCGACAGCGCCTGTGGAAGGTTGCCCATTGCTGCCGTAGCCATTCCACGCAATGTCCAGATCCTGTAATCGCCAGGCTGTCTTGCCAATGCCGTTTGACTTAAACTCAACGCTTGTGCGAAATCGCGGTTGCGCAGCGCGTTGGCAATAGGGCCAACTTCGTCTTGCGCGGCCTCACCTTGCGCAAGACAGACGGGCACTAACGCAACCAGGAAGCACAGAAGGTGCACATATCGAGTTTTCCCTGGCATCATTAAAACCCGTCGCCGGGCGAAAGGGCCCGGGCTCTCCAGTCCGCTCATCTCGCATCTCATCGAGGTTCGCGAAGATGGCTCTGCGTGGCATCAAGGCGCAAGTGACTCGGTAAGTTGAGGCGTTACGTTGTCGAAAAAGATTCCCTGCAATTGTCCTGGCGCCATTTGCGGAACGCGCAGTTCAATTGTATGCCGCACGTCGGGTGCGATTATCGAGAGATCGGCGTAGAAACCAACAAATGAGGCCGCATCGACCCGGCTGGAGCTGTACGCAGGTTGCAACTTCAGGGGTTGGCCATCAAGCGTTCCACTCACTGGGATGGAGTCCTTTCCATCCGCTGCCTGCACAAAGAGCAGGAGCCGCTCTGGTACCAGCCAGGTTGACTGGTAATCCTCTTGTGTCCACGGGATGGGCCACTTCAACTTGCGAGCGGCCAACTGATCCAGCACACGCTGCGGAACTACAAAGGTTCCCGTCAGTGAGCCATTCACGCTCGGAGCGACCGCAATCTCCTGAGCCTGGGCAAACCGGGTTCCCTCGAAGCGAACTTGCGCCTCGACGTAGCCGCCAGACTGCGTGAACTTCACGGCATTCCCGTTGACGGTCACGGTCGATACCTTGGAGCCGGCCGGAAGCAGCACACCGAGCTTCTTAATCGTACCGGGCTCGCCGGCAGCATGCTCAACCGACAGGGCGCCTCCCTTCAGAGCGACGCCAGGCGGTACGGCGCGGTGCAGAGCCGCTGCATTGAAGAGAATGGGTTGGTCCAATTTCCCTTCAGGAATCAGTTCCAGGACTGTAGCGCTGGTCCCATCGAGGGTCAATTCCACTTGATCCCCGCGGTTCCACGCCCCCGTCCCCGGCTTTCCAAGCAGACGTCCCTCTTGCGGATATAGCTCGCGCAACAGGAATCTCTCTCCCTTTGTCAGACCAATCGTCGCATCGAGAGAAATCTGCGCTGGCAACTGCTTGTAGTTGGGGTTGAACAGGAACAAATAACCGCGATCTCCCAGAATCGCTGCCGTGCCATCCACATGACCCAGGGCCGGCTGCTCGAGAATCGTGCGCGTGTGGCGCAAGTATTCCTTGTTCTTCGCGGTCCAGGCAAGCCAGCCGCGAATCCACGCCTTGTCTTCCGCTGAGAAATACCTGGCCTCCTCAGGATCTCGCGCCGGAATCATATCCACCACGTTGTTCCAACCCCCGGTGGCAATGGAGGAGATGAAGGAGTACCGGTAACCCAGGTAGTCCCAGTCCCGCGGCCGGTACCGGGTATACATCATCTCCACTCCCTGGCGATGACCATCTGCCCCGGGAAGATTCCGCGAACGCTCGGTCTGGTGCGTGGCATAACCGGGAATGATCTCCTCCGGCGCAAACTGGTAGTTTCGATACCAGTAATTGACGAACCGCGTGCGGTCCGCTGAGACACGATCGAAATGCAGATCGGGATAGGGTTTGAAACTCTCCGGTTGCTCGTCGTTGCCGGTCGGGTGAGGATAGCTGCCGGCCAGCCAGCTCCATGGCCCAAACATCTGATAGGTCTGCCGCCCGTCGATGACGATCGAGGGCGCCGCCCGGCGCAGGGTCTCCATGACTCTCCGCCATCCGTACCACTGCGCATAGCTGCTGCTGCCCGGCAAATCCAGCCAGGTATAGTCGAACGAATAGCCTGCTATCCCTGTGCGCTTCTGGAACGCGATCAGATTGCGGATCAGGTAGTCCTGAAGCTCGCGGGATGCCAGCGTGGCATAGGTAAACGCGTCGCCATCTTTCGCGGGCCGCTTTACCAGCCAGGAAGGATTCGCCGCAAAGGGCGCCGATGGGTAGACATAGGCAAGCAGGCCGACATGCTTCTGCTTGGCATAGGAAACCATCTCCGAGACACTTGCCGGAATCGAATCTTTGCCGGGATCCCACTCACCCTTGCGAATCTTCTCGCCCAGATTGAGCCACAGAACATACTCCCAACTCCATGAGTCGGCGCTTTGCGTGCGATCTGCAAGCGTGGAATTGCCGGGGGCATAAAGAAGCGTCTGAATGCCCAGCGCGGACGCAGTATCGATGATGCGTTTGTACTCCGTTTTTCCCTCTTCCGTACCCACATCGATCTGATAATCGTTCAGCGTCCATCCAACCTCCACGCTGATGGACGCAGCCGGCGGATCAATCAGGAACGCACGTACACAACCGGTAAAGGCTGCTATCTCCGCTTCGTCCATCCCGTCATCCGGTGTTTGATTGGGCGGAAGATGCCATTCCAGTGCCATCTCGCGCGGCTTGCGGTTCCCGCTCAGACGATAGGCGCCAATGCATGCCGTATCGCTCGCGAATGCTCCCCAAGCCTGCCGCCACTCCATCTCCGGCGCATAAGCGACGGTCACCGATTGTCCATCCCGTTGCACTTCGAGAAATGGATTCTGGACCGCCAGAAGCGCGCCTTCATTTCCAGCGAGGCGCAGGAACTCGCCGAAATCCTTCCCTGGCAAAGACTTCCGGCTCTGCTCGATGGTCCCGCCGAATTGTGGTACATAGGTTGACGGCACATAGTCGGAAATCACTGCATTCCGCACCGTCAGATCCAAGGGGACGACCCGGTGAACCGTGAAGTTCGCGTTGGGCGCGCGCAACACCTTGATCTGCTTGCCGACGAAACTCCAGGTCGCGCCCAGCCTGTAGGTTACCTGGATTCGATAGCCGGAGATTTCGTAGTCGTAAGAGACTTCACCGGCCTTGGTCTTTGCAACGGAAGGTTGCTGATCTCCGCTTCGCAAGACGGTGTCGCCGATCGCCAGCGACCAGGCATCCCGCGCAACATCGACTCGAGCCCCCGATGCGGCATCCTTGATCGATACAAGGCCTTGCGGGCCGAATTCCGCGGAGACGGCCGCATTTTTCAACTCCAGGTTTTGCGCCAACGAGTTTGCAGGCAAGAAAGCAAACAGACAGGCGAGACTCAGCACAATTCGATGTGTGGCTGGCATAACATCCTTATGGAAATGCTGGGCTGGAGTTGAGTGCAGGGCATTTCGAGGGACGATGCGGAGGTCTGAACTCCGACCGCCCCTCGTAACAATTGCAGTTGTTCAGGATGGGAACTCTTGTATGAGCTGCACTGAAAGATATCGGCACAAATCCCCGCTACGCTTTCCGCGCCGCTTCGGTAGCCGAATTGGGGCTCGGGCCTCACGTCGATCATTTCAATCCGTGCGGTTTGCGTGAAGCCCGTCGCGCCAAGGTCCGTCCTGTTCGCGCTCCTCCAGGGCTAGAAAGTAATCCTTGCTGCAAGCTGCAGGTAGCGCGGGAATGAAGTGCTGCTGGTGGTGCCGAACCCTGCACTTGTATCGTTGTAGTTAGCGTCCACGCCGTTCAGGTTGACCCGGTTGAACAGGTTGAACGTATCCAGCCGTAGCTCCAGGCTGACATGCTCGGCTATCGCCGTGGTCTTCTTCACGGTAAAGTCCGAGTCCGCGTAGCCGGGGTTGTGGAATTGGTCTATTTTCTCGTTGCCTTCCGTGCCGGAAGCGCTGAACGTCGGCTGCGCAAATTGGCTGTGGGTGATAATGCCCGAGTCGACAACGCCAGTGTACTCATACGACTTCCGGTCGTGCTTTTGGTTGTAGCTGACCACGTTCGGCACATTGTTGTTGTCGCCGTCCGCGGAGTAGTTGCCGCTGTTGCCAGCAAAGGCAATATGCCCAGCTGCCAGTTCGCTCGCGTAATTGGCCGAGGTCACCGTGACGCCGGTGGTATCGACCAGGCTCAAAGCGTTACCGGCGCCCACATAGAACGGGTTGCCCGACTGCAGAATGGTGGTCGCCGACAGGTTGAAGCCGTTGGTTAGTCTGCGCGTAAAGCCATTTCCGTTCTTCAAACCGGGAATATCGTAACTCCAGCCCAGCGAAACCCGGTTCGGCGCATCCCAGGGCGAGGGGCTGTAGAACTGTTTGAAGTTATAGGAAGTTCCGCCGCCGCCCACGTATCCTTCCGGATAGTTGTTCCAATCATCCTTGGCGGCCGAACGCGTGTAGGAGGCAGTCAGGAAGCCGTGGGCGCCAATCTTCCCCTTCAACGCCACGATGAACGCGTAGTAATTTGAGTACGCCGCGTTGAACGCATAATTGATGGAACCGAAGCTGGTATTGAGGCGGGTTTGAATACCGTCCCCTGTCCATACTCCGCTCGAGTTGAACGCCGGGTGCTGGATCAGATCTCCGGGGAATATATTCACATCCACGCCGTAGGTGGTGTTTCCCGTATTGCCGCCCGCCGAAACAAGATTGTAGCCATGCGACCCCTGGTATCCGACGCTGGCCACCAGGTTTGCCCTCAATTGGCGTTCCAGCCCGGCCGACCAGTCCAGCGCATCGGGGGATGACATGCTCGGGGACGTTCCGCCGACGCCATTCTGCGCGCCCACGATCCCGCCCTTTGCGTCGAGCGTGGTTCCGACAAATGCCGGCGCCGGAAAACCAAATGGCTCCGTGTTCTGCGTTCCGTAACCGAAAATGGGAGCCGCAGTGGATCCATTGCTATAAAACGTCGGCACAACATATCCCGGCGGGTTGCCTTTCAAGCCGTTTTCGGCGTTCCCCAGTGTGAACTCGTTGTGGAAGAGCCCAAAGCCGCCGCGCGCCACCCACTTGCCGCTTCCGGTTGGATCGTATGCAACGCCGAAGCGCGGGCTGAAGACCCAATTCATATCCTTGTTGAAGACATGCGACTGTTGGGTCATTACGCCATTCGCAACCTGATCTGCGAATGTGGATGCCGATGCAAGATGAAAGTTGGCCAAAACGGTTCCGGCAAGTGCCACGTAGGGATTGCCGAAGTTGTCGTAGCGGATGCCGTAGTTGACGGTCATCTTGCGATTGACCTTCCAGCTATCCTCCGCAAAAATGCCAGAGGTCGTTTCCTTATAGCCATAGTTTGCGGACTCGTAAGCACCGGTCAGCGGGTTATACGAAATTCCGCTTTCAGTGTAGGGGTTGTTGGCGATCAGGTCGATCATGTTATTGAATTGGAAGGAGGGCTGGTCATAGGCGCCCGCGAACAGTGCAATGTCGTTGCTGCGCCATAGCTCGAAGCCGGCCTTGAAGCTATGCGTGCCAACAATATGGGTCAGGACGTCGCGCCAGTGATAGCTGTGCTGGATGTAATCTCCCTCAGCAAACCCATCGCCAAAACCCTGCCCCAGTCCGGTCACGTTCACGATCGGAACGTCGAAGAGGCCAGTGGCGGGCGAGAAGCCCTCGATCCGGTTGTAGCCGAAATCTGCCTCATTCAACGTGTTCGATGAAAAGGTGTGCGTCTCGTTCCCTTGCAGAGAAAAGGTGAAGTACTTGCTGGTCGTGGCAAACGCCGGACGAGCAGCCGGTCCGCCATTGTTGATGGTGTCGCGGAAAAACTGGCCGTAGACGCGATCTTTCTTGAAGTATTTGTCGATGCGGATGTTGTACTGCTCGGCGTTGTAGTAGCTGGAGCTGTTGAAATTGCCGGTGTCGAAAACCGGTGTGGAGCAAGGGACGGAAATGTCGTCGTAGGCAGTAACATTCCCGACGCCGGCGGCGCAGGCTTGTTGAGCCGCCGTGCTTGAGAGCGTATTGCTCCACAACGAGCCGGCCGTAGCCGCGAGCTTGGTGTTCACCATGCCGGATACCGGATACTTTTGCATCAATGCCACTTCGGGGCTGTTGGGCGCCGCGGTTTGGGCGAAGGCCAAAAACGCCGGATCCTCGAACCCATCGAGCGAGGTCCCATTGGAGGCCAGCGACAGGTAAGGCTCATAGCCGACAAAGAAAAAGAACTCCTTGTGGGGAATTACCGGGCCGCCCACGGCAAAGGACATGTTGTTGACGTGATATGGGTTCACCGGGGTCGGCTGCGGCACCCCGAATTCGCCGCGCGCCGCCAGGTTTTGATATTGGTAGTATTCGCTGGCCAGGCCATGGAACTGATTGGTACCGGACTTGGTGGTCATGGCGGTCTGAATGGCGGCCGCGCGACCGTAGTCGACGGAGTACGTGTTGATCTGAACGCTGACCTCCTGCAAGACATCCGAATTCGGCGTCAGGTTCAGCACGCCGGGGCGAATGGTGCTGGTCACATCCATGCCATCCACGATGTACTGATTGCCGGTGGCGCCCTGCCCGCTGGCGCTGGCGTTGACCCAGTTTTCCGGTGCGAAGTTGGTGGATGTGCTCGATCCGGGCGAGTTTTGGCCTCCCGTGCCGGTAACGCCGGGAGCGATGGTGATGACATTGGTCGCATTCCGCCCCGGCAGCGGCAGGTCGGTAAGAGCCTGGGTGTCCAGCGTCTGCTCGAAGCGGCTGTCCGAGGTGTCGATCAGCGGAGCCTCGGTGGACACCGTGACCGTGGACGCAACTTTCTCCACGGTCAGGGTCAGCGGAACATCGCGCGTCTGATCGGTGGCCAGATTGAACGATACCGAGGCCGTCGAGAATCCTTGCACGGTAGTCGATACGGTGTAGTTGCCGGGCGCCAGGCTGTCGAAACGGTACACGCCACTGACGTTGCTGAACGCCGTCTGTGTGACGGCGGTGTCGACGTTCATCAAGGTTACCGTTGCCTTGGGAACAACGGCTCCCTTTTGATCTTGTACAGTTCCCTGCACGTTGCCATTGAATTGCGCGTAGCAGCTGGCTGTTGACATGAGCAACACCAGCATCAGGATGTTGAAGAATCTTCGCGTGGATCCCCTCATTTTGGCCTCTCAAAAGCAGTTTGGTGTGTGCGCAGTGGCGCCGGATGCCCAGACTCCGGAATGGCTGCCGGCATGACGCCCGGAACGATCTCAATCCCCGCGTCCTGAAAACGTTGAGCAAAATCCTCTGGATTCAGGAACCTATCAACCCTACTCACTTGGGATGAGACGCGCATGAGCTAGTATGACCACGCTGACATAGTACATATGGACTAGAAGCCGCTATCGTCTTGCTCGGCATTGAGCTTACGGCGTAGACTCCAACCTGCCCGTCAATGAATAAACTCTGCCAATACGGACACCTCTGGGGACGAAACAAGTCTTGTCTTGGAGTGGCCGGGCTGGCCTGCGTACTTGTCCTTTGGGCCTCTGCCTGCCGATCCCATCGGCAGGTCAGGATCGCCGTCATCCCCCAGACGGAAGGAACTTTGTTTTGGGAGGCCGCACATACCGGGACGGAAGACGCGGCCGACCCAGCCGGAATATTCATCTATTGGAAGGCCCCCACGCGCGAGGATGATGTGGAAGCGCAGATTGCGCTGGTCGACCGTGTCGTGGATAACAACTATCAGGGATTGGTGCTCGCTCCGGATCAGGCCCTGTCTCTTATTATGCCGGTGCGGCGCGCTCTGGCGCACGGCATCCCCACGGTCATCATTGGTTCCCCATTGCCGATTCCCGCCGGAGGAAATCTCTCCTATATCCTCAACGATGACGTAGATGGCGGCCGGCTTGCCGCCGAGCGTGTCGCCGGGTTACTGAACGGCCATGGAACCGTCGCTCTTCTGGGCATCAATCCGGACATTACCGGAATCATGATCCGCGCGCGCGCTTTCGAGCAGGTTCTCGCTCAGAATTATCCCGGTATCCGTATCGTAGAGGAGCGGATGGGGTCGTTCAACGTACCGCACGAACAACAGGTGGCCGAGGATGCGCTCAGGGCCAATCCGGATCTCGATGTGATTGTCGCCCTCATGTCGACCACAGTCGATGGAACCCTGTCTGCGCTGGACACCACGCCGGAGAGGCACTCAGTCAAGGTCATCGGCTTTGACGATGCTGGATTGCCTCCTTTCGATCAGAAGAGGAGTCTCGATAGCGTGATCCAGGAGGATACTCGATCCATGGGGCAGCAGGCGATCGAGCTCATCCATTCCAGGCTGCTCGGACAATCCGTGCCGGCAACGGTACATCTCCATCCCAAGCTCATCACGCGCAACAACATCGACACGCCGGAGGTCCGCCTGATGTTCTCCCAGGATTGGACACTTGGCCGCTGGCGCTGGAGTTCGGCGCAATGAAACTCCCGCGCTCGCTGCGCCGCCGGATCCTGGCTGGATTGCTTGCCAGCCTTGTTCTGGCCCTGGGGTTCATTGCGTCGCGCGCCTATCTTCACAGCCCGAACCGGGGTCTGCCCTATCGCGATTCCTTTGCCAAAGGCCGGGCCAACGAGTGGAAGGCATTTGGCGGCACATGGGAACTTGTGAATGGCGTCATGCGCAACGACTCGGATGAGCGGGGAGCGAAGCTGCTGTCGGGATCGCCCTATTGGCGCAACTACTCCATCGAAGCCGATATCAACTTGCTGGGCATCAGCGGAGACGCGGGTCTGGTGATTCGATCGGCGAATGAAGAGGAGGGCGTGAATGCCTACAGCGGCTACTACGCCGGGGTGCGCACGCTCGATAACGCACTGATCCTGGGCCGCGCGGAACACGGTTGGATGGAGGTCGTCAAACAGTACCCTACCCCCGGCGGCATTCGCCCGTTCCAGTGGTACCACCTGAAATTGCTGGCCTACGATTGCCAGATTGTCGCCGCTGTAACCACTCCGTCGCAAGCGACTCCAACTTCCCTCGGCATCAATGACCCGGACTGCGTCCATTCGGGCCGGGTCGGTCTCCGCTCCTACTCTTCCGGCGGCATCTGGCGCAACGTCTTGGTCCGCCCTGCAACGTATCAGGATCTGGTTGAGACGCTAAAGAGTGGGCGAGGTCCGGGAGATTCCGAAGCCAGGGATACAGCCCTCCCGGATTCAGAATCTCTCGGACTGCAACCTCGACAGGAGCAACAAAAGGCGAACGTCCGCTCCAATGCAAACACGCAGATCATCGCGAGTCTGCGCCTGACTTCTTTCGCCATGCCCGCGACCGCCACGGTCCGCGGTGTGGTCATCCTGACCGCACCGCTGCTCTTCGTTCAGGATTCCACGGGCGGAGTCTACATACCCCAGCCCACGGCGCCTCTGCTCAAGGTCGGCGACGAAGTTGAGGTCACCGGCGAGGTGCATCCCGGCGACTTCAGTTCTACGTTGGAACACGCCAAGGTTCAAGTGCTTTGGGCACGCACGCCCGTGCCGCCTGTCTCGGTAACGGCATCCCAGGCATCCACAGGCAGATACGACGCCACCTTCATCGAGGTACAAGGGCGTCTTGCCGCCAAGGAGCGCGGACCGGACAACACGCTCATTCTCGATCTCGATGAAGGGCCGCAATCGTTTCGCGCCATCCTGAATCCAGGACGCAGCGACTATCTTTTCAGCAAGCTCAAACTGAACAGCAGTCTTCGCCTGCGCGGCGTCTGTGTTGTCGATGCCGCGTTCACCAGGAACCTTACTCCTTTCGTCCTTTTGCTACGCTCCAATGAGGACCTGGAAGTGCTTGCCGGTCCGCCATGGTGGAGTACAGGACACGTCATTGCCATTGTCATCGCCTCCCTCCTGCTCGCGCTGGTAGTCAACTTCGTTTACAACCGCATAGCGCATTGGCGTCTTCAGGGCGTACTGGAGGAGCGCCAGCGACTGGCCCATGAGATGCACGACACCCTGGCGCAGAGCTTTGCCGGCATTGGATTCCAGTTGCAGGCGATTCGCAACGGACTGCCGGATGGGATGCCCACATTGCATCAACAGCTTGATTTGGCCAGCAACCTTGTCCGCCACAGCCACGAGGAGGCGCGGCGCAGCATCGCAACGCTTCGTCCCGAGGCGCTGGAGTCGGAAGATATACTCTCCGCGCTGGACTACTGCGCACGGCGCATGGTAGAGGGCGGTCCGGTTCAGGTGGTTTCGGAGAGAGAAGGCGACGAGAGACCCATACCCTTGCGGATCGCGGACACCCTTTATCGCATCGGTCAGGAAGCTATTGCCAACGCTGTCCGGCATGCACATCCCACCATCCTGAAAGTTCGGCTCACTTACAGCGGAAATGCGGTCTGTCTGCAGATAGACGACAACGGAACAGGCTTTACGCAGGGCGGCGGGCTGCTGGGCTTCGGTATCCGCGGCATGCGCAGGCGAGCCGAGAGCATCTCCGCGGCCTTTCAACTTCAAAGCAAGCCGGGCGAGGGCACGCGTATCCAGATAACGGCTTCATTGCCGCCTCGCATGACCCTCGTCTCCTGGCCGAAGCTCTTGTGGAAATATGTTTGGGGGCATTGGATCGATGGCCGACCTACGAAACACGCCGATTCGCATTCTTATCGTGGATGATCATCCGGTTGTACTTGCCGGCCTCACCAGTATGCTTGGCACTCAGGCCGGCATGGAGGTCGCCGGCTCCGCTTCCAGCGGCGAAGAGGCGCTGGAGATGCTTCGCGTCAAGCCCGCTGACCTGCTGCTGCTCGATCTACGCATGCCCGGCATGAGCGGAATCGACACCCTCCATGCCCTCAAGCGAGCCAAGATCGGTGTCCGCGCGATCATCCTCACCAGCTATGAGACGGACGAAGACATCTACCGCGCGGTACAGGCAGGCGCTCAAGGCTATCTCCTGAAAGACGCGCCGCAATCGGACATGATCGATGCCATCCGGGCAGTTGACGCCGGTAAGCGCTACTTCCCTCGCCACATTGCCGCACGGCTGGCCGAGCGCATGATGCGCACCAATCTCACCGCACGCGAACTGGAAGTCCTGAACATGCTTGCCCGGGGGCTCACAAACAAGGAGATTGGCAGCGCCCTGGACATCAGCGGCAACACGGTTCGCAATCATGTGAACAGCATAATCGAGAAGCTGGAAGTCTCCGACCGCACGGAGGCTGCCACCACCGCCATTCACCGCGGGATTATTGAATTGAACGGCTGATACGCATAGGATTGCCTGGGCGGATTGCGAGGTCTCCGGCTGGGCAAGGGGGATGGAATGAGACAATTGGCAGCCGGCAGTCTGGGCGTCTGGATTGTGGCAGTAGCCATCGCCGCCATTCTTGGGTGGGGCGCTGTGCAGCGCGCCTCAACCGCGGCAGATGCGTTGTTTGCGCAGTCACTGGCCAGTCCATACGAACCATATGCCGGAATCGCGTGGTAGCTATGATTGGGGAGAGTTGACTCATGAGTCGAAAACACCTCCCACATCGAATCCGTTTTTGGTCAGCGGCTTTTGGTCAGCGGCTATTGTGGCGGAGCGATACGATGCGAAGGTTGATCTTGCTCGCAATGTTTGTGGCCATTGCGCTTCCCGCCGGGGCGCGTATGACGGTGGCGCAATTGGAGCAGGTGCTGACCAAGGCCCGCTTCGCGCACAAGTCGGACGCAGAGGTTGTGCGCCAGATCCGGCCTTTGGAACTCTCCGAGCGGCTGACGGAGGCTTCGCTGGACCGCCTCACCGCTAATCTGGCGCCCGGCCCCCAGACAGTGCAGGCCCTGCAATTGCTCGCCGATCAGTCGGCTTTTCTCGATCCGCCGGCAAGCGAGTTGCCGGCCATAGCCCCTCCCGGCGACATTACCCAGCAACAGATGCTCGATGCGGCACGAAGTTATGGGGCGCAAACCTTGTCCCGTCTGCCCAATTTCCTCGCCACGCGGACTACCAACCGTTACGACGACAGTCCCCAGGAGTTGACGAAAAACGCCTGGCCGGTCCGCGCGGGACTGCACCTTGTGGGAACGTCAAGCCAGGAAATCTCTGTCCGCGACGACCAGGGGACCCTGTCGCCCGCCGCGGCTTCCGCCGCCAGGCAGGAGCAGGCGCACAATGGACTGACCTCGTGGGGCGAGTTCGGCCCCATGCTGGCCATGATCCTGACCGACACAGCCAAAGGTAAGGTGAGCTGGAGCCACTGGGAGCAGGCTGCGGCGGGCCCGGTCGCAGTCTTCAATTTTTCGGTGCCCAGGGCTTCATCGCACTTCCAGGTAAACGGCTCCATCCCACAACACGCGCCCGTCGAAACCAGATCCGTCACCATGCCCGGCAGCTTTGGACTGCAACCGGGTCTCGATGTTTCACGGACCACAATCTTCCACATTTTGCCCGGTTATCACGGCTCGCTCTGGCTGGACCCCGCCACTGGGACCATTCTCCGCATTTCCGTCCAGGCGGAATTGAAAGATCGCGATCCAGTCAAGCGGTCCGACGTTCTGGTGGAGTATGGTCCGGTCTTGATCAACGGCCGTAGCTTTGTCTGTCCGGTGCGCAGCCTGGCCTTCCGCATGAACCCCATCGACCCTAACGATACCTCTGGGGCTGCACCGCTTCTGATGTTGAACGAGACGCTGTTCACCGGCTATCGTCGCTTCGCTTCGACGGTACGGATTCTCCCCGATATACCATAGGGGTCTGAGAATCCAGCGGCTGCAGACTCCGGATTACCGGAAACCGGCTTGCAGGCGCCTGTGCTCCAGGCGTCGGAAATCGTTCCAACTGAAGAGCCCGCCACGCAGACAAGCGCGGCAGCGGTAGCGCACGCGGCCACTGCGCCAACCCAGGCAGACACCGTTCTGCATATGACCACCAATCTGGTGCCGGTGGATAGCGAAAGAGTCTCCACGACGGGCGCGACACAGAAATCACGCATCCTTTGTACCCTATGCGGCGCTCCAGTCAGCATGGAGCGGCTGCGGGGGAACTCGCGCCGCGTGCTTCATCACCAGGCTCGACGCGCACGCGCAGCCACAATAAGCCTGCCACGATTGCCAATCCCGCGGTGAGCGACAGCGCGGATTCCCATCCGATGCGCTCTGCCAGCCAGGGCGTGAGCGCGGGTGAAACCATGCCGCCGAGGTTGCTGCCGAAGTTCATGACGCCGCCGGCGAGGCCGCTGCGCTCGCCCGAGAGCTGGGTCATCGTGGCCCAGAAGGGGCCTTCCGTGCCCAGCACCAGCACCGTGCACGCGGTGAGTGCGAGGACGGCCACCATTGGGCTGGGCGTGCGGGCGCCGATCAGCAGAAAGATGGCGGCGATGCATAGGGCGGCGAGGGGGACGCTGCGGCGTCCCCATGTGGCTCCCCAGCGCGCCACAGCCGCGTCTGAAAGCACGCCGCCCAGCGGGATGGCAAAGATGGTCGCCACCCACGGCAGCGCCGTGAAACTGGCGGCCTTGAGCACCTCGAGATGACGCACCTGGACCAGATACAGGTAAAACCAGAAGACGAAGATATATCCCAGGTAGCCCTGCAGAAGGTAACTGGCGAAGAGGAACCAGAAACTCGGAGAGCGCAACGGCTGTGGAGAGGCCTTAGGCGATCCCGCCGCAAGGGAAGTGCTGGCCGCGGGTTGGAGAGTAGCGCTCTCAGACGAGTGAAATTGCCGGGGCGCGAACCACAACCACAGCAGCCCGGCGGCAACGCTGAACGCGGCGGCCACCAGCAGCGCCGCGCGCCATCCGCAGCGGCCTGCGACGGGCGCCAGCAGCAGGGGCGCGACCGCCGATCCCACGCCCACGCTGGCCAGCACCAGGCTGTTGGCGCGAGCACGCAGCCGCGGCGGCGTGGTGACGGCGATGGTTCTGCCCGAGGTGGGATAAGTGGGCGCGGCCATTACGCCAAAGAGGGCGCGGATCAGCCATAGCTGCGGAATGACCATGGCCAGCCCATAGCCATGCCAGGCGGCGAAGGCGGTCAGAGTGCTGAGCAGAGCCCATCCCAGGCAAAGCACCAGGAAGATGCGTCGGGCGCTGACGCGGTCGGCCAGTGCTCCCGAGGGCACTTGAAACGCGGTGTACCCGATCAGAAAAGTGCTGAAGACCGTGCCCATCTGCGCCTGGGTCAGGCCAAAATCCTTCATCATGCCGGGAGCCGCTATGGTGACGGCGACGCGGCCGATGTAACCGGCTGAGGCCGCGGCCATCAGCAGCAGCACGAGGCGCTTGTTCATAGAGGACGGCGAGTTTGGCCTCGCGGGGCAAGTCACTGGAGCCCTTTGTGAAAGATAAGTTCCGAATGCCCCGGCACACAGTAATCTTCAAGCTTCCCGACAAACTCGTAGCCATGCCGCCGATAAAGCCGTTGGGCGTGGTGGTTGAACGACGACACCAGCAGAAAAAGGTGCCCGCGTCCGGCGAAACGCCGCTCGGCAAAACGCAGCAGTTCTGATCCGACTCCTTGCCCGCGCACCTCCGCCGCAACCGCAACGCTGGCGATGTAAGGCGACGCCGCCAGACCGTAGGGGGCCAGCAGGATGAAGCCCGCCCGCAGGTCATTCTCCCGGCTCCTGGCGACAAAAAGCTCGGAGCCGGGGCGGGTCAACGCTTCGCGGCATGCTTCGAGATCGCGGCCCAGGGTGATCCAGGGCTCGGAGGAAGCCATCAGGCTGGCGCACCATGCATAGTCGTCCGGCGCGGCCGCTGCAACGTAGACCGGAATCTCCATTCGAGCCTCAAGAACAGCAGCATCATAACAGCGGCCCCACCTCCGCACAACGTTCGAGAACCAGGCAGAAGCCCACGGTCCCGCCCCAGGCAGACCCTGCCGTGGGGCGTTCAATTCATGAAGATCGTGGGCTGTCTGAAGCGCTTTCGGCGATCATGCGGCACTTAGGAAATGCGCGCCCGCTGCGCGGATAAACGATAGGACATGGAGCATGACAATGCAGGCGGCGAATGCGGTTCGGCCAGGTCGGCGATGGTGGGCAGCGACGAAAATTGCTGGATCAGGATGCGCCGGGGACCCGTTCCGTGCGTGGGCGAGAGGTTGATGGTTGGTGTGGGCGGAGCGTCTACCAGCTTGACCATGACCTCCGGCGGCGCCTGGTACTTCAACTCCGTCGAGGAGGTGGTCTGTTGCGCCAAAACCGATGGGATCGATGGAACGGCAACGGCGACGACAAGACAAAGAAGAACGGCGCAAGAGAACGCGGAAGGCAGGAGCATCTTCATACCGACGCAGCATACCAGAGTCTGCGGCAAGGAACCGCAGCCTTGCTAACTAAATCATTAGTTGCACGTCTTATGAACCAGGGACGGTCGACGGACGACTTCCCATGGACTTGCATCTTCAATGCCACCAAAGAGATCCATCACGCTCACTCAGGCTGAACTCCGGCTGATGAAGATCCTCTGGGACCGGGGCGAATCGACCGTGGCCGAAATGGTAGCCGCGATTTCCGCCGATGAGGCGCTTGCCTACACCTCCGTCCTGACGACCATCCGGATTCTCGAGACCAAGGGCTACGTCAGCCACCGGCAGGAGGGCAGAGCGTTTCTTTATAGCTCCTGCATCGGGGAGATCGAGGCCAGCCGATCGGAAGTTCGCCACGTATTGCAACGATTTTTCGGCAACTCCCGGGAGCGGCTTTTGCTCTCGCTCCTGGGCGACGACGAGATCAGCCCCGGCGAACTGAGCCGGCTGAAGGAAGCCATTGCCAATGCGCCGGAAGATGCGCGAGAGGAGTCTTAAATGGAGCCCCTCCTTCAGGCCGCCTCACCTGTGTCCGCTGCCGCTGTAAGCGCTCTCTTTTCCGCCGTTTGGGAAGGCTGCGTTCTGGCCGTTTGCGTGCTGGTCTGCCTGCGGCTGCTGCCCCGGCTCAGCGCCGCATCCCGGTCTGTGGTTTGGATGAACGTCTTCCTGCTGCTGGTGCTGATGCACATGGTCCCTCCCTTCAGAGAGCACCTTGGCATCGGCGGCCCGGTGGATGCTTCACCTGTCCGCCTGGACCTGCGCTGGAGTGTTGCCATCGCCGGCCTCTGGGCGATGCTCTCTGTCTGGAGGGGGACGCAGCTGATCCTGAGCGCCATCCGCCTGCGGCGGCTGGCAAATCGGGCCACCCCTGTACCTGCCGACCCGGCTCTGCTGGCGCTTCTCAAGGGTGGGCAAGGCGGCCGCGCGGCTGAGCTCTGTACTTCCGTCGAGGTCGAGCGGCCCAGCGTGTTTGGCTTCTTTCGCCCGCGAATTCTCGTTCCTCCCGCACTCGTAGAGAGGCTTTCCGCCCTGGAGTTGCGGCAGGTGGTCCTGCACGAGATGGAGCACCTGCGCCGCGGCGACGACTGGACCAATCTGTTGCAGAAGATTGGCCTGGCGTTCTTTCCGCTGAATCCGGTGTTGCTCTGGGTGGAACGGCGGCTCTGTGCGGAGCGGGAGCTTGCCTGCGACGACCGCGTCCTGCGCTCTGGCGGCGCCCGCAAGGCCTACGCTCTCTGCCTGACGCGCCTCGCCGAATACTCCATGCTTCGCCGCAGCCTTTCGCTTGTCCTGGGTGCGTGGGAACGGCGGCCGGAGCTGGTGCGCCGGGTGCACCGCCTGCTGCGGCGGCCCCATGAGCCGATGGGTGGCCGGCAAACGGCGCTGGTAACCGCCAGCCTGCTCCTCGGCGTGTTGAGCGGCGCAATGACCCTGGCTCGCAGCCCGCAGCTTGTCAGCTTCGCTCCGCTTGCTCAAGCAACGGTGCAGGCCTGGTCCGCGCATCCCGCAGGTCCTGGCGAGATGAACCTCCGTCAATTTGGAGGCTCCCCGCAACTGGTCAAAGCGGTCCTGCCCCAGCGGCCGGTTCAATCCGCACATACAGCGAAGCCGGTGCGGAGTAACGCTCGAAAGCGGAGTTTCAGGCGGCCTTACGCGCAGAGCCAGCAGGCGTGGGTTGTGCTGGCTGCATGGAGCGACGCCGAAACTCCTCCGCACCTGCTATTCGCCGTCGCGCGAAGGAGTCGAATCTCGTATGCCGCCGTCCCGATAGCGAATGGCTGGCTGATCGTTCAAATCTGATTCGAACGCTCCCTGGCGCAACCCTGGTTGCGCTCAACGTCAAACCCTAACCGGCAACAAGGAGAAGGTTCCCCATGTCTCAATCAACTAATCAATTAGTAGTAATCGCAAAGAAGATGGCCGCGCCCGCGGCAGTCGCCGGAGCCTTCGCTCTGGGAGCGGCACTCTTCGTCGGCCACGGCAGCGTTCACGCCGCGTCGGCCATAGACGACAACAGCGTGGCGGCGCTCACCTCGCTCGATCGCGCCATGGAGGCAGTTGCGGCGCGGGTAACTCCCGCCGTCGTCAATGTCGCCGTTACCGCGCGGGGTACCGGCGAGGCTGAAACCTCCGAAGGTCCGATGCAGGGCCTTCCGCCAGGACTGCAACAGTTCTTCGGGCCGATGCAGCAGTTGCCCGCGCAACCGCAGATCGAGCACGGAGTGGGAAGCGGCATCATCATCACGCCGGACGGTTACATCGTCACCAACGCGCACGTCGTCGATGGCGCCGTGCAGATCAAGGTGACGCTGAACGATCGCCGCATCCTGAAAGCGAAGCTGATCGGCGTCGACAAGCTGACGGACCTTGCCGTGCTCAAGGTGGACGTGGCCAACCTGCCCAGCATTGCCTGGGGAGACTCCACAAAGCTGCAGCCGGGCCAGACCGTGCTTGCATTCGGCAGCCCCTTCGGCTACTTCCAGTTTTCGGTCACGCGCGGAATCGTCAGCGCCATCAACCGGCCGAACCCTTACTCGGATGACCCGCGCAAGCCGGGCAACTTCATCCAGACCGACGCCGCCATCAATCCCGGCAACTCCGGCGGTGCCCTCGTCAACGCACACGGCGAGCTGATCGGCATCAACACCTTTATCATTACCAACAATGGTTCGTTCGCCGGCGCCGGCTTCGCCATTCCGTCGCAGATCGTGCGCGCTACGGCCGAGCAGTTGATCCAGCACGGCAAGGTCGACCACGGCTACCTCGGCATCGGCATGAACGACGTCACGCCCGATAACGCCCATTTCTTCAATCTGCAGGATGCGACCGGAGCCATTGTTTCGCAGGTTACGCCGGACTCTCCGGCAAGCCGCGGCGGCGTGCAGACCGGCGACGTGATCACGCAACTCAACGGAGAGAAGATCGTCAACGGAAGCGCCTTGCAGGTGACGGTGAGCGAGATGGCTCCTGGGGCGAAGATTACGCTGGGCGTTATTCGCGACGGCAAGCCGGTGACGTTGAGCCTTACTGTGGGTCAGTTCCACGGCAATGCCGAAGTGGCCAGCAACGACGGACGGGATGGCCCGCAAAGCGGCAAGCTCGGCCTCGCGGTCAGCGATCTGACGCCGGATGCACGGCAGCAGATCAACGTGCCTGACCAGGTTCATGGCGTCGTCGTCCAGAGCGTTCGACCGGCCAGTCCAGCCGATGAAGCAGGCATCCAGCCGGGTGATGTCATTGTCGAAGTCAACCGCAAGCCGGCGCAGTCCGCCAGCCAGTTTGCGAGTGAAGTGCACCAGAACCGGGATGGAAAGGATCTTCTGCTCCTGGTCTGGTCGAAGGGCAATGCGAGCTATCGAACCATTCATCCCGACCAGGACGAACCAAAGGGCTAGTTGCACAAAGATGAGGCCGTCGTGGATCGAGACGGCGGCCTCGCTGCTTGCGCTTTCGGGTCTCTCCCGACTCGGCCGTTGCCCTTGCCGCCCGCGTCAAACTTGCGGGACAGGATTTTGTCGGCGAGCACGAGAGCTCTACCTGTCGGAAGCGCGGCCGGGAGAAGAATTGCCTTATGAGCGGCTTTTGGACGACGTCATGGCCGGCGACGGCGCGCTGTTTACGCGTGAAAACTCAGTCGAGGCCGCGTGGGCGGTGGTCGATCGGGTGCTCAAGACCCATCACCGCGTTCGCTCTCGCAAGCGTCGCGGCCGGGGGCCGTCAGGCGAAGAGCAACGGCGCATCCGCAGTCGAACAACGAAGCGATTCCGCATCATGACTCCGCTCTGGATAGGATGACCGCGGACGTGATAACTTGGTTGCGTTTGCAAACAACAACGCCGCCGGGCGACCATGAGCCGCGCCCGGCGCTATACCGGGAAAGCCGGCACGGTATCCGCCATGATCAAGAAGCGTCTTGCAACTCTGCTCTGTCTTCTGGTGTCCGGGTTCGCCCCGGCCCTTGCGCAGCAACCCCACTATCCGTTCAACGATCCTGCGTTGCCCATGGAAAAGAGGATCGACAACCTGCTTTCGCTCATGACCGTTGACGAGAAGATCGACTGCCTTGGCACACGCACCGGCGTGCCTCGGCTTGGCGTCCCGAACTATGGCGGCTCCGAAGGCATCCATGGAGTGGTTCAGCGTGAAGCCAGGGGCAAGCGCTTGCCCATTACGACGACGCAATTCCCGCAGCCTCCGGGCATGGGTGAGTCGTGGGACCCGGACCTGGTTCGCCAGGCGGGAGGCGTGGAGGGCTATGAAGCCCGATTCATCACGCAGACCGCTAAGTATGACCGTCAGATGCTGATGCTGTGGGGACCGCAGTCCGACCTTGCGCGCGACCCGCGCTGGGGCCGCAGCGAAGAAGTCTACGGGGAAGATCCGTTCTTCAACGGAACCATGGCTGTCGCTTTTATCAAAGGTCTGCAGGGGGACGACCCGAAGTATTGGCAAGCGGCCGCACTGCTCAAGCATTTTCTTGCCAACAGCAACGAGGATCGCCGCACCAGTTCGTCCTCCGATTTCGACCAGCGCCTGTTCTGGGAATACTATTCGGTGCCTTTCCGGATGGGTTTCCTGGAAGGAGGCGCCAAAGCCGTCATGGCCTCCTACAACGCCTGGAACGGCACTCCAATGGCCATCAATCCAATCCTAAGGAGCATTGTCCGGGACCGATGGGGGGTGGACGTGATTTCAAGCGATGGAGGGGCGGTCAAGCTCCTTGTCGATCCACGCCATCTCTTTCCCAACCAGGAGGCCGCGGTCGTCGCGTGTCTCAAAGCCGGCATCAATCAGTTTCTCGACAGGTATCTGGACGAAACCAAAGCCGCCCTGAAGGATGGCCAGATCACCGAGGCGGAGATCGACGGCCTGCTCCGCCCCAAGTTCAGGGTCACGATCCGTCTTGGGTTGCTCGACCCGCCGGAGATGGTTCCCTACGCGAAGATCAAGGCCTCGCCGGAGCCAATCAAAGACTCGCCCGAGCCCTGGAATGCGGACAAGGATCGCGCCGTCTCAAAACAGATGGCGCTCGAATCGGTGGTGCTGCTCAAGAACGAAAATGCCTTTCTGCCTCTCGGCAAGGATTCCATCAAGTCGATCGCCGTCATCGGGCCACTGGCCGATTCCGTCCACTGGGACTGGTACGGCGGCACGCCTCCGTATGTGGTTACGCCGCTCAAGGGAATCAAGGATGAGGTTGGTCCAGGCGTAAAGGTCAACTACGCCGCCGATGAGATCGGCAACGCCGCCGTCAATGCGGCGAAATCTTCCGATGTCGCGGTGGTGGTGGTCGGCAACGATCCGACCTGCGGCCCTGATATGGCGCATGACTGGTACAACACCGCCGACGGTGGCGGCACACTCCCCTGCACCGTGCCCAGCGACGGACGCGAAGGGCGCGATCGCGAAAGCATCACTCTCGATCAGGAGCAATTGGTGAAGCAGGTGTATGCCGTGAATCCCAAGACCGTGGTCATCCTGGTCTCCAGCTTCCCCTTCGCCATCAACTGGACGCAGGCCAACATTCCCGCCATCCTGCACATGGCCCACGCCTCGCAGGATGAGGGTACGGCTCTTGCCAAGGTTCTCTTCGGGGACTACAACCCCGGCGGGCGCCTGGTGGAAACCTGGCCGAAGTCTCTCGATCAGTTACCCCCGATGGTGGATTACAACATCCGCGACGGCCGCACCTACATGTACTTCAAAGGAGAACCGCTCTATCCTTTCGGCTATGGCCTGAGTTACACGACCTTCAAATACTCCAATCTACGGACTAACTCCCCAGAGCTGGCCAGGGATGGCACGGTCACGGTCAGCGTCGACGTGACCAATACCGGCAGCCGGGCGGGCGACGAAGTCGTCCAGCTTTACGTCGAACACCTGCGCTCAAAGGTGGAGCGTCCGCGCGAAGAGCTGAAAGGCTTCCAGCGCGTCACCATCCAGCCCCATGAAACGAAGACCGTACAGATTCCGCTGAAGGCTTCGACCCTTGCCTGGTGGGACGAAAAACTGCCCGGATTCCGAGTCGAGGCCGAACCCGTTCGCGTGATGATCGGGAATTCGTCGAGCGGCATACAACTGACCACCACGGTGCGGGTTCAGTAGCGCTGCCGGGCTGGGTGCATCGCATTTCGATCTGACCCTCCACGTGCTGGGCCGGCCTATCTATCGCTCATTGAAGATGGATCGGAGAGCGATGAGCCGGCCGATGCAGGTCACGGTGGCCAGGGGCGGCGTTTGCGAATGCATGTGGAACTTCCAGCCATGCATGTGGGACTCGCGGCACTGTTGGTCCAGGCGGTCGACCTGGGGGCGGCATTCCGAAGGAGCCTGGAACTTATGCGCCCGCCTTGCTCCGGCGCGGCGCACGCGGACGCTGCTCGATGCTGTTGAGCAATTTCAGGGTTAACAGGCTGCGGCGGAGTTCCAGCAGTGTGGCTTTTTCTTGGGGAAAAGGCCACTTCAGTGCATCGGCCCGCATTAACCTAAAAACCGCAGTTGGCGAGCAAAAGCGGTCCAGTATCGAGGTTTTTTCGCGGTTGACGTGGGATGATTCTGGCTACGATGTAGTCGATCAGGGT
>Ga0224558_1001402_pt1 | contig 25304 bp, 19 predicted proteins | sample 714S32024metaG_FD_180682 | JGI IMG/M metagenome (GOLD analysis project Ga0224558, IMG submission 180682) | Peat soil microbial communities from Stordalen Mire, Sweden - 717 S3 20-24 | ecosystem: Environmental > Terrestrial > Soil > Wetlands > Peat | place: Sweden: Norrbotten County, Stordalen... | reverse complement strand
AAGTAACCATGAGAAGATCCTATGGTTTTCGCACCTTCCGTATCCTGGAACTCGCGCTCTATCACTCACTTGGCAAACTACCCGAGCCGGAGCTTACCCATGAATTCTTCTGACGAGTCTTATTTATGTCTCGCCAGCGAAAGCCGCTGACACGATTTGGCATTTACAAAATCGTCAAACGGCACACTGCCGCCTTACGTCAATCCACGCCAGAAAAGACATATCGCGGCGTTTCTCCGCATGTGTTCCGGCATTCCACGGCGGTTGGACTCCTGGAGCAGGGCGTCGACGTCAACGTCATTCGGGCATGGCTGGGACATGTCAGCTTAGAAACGACCTACCGCTATGCGGAAATCACTCTGAGAGGAAAGATGGCCGCTGTTGCGGCTTGCCTTCCGCCCGTCGCAACTTCGATACCATCGCGCCGAAGTGATGGCTGGCGCAAAGATGAGGAACTGCTGAAATGGCTCAACTCGCTGTGATCGTTATGTGCCCCTCAGAGCGGCCGCCACCAGTTCCCGTGCGCCGTTTGGCGCCTCCGCCACAAAACGGCGAACGACACAAAATGCCGCTTATGTGCCCAGGCACATAAGCTGCCAGTTCCGCAAGGCTGTGTTCATCAAAGCGTCGGCGTGGGTTGGTGGTGGATTCCTGCAACTGCGCGACGGGCAAGTTGCGATATTCGTTGCTGTTCTGAACTGCGGTTTCCATACAACGCTTCTCCTTATTTGATTTGTCTGAGTGATGGTGGAAGTCATGCGGACAGACACACTTCGCCTGTCCGCGCCGATTAGCGTTTGCGTGGTTTAAGCGGCTGGCTCTGCGGCCTCGGCGAAATCTGCCGGTGCGTGCGAATAACCTGCGTCTTCGCGTGGCGCGTCGGGCGAAGACTGTGGTTCCTGGGCTTCTGCCGGGGCAGGTTCTTCCATCCTGATTGCCCCTAGAATCACGGCTGAGGTTTGCTGCACGACCTCAAGACTTTCCATTAGCAACTCGGCGTTGCCGTGATAAAGCTGAATGTAGCTGGCGCTCGATTTCGGATTCAGTCCAATGGCTTTCGAGACGACAAAGGCCACGGCTTCAGCTTCGGTTTCGCGCACAACCTTCGTTGTTGCCGTGCGCCTTTCGGATTTGTGAATCCGCTCGTGTGCGACCTCATGCACGAGAACAGAAAATTCTTCGGCCTTGGTCTGTCCGGGCAGCAGTGCGATCCTGCCGCCGTAAGACATGCCGAACGCGGGGGCAATCGTCTCGTTGTATTCAAGCGCGATGCCCTGCGCCTGCACGAAGTCTCGCAAGCGATCTAGATAAACTCCTGCGTCTCCGGTGACCTCGCCAATCGTCGGGAGCGAGGCACCTTCCGTCTGGAATTCGTCTTATCTCGTGATTTGCGGCCGAGCCTCTGCGCGCTCAATAGATTCCGCCAGTAGATGTACTTCTCGATAGCGGTCGGGTGAAGATGGCTGCTATGTCGATTTACAAGGTCCTAAGAAAAACCGAACGATTCGGCGTCTCATTCCGTGTTTGTGACTCGAAGGATGCCGGCGTTGGATCGTGCGATCAGTTTCTAACGGAGCTGAGCTTGCGCGATTGTTCTGTCTACACGCAGCGCGCTTACGCGATCGGTCTCGCGCACTTTTTGAGTTGGCTGCGCGCTTCGGGAGGAGATCCCGATCGTGTCACGCGTCAGATCGTTGGCAGCTACATCACCGAGTTCGCTCAAAGTGCGAAGCAGGGTGCTGTCGGCGCACGTGGTACGCAGAAGCCGCGCCAGCCACGCACGATCAACCATCGGCTGAGCGTGCTCGCGTCTTATTTTGAGCACTGCATCCGCCGCGATACCGAAGATGGGCACGGACCTTGGAAGGGTCGTATCAACCCAGCCTCCGGCAACCCTCTTACGGAGGAACCGCGCCACGGGATGATCGGGCGCGACTTGCCGGCGCGCCAGCGACAACGTGATGGATTCCGCCGCCGTATTCCAAGAACGCTCCCGAAGATCCTGGAGCCCGCAGCGATTCAGAAGTTGATCGACAGCGCCGGCTCCTATCGCGATAAAGCGATTCTGACATTGCTGTCTCGCGCGGGTCAGCGCATCGGCGATTGGAGTCCGGTTGCTGGCCGACACGGGATTCTGGGTATGGAACTGGAGGATGTCGATCGCAAGCGGCGATTCATCACCGTGCGGCTGAAGGGTGCGCGCGATCAGCACCGCGTGCCCGTCACCGACGACTTCTGGCCGATTTACGAAAAGTACTTGCGCACCGAGCGCCGCGCGGCGCCGGAGGTTCATGCCGTTTGGATCGCTTCGCGAAAAGGGCAAGGCAAGCCGCTTCGCTATGCGAGTTTTGAATCGGCCCTGCGCTACATCGGTCGCAAGGCAGGCATCTCGGTTCACCCGCATCTATTCCGGCACACCCTCGCGCAAGGCGTACTCGACACCACCGGCAACATCAAGGTCGCGCAGGAGATTCTCGGACATTCACACTTGAGCACGACAGCCGATTTGTACCTGCGCGTCGATCAGCAGGCAGTGGTCACTGCGTTGGAGAGGGCAAAGGCCGAGACTGGGCGGGCCAAGAAGCACCATTCGTGGCCATCAGCTAAAGCCGCACAGTACGTCTTCGATTATGACGATAAAACGATCTCAGAACTGGAGCGCACGATTGCCCAAGCTTCCGCGATCGAGCCGCCCGGAGGAGATTCTTGATGAAAGCGATAATGTCTGCACTTACTTCATGCCGCGCAAGTCGTAGTGACTTGCGCGGTAGCTTCCGTGGCTTTGCGGTTGATAAATTCGGTGGCGCGTTGTGCGTGAGCGGCGGCGGTGAACACTGCTCGATTATCAGCGGCCAGCACTTTCAGCCAGGTTGCGATATAGGACGCATGATCTTCGCGGGGCTCAAGAGCAAGCTCCAGATCGGAACACAAGAAAGCAGCCCCGAGTTCGGCAACCAGTTCCTCGACAGCGTAACCTTCGCTCCCGAAGCGATGCCCGCCGAAGTCACGGTCAAGCCGGGTCTTGCTGCCCGACCAATGCGTACATTCATGGGCAAGCGTCGCATAGTAGCTATCCGCGTCCTGGAAACTCTCGAATGGCGGCATCTGGATCGCATCGGCGGCGATGCTGTAAAAGGCGCGATTTCCTCCGTGTCGGATAGTTGCTCCCAGGGCGGCGAAGAACCGTTCCGCGTGCTCGATGCGGATCACAGGGTCGAGTGTAGGTGCGGCTTTCGCGTAATAAACTTCCGGCAAGCCGTCGATCTGCTCGACATTGAAAACGGTGTACCCCTTGAGAAACGGGATTTCCCGGTCGATTTCGTCGCCAGTCTTTTCGTCGGTTTCCTTTCGCGTGATGCTGTCTGCGTAGACGACGAGCGAGCCTTTCTCGCCCTTGCGGATGTGGGCGTCAAGCTCCGATGCCTGTCTGAAGGTCATCCAGACGGGAGCCGCGAAGTTCTGTGCCATGGCGCTCGCCCACAGAGAGAGAACGTTGACTCCGCTGTAGGGCTTCCCATTGTGGCGGAGTGGGCGCGTAATCCGTCCGGCCGCATGTTCGGCGTTCCACGGCCTAACCCAAGGCCTGACACCTTTCTCCAAGTGGCTGACGATCTGGTTGGTAATCCGGGTGTAGACGTCTTGCTTTTCGGTTCGCTGCATTGTTTTCTCCTTTTCGAGCGTTTAAAAAACTTCATTCCCTCGTAATGGAGAGGTGTTGTGCAGAGTGGCCCGAGCAGTCACAGGGCAGCCGGTTTGTGGCTGGCGACAGCTTTACCCTTGACGGCGCAAAGGGCCGTCTCTGCTATGGGTTTCGAACGAGGGAATGAGGGGTTTAAAACGCGGAGAGAACGAGGAGCCTAATAAATGAAGATGACTGCATTCCAGAAAGCAGAGGCGCTGGCAGGTCACCGCTACGACCGAGACAAGCTGCTCGCAATGGTTGACGAGGTCACAACGCATTTCCGCATGCCGAACAGTTTTGAGAGATCGAAGATGCGGGCAGTCTGTCGATACCTGGCCGATGCTCTTGATCGCTGCAGCGGGTCAACTCTGCAACAGCGCTGGAACGATTTCGAGAAGAGGTTTTGGCCGAAGTGGAAGGTTGGCGTCGATCGTCGCGGCAGGGAGTATTGGACTTGGGGTGCACGCGTCCTGATCTCTGCGCGCATAATCGCTCCGAGTCTGGACATGTTGTCCGACCTGCGCGTTAACCAGTGGATCGCGCATTTGCCCGAGGATCACCCGCTGGCACAACAGCACACATCGCTCTTGCAAGCGACTGATTCGATCACATGGACGTCGGCTCACAGCCGCCAGTTGGCGGTTTCGAATGGACTGCGGATTCTACTCGTACGCGGTTACGACAGCCTCCACGACATAAAGGATGACGATCTGAAGTTGCTGTCGGTTCGCTGGTCAAAGGGGACCGACGCGCTCGATGCTGCACTTTGTTCACTCGGCGTGTTTTCTCGGACACCGAAGCGGGGCTCTGCCCGCCACGGCAGGCGACAGCGAATGACGGCGCCTGAACTGGTCGAGAACGCCGGTGTGCCAGATCGTTTCAGGCAGATCATGATTCTTTATCTGGAAACGTACGAAGCCCGAGTCAGCGATGTCTATCGGACGCTGCGACATAAGGTCATCGCCCTTGCACATTTTTGGCGATTCATTCGGGATCGACATCCTGACGTTAAGAGGTGCTCACAGATTCTGCCGCGCCATGTCCGCGACTACATCCCGCATGCGATCAGGCGCGCTCGCGAGGTACAGCGGGGTCCTGGTGCCGGCGACGAGGTACGTCCAACCGCACACAGCTGGCTGATCGACCTGCGCGTTTTCTTTTCCGACCTCTGCGCCTGGGCCACCGAACCCGACTCTCCCTTCAAGCGCTTCGCTCCGCGCACGATTCCAGCGACGCGCCACACGTTTCTCGGATACGGTTTCGAAAAAGCACGTGAGCGTACCCGAGCCCGTATTACAGCCACAGTGCTCGATCTGGAGCGCGAGATGCCGAAAATTCGCGCCTTCGCCCTTCAGCAGTGGAAAGCTGCGGTAGCAGCGCCCAAGGTCACAACTACGCGCGGCTACCCGTGGTCAGACGAGGTGGACACGTTCTGGGATTGGGCGCTTCTGGAACTACTCGTGCAGAGCGGCTTGCGCATCGAAGAGGCGAGCGAACTAACCACGTTTGACATTCTCAAGCGAAAGATGCCCGACAGCCGCATCTATTATCTCCTGCACATCAAGCCGTCGAAGTTTGATCGCGCTCGCGTCATCCCCATCGGCGATGGGCTCGGCCGAGTCCTGGCGGAGATCATCCGATACGTAAAACGCTTCTACAACAGCGAGTCGGTTCCGGTTTGCGATCATTGGGACCTGCAGGAGAAGCGTCCTCGCCCTCCAGCGCCATATTTGATCCAAGGCATCCGTCATCCTAGCACTGCTGGGATCGAGACCATTCGCACCCGCATCCGCGAGATCTCGATCGACGCGGAAGCCCGCCGCTCGGACGGTTCTCCTCTCGTGTTGCTGCCGCACGATTGTCGGCGCGTCTTTGCATCCGAACATTTGAACAACAACACGCCCGTGCACGTAATTCAAGCGCTGCTCGGTCACGCCTCTCCCGACACCGTGATGATCTACGCCAAGCTCTACCCCAGTCAGCTCATCGAGGAGTATCGCAAGACCGTGCGCAGTCTCTACAACGCCTATTACGGTGAAGACGGTCTGAAAAACCCGACTGCGGAGGAATGGGCCGCTTTCGCGGCGAGCTGCAATCTGCGCGATATGGGCACACACCTGTGTGCTTTGCCCACCGGAGAGCACTGCCCGAAGGGATTGATCTGCCTCGGCTGTGCGCATGCGCAGCCGAAGAAGAGTGCGGTGCCGATTTTTCGGCGAATGCTGATCAGCCACGAACGCAGTCTGGGGGCTGCGCGAGTTCACAGCGAACCTGCCGGACAGATCGCGGCCCGCGAGATGGAGATTGTCAGGATCAGGGGAGCGTTGCAGAGAGCGGAGGAATTGAGCGATGACGTGGCCGCTGCCATCGAACAGGCTCTCTGAAGTCCGATAGCTGTCCGACTGATCGATGGGTACGACGGCGAAGTCAAACGGTCACCCGTTCGTTCAGTTGTCCAGAAAGTTGCACAAACAGCGGGGATTAGTATCCAAACAGACGACGATTTGCCATTATATAATTCGCTGTGCTCTTGGAGCTGCGAGGCTGTCTCGAATGATTCTTTCGCGTCGAAGCTGTCGAAGAATCGCGATATTGACTCTGCTGTGTTTCATTTGCATTCTCACGGCTTGTGGAAGCGGCTCAAACTCTGGAGGTGGAGGCACGACTCCGGGGTTCTCGATTTCCGTTTCACCTTCGCAGCTTTCGTTCGGTCAGGCGGGTACGAGTTCACCTGTCAACGTGACGGTCAACCCGGTCGACGGTTTTGCCGGCACGGTTTCAGTGAACGTTCAGACGTTGCCCTCTGGAGTCAGCACAACTCCGGCGTTTCCCTTGAGTTTTACGCCTGGCGTTGCGCAGCCGGTGATATTCAATGCAACACAAAGCGCTACGGTAGGTAGTACTACCATCCAGTTTGTTGGCACGAGTGGCGTGCTTAACGCAACCGCGAGCTTGTCCGTCCAAGTCACGGCTCCGATCGTCTCTCCGGCGCCTACGCTTCGCACAGCGTTTGGCACCCTCGATGCCGCTCCTCTAGACTTCGGCAACAGCATGGCCGTCCCGAAGCTCGTCGTCTATGACGGTACACGGCAACAAGCCTTTGTAAGCAATACGTCACTCAACGAGGTGGACGTCTTCTCCACCGCAACTCATCAGCGTACCGCAACGATCGCCGTTCCCTATCCTTTTGGCATCGATATGAGCACCGATGGCAATACGTTGTACGTCGGTACGTTTAGCGATTTTCTTTATGTCATCGATCCACAACAACTAGTGGTCACGGGACGCGTCTCTTTTGCGGTTCCTCTGCAGCAGGGGCAATCCGCCTCTGTGAACAATCCTTTAACTGCTACTACCCTGTCCAACGGCAACTTAGTCCTCCTGATGGGCGCGGGGGACGGTTTCGGGGCTGGGGCAGCGCTCGTCATCTGGTATCCGGCTACGAATCAGATTGTGGAGACCCTCCCAACCAGCTATCCGGCAGTTGGGCCGGTGGCACGAAGCGCGGATCATTCCAAGGTTGCGTTCACCTACCAGTTGCAAGGAGGCAACGGAACCACAGTCACCCTCTATGACGTAGCCACCAACCAGACCGTCAACGGCGTCTATCTCGGCGGCGGCGTTCCCTATGCGCTGGCCCTGAATGCCAATGGCAGTGAAATCGCGGTGAGCGGAGGGCAGGCGCTTCAGACCTTCGACAATCAGTTGAATCCGTTGAAGCAGGTCTCGCTGTCGTTCGCCGACACGGGAGTATTGTTCAGCACTGATGGTACGAAGATTTATCAGTTTGGTGGAGATAGCGTCGACGTCTACGACTCGAACACCCTCAACCTGATTGGTCAGTTTTCCGACATTGGCTTGGAAGGACTCGGAGGCAGCCTGCCTGGCGACCTTGATTCGACGGGGATGGTTTATGCGCTCAGCGATCATGGCGTCGCTTTCTTGGATGCCTCGCAGCCCACAACCACCATGGATGTCATAGCAGGTTTTGGTTATGCGGCTCCGCAAGCAGGTCCCGTGGGAGCGGCAACCGCTCTCTCCTTTGAGGCTGCCGTCACTCCGGTAACACCTGCGGTTGCGTTCAGTTCCCAGCCCGCTTGGGATGTTTCCTCCACCCCGTTTCAACAGGGGGAAAAAGTTTTCGCAACTGCTCCTCCGTCGAGCACTCCTGGGCCTGTCAATGTGTTCGTTCAATGGCCGGACGGCTTGTCCTGGCTCGAAGCAGAAGATTTCAGTTATGGACCGTGGGGCCGCTACATCTTTGAGACTGGCGGGCCACCTCAGGGAGGCGCCCCGGTTGGACTTGCGGGCTACGGTTTCGGCTGGAATCTCGGATCCCCTCAAGTACTATATGGTTCAGGTTCGGCGACGGTAAATCAGTTGAATGCCATCAGCAACTATATTGAACCCTATCCCTACCAACAGCTTCAGCTCGCATTGATGACATCGCCGCCAGGATCGCCCGGCCCGGCCAACCTGACAATCACCACCCCCGTTGGCACCACGACTATTCCAGGCGGATTCCACTACATGAATCAGGTCACGCCGGTCCCGCTGAATCCTAATAATCTCCTGAAAGGCGTGTGGGACGAATCGCGTAATCAGGTCTATTTCAGCGACGGGAACGAAATCCAGGTTTTCTCTACGACCACGCAGCAGTTTCTTGCTCCAATCCTGATACCGAATGCGACTGCTGCAACCCAACTTGCCGGAGTCGCCATGACGCCAGACAACAACACCCTGTTGGTCGCGGACTATGGCGACAGCGCGGTGCTGGTCATTAATCTGAATAACACTGCTGCGGTCAGCTCGGTGAGTACCATTCTGCCCGGTATTCAACAAGGGACCACAAATCCAATCTCGGTAGCGGCGACAAACACGGGCAAAGCCTTTGTGACCGTGCCCAACCAGCTTGTCTCTCCCCCGCAGCCAGACTCGGTGCTTGACATTGATCTCTCCACGCTTCAGTTAAGCGCTCGGTCCGATGCTCCGTCCGTCGACAACACAGCCACCATTTGCCCGGCCTTAGGAGGAGTAGAACTTCTGATCCAAGACCACGGCACCGCACAACTTTATGACGCTGCGGCTGACACCTTCGGCGGCATAAAAGGCTTGGGTACTGGTGGAGATCTCGACGGGGCTATCTCCAGCGATGGAAATTTTGTTGCGATTGGTGACGCGCTCGCCGATGGCCAACTCGACGGGCTCGGATATCTTGGCTACATTGACCTCTTCACACTCGATGCCAACCTGCAGTATGGTGAGAAATGGCATCCGACGGGCAGTTTGCTTTATGTCCCAATCGACCATGGGTTCGACATTTTAGATGGCAACACCGAGAAACTTCGAGAAAGAGTTTCCTTGCCGGCTGTAATCGCATCTGGTGCGCCGCCTGGACCGATGGGGTCCGTGGATACATTGCTCGTTGACTCGACCGGCCAGAACGTTGTCATGATCTCAGCAACCGGCGTGGTTTTTGTGCAACTTGACGAAGTCCCGCTCGGCATCGGGTCACTGGTGCCATCTTTTGGTGGGGCGGGAGCCTCGGTCACGCTGAGAGGCAGCGGATTTACGGCCGCAACGACGGTTGCGTTCAACGGTACCGCTGCAGCTGTCTCGTACGTCGACCCGGATACCCTGCAGGTGACCGCTCCGTCCGGACCGAATGGCCCGACGCAAGTCTCCGTTGCAAATTCAAACGGTGAAAGTTATTCGCTGGATGCTGCATTCAACTATGGAAACGGGCCACTAACGAGAGTGGCAAGTAGAATCCCTGGCCAGCTGAAGAAATCCGGAGGAGTCAGAGGGGCTTCAGTACATCCGAAACTCAATTCATTCGCCGGTCGTCCACCCTTTTACCAAACTCACAACTGAGCCTGAACAAGCCGTTCTTTTTTGCGCGGCGCACCCAGCCTATCGCAAATTCGACAAAATCACGTTGCACAAGGCAGAGGAGGTGCGAGATGATGTGCGTGCTTCTATCGAGGGGACTTTCTAAAGTGGCACAGGCGGATTGCATCGAGCGCGCGGAGGCTCGGCCACAAATCACGAGATAATCGATCCCAAACAAAAACGCGGCGAAAGCCGAGCAACGTGGATGTATTCGCTTCTTCCTCCGTCCCGGCGCTCGTGTTCTCTTTCTTGCGGCGTTTGCCGATCATGGGAGCGAGAATGGCAATGCCCTTTTCGCCACGTTTCACGCGGCGGCCAAGCTCGTTCCACGTCCGTATGCCCGCGACATGGGTTGCCTGGGGCCGTTGTCTCGCGATGAGCAGGACATTGCCGAAGGAATACGTGTGGAAATTCGCCATTGCATTCAAGTAAGCGGTGAGCGTTTCACTGTGTCCCGCTTCCAACTGCTCGATGAGATACTTCACGTTTTCGCGGATGAGTTGCTGTGCGGTGGCTGGCTTCCGGTTTTTACTGCCGGAAGCCGCGTTGACGGCGGCTGAGCCGTCGCGGTTGGTGTTGTTGTTGCTGTGATATTCCATTGTTTTTTCCTTTGTCTGCCCGGTGGGGCTTTTTTTTCTTTCAGTCCAGAGCGAAGCGAAGGAAAAAACGGACCACCGGGAGACAAAGAGGAACGACGGAGGGCGAGGGGGAAGGACCGAGAGGCGGGCAGGGCAAGTGCCAAACAGCTTTATCGTTTGGCGCGCAGCCGTGCTGTCCCGAAGGGTCGTCCCGGAGCGAAGCGGAGTGGTCACCCTTGCCCGTGGGAGTGGAGAAAAGACGCGCGGCCAAGCGCAACCGAGAAGTTGCTTTTGCCTTGCAGAGTCTGGCCACTGGAACGGGGAAAAAACAGGCTGGTCAGGTACGGGTACTAAAACTGATCGGAATCAGCAGACAATGGGCACACTCGGCGTGTCTAAAGGTGGTGAAGCATGGGATTTGCGACTTACCGACAGTCAGCCGATGGTTCTGTCCAGTCGCCCATGTTGCCGGGATGAATTCTGCACACAATTGGCACATTATGCTTCTTCGTGGACATAGTTTCGTAGTCGGACGGAATGCGTATTTCAATTCGTAAAAGCGCGTTTATCTAGTGCGGTGAGCGCAAGTTTCGCTCGACGCAGTCACCGAGACTGCGCGAGCAGGACGCACCAGCGAAAAGCCTCAAATTCGCGCCATGGCCACATAGCGCGCAACACCAAGGTGCTGCCGTTGCAGGAGTACGTTGAGAACGCGGACGACGCGCGACTGCGGGTGTACGATACGGAACGGCCACTGCTGTATTCTCGGGCACGGGATACGCTGAGTGTGAGCACGTTGGCCCGGCGAGTGAGTTTCCTGGCAGATCTTTGGCAGGCTTAGCTGAGAAATGGCAAGCATATGAATGTTCCTAAGTTGGACGCCATGTTGAGACCAATTCTGGCGCTGTCCGTTGATGCGCCGATTACACGAGCGTCAGCCACCGAGTCGATGGCGCTGCATTTTGGGCTTTCCGCAGAAGATCGCCAAGTTCGAATTCCCAGCGGTAGGTCGACTTATGTTCGCAATCGCACTGGCTGGGCCATGACATTTCTCACCAAAGGTGGATTGATCGAGAAGGTCGCACCAAAGCAGTATCGCATCACGGAACGCGGTCGAGCCTTTCTTGCTGCCCACCCGGAAGAAATCACGACGCGAGATTTGGAGGCGATTGACGGATGGGAAGAAGCATGGAACGCCGAGGCTCCAGGTGGCCGCAATGCGCAGGCCAAGGACAGCGACGACGATGATCCGTCGGAAGCAGACCCTGAGATCATTGAAGCCCGAATCAAACGAAAGATCGAGCGGGCTCTTCCAGAGCCGGCAATCCGGGCGGCCGTACTGGAGTTTCTTGCCTATGCCGTTGAGACAGTCGACGAGGAGGGGAGCCATGCGTGGCGGATGCGTGAGACTAGGCGCGGGTTTGAGCTGAAGGCGGGCCGCATGCTGGCGTTGCAGATTAAGCCGAATGACTTCGGTGTCAGTGTGGTCGGCCCACTTTCTCCTGAAACATCTGCGCTGCTCGGAATCAGCAAGGAGAACGAGGAGCCATGGAAGTTGGTTGCGGGTGGTCTGTACTTGGCTCTTCGACCAGATCGAGTCGCAGCCCATCTTGACCTGTTGAAGGATCCGTTTGCCAAGTTCGTTGATGTGGCGATTGCGCGGGTGCGGAGAGAGGTCGATTTGGACGACCACGCCGCTGAGGCGATCACCTATCTTTCGAAACTGGTGGGTAGAGACCTGCCCCAGCCAGAACGGAGCCAGGCGTCGGAGGAGGCCGACGAACCGGACACCGATGATGACGCACCTGAGCTGTCGCGTGAGCCCAAAGAACGTGGTCGGGCCGCGATTTTCGAGCTGGGGCAAAGAGCTGTTGGATCTCTGATCGAAGACATCGATCCCAGCCGAGGCGTCATTGCGCTGCCGGACCTTCAGCGTCCATTCGTCTGGGAAGATACCAAGGTCCGAGACCTCCTCGATTCACTGTTCATCGGGTTCCCCGTCGGGACATTGGTCCTCTGGTACACAACGGACGAGCGGGAGGCCCGAGCGCTTGGCGCCTCTGATAAGGCCCTCCGCGCCACTACTCTGGTCATCGATGGTCAACAGCGACTGACCTCGCTCTTTGCAGTGATGCGGGGCATTGAGATCCAGGGCAAGGATGGTGAGAAGCGACTCATAACCATCGCTTTTCGGCCCCGCGATGGACGCTTCGAGGTGTGCGATGCGGCTATCAGGAAAGACCCTGAGTTCCTGCCGAATATCACCGAGCTCTGGCGCGGTCCACGCACCAAGGCGCAGATTCGTAAAGATATGCTCAAGGCGCTTGAGGAACGGGGTCGAATCATCGATGACGCATATAGAGATGCAATGGACATGAACCTTGATCGCGCTCAGGGGATTACAAACTATAGATTTCCAACGGTGGAGATCCGCAAGACAGCAACCGCAGAAGAGATTGGGGAAGAGGATGTTGCTGAAATCTTCGTCCGTATCAACAGTCAGGGCACGCGCCTTGGGCAGGCTGACTTCGTGCTAACCCTGCTGAGCGTCTTTCATGGCGAGTTGCGTGATCGAATTGAGACCGGTGCGCGGTCGATGTCGATTAATGCAATAGTGCCTGTCGATACGCAACAGATCCTTCGGACAGCGTGTGCGGTCGGATTCCAGAGGGCGCGAATGTCCGCCATCTACAAGTACTTACGTGGCATAGATCCGGTGACCGGAGATCCTAATCCTGGGGGACGAATCGAGCGCTTAAAGGTGCTCGATCAGGCGGTCGATCAGTGTCTCAATGAGACGCGCTGGCGAGACTACATGTTGCGAGTCATGCTTGCTGGCTTCGTGAGCCCAGGCCTCGTGGCATCGACGAACGCAGTCGCGAACGCTTATGCGTTTTATGTCCTCGGTACGACGTATGGGGTTCAGCGACAGGAGTTGGAAGAGGGCGTGTGTCGTTGGCTCTTCGGAACGCTCCTGACAGCCCGCTACTCGACATCGTCTGAGACCAAGTACGAGGAAGATCTCGGGCGAATTCGCGATGCGTCAAAGGCCGACCCTACGGCGTTCGTGCAGACTCTTGACGACATGCTTAGCGACGTTTTCACGAATGACTACTGGAACCAAACTCTTGTGTCCGCGCTCGACACTCAGCGCGGGCGTGCCCCGGCCGCGCTTGGTTTCCGAGCCGCACAGGTCATTCTCGGCGCCAAGGCTTTGTTCGGCGATCAACCCTTGCAAAATCTGCTTGCAGCTCCAGATGGGGGCGGCCGCGCGGCCAGCGAAATGCATCATCTTTTTCCAAAGGCGTGGCTCCATGATCGCGGAATCACGGAGCGAAAGAAGGTGAATCAGGTTGCGAATCTCGCTGATGTCGGTTGGCACGACAACAGCTTGGTGGGAAGCCAGAGCCCAGCAAAATACGTTCCCCGTTTGCGGGAGAAGTTCGACGAGGACCGGTGGGGCAGGATGTGCGCGGAACACGCGCTGCCGCCAGGCTGGGAATCGATGATCTACGAGGAGTTTCTAGCGACGCGCCGCCCGCGCATGGCCGAGATTATTCGCATCGCATTTCGGAAGCTTGGTGGAGAAGCCAGCGCGTCGGCCCTCGTGCCACCGTGGTTCCTCCCAGGTGCCGAAGTTGTTTGGCAGCGGATCGGTGATGTAGAGCTGAAGCTGCGCAACATCGTCCGAGAATTTTATCGGCAGCGTTTTGGCGACAAGGCGGCGGCGGCCATCGAAGGCGCGCTCGACGCGCGCGAGCGCGAAGTGTTGGCCCGTGCGGTTCGGAATCGGCCTGCCGGTGTTGATGGTCTCGGTGTTGTCGATTATCTCTATCTGGCACAACTGCCAGCCCTTCTCTTCAAACCCGATGTCTGGCAGGGGGCTCGCGCCAGCTTCGGAGGTGATGCGGAGGCTAAGCGGAGGCTGCAGATCGCTATCGATCAGATAACACCGGTCCGAAACGAGATTGCTCACGTACGGGAAGTCGCCCCAGAAAAGTTGCAGCGGGCCAATCTTGCCTGCGCGGACATTCTTGCAATGTTGGCGCCAGCCTAGTTGGAGAAGATCGTCGGACTCGCGAATTAGGTATGCCCACAAGCAGAGGATGGACATCAGTGCTTTGGTAGCGCAGACGAATACGCGAGAATTGGCGAAGCTCGTGACTGACTTGAGTAATCTCCACGGGATTCTGTGGCACTGGTATCGCAATGGTGTGAAGCTTCAGACCGTCCGTCTTCGTAAGACGGCTGGAGCAGACATCGTGAAAATGACGCGGAAGTTCGTTCGGTCGCTGCCCTAAGGAAGGCAGAAACTGACGGTGCAAGAATTCATGTTCACCCGCTCGACGATATTCCGAACAAGAAATCCTTTGAGCACGACCTTGCAGCGCAAATGGACGCCGGGCGAGTTGTGTCCCTTATTTTCGTGGATCTGGATGGATTCAAAGAAGTGAATGACCATCATGGGCACCCGGAGGGAGACAAGTGTTTGCTGCAGGCGGCCGTTGCAATGTCGAATGCCATCGAAGGTAAGGGCCATGTGTATCGAGTTGGCGGGGACGAATTCTGCATCATCCTTCCAAATCGGACCGGCTCCGATGTGGCGGTTGACGCGGAGCACGTGCGGCTTTCCATTGATGACTTGAAGCCCTTTGGGGGACTCTCCAAGGTGACGGCCAGCGTTGGCGTAGCAAGTTCATGCGCGAAACTATCCCATGCAGAGGCTCTAATTGCTGCGGCTGATGAAGCCATGTATGTGTCGAAGTGGACCACCAAGAACTGCGTCACCACGTGGCCGCCTTCAGAGAGCGCACGTATCCGAGCCGATCTTGCAAAGTTGAATTCCCGTGTGGATTCGTTACAGTCACAATTTGCAGCTCAAGATAAAAGAAATACGGATGAGAAGCAGCGAAGGCAAGAAATTGTGCAAGAGATTTCCAGACTCGTACAGCAAGGGCGGGAGATTAGGGACAAAGTTGAGTACAACAACTACTCGATTCAAGAGGTGACGAGTTGGAAACAGCACGCAACCCAGTATTTGAGGGAGAAACTTGGTGAATCGTTTGCCATCCGATTTTGCACCGCAAGTCATCAAATTCCTCAATACCCGCCGAACATGGTTGCGAGTATGCGAGTCCCTTGGGCGGGATTGACAGAATGCGTGATGGCGCTGATTGATTTCATGGCTGAGCACCGAGTCTAATGTTGACAATTCACTCCGTGGGCGCGTGGTATGGTCCAACTCTCGGGCGCATTTTCTTCCAATCGTAAATTCGGTTCGGGTCATAGAGATGGGCTTCCACTTCAAAGTCCCGCGCTCGCAACTTCTCTCCCATACTCAACAAGTGGCAGAGTCCCACTACCACTAATCCTGATTGCACGACAGTCTCAGAAATCTTCTTGGCCCACGTGCACTCCCGTGTGGAATGTAGGGTCAAGTCTTGCAAAGTATCGTATTTGCTGCTGAGTGCCGTATCCGGCGTCTTCTTCCGGTCTCCTACGCTTAGGTCTATGTTGTCCCAATGAATCTTTAGATCATCGGCCAATAATTCCACGCATGATTTTCGTGGGAGTCCGGTTGCCTCTTCCAGAATGCAATCAACGTTATGGTCCTGGATAAGCTCTCTGAGCCGCGCATCAAACGCCGAGTCCATCGGGGAATCTAGTTGAAATTGGTGTTGAGTTGCGAAGAGACAAACTTTACGCATGGGTGCCCTTTCCGTCTTGGCGTGCTTTTTTCGCCCGCTGTTTCGTATTCCAACGTGACCGCGCGGGGCGATGTGCCACGTGCCGTCTGCTGCACTCTTCTCGATCCTATCGATTTTCTAGACCCCGAGGTTTTTAAGGATCGGTACTCACTCCCGCGCCGTCCAGCAGAGTTCGCAGATTCGAACCTATATTCTGCGCCAGGTCTTTGAGCGTTACGTTTCGTAGCGTCGCGAGCGCTTCGACTGTCTCTTTCACGTCGATCGGGGCTGTTGGCCTGCTTCCAACCTGCGTAAACGGTGCGTCGGTTTCGGTGAGCAGGCGATCGGAAGGGAGGGCGGCAACGAGGTCACGACCTCTATCATTTCGAAGCATCGCGCAATTGATCGAAAAATAACAGCCAAGATCAACAGCGCGGCGGGCCTCTGACTTGGAGCCTGTGAACCAGTGAAGGACGACCTGACCCTTACGAGCGAGTTGTGACTCGATCAGGTCGAGAGCCATCGTTGCCGTGCGGACGCTATGAACAGTCAGAATCTTGCCGCCTGCTTCGGCGCATTTCTGCAAAACCCGAGTGAATATCTGTTTCTGCAAGTCGAGAGAGCGGAAGTAACGAGGACCAGCGTCCAGTCCGACTTCGCCGACGTAGCGCGCCTGGGGCAGATACTCTTCCCACATGGCAATTTCAGCTGAACGCTCGGCAACAAGTTGAGGGTGAAGCCCCAGTGCGGCCCGGACATGGCGCGTTCCGTGGGTGAGTTCATGATTGCGCGGCCAGGCCTTCGGCGTAGTTGTCACCGTTAGCGTGTAGACACCGGCCTCCTCAGCGTCTCGCACGGCGGAAACCGGGTCCGGGAACAGATCGAGATGACAGTGAAAATCGACGAGAGCGGGCTTCATGGGAGACTAGCTCGGGGTGGCACGGACGCCTGCGAGCAATTTGGCAAGCTCGGCGAGCCCACGCTTGTAAACATCGGCAAGTGCCGCGAGGCGAGCTGGGGACTCGTCTGACAATGGTCCCGGCTTATGAATATAGAGTGCCGCTAGTTTTGGTTTCTGCCGGAGCTTCTCAATCGCGTATTGGAAGGAGCGTATCTGCTGCCCGTGCGCTTCGCGGGTATCGAGTTCACGAGCCGTGAGGTCCGACAAGGCGTATTTGGTGCTGTCCCCCGTGCTGAGAAGAGCGGCGCGGCGAATCAAACAGGGCAAGCAGAACCCGCAGTGGCCGGTGCCCAAGCCGAGCCATCGACCCTTCGTCGGTGACGCGCACGAGAGTGACTTGGGGGCGAGCTTCGCGAGCAAGGCCGGATTTTTGCAGCCGGCCGCCATTTCCCCCTTGGTCTTGTCCCAATAGGGGTTCTCGATTTGACCCGAGATCCCAAGGACGCCCAGCAGTTCATTCCATCTCGCGATATAAAAAGGATGGGTCGTCCGGGTGCTGAATGCGCCCAGGCGCAGAGGATCGAGCGGAACATTCAGCGCTATGAGGCCGTTCTCGGGTGCCCTGAGGACGAAGTTTCCGTCAAGACCTGTGCCCGCAAAGACCCCCGTCGCAAAAAACAGGAATGATCTTCCCCGCGTCGTCTTCTCGGATTCGACTCCCTTGACACCCCAGTTGCGAAAATCCATCCAGATTCGCAAACGAGAAAAGTTCTGTTGCAGATAATTCTTCTTCAATGCTTCGAAGAGCGTGTTCTGCGCATCACTGGTGGCACCGTCTCCGGCGTGACTAATCAGAAGAGGCGTCTTTCCCTCTTCCAGGGAGTCGATCGCGCCGATCAGGCTATCAAGGCCTCCTGAAAATAGAGCGAGACTGTCGAAGGCTGGCGGTATCAATTGCGGCGGCTTGTCGTGAACCGCTTTCTCAAATCCGGCCGCCCGCGGCCTGAACCCGACTGTCCACCGGTCGCCCGTCAGGAAATTGAGGAGACGCTGAAGCAGCGGTATCGCAGCGTTCCATCGCGCGGGATCGCTCACGGGAACCACGAGGCGAATCTCCCTTGTCCAGTCGTCCTGTGATTCTGTGGATCGCGAAATTCGCGTATCGGCGGCTTGAACGTGTGCCGCAAGCACCAGAAGATCAAGCCCGATTTCGGAAGGAAAGACCCCGATCTTTGACAAATCGTCTAGGGAACCGCCTATGTCGTGTTCAAGGCGACTCTTGGAAACGACGAACTCCAGTCGCGTTGACACCTCTCCCTCAGCAGTTGGAATAACCGCTCGATCAGAATTGCCGAAACGTCCGATGATAAGGTGGCGCCTCATGGGGTTTCCGCCTCCGCTTCGGCCATGGTCTGCATGATCGCATAAGCCTGCTCATAAACACGGGTAACGAATCCGAAAACCCGTTCAGGTGTGAGAGCCTGCATACCTACCCGCGCCTGAGTCATTGAATCAGACACGCTGCGACGAACAAAGTCGAGAAGCTGCCGCTGGATCGATGCCGCCTGTGCCGCATCAGACGGGAGAGTGATGGCCTTCATCCCGATGTCGTTGCACAGGCGCGTCTCGATGGCATGCGTAGCGTAGAGTTCAAAAATCGTCTGCATCTGGTCAGCCGTGAGGCTGTCAAAGTCGGAGATCCCGGTTTCCGCCAAATCAGCGATTGTTTCGATGAAAGCGTCGCGCGCGATCCCTTCGTCTACCGTGCCTCCCTCGGGGCAGACATATTCCATGAGACCGATAAATACCTCTTCGATCGGCCGGCCCGCTAGCCTTTCGAGGTTGAGAGCGCGGAGGGCTTCTCGCGGACCGTTGGCTACGGCACTGGAAAGAAAACTGAGGAGCGGGACACCGGACGCAGGTGACCTTGCCATTCGCTGTGCCGCGGTCCGGCTGCCACCCGATGCTGAAGATACATAACTTGATAGAGCCCGGCCTAGACTCGCGCGATCGGAGCCGCCTGATCCGGCGAAGCGCGAAAAATTGCCGCGCGCGGCGGTGAACCTATCACTTGCCGCCGCCGGAGGTATTGCGGGGAGGACAGGGGGCGTGGGTGCCGGTGGCGGTGGCGGCGGCGCCGTCGGATCGGCCGGCGTTGGCACGGGCGGCGTTTGCGGCGGTGGCTGGGGAGCTGGCGGCGGGCTGCCATCGGACGGTAGCCAGCTCGGGATGAGCGGCCGGTCGCCGCCCTGGCCGCCGTTTGCATTGGAAGTTCCCACTAGTACCGTGACCGCGTAATGTGGTTTCTTTTGTAGCCGAACTTCAAGCGTGCCTGTTTGCGAGTGAAGCGCCAGTCGATAGTGACCCGATCACGGTTCATTCTCCGCCCCCAAGCCCTGGTTTCTCGCCGCAGATCGCCCAGCGACGGGATTCTTCGCTGTCCCAAACACTGCCGGGAGAAGAGGCTGATTTCGATCTCCGCCTGATTGAGCCAGCTTCCGTGTTTCGGCGTGTAGTGGACGGTGAACCGGTCCCATAGCCAGCCTCCCGCCTTCTCGCCGTACCGCTCCACCACCGCCTTGCGGCTATGCGAACTCAGATTATCCAGGACCAGATGGATGGTATCGGCGGCCGGATAATGTTCTGCAATCTCCAGCAGATAATCGGCAAACGCGGGCGAGGAACGGTCCGGAGTCACGCAGGGATAATGCTGTCCCGCCTTCGGCTCCACCCCGCAGAACGCATTGGCCGTGCCACGGCGTTCGTACTCACTGTCTCGCCGAAGAGTTCGTCCCGGATACATGGGCCGGGGCGGACGCAGATCGGCGTGCAGGACCACGGGCTTTTCATCGATGCAAACCACCGGTTCCTCCTCCGAGAGCGGCTTCTCATACAAGGCCAGCACGTCTTCCATGCGGGCGATGTACTCCTCGTCCAGTTCGGCCACGCACCACATTTTTTTCCCGCCACGGCTTCAGATCATGATCCCTGAGCAGAATGCGGATCGTCTCCCGACCCACCTGCGGCACCACCTTTCGCTTCACCGCTTCCTGGGCGATGAGTCGAACGCTCCACCGCGCCCTGCCGTCCGGCGGTTGGCTACACACCATGGCTATGATCCTTTGGCTCTGGCCCGCGTCCAGCACCCGCGGCTGGCCCGGACGCGGCTTCTCATACAATGCCGGCTCCCGTCCCTCTTCCTCGTAACGCCGGGCAATCGCCCGCACGGTCTTGGGCGCCACGCCCAGATGACTCGCCACCTGTGCCGCCGTCTGTCCCTGGTCGAGCTGACGCAGGATCAACGCCCGCCGCAGTACCCGCGCCGACTCCCGCCCCTTGTTCAGCATCTCGGCGATTTGCTTCCGATCCCGCTTCCCAAGCTGGACACGCACACGATGGTAGGTGGTTTGCATGTCCACACAGTGCGCCCCACTTTGTCATTCCACGAGTACTTTGATAGGTACATCTTTATGCGGTCGTAGACCTAGTGCTGCACTCCTCGACTGCGTGTACGGAGCGCAGCGCCCGCTGCGACCTTGAGAAACTGGCTACCGTCGCGCTTCCATGCTTCGAGCAATTGATCATATCTCCGGCTCTGGTCCGAGTCCTTGATCACTCCTTCCCAACCGGTGCATGCCCACGCACCCAGCCTCTGCCGCGGCAATGCTTCCAGAAAGTCGAGGAGATTTCCCTGCAGCGCCGGGTGCGCCTTGACCAATACCGCTATTCCTGCGGCTCCGGCGGGTTCCGTGTCGAAAGTATCGCCCCCCACGATCCGGGCGCGGACGAGGTCGAGAACCTGAGCGGCCTCGGGAACCGCGAGCTGCCGTACTTCCGTCTCAAAGCCCTGGACCACGAATTTCGATCCGAGAAGCTTCTCCGCGACGCCGGCGAGCTGTCCAAGAACTGTGGTGGCACCGAAGTAATCTTTGCGATCTTTCGCGACGAAAAGATACGGCCGCAAATCTGACGCGCCGATGGCTGGTTCGATCTTCGCCCACGAACGCACTGCCTGGGACGAAGTCCACTCGGTCAGCTGTGCGCTGTCTGCGGCTTTCACAACTTCGGGCTTGGACACAGCCTTGGGGCCAGAAACCTTCGCTTCCGCAGGGGGAATGGGTTTTGGAGATTGCTCTTTACGGTCGGATACTTCCTCCTCCAGCCGGACAAGGTCGGTACAAATTCCGTTGGGGTCGGATGCGGCCGACGTGGCAATCTGATCAAACAACCTAGGAATAAAGCGCTCCGCGAGCATCAACTTGGCGAGGACCGGCAGCTTCACGTCGTCGCCGAAGCCGCGGGCGCTGGCGGAAGACTGACGCAGTAGCAGGGTGTTTAGAAACCGCTTTATCTGGCGGGGATTTCCCTTGGTTCCGCCTGCCAGAATAGGTCCGATCTGCGCACTCAGGATCAAAGCGTTCTGAGCACGATCAGCCTTGGTGCCCAATGCCGTCTTTACAGTCGCCGCGTCAAGGACCGCACCCTTCCAGGGACGCTTCAGTCGCTCGCGCGCCGCGGCAATGAGCTTAGCGAATTCGGGCGCGTCTTCGCCCAGTTCGGCTCCGACGAACAGCAGGGTGACATAAATGCGAGTTTCGGTCTCCCCGAGAGCGGGAATGCGGAACGGAACCTGAATCAATTTTTCGAGGTAATTCCTGGCGTAGGTCTGCGGGCCTGTGGTATCGGGGAGATCGGGAAAGTGTTTGCGCACCGCATATTCGATCATCGCCTCATCGGCAGCAACCACGAACGCCGTCCGGGAAGTGAAGAGGAAGAGCCGCACGGCCTCCAAGGTTTCGATCGCCGTGTCTGGTAGACAGCGGTCGAGATCGTCAATAAGTACAACGAGCTGGTTGATGCCGGCTTTTTCCAGGAGTTCATCAAAAGCTTTTCGGAAGCCGGCGATTTCTTCCGGGACGTTTTTTCCCTCGGTACTAGGCTTGAGAATATCCTTTGCACCCGACAGTGCGGATTCGACATTCTCTTTTGTGAGTTTTGTCGGATCGGTTACCCACCCTTCCAATGAATTGAGCAGAACAGGGATGGCGAGTGCGCTCGCACCAAGACCGTGCAAACCGGCATAAGCGGTAAGGGCGAGGCCGCCCGTTTTCTTGGCAGCCTTTAACAAGTCGATGCGATGAAGAATATTTCTTACCGCATCGGTGGCCTTCGTCAGGAGCGGACGCTTTTCAATCAAGCCCGTAACGATACCTTCGATCAGCGCAATCTTCGCGTCTTCAAAACCCTGAAAGCGCCAGCCGTTGAATTTGAGGCAGAGAACGCCCTCCTGGGCATTGAGGGAAGCCTCGATCATCTCCAGGACGCTCGATTTTCCGGCGCCCCAATCACCATGCACGCCGACAGTTACCGGGAGTTCTGGTTTCTCCCGCAGCAGCGTAACGATTGTCTTAGCAATCGCCTCATTATTGAGGAGATCAATCTTAGTCTCGTTGTCTGACAAGATCATGACAGCCACATCTTAATCTGATCCGATGGTTTCGGCACAAATTTACAGTTTGGCGACAGTATCAGACCAATCTCCAGAATGTCAGCGAAAACGTTCTACCTTGCGGGCCGTCGTAGTTGCCACAATCCGGCACAGCACTGGCACCCTGTGCGTCAGGAACAGGCTGGTTTCGTGCGGTTCGCACGAGCCCGACCGCTGATCGGCCGACAGTCGTCTAAGGATTAGATGGGACGTGCGCAAACCTTGCTCGCTGTTCTAGTTCCCGGCGGGAGCGTTCGAGCTCCTCGGCGATGAGCTTTTCATTGGGAAGGACAGTCTGATACTCCGCGGCGAGCACTTTGTTGGGGAGGTTGTCGAGTGCGTAGTGGGCTTCGGCGGCTCCTTTTTCTGTGCACAATATGAGCCCGACGGGCGGGTTCTCGCCGGGTTTCATCCAGTGCTCGCGGGCGTAGTTGAGATAAAGGTGCATCTGCCCAGCGTCCGCGTAACTAAACCTACCAACCTTTAGATCCACGATCACAAGCCCGTGCAAACGGCGATGGAAGAAGACGAGGTCGATGCGAAACCATGTGTCGTCGATGTGAAGCCTGCGCTGGCGGCCCAGGAAGGCAAAATCGTCGCCCAGCTCCAAGAGGAAGTCGGTGAGGCGGTGGATGAGGGCCTCCTCCAAGTCCGACTCGGAGTATTCGTCCTTGAGGTCGAGGAATTCGAGGACGAACGGGTCCTTGATTGCTTCTTCGGGTGTCACCGCGTCGCTGGGTTGGGAAGTCTCGGCCTTCTCCAGCATGGCGGCTTTGTTCTGTGAGAGCGCAATGCGTTCGTAAAATTGGCTGCCGATCTGGCGATCCAATTGACGGACAGACCATCCAGAGCGGAGAGCCTCGGTTTCATAAAAAACTCGCGCTTCCGGGCGCTTGACGCCAAGTAGGCGAACGTAGGCCGACCAGGGCAAAGGGAAGCCGGCAGAAAGAGTCGAGATGCTTGAGGATAGAGGGCTTACATTGTTGAAGGGAAGCAACTTGGCAGATTCTTTCGACAGTGTCGAAAGAATCTGCCCCTCGGACCAGGCACGGTAAAATGCGCGCATTCTCCAGAGATTGATATTCCCAAACCCCCGGCCAAACTGCTTGGTCAAGTCTTTGGCAAGTAGTTCCAGAAGTTGTTCGCCGTAGTTCGCGCGAGCCTCTCCTTTAAGTTCCTGCTCAACAATGCGCCGCCCAATTTCCCAATAGGTGGCGGTCATGATTGAGTTGACATTTCGGGCAGCGGTAGAGCGGGCGGCCTTTAGCAGTTCGACGATTTCAGCGCGGATGTTGTCGTAGTTCTCTGGAACGATTGTCATCTTTGTCATTGCGAGTCCTCCATCATAAATTGCTGCCCCTGTTAGATCGCTATCCCTAGTCCTTGCGCGACGGACGGGGCTGGGTTGAGTTCTAAGGCGGAGGTCTTCGAGACATCGGCGCCCAACTGAGGGGCAAGTTTGGCCATGTCGTCAGTGAAGAGCGTGGCCGCGTGGCTGGCGCGGGAGATGGAGACGTAGCCGAAGCGGGAGTTGAGCAGGTCCGGGTGGACGCTGGTATCGGCGTGGACGAGGACGCGTTCGGCGGTGAGTCCCTGGGCGCTGTGGCTGGTGACGGCGTAGCCGTGGTCGAAATGACGATGCTCGCTGGGGTTGAACTCGATTTGGCGATTGTTGGCGAGGTGGGCGGAGAGACGGCCATTGGGATCGACGGTTTCGATGGCAGCCAGCTGGCGATTGGCAACCCCGAGCGATTTGTCGGGCGCGGTGAACTGGATGCGGTCGCCCACGGAGAACTGGCGTTCGATCTCTTGGTAGACGCTAACGCCGGTTAGTCGGCGGGGATCGTAGGTGGCAAGTTCTCCGTTCGCTTTCTCGACCGTGAGCTGGTTGGCGGCTGGGTTGATCGCTGCGACCGACGCGTAACTGCCTGCTTCGATTCCGATCGTTTTGCTGCCGCGTGTGTAGCGGACAACGTCGTCGATCTCGTAGTGGCTGGCCCAGGAGCGTTCGGCTCCGGTCATGTCCTGACGCGGAACCAGGACGCGGAACGTATGATCTTCCTTCGCAAGGGCGCCGGTGGCCTTCAACTCCTGGCGAACGGCGGCGTTGAGTTCGCGGCGGGAAGCATTGTCCGGTGAGACGATCAGAGTGTTTTCGGGCGATTCGACATAGCTCTTGGCGATGGCTCGGACGCGCTCTTCCTTGTCGGGAATTTGTTGCACGCGGCCCTGCTGTCCGAGTGCGTCGAGCGCAGCGGAGATTTGGCCCGTGGCCAGCAATTCAACGGTGGATTTCAGCGCCGGGTCCTTTTGACGAACGATCTCATCGAGTCTGGCTGTGCGCATCCCGGCTTCCTGCAATTGCTCAAAAGGGCGCCCCGCTTCGACTCCCTGATGCTGGCGGATATCGCCGATCAGAAGCACGCGGTCATTGGTGCCGAGTCGTGCAAGAAACTCGCGCATCTGGTTCGTGCTGGCAAGGCTGGATTCGTCAATAAAGAAGAATTGTTTCTGTTCTGAATTCGGTTCTGTGCTTTGTCCACGGGCGAGAAAACCTTGGAGGGTTCCGGCGTGGACTCCCGCCTGTTCCAGTTGCTTCGCGGCGCGAGAGGTCGGGGCAAGGCCTTCGACTTGATAGCCCTGAGATTCCGCGGCGCTGCGGACGACGGTGAGCGTGGTCGTCTTGCCCGCGCCGGCAAAACCTTGGATTCCTTGGATGCGGTCGGGAGAACTGAGCACATCTTCGATGACACCCTTCTGTACCCGATTTAGATGCTGGTGCTCATCGGCAACGCCGACGGCCTGGGAACGCGAAAGAACTGGCTCGACTTGATTTTGTCCATCGCGCATACGGCGGAGGACTTCCTGCTCGGCTGCGATGGTTTTGGCGGTGGTGAACTGCCGCCCCGGAACGCCCTGATGCCGTTCAATGAGTTGAAATTCCCCGGAAGCCAAGCGGGCGTCAAGATGGGCGCGGACCTGGTCATGAGTGATCTCACCCATACCTCGGCGCAACCCGTCGCGGATCAGGGCGCGTTCATCGACAACGGCCTCGCGCTCGAAGTTCTTGTCGCGG
>Ga0224558_1001399_pt1 | contig 25339 bp, 21 predicted proteins | sample 714S32024metaG_FD_180682 | JGI IMG/M metagenome (GOLD analysis project Ga0224558, IMG submission 180682) | Peat soil microbial communities from Stordalen Mire, Sweden - 717 S3 20-24 | ecosystem: Environmental > Terrestrial > Soil > Wetlands > Peat | place: Sweden: Norrbotten County, Stordalen... | reverse complement strand
CTTCGAGGACGACGCCGGAGGTCCCTGCCCGTACCCGGGCCACCACTGTCGCCTCGGCTGGAGTGGAGTCGCTCGTCGCCTGGCGGCGAGGACTCGCGTGACCATATTTGCGCGAGAGGGTATTAAGGTTGCGAAGGCACCATGGAAAGCTGGGGGGATCATGATGAAACACCTGTCTGCGGCTTTGTTCGCGGGCGTGCTCGCCACCTCTTCGTCGACTGTTGTCTGGTCAGCCCCCTCGAGGCCACAGGCGCTTGTCCCGTCCGCACTCACCGTGTTGCGGGCGAGCACGAGTCCTCCGGCTCCAGCGCACTCGGTTGCGCTCGGGCCGCTGTCGCCCTCAGTGGAGCTTCATATCGATGTCACGCTGAGACTGCCGGACCCGTCGGCGGTGACGGCCTTCATCACCTCTGTGTCTGATCGGCGCTCGGCGGACTTCCACCACTTCCTCCGCCCGGGACAGTTCGGTCAGCTCTTCGGGCCGCCGCCATCGGAAGTGACAGCAGTCGACGCAGTGCTCCGCTCCGACGGGCTCCACCCCGGACAGCTGACCTCGAACCGGCTCTCGATCCCGGTGACAGCCCCGGCCTCGGCACTCGACCGCGCCTTTCACGTGAGTCTCGCGAGCTACCGGCTGTCGAGCGGGCGCGCCGCGTTCACGACCCCGTCGCCGCCGAGCATCTCGGCCGCCGTGGCGCCGGACATCCAGGGGGTCATAGGCCTGAGCGATCTCGGTCAACCCCAGAGCCTGCTTGCTCGTTCACGTGTCGCACGATCCGCCCGAGCTTCTTCAGGAGAAGCTCATCAGACGACGACAGGTCCGACACCATGCGCGCCAGCCACCAACGCAGCCAGCAATGACGGAAGCTACACGGCCGACCGGTTGGCGTCCTCCTACGGCATGACGCCCCTGTACTCCCTCGGCGACTTCGGCCAGGGCGTCAACATCGCCGTCGTTGAGTTCGAGCCGGACTTGCGGACCGACATCGCCGCCTATCAGGCGTGCTTTGGGACGAAAGCCACCGTGAACTACATCCCGGTCGACGGCGGCGCCGGCTCCGGCGACGGCGGCGGCGAGGCGGCTCTCGACATCGAGGACGCCATCGGCCTTGCCCCCCGTGCGACGATCGACGTCTACCAGGCGCCGGGGTGGGACGAGTCGGCTGGAGGGAATGGGGGCCAGTACGTGTACGACCTCTACTCGGCCATCGTGAACGACGACACCGATCGGGTCGTCTCGACATCCTGGGGGTCGTGCGAACTGGACACCGACTCGTCACTCGTCAGTTCGGAACAGAGCCTCTTCAGCCAGGCCGCCACCCAGGGCCAGACGGTCTTCGCCGCTGCAGGCGACTACGGCTCGACCGACTGCTTTACCGATTCGGGATCGCGGAACGAGTTCTCACTCTCCGTCGACGACCCCGCCAGCCAGCCCTATGTGATCGGGGTCGGTGGCACGTCGATCAGCACCAACTCCGAGACAGTCTGGAATGACTCGACTGGGGCCGGCGGAGGAGGGGTGTCCTCGTTATGGTGCATGCCCTCCTACCAGGACCAGTCAGGCGTCCCGGGGTTGATCGGCCCCGACTCGGTGCCCGACCCGAACGATTGCACGACCGGCTGGGCGCGCGAGGTACCCGACGTCTCGGCCGACGCCGATCCGCAAACCGGTTACGTCACCTACTGGAACGGGTCCTGGCAAGCAGGCGAGGGGGGTACGAGCGCCGGCGTACCGCTATGGGCCGCCGCCGCCGCCCTTGTGGACTCTTCGCCGTTCTGCGCCGACTACGGCTCAAAGGACGCCACGGGGACGCTGTTTGGGAGTCTGTACTCCATTGCTGACAGCAACCACCACTCCGACGCGCTCTACGACGTGACGAATGGGAACAACGTCTATCCGCCTTCGGGCTATTCGGGAGATCGCTACCCGGCAACGACGGGTTACGACATGGCAAGCGGGTTGGGGACGCCCTTGCTTGCCTATCCCGGCAACTATCTCCCCGGACTGGCCGCTCAGATGTGCATGGCTACTGGCACCAAGCTCGAGACGACGACCATCACAGGTGTCTCGCCGAAGGAGGGTCCGAGCAGCGGCTCGATCCCGGTGACCATCACGGGTTCGGGCTTCCTCCCCATCGCTGGAGCGGACCGGCTCGAGGTCGGTGCGAAGTGGGTCACTGTTTCCTGCACGACCACGGTTCGCTGCACCGGTACCCTCCCGGCGACCAAGGCGGGGACGGACAACTTCGTGATGTCGGTCGAGGGCCTGACGCTCAGTCCGCTCGCCGTGCCTGATCGGTTCACCTTCGTGGCCGTAGCGCCGACGGTCGCCAACCTCACGCCCACTGTCGGACCCACCAAGGGCGGCACGAAGGTGACGATCCGGGGAAGCAGCTTCTTCGGGACATTGACGGTGCACTTCGGGACGAGGCCGGCCAAGCTGTTCCGTGTCGTCTCCTCATCTGAGATCGTCGTCATCGCGCCTTCCGGCTCGGGCACCGCCTACGTCACGGTGTCGGCAACCGGGGGCTCCAGCAGGACAACGGCCGCTGGCAGATACGCCTTCGTGGCTGCACCGACGGTCACCCGGGTCACACCGACGGTCGGACCCACAAACGGCGGCACGAAGGTGACGATCCGGGGAAGCAGCTTCTTCGGGACATTGACGGTGCACTTCGGGACGAGGCCGGCCAAGCTGTTCCGTGTCGTCTCCTCATCTGAGATCGTCGTCATCGCGCCGCCCGGCTCGGGCACCGCCTACGTCACGGTGTCGGCAACCGGGGGCTCCAGCAGGACAACGGCCGCTGGCAGATACCGCTACCAACGCGCGTCGCTGACGGCGCGCCTTGGCCGTGGGCTCACGCCCTAAAGCGCCGGCCAGGACCCGAGGTTCCCGTGGGCGGGCGAGAACTGCCCGATCCCGAGGCGACACGCCCAGCGCCCCAGGGGTCTCCCCTACTTCGTATTCCTAGGCATCGGCTCAGAGCTGGTCGCGATCGTGCTCTTGATGATCCTCTTCAAGCGGCGCGGTGGTTGGGCACCGGCCCCGTGGCCTGAGCGAGCTGACCGGACCAGCCGCTGCTCAGCCCCTGTCATGCTCGGCTCTCGCGTTGCGCGGGGGAATCCGGCCTGCACTGGCGTGGAGCAGGCCCCAACTGGCGGCGGCTAACGTCGTCTCGTGACAGAAGTCCTTCGCCGGGTGGTGATGACAGGCGCTGCCGACTCTATTGGCCTCGCGGTCGCTCCCCTGCTCGCCGGGCGCTAGCACCTGGAGCTGACCGACCGAGAGCCTGGCGTGTCGACCGTCTTGGACGTCACCGACGGGGACGCCTGCAGAGCGGCGTTCGCCGGCGCCGACGCGGTCGTGCACTTGGCAGCGGTCTCGGACCCCGAGGCGTCCTGGGAGGCGTTGCACCCGGCCAATGTGATGGGGACCTACCAGGTGGTGCAGGCCGCCGTGCACTGCCGCGTCCGCCGGCTCGTGCTCGCAAGCAGCTAGCGAGCTGTGTCGGGATATCCGCAGGGAGTTCAGCTACGCGCCAGCGATGCGCCGCGACCGGCGAGTATCTACGGTGCGACGAAGGCCTGGGCCGAGGCGCTCGGTGCTTGGGCAGCGTCGGCGTCGGCGACTTCCGTGGTTGCGTTACGGATCGGCCACTTCGCCCTTCAGTCACCTGCTGGCAGCGGCGCCACGGCTCGTGACATTGCGGCCTGGTTGAGCCCGCGAGATTGCGGCGAGCTGTTGCGTTGCGCTGTCGAGGCTGAAGGGATCCGTTTCGTGGTCGCCAACGGTGTCTCGGCCAACCGGTACCGGGCCGCTGATCTCTCCGACGCCGCCAATACCATCGGTTACCGACCGAGCGATGATGCGTGGACATGCGTCTGACGGTCGAACCTTTGGAGAGCCGACAGCACAGAACAACACAAGCACCATGACTCGAGTCGGCCAGGCTTGCCGGGCCGCCCCGAGCAGTTCGTCCTCTGTCATCGGCCCGGCAAGGTCGGCGAAGGCGCGCTCGCTGTCGCGCGCTGCTCGGCGTGAGCACGCAGGCCGTCGACAGAACCGCCGTGACTCGTCCGTCGTTGGAGCATCTCGGGCGAATTGGTAATAGGATCGCCTCTCGATCGTTCCCCTGGCCCGCAGCGAGATACGCTGGCCTGGGTACGGGCCAGGCGGCGTAGGGGAGGGCGCCTGCGCCGTCTGGCCCGCGTACGGGCCAGACGGGCGAGACGAGACGCCAAGCGGTGCCGGTCTTCGATCGTCATCTGCTCGGCGAGTTCGGTGACTTCCTCGCGCAGCGCACAGGAGAACGAGGCGAAGTCGCTGGCGTCGTAGACGAATGGCCTGGTGTCAACTAACCTGTCGATCAGTGCCAGGGTCCCAGTCGGCGAAGGTGCCCTCCCTTACGCCGGCTGGGCCCACTTGCCCAGGGCCCGAGGGACCGGAATGCACCTTTGAGCGGCCTGTGTGACCGGAAGAAGAGGGGACGGTCACGGCGACCTGCCGACTCATCGGGCCGGCGATCCGGGCCCGGTCGCTTCGTTGACACCGAGCCGAAGCCAGCTTCGCGGAATCTGCCCGAACTGACAGCAGCCCGCCTCGTGAGCAGCAGCAGCATCAAGAGAGGAACCTGGTCATGCCTGATCGTCGCATTCTCACGACTGAGTCCGGTGCACCCGTTGCCGACAACCAGAACTCCCAGACCGCAGGACCTGACGGCCCGGTGCTGTTGCAGGACCAGCACCTCCTCGAGAAACTTGCCCGGTTCAACCGGGAGCGGATCCCGGAGCGAGTCGTGCACGCCAGAGGTTCGGGCGCCTACGGGCACTTCGAGGTCGCCCGCGACATGTCCGCCTACACCAAGGCCACGGTGTTCAACGGGGTCGGCACTCGCTGTGAGGCTTTTGTGCGGTTCTCGACGGTCGCCGGCAGCCGGGGTGCAGCCGAGGCAGTCCGTGACCCGCGTGGGTTCGCGGTCAAGCTCTACACACCCGACGGCAATTACGACCTTGTAGGCAATAACATGCCGGTCTTCTTCATCCGGGATCCGTTGAAGTTCCCCGACTTCATCCACTCCCAGAAGGCGGACCCGTTCACCAACCGCCAGGAGCCGGAGAACGTCTGGGACTTCTTCTCGCATTCGCCCGAGGCGACGCACATGTTCACCTGGCTGTTCGGTGATCGGGGCATCCCGGCCAACTACCGGCAGATGGACGGCTTCGGGTCGCACACATTCTCCTGGACCAATGCCCAAGACGATCAGTTCTACGTGAAGTACCACTTCAAGACCGAGCAGGGCATCGCGACACTCACGACCGAGGAGGCGGCGGTGCTCGCCGGTGCGAGCCCCGAGTCTCACAACACCGATCTCCTCGAGGCGATCGAACGTGGCGACTACCCCTCCTGGACGCTCAAGGTTCAAGTCATGCCTGCCGCTCAGGCTGCCGACTACCGCATCAACCCGTTCGACGTCACCAAGGTGTGGCCGTACGCCGACTACCCACTGATCGAGGTCGGCAAGCTCGTGCTCGATCGAAATGCCGACAACTACTTCGCGGAGGTCGAACAGTCCGCGTTCGACCCTGGCAACTTCGTTCCCGGCATCGGGCCCTCGCCCGACAAGATGCTCCAGGGCCGCCTGTTCGCCTACGGCGACGCGCACCGCTACCGGCTCGGCATCAACCACACCCGCATCCCGGTCAACTCTCCGCACGCCACAACGGCCGACAATTACGGTCGCGACGGCGCCATGCAGGTAGAGGCCAACGGCGGCCGATCGAAGAACTACGAGCCGAACAGCTTCGACGGTCCGGTTCAGACCAACGAGCCGCACTATGTCGGACTTCCCACAGCAGGCGTCTCTGGTGCCTACCAGTGGGACAGACGCGAGACGGACGACTTCGAGCAGGCCGGCGCGCTCTACCGACTGATCGATGACACGGCCAGACAACGCCTCGCCGACAACATTGCGGACGGTCTCGCACAGGTGGACAACCGCGAGATTGTCGAACAGTCCCTCTCCCACTTCCGCAACGCTGACCCCGACTATGGAGATCGCATCGAACGGGCGATCGCCGCGCGCCGCGCCTGAAAGGAATCAGTCCCTCACCTCGCCTCGCCTGGCAGCGTCGCCAGTTGCACTTCCGAGCAGGGCGTTCAGTCTTCCGCCGGACGATCGTGGACGGGCGAATGCGCCGTCGGCGGGGCGGCGAGCGGGGAGCGGCAGGGACGGCGGGCACCGATCAGGGAAACGGGCTCCTCACACGCGCTAAGGAGTGAGGTGCTGTGCCAGGAACGCCAGCGAGGGAGGCTCCTGCGCGAGAAAGAACGGGCTCGTGTGACAGCCCTCGGAGAACTCCACGACTGCTCCGCGGGGCAAGGCCCTGGCCAATGCCTCCACTCCTGGGTGGAAAGGGTCCGAGTCTCCCGAGGCGACCCGAACGGGTATGCCGGTCAACGCGCCCGTGTGCGTGACGGCGTCGTCGATGGCAAAATCCGCGGCGGAGGCGTACGCGTCGGCATTGGCTCCCCGCGCCTGGGCGTAGCTGGTCCAGATCGCCGGGCTGATCGCGGCGACTGCGGCAATGAGGTGCGGGTACTTCTCAGCGAACAGGATCGCGCCGTAGCCGCCCATCGAGATGCCCATGGTCCCGATCCGCTGCGGCGGCCGCCCCAAGCCGAGACGCTGGCACAGCGGGACCAGCTCGTCGATGACCATCGCCATCGGATTGTCGCCCGGATGCGGGTTCCAGTAGCCACCGCCGCCGTCCACGGTCACCATCGCCATCGGGGCAAGCGGTTCATGACCGATGCGGAGGGCCATCGCCTGGGCCGGCGTCATGCCGACCACGGCACTTGTGTGGTCCGCCCCGAATCCGTGGAGCATCACCACGAGCGGCAGCCTGCTGCCTCGGCCATGTCCGGGCGGATAGGCGATCGTGTACCCAACTGTTCGATTGCGAGCGTGAGAGTGGAAGGAGCTCGAGATCGACGGGCCCAAGGACGAGAAGCTCAGCGGCGGGCTCGGCACCGAACATCTTCCCTCGAGCTGGTTGAGCACTTGTTGTCCGGGGAGGATCCCGTGCGATACGAGCTCCACGCCAGTAGCACCAACGGCTGCGACCGCCGCGATCCCACCCAAGCCATAGACAAGGAAACGTCGCCGGTCAAACCCTTGTCGGGATGCCCCGTCGGGTCCAGTGCCGTCGGAACCAGTCACGGGCGCCTCCGATCGGGAGGCGACGGCCGGTCGCTCGATCGAAGAAACCGGCCAGAATGTCCGTCATGTGCAAGGCGCCATCGACGAAGAAGAGCAACCCCGGGCCGACCAGCCTCTCGGATCGGTCGGGCGGACGACACGTTCTCGGATCGTAGCTGTGCGTGGCCGAGGCGCAGAGTCAGCAGGCCTCATGGACTGGCCGCATCCGAATCAGCCAATCGCCGTGACAAGCGCGCGCATGGCCGCTCGGTCACCTCAGGCAGCTGAGTCGATCGGGGAGGCCACGATCGGTACTCATGGCCCGGTCCCAGTAGGCGGTTGCCGATGCCTCCCGGCACACAGGTATCCCGCCCGTGTCTATCAGGCCATGCGAGAGAAAAGCTCACGGAGCTGAACCCGCCGACCTGTGCGAAGGATGGCTCTCCGGTAGACACTGGATGCAAGCCTCGCCATGCCGACCGTGCACACAATGCTCACGACTGCCGAGGCGGCGAACTCCCACCAGGTGACAGCTCCGAGGCCTACGAGAACGGGCATGGCGAACGGCGCCGTCGGCGGCAAGTATGCCAGTACCTTGAAGAAGGTTGACGAGCTCCCCGAGCCCGCTGCGATGAGGGCCATGACGTAGCCGAAGATGATCGGGAGGCTGAGGGGAACGGCCAGGCTCTGTACCTGGTCCTGGCGTTCGGCCATGGAGCCTGCGGCGGCGTAGACCCAGCAGTAGAAGGCGTAGCCGAGAACCAACCACACCAGCGTGCTGACGAGCACCAGAGGTGCCGTACCGCGCAGGAGATCGGAACCCACCGCCTCTGCCAGGCCGAGGGCGAACGCCACGACGAGAGCTGCCTGGGCGAAAGCCACCAGTCCGATCCCGAGCACCTTGCCCGCCAGGAGCTGGACGGGGCGCATGGCGGCCAGGAGCACCTCTACGACCCGGCTGGACTTCTCCTCCATGACCCCGATCAGGATCCAGGTGTTGTATTGCGTGAGCATTATGAACACGAGGATCAGGCCCACCGTGGAGGTGGTCTGGGCAGCCCCCTTGGCCGTCCCCGGTTGGAGGCTCTTCACGGGGAGCGCCTTGGCGCCAGCCAGCTCGGCGACTTGCGTAGCGGAGAGACCGGCTGACTCGACTGCCTCGGCCAGACCGAGGTTCTTGGAGACGGAAAGCGCGAGCTGAGCCGTTGTCGAAGTGACGGTTCCGATCGCCTTGTCCACTATGAGCTCCCGGCCGTCGACGATCGCGAGGTCGATCCGTCCAGAGCGCAGATCGCCGTGGGCGGCATCCGCGTCCGCCTCGGGAACAAGGTGAACCGTGGTGCCGACGCTCGTGGCGGAGGCGACAACCGCCGCCCGCAAGGGAGCAGGGAGGGCACCGACGACACCGACGCGCTGAGGGCGCGACTTTCCGCTGTTGAGGACTGGAACGACAATTGCTCCCGCTACCACCAGCAGGATGAGCAGTGTCCCGACCCGAAAGACCTTGCCGCGGAATCGCTCTCTCACTTCCCGGGCCGCCACCAAGCCGACAGCGCCCTTGAGGAGTGCCAATCCCGCTGGAGCCCAAGACTGGCTGCGGGTTGATCGACGCCGGCGACGGAGCCACACCCGCAGCGCCACGATCACGGCCAGGATGACCAGGATGATGGGCCCGTTCACGCGAGGGCCTCCCGGAAGACCTCCGACAACCGTCGGCGCTCGAAGACGAACTCTGTGACCCGACCCGCTCCCATAGCGGCCCTGAGTACCGAATCGCTGTCAACAGACTCGTCGAGCACGAGTCGCGCGGCTCCCCCATCGACCTCGGACACATTGACTCCGGCGATGTCGCAGGCCCACGATGCGTCTCGGTCCCCCGCCACCCGCACCACCAGCCGGCGCGCGCCGCTCGTCGCCAAGTCGTCCACCCTCCCGGTCACGACCAGGCGACCGTGATCGATGATCGTGACCACCTCGCAGAGGTCCTCGACCTGGTCCAGCTGGTGGCTCGAGAACAGGACACAGCACCCCGCCCGAGCTTGCTCGACGAGCACGTCGCCGATGGCGTCGATCCCGGTTGGGTCCAACCCGGCCAGGGGCTCATCGAGGACGAGCAGTTCAGGACCGTGTACCAACGCGGCGGCAAGCTGTACCCGTTGCTGGTTCCCATGGGAGAGCGCTTCCACCTTGCTGCCCGCCCTGTCTGCGACCCCGAGCCGTTCCAGCCACGCCTTTGTCGCGGCGGCGGCGTCGTGTGCGCTCATCGCGTGCAGCCTCCCGAGATACTCGAGCTGCTCGCCCACGAGCATGGCCGGGTACAGTCCTCGCTCCTCTGGCATGTACCCGAAACGGCGCCGCTCCGCCTGGCCGACAGCGGCACCGTTCCACTTGACTCTCCCGGCATCCAGATCGGTCAGGCCGAAGACGGCCCGCATGGTGGTCGTCTTCCCGGCCCCGTTTGGGCCCAGGAAGCCCACTACCTGGCCGGCGGGAACCGAGAAGGAGAGACCGTCGAGAGCGGTGAGAGCCCCGAAGCGACGGGTCAGCCCTTCGAGCTCAAGGAGGCCTTCCACCGCCTCAGGCTACGTGCCGCCCGGCCGCTGGGCCGAACCAAGATCAACCGCGTGGCCACCCACTCCCGATGAGCTAAGAGCCGAGGGCTCTGCCTGGTGATACGTCGCCGGCCCGCAACGGCTCGTCGAAGCGGCCGCAGCCGTCGGTACTTCCGCCGAAGCACCACCAGTCTCCTTGAGGCCCTCAAAAGTGGGTGCTGCCCCGACTGGCTGGTACTCAGCCCGATGGCGGAACCGGCACGGACCGTTCGCAGCTCGACAGGGAAGCTCCCTACAACGTGCACCTCTAGAGCGACGCGCCCGGAACGCGCTCCTTTGTGACATTCGGCCCTGACGGCCGATGCGCTGAAGGTGCAGGATCGCCGACGCGTGGCCAAACCGGAGACGGCCGGGCACGGGCGCAGGCCCCGTGCGGGAATAGGGTCTCAGAGGGGCGAACGAGGAGGGTCGATGAAGGCGAGATGCATCGTGGTAATAGGCCTGATGGTCTTCGCGGCGGGCTGTTCCAGTTCCAAGCCGACTGTGACTCCGTCGACTTCGACTTCGACGTCGACAACCGTCAGTCCGACTTCAACGTCAACAACCGTCAGTTCGACGGTGCCATCCACGACAGTCTCGTCGGCAAAGGCGTCTCAGCAATTCCTGGCGGCCGCCACGGTCTCTAAGGCCGCGTACCACACGTGGAGGGCCGCGATCAAAGGCCTGGCCACGGTCAGCCAGGCAATCGGGCCTTGTGACACCTACGCAGCCGCGTTGACGAACCTCGACAACGCGATATCGCGCATCGCCGTCACCGGCAAAACGGAAACCGACATTCGGACCTTGGTCGCCGATGACAGTGCTGTCATCAAGAACCTGGAAGCCGTGAAGACAGTAACCGTGGCCCAGATCAGGAAAGACGAGGCTCAACTCATAGCCACTGGGAAGACGGCAATAAGCGCCGGCGACGTAGTCCGGAGCGACCTCGGCCTGCCGCCGAGTTGAGTTTGGCCGGCCGGACGCGATCAGTCTGGTGACAAGGCGCGCAAGAGGAGCCCGGCCGGTCTCGGAACCTGCCACTCGGGCGACACTGAGGGTCTCTAACCGTCCGGACTAGGGAACCGAGCCGGCGGTCCCGTCGCACGAAAGGCCCGCTCGTTCGCCGTTCGCCTCTTTCACTCAACGTCCTCATGTGGGCGAACATGGGGGCCAACAGGGGCCGACCGTGCCGGCGACGGTGCGCACGGTGCCCGGCGGACGAAATGGCGGGGGCCGAGGTAGACGGTCAAAGCAACCAAGGGCACCCCACTTGAACCGCTGCAGACCACCGTCCAACCGGCATCCTCCGCGAAAACGGCCGATTCGCGGCCCCGTCCCCACTTTTCTCCTGTGCTCACCGGTGGACCTTATGGGACAGCTCTCAAACCCCGGTGTCGACCCAGACATTGACGGTGGGCCGCCCGGGGCTCGAACCCGGCACCTTGGGATCAAGAGTCCACCCGGACCGGTGCGGAGGCGTCTTGAAGCGTCTCGACTCGTCTCAGATTTGCCATCTGGGCAGGTCCTGCACGTTTCGACCAAGGCGCGTCTGGTGCCGTCCGGCCGCGTCCCGGATCAGCCCTCTGAGCAGGCAGCGCAGAGTTCCGGATGGACCGTTCTGGACGCTGCCGGACGCGTTGGGAAATGCAATGTTGGGTGAATGTTGGGTGAAACCGTCCTTCCGGCGATCCTCGAAACCGTCGACGCAAGGTTGCTGGACTCGTTGATGGGCGTCTCCGACGCGCTCGGCAGCAGAGCACTCACAGCTGACACGACCAACCCTGAAACGCGAACCAACAGACGGGTCGGACGCGTCAGGGAGCCAGGGACGAACTTCAAGACTCGGTGCGCTCCGCGAGGACGAAACGGCGAATGACTGAAGAGAGCAACTCGACTACACCTTGGGATACTGGTGTATCAGTAATGATACTGATGTATCATTCAGACGTGGACCTCGCAGAACCTGGCTTAGCCTTCTCGGGCAGCTTGACCATGCCGGTCCTTCGAGCCCTCGACGGACGTTCGCTTCCAGCGTCGGCAGCCCAAATCGCTCGGACAGTCGTCGAGGGCACTCCAGCGGGCATACGACGTTCACTTGAACGCCTCTCCCAGCATGGAATCTGTAATCGTGAGCAGCTCGGCGGCAGGTCCCTCTACTCCTTGAACTATGAGCACGTCCTTTACCAGGCAGTTCGAGCTGCTCTGGAAGCGAACGACCTGTTCGTGAAACGCTTGCGCGACACTCTCTCGTCCTGGGAGCCGCATCCTGTGGCCGGGGTCCTGTTCGGCTCAGCGGCGCGACGCGGCGGAGATATCGAGAGCGACATCGACGTCTTGCTGATACGCCCCAAAATGAGTTCGACCGTGCGCAAACGCTCGTGGGCGCCACAGGTGCATGACCTACGTACGCAGGTTCACAGCTGGTCCGGCAACCACTTGCAGGCGCTCGACTGGACGGAAAGCTCGTTACGGCGTTTCGCGGCGAGGCGCGAGGCGCTGATCGACGAAATACGCCGCGAGGGTGTCACGCTGTATGGCCGCTCGGTCTCCGAACTCCTGAAGACCCGGCAGGCGCCATGAGGACCCTTTCTCTCGTGGGGGCGTCGTGAACCCACGATCGTCAGCGACGAGACGTCGACCTTGTACCGCGAGCGATGCTCGAGCTAGATCGGAACAGGCCAGGGCTTTCCTACAAGTTGCGCAAATGATCACCTCGGAAGAGGACTCTCCAGAGGACTACAACTTCAACCACGTTGCGGCCGGCGTCGCCGTCCTCGCCGCAATTGCCGCCTCCGACGCCTTATGTTGTCGCCTTCTGGGTGAGCGATCGCGGAGCCAGGACCACCGAGATGCGGTCGATCTCGTCGCGACCGTGCGATTCGGAGCCGGAGACGAGAAGGTGCGCGAGAGGCGCTCCCGCGACCTTGCCGACGCGCTCGCCACGGCGCTGGATTTGAAGGATGAGTCTCACTACGGAGCAGCGCTCGTCGGCCAGCGACAAGTGAAAAGGCTCCTACGCGCTGCCGGCAAACTTGTCGATGCCGCGACGGAGGCTGTCGGCTAGCTCCCGCCTGCCCAGAGCTCCATGGACGCCATCTGGGCTGTTATGTCGGGCGCCGCACATCCACGACGTTCGCATTGTTGGGTGCATGTTGGGTCGGACAGCGGGCCGTGTCCGACAATTGGCCTCTTGAACTGCACTTATGGTGGGCCGCCCGGGGCTCGAACCCGGCACCTTGGGATTAAAAGTCCCCTGCTCTACCTGATGAGCTAGCGGCCCTTCCGACAACCACTTGGGGTTTGCCGTGGTCGCGTCCTGGAATTGTGACGACCATCCTTGCATGCGGACAACAAGGGGGCAGAGCCTCGCGTTTCCTTCAGCCGGCTGTGATGTCCCCCGGGTCCTCGGTTTCCGCTTGGCATCCCGCGCATAGCCCGATCACCGCAAAGTGATGCGGGTCGATCGCGAACCCGAACTCAGCTATGGCCCGTCGTCTGAGGTCGGCGAAGAACCCTTCCGCAATCTCGACGTGGGCATCGCACTTCCGACAAACCAGGTGGCCGTGCGCTGCGCTCGCAAGATGATAGGACGCAGGCCCGTGCCCGAGATGGGAGTGCGTGACCACACCGAGGCGCTCGAGCTCCTCCAGGTTCCGGTACACGGTCGAGATGGAGACGTCGGGTGCGCGAGCCTGAATCTCCGCCGCGAGCTCCTCAGCTGTTCGATGCCCTGCAGCCTCGAACAGGGAACGGACGAGAAGGCGTCGCGGTGTGGTCACGCGGTCCCCAGCTGAGCGCAAGAGGGAAAGAACTTCCTCTTCCTCGTCTCCCGACAAACTCAAGTCGAACCCTCCTGGCTTGCCTGCAACCACGAACGGCGAGGTGCCTCCGGGCGTGCTGTCCGTGAGCCGCGACTCAGGTCCAACCCTCTTGCTCGGCGTCGAACAAGCCGGTGTGCCGCTTCCTCGGACGGATCGTCTCCGGAAGGTCTGTCTCAGGTGCTTCGCCATCGAACAGACTCTCGGGCCGGCGTGCCGGGGACGAAGGCCGCTCCGCTGTCGGTTCCGCCCCCGCCCGGGTCACCGTGTCGCCGATCACCGACGCGTCACTTCTTTCGTACCTGGGCGAGAGCCCGCCGGCAGTGCCGATCGCATGGCGCCCCACCGGCTCCTCGCCACTGTGGACGGCGCCAGGCTGCTGGTGAGACGACACGGCCGACACGGGAACTCCCGGTCCGCCCAAAGCGCGATCGGGACGCTCGTTCGAGCCGTCTTCAGGCGGAAGCGTCGGACTGCCGTCGGTCGCCGCGGGAGACGCCGCAACAGCCACTCCCGGCGCAGGACGTCCGAGCGGGCTGCGAACCATCTCCTCGACGACCGCCTGGACGGTGGTCTGCAAACGGGCCAGCTCGGCGATGGCATCCTGACGCTGGTCGTAAAGGTAGGTGATCTGCGACACGGCCCGTTCCCGGTCCTGCTCAATGCGCTGCAGGTAGGCGTGGCGACGACGCTCGGTCTCGTCCCGGATCGCGAGGGCACGTCTTGTCGCCTGGTCGACGACATCGGCAGCCTCGCGACTCGCCACCTCGCGTAGCTCACTCACCTCCTCCGCGACGGTCTCGCGAAGCTCGCTCACCTCGCGTTCGGCCTCCTGGCGGAGGGTGTAGGCCCCCTCCCACGCCTCTTGGAGAATGCGCTGAACGCGCTCACCGAGAGTGTCCAGCGAAGGCGGCTGGGCGGTACGAGTCTCGCTCTCGTAGGCGGCGACGCGGCGGTGTAGCTCGCGGAGCTGTCCCACCGCTGCTGCGAGCCGGCGCTCCGACTCAGAGGCGCGGCGGAGCGCGTCGTCGAGCCGGCGCTGCTGGTCTGCCACGTAGCGGTCGACCTGCTCCGGGTCGTAACCGCGCCGGTAAACATTGAAGATCGGTGTCGCTACCCGCTGCTCCGCGACTGCCTCGTTCTCGTCCATGATCCCTCCACACTCTCTCAGCGGATGCTACTGAGCCACCAGCTCAAGAACGGGGATCCTTCTGCGGGCGAACACGGCGCTGGCAACGACGGCGACCGCTCCTCGACGCCGACCTCCACACAGGGCAAACTGAGGCCGACTGCCGGACAACTGCCGGAGCGCCACGAGACGAGAAGGGGGTTTCTCAATGAAGGCCGACGTAAAGGGATCCACGCTACCGGTGCTCGAGTTCATCCTCGAGCCCGGCGAAGCTGTGGTCTCGACCCATGGCGATCTCGCCTGGATGTCCGCGAACATGCAGCTCAGCCAGTCCACGAATACCGGTGGCGGTGGCGGGCTCATGGCGGGTCTGAAGCGTGTCGCCAGCGGGACCGGGCTCTTCCTGACCCGCTACGAGCCCACCGGCGGCCCGGGAATGTTGGTCCTCGCTGCAAAGCTTCCCGGGCGGATCTTCCCCGTCGAGATCGCGCCGGGATCAGAGTACATCGTCCACCGCCATGGTTGGCTGTGCGGCACGCCAGGTGTCCAGCCGACTGTCGCGCTGCAACAAACTTTCGGCGGCGCCGTCTTCGGCGGCGAGGGCTTCATCCTCCAGCGCCTCGAGGGGCAGGGAACTGCCTGGCTCGAGCTCTCCGGGGAAATCTCGACCTACGACCTCGCTGCAGGGCAAAGCCTCTGTGTGCATCCCGGTCACGTCGGGGCGTTCCAGGCAACCGTGAGCTTCCAGACGACGCGCTTGCCCGGGATAGCGAACCGCATGTTCGGGAAGGACGGACATCACATCGTCGTGCTCACGGGCCCAGGCAGCGTCTGGCTCCAGAGCATGCCACTCCCGATCCTTGCTCACGCGCTCCAGCCTTACCTCGGCGAACACAACGAGAGCGCGGCGGGAGCCGGCGTCGCCGGCGGTGTGCTCGGAGGAATGCTCGGCCGGAAGCTCTGACACACCGGCAATGCCCCTCACCGTTGGCCCGCTCACCGACCTCGTCGAGGCGCCGACGCTCGAACGCGTGCTCCACGAGTCGCTCCGGAGAGGGGGCGACTTCGCGGAGATCTTCGCCGAGGACTGCTCGAGCTCTTCGATCTTCCTCGACGACAGCAAGGTCGAGGAGCTGTCCAGCGGGCGCGACCGCGGCGCCGGGATCAGGGTCGTCGTAGGCGAGACAACGGGATTCGCCCACACCGCTGACCTGTCGGAGAAGGGTCTGCTAACTGCAGCCGAGGCGGCCGCGGCTGTCGCCCGGGAAGGTGGAGCCGGTGTCCGCGAGGCTCCGCTCCTGAGGAAAGCACCAGAGCCGCGCCAGGTGACGACGTACCCGAGCACGGTGCCGAAGTCGGCCAAGGTCAACCTGCTGCTTCTCGCGGACGACACCGCCCGCTCGGCGGGGGGAGCCATCGTCCAGGTAAGTGCCGGCTATGGCGACAGCCGGCGTCGCATCCTGGTCGCGAACTCGGACGGCCTGCTGGCAAGTGATGACCGCGTCCGAACCCGGTTGTTCGTGACCTGCGTCGCGTCCGGTGACGGCGGCTTGCAAACCGGCTCCCACAGCCTCGCATACACGCTCGGCTTCGAGATGTTCGATGATCACCCTGTGGAGGAGGTCGCGAAACAGGCAGCCCGTAGGGCCATCACCAAGCTCGATGCGCGCCCCGCCCCGTCGGGCGTCCTGCCCGTGGTCTTGAAAAGCGGGACCGGCGGAATCATCTTTCATGAGGCGTGCGGACACGGCCTCGAGGCTGACCACATCTTGAAGGACAGCTCCGTGTACACCGGCCGCCTGGGTCAGGTGGTCGCCAGCCGAGGAGTCACACTCGTCGACGACGGCTCGCTTGGCCCGAACTGGGGCAGCCTCGCGATAGACGACGAGGGCCGCCCCACGCAACGCAACGTTCTCATCCAAGACGGAGTTCTCACCGACTACATGTGGGATTACCTCCGCGCTCGCAAGGAGGGACGGACCTCGTCGGGAAACGGCAGGCGCCAGAGCTACCAGGACCTGCCCATGGTCCGCATGACCAACACGTTTCTCCTGGCCGGCGACGAGGACCCGGACGAAATCGTGTCGCAGACACCGCACGGGGTCTACGTCGCGCAGCTGGGTGGGGGGCAGGTCAATACAGCAACCGGAGACTTCGTCTTCGGGATGACCGAGGCCTATCTGATCGAGGACGGCCGCATCACCGAGCCGCTCCGCAACGCCAACCTGATCGGCAACGGCCCGGATGTGCTCTCCAAGATCGACGCCATCGGCGACGACTTCGAAATGTGGCCCGGAACTTGCGGCAAGGACGGCCAAAACGTGTCCGTCGGATGCGGACAGCCGACCCTGCGCGTGACAGGCATCACGATCGGCGGTACCGCAAGTGCCTGAGCTCCTCGGGTTGGCACGGCGGGTCGCCGAACGGGCGACTGTTGGTGAGGAGGTCGAGGTCTATGTCGCCCGTGGCCGGGAGACCTCGATCCGGGCCTTCGAGGGCGCCATCGAGCAGCTCACGGCCGCCGAGTCGGCCGGCGTGGGCGTGCGGGTGATTTCGGCAGGAAGACAGGGCTTCTCCTACGTGGGGGAGCTCGACGAGTTCGCCGCGTTGGAGGCACTTCGCGAGGCCCGCGACAATGCCACATTCGCCACGGTCGACAAGCATGCCGGGCTCGCCTCGCCCGACGGCGTGGAACCGCCGGTGCTCGATCTCTGGCGGCAGGAGCTCGTCTCGTTCCCGACCGACGACAAGGTTGCGCTTGCCCTCGATCTCGAGCGCCGCGTTCGAGCCGGAGACCCGCGAATACGCCAAGTCGTCTCCGCCGACTACCTCGACGGCCTCGGTGAAGAGGCGATCGCGACCTCCCGTGGGATCGAGGTGACGAGTCGGAGCACCGGCTGCTATCTCTTCGTCCAGGCCGTTGCCGGCGATGGGGACGACACCCAGACAGGCTTCGGCTACTCGGTCGGCCGCGCTCCGGTCGATCTCGACATCGACGCCGCTGCAGTCGATGCCGTTGACCGCGCGACGCGTCTTCTCGGGGCGAAGAAGGCCAGGAGCGCGAAGGTAACCGCCGTCCTCGACCGCCGGGTGACGGCCACGCTGCTCGGGATCCTCTCCAGCACGCTGTCGGGTGAGGAGGTCGCCAAGGGCCGCTCCCTTTTCACGGGGCGCATGGGCGAACAGGTCGGCATCCACGAGCTGACTCTTATCGACGACCCGACGAACCCGCTCGCCTACGGCGCCTCCCAGCACGACGCAGAGGGATTGGCGTGCCGGTGCAACTCGCTGATCGAAGGAGGCGAGCTGCGGGGTTTCCTCTACAACACCTACGCGGGACGCCTCGCCGGCACGTCCTCGACCGGCTCGGCAGTTCGAGGCGGGTTCCGGACAACCCCAGGTGTCGGCGCGCGGGCTCTGTCACTCCAGCCCGGGAGACACGACCAGGCCGAGATCATCGCGGAGGTCGGCGAGGGTTTCCTCGTCCAGTCGATAACCGGTGTCCACTCGGGGGTCAACCCCGTGAGCGGTGACTTCTCCGTCGGCGCCGAGGGTCTGATGATCCGTGGCGGCGAGCTCGCGGAACCAGTCCGCGAGGTGACGATCGCTTCGACGATTCAACGAATGCTGCAGCATATTGTGGCCGTCGGGTCCGACGTCGAATGGCTGCCCGGCGCGGCGACCGGTGTGACGCTCGCCATCGACGACATCGCCATGAGCGGCTCGTGAGTTGGACCAGAATCAACCGCGTCGCTCAGGAAGCCGCCTCAGCTCTCGAGGGGCTCGAGTCGGACGACCCCGCCGACGGCGAAGCAGCGGGTTCACGTGGCGCGAGGGTCTTTGAAGGCGCCGAGCCATCGGTAGCCGCTTGCTTGGCCGATTCAGCGCTCGACGGAGTGGCCTTGGCTTCGGACCCGGCGCTTGAGGCGGCAGCGGCCGGCTTCGAAGTGGACCGCCCCGCGCGGCTGTCGTTCTTGTAGAAACCACTTCCCTTGAACACGATCCCAATGTTCCCGAACACCTTCTTGAGGTCGCCGCCACAGTTGGGGCATTCGGTCAGGGCGTCGTCCTTGAACGACTGCACAACCTCGAGGTGCTCTCCACATGACTTGCACGAGTACTCGTAGGTCGGCATGGATCCCTTCTGTCCTTCGCCTCGGCCAACCTCACCGTCCCGCCGACGGTCTGGCGTTGGCACTCTCACTTTGTGAGTGCCAAGTATATCGTGGCTCTAGGGCTGGAATACCCGGGAGGAGCATCATGGACCGAGACAGTGTTGAGGAACTTGTCTCCCTCGAAGCGGTTCAGCGGCTCGTGCTCAGTTCGTGCCTGCCGCTCGGCCCGATTGAGATCGGGCTCAGCGACGCACTCGGGTTCGTCCTCGCCGAGGACGTGCGAGCTCTCGAGGACCTTCCTCCGTTCTCCAACACTGCGATGGACGGCTACGCAGTGCGTGCGGACGACACGGCCAGTGCGCCCGTAGAGCTCTCGGTCATCGGCGTCCTCCCGGCCGGGGCGGCGCCCGCGCAGGCCGTCGGACCTGGAACGGCGGTCCAGATCATGACGGGAGCCCCCATGCCTCCCGGTGCCGACGGGATCGCCATCGTCGAGCGGACCGAGCCGGGCTCGTCAGATTCCAAGGTTCGAATCCTCGATCGAGTCTCACCGGGCGCCTACGTCCGCCCAGCGGGCAGCGACCTGCGCCGCGGTGATCTGGCCGTCGCTGCCGGCACCGTGATCGGCCCAGCCCATATCGGCTTGCTGGCGAGCGTCGACGCGACACGGATCACCGTCCACGCACGGCCGAGCGTCGGCGTCCTTTCGACCGGGGACGAGCTGGTGGGCGGCACGGTGCCGCTCGAGTTGGGGCAGATCCGAGACTCCAACCGGCAGGGTCTCCTCGCGTCCTTGCAGCGGGACGGCTTCGTCGGCATCGACCTCGGTGTTCGCCCCGACGACGAGGAGGCGATCTCGGCAGGGATTCGAGAGGGGGTCGAGTGCTGCGATGCGCTGCTCACCTCCGGTGGGGTGAGCATGGGCGAATTCGACTTCGTGAAGGTTGTCCTGGAGAGACTGGTAGCCGAGGTCGGGGGGCAGGTCCACCAATTCAAGCTCGCGATCAAGCCCGCGAAGCCGCTGTCGTTTGCCGCCGTTGCCACGCCCGGTGGGCGTTTGGTCCCGGTCTTCGGTCTGCCGGGCAACCCCGTCTCCTCGATGGTCAGCTATCAGGTCGTGGCTCTGCCAGCGCTGAGGAAGCTCGCGGGCCACCACTCGCCGCTCCCCCGCCGGATCCCGGCTGTCGCGGCCGATGACCTCGAGCGGCGTCCGGACGGAAAGCTACATCTGCTACGTGTCATCGCCGCTATGGGCGCGGATGGTCACATCGTCGTCCGTTCGGCGGGCGGCCAGGGGTCTCACCAGCTCGCGGCCTTGGCAGCTTCCAACGCCCTGGCGCTGGTGCCCGATGGACTCGGTGTCACCACTGGAGGTGACGTCCAAATCCTGCTTACCGGCTCGCTCGAGTGAGGGCAGGGGCCAAGCGAGCGGGACGCCGCTCCCTGCGCCGGGACCAGGACATGCCCTGAGGTCGGCTGCGATCAAGGCGCGCCCGCGGCTCACCACGTAGACTGCTCTCCCATGCCGGACCGAGGACTGACCCATGTCGACCCCCTTGGCCGGGCTCGAATGGTGGATGTCACTCCGAAGGAGGCGACTCACCGCCGGGCGCTCGCCCGCTGCAAGGTCCGGATGCTTCCCGAGACGACGGTGAAGATTGCGAGCAATGCGATCAACAAGGGCGATGTCCTCGGCGCGGCACGAATCGCCGGTATTCAAGGGGCGAAGCGCACCGCCGACCTCATCCCGCTCTGCCACCCGTTGCTCGTCGGTTCTGTCTCCTTGAACTTCACGATCGGAGACGATTTCGTCGAGGTCGAGACACAGGTCGAGGCTGTCGACCGCACGGGCGTCGAGATGGAAGCCCTGACCGCCTGTGCGGTTGCCGCTCTCACGATCTACGACATGTGCAAGTCCGCCGACCGCAGCATGGTGGTGGAGGAGCTCTGTCTCTGGGAGAAGACCGGGGGCCGCTCAGGGGTGTGGCGCCGGGCAAATGAGCCCGCGGAAAGCAACATCCACCATTTGGCTGAGACCGTTGATTAGCCTTTTCAGCAAAGTGAGGGTGGTCCTGGGAGCGTGAGGCTTGTGGTCATAGCTGTGCTGGCAGTCATCTGGGTTGTCGCTCTGACTCCGATGATGCTACGCAAGCTCTCCGATCGCCAGTTCTCCACCTCGGTCGATTCCTTCCACCGTCAGCTTGGGGGTATGCGACGCGCGTACCCGCGACTGGCAGCGAGTGCTGCCGACCCGGAAATGGCACTTTATATGGCGCCGGCGGCAGACACTGGTGCCCGAGCGTCATGTGCGGCGCCTTCCAGGATGCCGCGATCTGAAGCCTCTGAACGGCCCTTGCGGCGTCCTGCGCCGCAATCGGCACGCCGGCGCCGCGTTCTGCTGATCCTCGTCGCGACGATGCTGGGTTTCTTCTTGCTCGGCATGATCCCGGCCTTGAAGGTTCTCTGGGGCTTCTCGCTGCTGGCGTTCGGTGCCGCGGCCGGTTACTTGGCGCTGCTCATCCACATTCATAGACGCGTCGTGGAACGCGAGACCAAGGTCGTCGACATCCGGGGTCGCCGCGGCCAACCGGGCGTTGGTCTGCCGGTGACTGCCGTTGTTCCCGCTGCCGCCGTTTCTCCTGCCGTCGTCCCCGCTCGCCGGAAGGCTCCCGAAGAGGTGGCCTGGGCCGACGACGAATGGCTCGGCCCGGCTTTCGAGTTCGACTATGACGAGAGCGTGGCCGGCGGTCGCTGACTGGTTGGCCCCCGCAAAGTCGTCGAGTTACGCGTCGCCCGTTTGCGAGTGCTTGGCGCTGCTCCGCTAACCTGAATCATCGGCCGGACGTGGCCGGGCGCTCCAAAGGAAACCTTCCTGTGGTCCAGCACCGGTCGCCCCGGGGGTGTAGCTCAGCTGGAAGAGCGCCACGTTCGCAACGTGGAAGTCGGCGGTTCGAGTCCGCTCACCTCCACCCACTAAAGTCCCAGGTCAGGAGCTTGCGGTTCGGCTGCCTCGGCTGCTTCGGTCGACCTCATCCCGCGGTCATCCCGCGGGTTTGCCATAAACAGCTCGCCAAGTCGGTTGGCCGCCGCCCGATCGGCAGGTTTCTCGGCTTGCGCATACAGGCCGATGGTCATCCTCACGTCCGAGTGACCCAGACGCTGCTGAGCCGTCTTCACATCGACGCCAAGTCTTACGAGGGCAGTAGCATTGGCGCGGCGGAGATCGTGAAACCCGAGGCCGTCGAGCCCGACTGCTCGACATGCTGGCAGCCACACACGATTACGCCAGTTGGCGTAGCGAATGGGTCCACCGGCAGGTGCGGTGAAAACAAGGGCGTCCGCGTCAGCGCCTGTAAGGCCGCGAAGCACCAGGTGCTTCGCAAGGAACTCCGTTAGAGGGGCCGGGATCGCTAGCGTGCGGCGGGACGCCTCCGACTTCGGCGGCCCGAACACTGGGCGCCCTTGTGCGTCGCGGGTCACCGTCTCGGCAACACCCAGCATTCCTCGGAGTGTGTCGACTTCCCTGACTCGCAGTCCAGCGACCTCCGAAAAGCGCAGCCCAAGCACAACTGCGCAGTAGGCCATCGCCTGGTAGCGCTCGGGTATCGCCTCGATGAGCCTGGCCAGCTCGTCACTGCTCGGAACCCGTCTCCTTGTCGGGTCGACCCGTGGCAACTTGATGCCACGGCATGGCGAGCGGCCGATCAGGTCATCGGCCACGGCATGAGAGAACATCGCCCGCACAACGCCGAGGGCGCGACGCACGGTTTTCGGCGCGAGCCGTGCCGAAAGGTCATTGGCGAGACCCTGGACATGGCTCGGCGTCACGCTCGCGATCTGGCGCTTGCCGAGTACGGGATTGACGTGAGCACGAAGATGGTATTCATCGGTGGCGCGTGTGTCGGGCCGTTTCGCTGGGTTGCTGTTGAGCCACCTTTGCCCGAGTTCCTCAACTGTTAGCCGGCCCGCTCGCGGGTCGATGGCGACGCCGCGGAGCTTGTCCACCTCGATCGTCGTCGCGTACGCATGAGCGTCCCTACGGCGGACGAAGGTCTTGCTGACCTCCCGATCACCGACACGCACGCGAACGTCGTAGGCAGTCTTCGCGCCTACTAACTGCGCGGCGAACTTTTGGGCGGCGTCGCGCCCCTCTTTCGTATCAGGGAACCGGTGACTTACTGGCTTGCCAGCGTGCTTGCCGGAGACCCGGTAGTTGATATGAGCCATGCGCTATCCCTTCAGTGTCTTCTGCGGACCCTGTCGTATCGGTGGACGAGACTGAGGGCGCCGGATCACTACCGCCAAGGCGACGACGGAGTCTGGTCTCTGGTCGATGCTCACGGTGCAGTCCTGTCGGGCCGCGTAGGACTTGTGGATTTGCAACGTTCGGAAGGCCAGCGTCAGGCGTCGGCGATAACTTCCTCAACACGCTCAGCCTTCGTACTTGGCGGCATGTGAGGAGCTTTGTCAGCGTACTCCCAGGCTGTTGCGGCCACTCGGCGCTCTCCGGCGGAGTGTGACTCCTCAACGACGGCGTGGCCGATCAATCTGTTGACGAACAACGACAGCGAGCTCACCGGCACACGCCTGCAGCGGCCGATGTTGACCGACTGGAGCTCACCACTCGACATGAGCTCGTAGATTGTGGTCCGTCCGACCGACAGCCGGCGGGCGGCCTCTTCGGGCGTCACTAGCAGCTGGTCGTCGGTGATCAAGGACTCACTCACGAGGGTCTCCTCCCGGACAATCACAGTGTCGGCCCATCGGCTGTCACCAGGAACGCTGGGTCAGGGGTGGTCTGGACAGCCGGTAGGTGAGTCGCAAGGTAGGTATGGGCAGGAACCGGCTTCGGCAAGGGACGGCCTTGATCGAGAGCATCGGCGACTACCCACGCTCTGAGCCCGCGAGCGCCTTTCTCCGCCAACCAGGAGGCCGGGTCGTGATCACCCGGCAGGGTGGTGACCGACACGACACGGCCCAGACGGACCGCTGTCATAGCGTGGCGACGCGCCGACTCTCGGCCAGCAGCGTCGCCATCGAATGCAAGCACCAGAGGTCCGTCGTTTAGGGAGACTGCCTGCTCTAGCTGTTTGGCAGACAACTCACGACCGGACTGGGTGACCGGACAGAACTGCCCGGCCGTGCCGGAGCGGACGGCGGCAACTGCGATCGCCATCGCGTCGAGGGTTCCTTCTACGACGACCACCTGGCCCAACCTTCCGGCGGTTGGTGCCGGAAGCGGCTGATAAAGGTTGACGGATTTGTCGTAGGCCTGGGTATGCGGTGGATTCTTGTACTTCGGCCAGCGGTCGTCGCCAACATTGCGCCCGACGAAACCACAGATGCGGCTGTGCTCATCCCGGATCGGGATCAACACTCGCTGGCGGTAGAAGTCGGTGACGTGCCCATCCGCGCCGCGGTGCGCAAGCCCGGCATCCACCAGCTCGTCGGCATCGAAGCCCTCGACCCGCATCGCGGCCACAAGACCGTGAGGACTTGCCGGGGTGTGGCCCACCTCGTCCCTGCCGATGTGAGCCTCGAGGACGGCCGCGTCGATCCCCCGTCGTTGTAGGTAGGCCGCGCCGCGCTCATGGAGTGGGCCGTAGCTGTAGTACGCCCAGGCGGCGGCCAGAGCGTCGAAGACGCGTGTCGCCGGTGTTCGACATAGGTCCGGGTAATCGGTCTGGTCTGGCGTCGCGACAGGGCGCGCCGAAGTTGCAGGGGTCCACCGGCCGGAGGAAAGGTCCCGACGGGAGGGCGACGTTTCGGATGCAGCCCAGGCGCGTGTGAGCGCGCAGCCCGAGTCGAGGATGCGGATCGCCTGGCGCCATCCCACGCCTTCGCTCTGGCACACCCATTCGACGACATCGCCTGTCTGGCCGCAGCCGAAGCAGTGCCAGATGCCGTCGTCGAGGTACAGCCGCAGAGAGGGGGAGCGGTCGAAGTGGCCATGGGAGGGCAGTGGGCAGCGAACCATGACCGATCCGGAGGTGCGATAGAGGTTGACGCCGGCTCGCCGAGCCACGTCGTCCAGGCTGTGGCGGGCCCGGGCGGCCTCGATGGGGGACGGCCTCACAGCGTTATCTCCATGGCTTCGACTGGCTCCTCCGCGACGGGGGCCTCGACGTGCCTGCTGCCGTCTCGGTACCACTGGCCCCGGCTGTCTGCGTAGCCAACGATGAGGGGAAGCAGGTCCTTGGTTGGCGGAACCGTGTGGATGACGACACCGCTGCCGAGCCGCGACACGCCGAGCTCTCCGTCGCCTTTCGCCATCGTCGCGACGACACGCACGGCATAGGAACGAGGTAGCTCAACGGCGGCGTCGTGAGCGGCTCGGTACAGGGCGATGGCCATCTCTTCGATCCGATGCCGGTCGAACGATGTGGTCTTGGTGGACATCTGGGCTCCTCTCATTGGAGGCGGCCCGTGCGCGCGCCTCTACATAAGAGGTACTGGCGCGTCCAGGCTATTGGGACTGGCCACCTTT
>Ga0224558_1001398_pt1 | contig 25345 bp, 23 predicted proteins | sample 714S32024metaG_FD_180682 | JGI IMG/M metagenome (GOLD analysis project Ga0224558, IMG submission 180682) | Peat soil microbial communities from Stordalen Mire, Sweden - 717 S3 20-24 | ecosystem: Environmental > Terrestrial > Soil > Wetlands > Peat | place: Sweden: Norrbotten County, Stordalen... | reverse complement strand
GTCGAGGGGATCCACTCGTCGGAGCGGATGACGTGGGTGATCTCCATCGCGTGGTCGTCGACGACCACCGCCAGGTGGTAGGTGGGGAAGCCGTCCGACTTGAGCAGCACCTGGTCGTCGATGTCGGAGTTCTCGTATTTGATCGCACCATGGACGGCGTCGTCCCACTGCGTCGCGCCCTCGGGCATGCGCAAGCGGAGCACCGCCGGCACCCCGGCGGCGCGCTCTGCGGCGACCTCGTCCTGCCGGGCGAGGCAGCGACGGTCGTAACGCGGGGGCTGGTGGAGGCGCTGCTGCTCGAGCCGCATCTCGGTGAGGCGTTCGGGAGCGCACGTGCACCAGTAGGCGGCTCCGGAATCGACCAGCCTGCGCGCGTGCTCGGTGTAGAGCTCGAGGCGCAGCGATTGAATGTAGGGGCCATGAGGGCCGCCCACCTCCGGCCCCTCGTCCCAGGTCAGCTCCAGCCAGTTGAGCGTCTCCAGGATGGCGGCCTCGCTCTCGGGCACGTAGCGTCCCTGGTCGGTGTCCTCGATGCGGAGGACGAAGCTGCCGCCCGTCGAGCGCGCGGCCAGCCAGGCGAAGAGGGCGGTGCGGACGTTGCCGAGGTGGAGGAAGCCGGTGGGCGAGGGGGCGAACCGGGTTCGGATGGGCGCCACCAGACGGGCTCAGCGCTGCGCGAAGAAGTAGACGGAGAGCGCGGTCCAGATCAGCAGGACGGCGACCAGGATGGCGGCATCGAGGCCGGAGACCGAGAAACCGACCAGGCGGGGCGACCCACCGCCACGCGGGCGTCCGTCGACCGGCACGGCATCACTCCGGTCGTCACCCATCCCCCACGCGGGGATCGATCCGGCGGTGACGGGGGAGATCGGGGGGACCTCGTCGCGGGCGGGCATGGCACCTCTGCGTTGGGGGACTGCCGAGAACGAGATCGAGTATACCGGCGCCAACGGAATCGCCACGGCCGCGCGGCGCGCGTGTCAGGTGGTCAAGGCGAGCGACGCCGCAGCCGGGGCCGGCGGGTCCGGAGAGAGGTCGCCGCGGACGAGAGCCATCAGTGGGACCAGGGTGACGATCGCGACCGCCAGGAATCCGATCCGGGCGTCGATGGTTCCCACCCCCAGATCGCCCAGGAAAGCGACGGAGAGCAGCAGGGCAACAGCGACGGCAAGTCGCGGCCGGGTTCGAGCCGCCAGGGCGACGGCGGGGGCCAGGAGCAGGCAGTCCTGGACCAGGACGTGCGGAGAGAGGACGAGGGAGAGGCAGACGAAGGTGGCGACCGCGAGCTCCGGGCGGGCGCGGAGCTCGCGGCGCCAGCGCAACGCCGCTCCGACCGCGAGGGCCGCGGCGGCGCCCATGGTGATGTACCCGGCGTCGGTGCCGAAGGCGCCGGCCGCGAGACCCGGCAGCCCGAAGGTGGCAGCCATCTGCTCCCCGCCCGCCGTCAGAGAGACGGAGATCCAGGCGTGCACCTCGCCTGGTCCGACAAGCGCAAGGCTGCTGAAGGCGATGACGGCGGCGCCGATGGCGAGGCCGAGGAGAACTCGCCACTTCCGGGTGACGACGAGGGCCACGGGGACGAGCCATAGGTATTGCGGTTTGATGAGCAGCACGGAGAGCGCTAGACCGGCAAGGATGGGACGAGGCCGGAGAGCCCAGAGTGCAAGGACGAGGGCCAGGGTGAGGATGGCGGCCCACTGGCCGAGGGCGAGGCTGAGGATGCCGGGGACTGCGAAGACGGCGAAGAACGTCGGGAGCGGTGGGCAGCCGAGCGGTCCGGTGAGCACGCGGTAGGCGACGGCGATCGCCGCCATCGACAGAGCGACGAAGAGCGCGAAGCCGAGCGTCGCCGGCAGGACGGCGAGTGGGGCGATCACAAACGCGACCGAGGGCGGATTGAGGAATGGCAGGTAGTTCACCGTCCCGCTCGCGAGCGTCCCGGTCCCCCAGGGCACGGGATGCCCGAGCAGGTTCGTCTCGGACGCGGCCAGCTGGGAGGCGCAATAGAGGCACCGCGAGCCCTTGGCGAGAAGCCGGCCGGCGGCCGCGAAGACCACCCAGTCGTTGGCCCCACCCGCGGCCATGTTCCAGATTCCCCGGGTCACCGCCGCGACCACGTTGCCGAGCAGCAGGCCGACCGCGGCCGTGGCGAGCAAGCGACGGCTTCGCCTACTCATCGGTGCAAGGCCGGGCGGGGGAGATGGCCACGGGTTCAGTTTCCTTGCAGACCGCCAACTCGGGATGTCCGGCGCATCCGCCGAGTCTCGGGCACTCCGTCGGGCGCCCCTGACGCGATCCTGTGACGTGGCGGCATCGGGACGGCATCGCACCAGGTCACCGAGCGCCTCCCCGATCGCGGCCCGGGCCCGGTCGATACACTCGCGGGCGATGGCGTCCCTCCTCGCCGCGGCCCGGAAGGGCGCCGCCCGCCAGAGCGGCGTGCTACGCATCGCCCTTCCCCCCTTCGTCGCCAGCAAGCTGATCGGGCTGCTGGTGCCGATGCTGACCGCGTGGGTTCGCGGGCCCGGGGCGGGCCTGCCCTCCGGGTCGGCGCTCCTTCAGCCCTTCGCCCTCTGGGATGGAGCCTCCTTCGCGGAGATCGCCCAGCGGGGCTATCCGAGCGGGCCGCTCAACCTGACGGTCGGCGCCGCCGGCCACCTCTGGGCGTACTTCCCCGGCTATCCGCTGCTCGTTCACATCGCCGGTTTCGTGGTGCCCAACACCATCCTCGCCGGCATCGTGGTGAGCGCCATCGGCGAGCTGGTCGGCCTGCTGTTCCTGGCCAAGCTGATCCTGGTGGAGCGGGGCGACGAGGCGTCGGCGCGTTTCGCCTGCTGGGCGCTCGCCGTCTTCCCCTACGCCGTCTTCCTCACCGCGGTCTTCTCGGAGAGCACCTTCCTCGCCGCCGCCACCGCCTCGCTCTACTACATGCGCCAGGGCAAGGACGGGCGCGCCTCCATCGCTGCGTCCGTCGCCATGCTGGTGCGCATCACCGGTGTCGCCCTGATCCCGGCGCTCATCGTCGACCATCTGATCCGCCGGCGCGGCCAGCCCGGACGCGGCCTGATCGCCATCCTCGCGACGCCCCTCGCCCCGCTCCTCTTCGTGGCCCACGGGTGGCTCTCCACCGGCAACCCGCTCGTCTACCTGCAGGTGGAGCGGTCGGCCTCCTTCAACCGCCTCTTCGCCTGGCCGTGGGATGGAGCGCGAGCCACCTTCCAGTCGTTCGTGGGCGGCTACAACGGGTACAGCTTCGTCTTCGGGATGGAGCTGCTCTTCGGCATCGCGGGGCTCATCGCCGTCCTCTGGCTGGCCTGGCATTGGCGGACGGTGGCACCCTCGCTCACGGTCTTTGCCGCGGTCGCGTGGCTCATGTCCACCTCCCTCATCTACTGGCTGAGCGTGCCCCGGTACGAGATGACGGTGGTGCCGATCTACCTCGCCCTCGCGGACGTCACCCGGCGCCACCCGCAGTCGCGCACGGTGCTGATCGCGGTGTCGGCGGGCTGGATGGGCTTCCTGGCCACCCTGATGGCGACGGGGCAGTTCGTGGCCTGAGGGCCGGCCACCCCACGCGGCAGGCCGCGTGGGGACCCCCCTTCTCACAGGGGCTCGCCGCCCCTCGGCGGCGCGGCAGAGCCGCGCTCGCCTCACCCCGCCATGGGGGAGCGCCTGCCTCTCGCGCTCGCCCGGTCTCTGGTCACCGTACCCGCACGGGGAGTCGAACCCCGGTTGCCACCTTGAAAGGGTGAGGTCCTAACCGCTAGACGATGCAGGCGCTGCGGAGATGGTACCCGGGGCGGTGCTGAGAGGCAGGCGGCGGATGGCCCCGGTCACAGAGCCCCGTCATCGCACTGACGCGACCGGGAAACGCCGTTCAGCCGATCAGCGGTTCAGTGCCCCCACTCGACGTCGCCGAAGAATCCGCGTGGCTTGGGGTGACGCCGGTACGCTTCGCGACCCGCCGCGGCGTCCGCGACGGTGGTGCGCTGCCCATGGCCGGGCAGGACGATGGTGGCTGCGGGCAGCGGCAGGAGACGGGCGTCGATCGAGGCCAGGATCGTCTCCAGATCGCCGGCGGCGAAGGTCCGTCCCGGGCCGCCGTTGAAGAGGGTGTCCCCGCTGATCACCGCCCGGCCCACGCGCAGCGAGATGCTGCCCGGGGTGTGGCCGGGAGTGTGGAGGACATCGATCCGGATGCCTCCGACGCGGAGTTCCTGGCCGTCGGCGAGCCGGCCATTGATCCGTTCCTCGGGGATGTTGATCTCGGCGCCGCCGACCAGGACCGGGGCACCGGTCGCTGCGCGGACCGGGTCGTAGGTCGCCCAATGGTCCAGGTGCCAGTGGCTGGCGACCACCGTTTGAACGCCCCCCTCGGCGGCGATGGCGTCCAGGAGCGGGCCCTCCTCCAGCGGCATGTCGACGAGGAGGCCGGCATGCGCGGAGGTGTCGCGGACGATGTAGGCGTTGTTGCCGTAGGGGCCCATGGGCCCCACCCTGACGATCCGGACGTCGCCGTCCTCGAAGACCTCGACGGATGCGGGGCTGGTCTCGGTCATGGCCGGGCTGCCGGGGAGCGCCGGGCTCGCGCCTTCCCGGGCGAGCCGGCTGACGACCCGGCCGGGCCGGGAACTGCGCGTGAGGGAGCGCGGCGAGGCGGGTACTGAGCGCCCTCCGCGCGCATCGCCGCCTTGTGCGCCCGCTTCGCGGCCTGGTAGGCGCGACGCTCCTCCGCGGTGGTCACGTCGGCGAGGGTCGGGAAGTCCGGGGCCACGTCCTCCCAGCCGGGTGGCCTCACCCGGAAGTGGCGAGCGAGCACGCCGGTGACGATCCGCGCCTTGAGGGGGCCGAAGCCCGGGAGGGCCGCGAGCCGCCGATGGAGCTCGGCAGCCGTACCGGCCTCGCGCCACAGACGGGAGGCGTCGCCACCGTAAGTCTCCGCGACGATGCGGCAGATGCCCTGGGCGCGCTCGGCCATGCTGCGCGGGAAGCGGTGGATCGCGGGCGGGGTGCGGAAGGCGGTCGCGAAGACCTCGGGGTCGAGGGCGGCCATGCGCTCGGGGTCGAGGGTCCCCAGCCGCTCACGCACGCGCAGCGGCCCGAGGAACGCCTGCTCGATCGGGAATTGCTGGTCGAGGCAGAAACCGATCAGCAGCGCGAGAGGGTCCTCGGTGACCAGCCGGTTGGCCTCGGGGTCGTCGGTCCACTCGAGGAAGGGGGCGGGGGTCCTCGGAGGCATGGCGGGTAGCCTACCCCAGGAGGGCGCGACGACCCGTGGCCCGCGGCCACGCGGCGCACGGAGGTGTGTCGATCCCGTCACGACGGCGGCAGTGGGCTCCCCGGGTGGTAATAGCCAGGCCGATGGTCGGGGCCGACATCCACGCCCAGGCGCCACCCGGCGCCCGTCGGCTGGCGATCAGCCGGCGAACCGCGCTTGCCGTCGGCGCGGTGCTTGCCGCCAACGCCGTCGGCGAGGGGATCCACGGGCTGCTCGCGATGCGCTCGGGGGTGGCGATCGACTTCGTGGCCGTTGCCGGCGCCTCCCGGCTGCTCCTCGAGGGATCGCAGTGCCTCTACTGCACGGCGCCCCTGCACGCGGCCGAGAGTGCCTACCTGGGCATTCCGCAGGCAGCGTTCGTGCCCTTCCGGAACCCGCCGCTCGCCGCGCTGCTCCTGGCCCCGCTGGCAGCTCTGCCAGCCACGCTCGGGCTGGGCGCCTTTCTCATCCTCTCGCTGCTCGCCATCGGCGCCGGAGGATGGCTCCTGGTGATCCGCCTGGGCTGCCCGCTGTGGACGTCGATCCTCGCCGTCCTCTCGCTGCCGACGGCCTTCGGCCTCGCCGAGGGCCAGTGGGACCCTCTCCTCTTTCTCGCCCTGGTCGCCGCCCTGGTGCTCCTGGAGCGGTGCCCGCTGGTGGCCGGCCTCCTGCTCTCCGTGCTCGCGATCAAGGTGCAGGCGCTCTGGCTCGTCCCGGTCGCGCTGCTCGCGCTGCGCCGCTGGCGTGTCCTGCTCGGGATGGGCATCGGCGCCGCCATGCTCGGCGCCAGCGCGGTCGCGATCCTCGGTCCCCATCTCGCGGACTGGCCACGTGCTGTGCTGCTCGCCGGCGGCGCCCAGAACGCCGCCGCCGTCGGGCCGGCCGGGATCGCCGCCTCGCTGTGGGGGAGCGGCGCCGGTTTCGCGGCGTTCGGGGTGGGGGGCGCCGTCGCGGTTGCGACCACCGTGGCACTGCGCGGGAGGCTGCGCCAGGACCCCACCCTCGCCCTCGCCGGTCGCCGGCTGCCCGCGTCGAGTGCCGTCGCCGCGGCCCTGCTGTCGGTCGGCTACGCCGTCGGCTCCCTCCCCTCCGCCCTGCTCGGCCTGGATGCTTCCATTCCCGCCTTCCTGGTGGCGGCCGGCGTCGTCCTTGTCGTCCTGCTCCGCCGGCCGAGGGCCCACGGAGCCGCTCCGGCGGCGGCGTTCTGAGCGGAAGGAAGCGCCCGGCAACCGACTCGCCAAGGTGGTATCTCGATTCGGTCACGACGGCCGGGACGGCGCCTCGGCGGATGGTACTACCGGGGACACGCCGGCCCACCAGTGGGCCGCGCTGCGGCTTGCACTGCGAGGTCATGGCAATCACGTCTGCGCTGGCGGTCCCCCCGAACGAGATCGACCGGCGGCGCACCTTCTGGGTAGCCTGCGCGGGGCTCGCGATCGTCACGGCCGCCCTGATGGTCGCGATCGTGGTGCTGACGCGCGGCACCCTCACCTACATCATCGACGACGCCTACATCCACCTCTCGATGGCGCGCACCTTCGCGACCACGGGAACCTGGGGCGTGGTCCCCGGGGACTGGGAGTCGGCGGACTCGTCACCGGGCTGGATCCTCCTGCTGGCCGCCCTCATCAAGGTCGTGCCGGCGGTGACGGAGTGGCTCCCCTTCATCATCAACGGCCTGGCGGCGCTGGTCGTCGTGTGGCTGGTCACCAGCCGCCAGGAGCTGGTGGTGCTCCGCCGCGGTCGCAACTCGCCGGTGCGCTACCTCGCGGTGATGCTGCTGCCGGGCGTGCTCTTCCTGCCCGAGCTGATCGTCCTCGGCATGGAGCACACCGTGCAGACGGCGCTGATCCTCGGGCTGCTGATCGCCTTCGAATGGCTGATCCGGGATGGTGTCACCGCTCGCCGGGTGCTCCTGTACGCGCTCTTCAGCCTGCTCGGCGGCGCCATCCGCTTCGAGACCCTCTTCCTGAGCGCCGGCTGCGCCCTCGCCCTGGTGGTGCCGCCGCTCTGGTCCAGCCTCCGGCTGCGGCGACCCGCCCCCGGGCTGTGGCTGCGGATCGGGGCGGCGGCGGCAGGGACCGCCGCGGCTGCGGTCCCGATCGTCGTGATGGGGGTTGTGGACCTCGCCCACGGCGCCTTCTTCTTCCCCAACTCGATCGTCGAGAAGACCGCCCTGCTGGGACACCAGAGCCTGCTGCAGACCCTCGTTCCGTCACTGTCCACGATCTGGGCCAACCTGAGCCTGGACCCGTTCCTCATCGTGCTTCTCGGCTTCGGGATCGTGGTCGCGCTCCGGGGCCCGGTGCTGCGGCCCCTCTGGGCGGCCTGGGTCATCGGGACGCTCCTCCACGCCAGCTACGGCCAGTTCGGGTGGGACGACCGCTACCAGGCCTACCTGGTGATCGTCGGAGTCTGGCTCACGCTCCGCACGCTCCCGCGGATCGAGTGGGCGCCGGTCCGCCAGCACCTGGTGCTGGCCCTCGTGCTGCTACTGGTGGTGCTGCCGGTCGGCAAGTTCGACTACATGGTCTACGCCCCCGAGTCGGCGCTGGTTCAGACCCAGGTGCAGCAGCAGATGGCCGGCTTCCTGGCCCGCTACTACGACGGACGGACGGTGATGGTCAACGACATCGGCCGGGTGACCTGGGAGCACCGGGGCGGGCTCCTCGATGCCTGGGCGCTGGCCAGTGTCTCGGTGCTGCGCCTCCAGTACGACGGCGAGTACAACTCCGCGCACACGACCGTGCTCGCGCGCCAGGACCACGTGGCAGCCGTCGCCCTCTACTCGCCGACCTTCAACTTCCTGGTCCCCCAGGGCTACGTCAAGGTGGCGGTCTGGCAGATCGGGGCGGGCACCAACCAGGACGCCACGGCGGTGATCTTCTACGCACCGGCGGGAGCGCCGGCTCAGGCGATGGCGAGTGACATGCGCGCCTTCGCACCGGGCATGTCCCCCGGCTCCGGCGCCGTCACCATCTACGGGTAGCCGCCTTTCCGCACTCCCGCACCGGCCCCGAAAAGCGCGTGGATGCCAGAATGGCCGGCGTGCGCGAGTACCTGGTCGACTGCGGCACCCAGCACCTTTCGGTGCGCGAACACCCGGGTGGCAGCCCGCCGATCCTCGCCCTCCACGGGCTGGCGAGCAACGCCCGCTGGTGGGACCTGGTGGCGGCGCGGCTCAGTCCCCGGTGGCGGGTGCTCGCCCCCGACCTGCGCGGCCACGGACGCTCGGACCGGCCCGAGACGGGGTACTCCTTCGCCGAGGTGGTCGAGGACCTGCGCGGGCTGTGCGATGCGGCGGGCCTGGAGCGGGTGATCGTGGCCGGCCACAGCTGGGGGGCCTCCGTCGCGCTCTGGTTCGCCGCCGCCCTCCCCGAACGGGTCCTCGGCTGCGTCTGTGTGGACGGCGGCGCCGGGTCGATGAAGGAGCACTTCCCGACCTGGGCCGAGGCTGAGGAGCGCCTCCGCCCGCCCCGGATCTCCGGCATCACCGAGGACGCGGTGCGGGAGTGGGCGAAGAGCGGGCCGCTCGCGGAGGGCGGAGATCCCGCAGCGGCGGCGGAGATCCTGCTCGGCAACTTCGAGGCGGTGGGGGACGGCACGGTGCGACCCCGGCTGCCGATGACCCAGCACATGGAGATCGCGCGCCACCTGTACGAGCTGGACTCCTTTGAGCTGATGGCGAGGATCGAGTGTCCGGTGCTCTTCGTGCCGGCGCTCGGCGGTCCCTGGCCCGCGGAGGAGAAGGCCCGCGGGCTCCAGCGCGCCCAGGACGTGCTGGGCTCGCGAGCCCAGATCGTGTGGGTCGAGGGCGGTCACGACCTGCCCGTGCAGCGCCCCGAACAGCTGTCGGAGGTGATAGCGGCCTTCGTGGCGAAAGCCGGCTGAGCCGACCGGAGGAAGCGTCCGCAGCGACGACGGGCCCGGAGCCGTCATAGCTCGGGCGACGGCCACGCTGTCGCCCGCTCCCGGTCCCCGACGCCCCAAGCGGCGCCGGTGCGATGGATACTAGCCGTGGTGCCGGATCCTCTGCGAAACATCCTGATCATCGCCACCAGCCGCGGGGATGCGCGTGGCCTCTCCCAAGTGGCTCTGGCTCTTGCCGCTGCCGACCGAGCGTCGGTGCGCGTCCTCCTGACCGACGCTGCTGCCGCGGCATGGAATCCATCAGGCTCACACCTGCTCAACGAGGTGCCCACCCGCATCGTGCCATGCGGGTTCTCCGAGGCACGGAACGTGAACGAGTTGGCGCACGCCGCCCATGCGCTCGCCCTGGCCGCGATCGACGCCGCGGCGTCAGCGCCCACCGACATTGTTGTATTGATGGGTGACCGGCACGAACTTCTGCCCCTCGCACACGGCCTCCTACTCCACGGTGTGCCGATCGGTCACCAATCGGGTGGCGATGTCACCGAAGGCGTCTTCGATGACGGCGTGCGCCACGCGCTCACCAAGCTTTCGCATCTGCATTTCTGCACCACTGAACAGGCGGCGCAGCGGGTGCTGCAGATGGGTGAGGAGCCTTGGCGCGTTACGGTCACGGGGGAACCGGCGTTGGATGGCCTCGTCGAGGCGGCCGGGCGCATATCCCCTTGGCAAGCCGGCGAGCTCGGCTTTCCCCTCGAGCGTCCGCTGGCGCTGGTAACTTATCACCCTCCCACCCTGACGCCGGAACTGCTTGAGCCGGAGCTCGAGGCGATCGTGACGAGCCTCGACGAGGCGCGAACCATCATCGCAACCCATCCGGGGGCCGAGCCGGGAGCCCCGAAGATCGTCGCACGGTTGCAACGATGGTCTGCGCACGACCCGACCGTGCACGTGCTTCCAGAGCTCGGGCCCCTGTATGCGTCGCTCCTCGCCAGAGCCGACGTCGTGGTGGGCAACTCGTCCAGTGGGATCGTGGAGGCTCCGACGTTCAAGACGCCGGTGGTGAACGTGGGTGACCGGCAGCGGGGACGGGTGCATGCCATCAACGTCATCGACGTGCCCGGCGACCGCACGCAGGTGCGTGAGGCAATTCACCGAGCCCTAGACCCGAGCTTCCGGGCATCACTGGAAGGGCTGATCAATCCCTATGGGGACGGTCACGCTTCGGAGCGTATACGAGACATTCTGCTGGAAGCAGACCGTGCCAGCCTATGGCACAAGAGGTTCGTGGATCAGAGCCGGGGACCGGCATGACCTCAGGGTCCTCGCCGGAGGAGTCGCCGGGGGGGCGCCGCTCCATCGGTGGCGAGTTTCCGCTGCAGGACCCCTCAGATGCCGCCCCCTCGTCCACGCTCCTCCACCAACTGGAGCAGCTGGCCGCTGGCGACTTGAACCTCTTCGCATCCGGGCGCGGTGCACTGCGAGCCCTGCTTCGCGCGCAGGCGGCAGAAGGAAGGGACACCCTGATCCTGCCGGGCTACATCTGCGACAGCGTCCTACGGGCGACCAAGTACGCCGGGATAGATTGGCGGCTGCGGTTTCTCCACGTGACGCCCACCCTCGAACCTGACGCGAACGAGCTCGTGGCGGAGTCTCGGCGCGCTGGCGCGCGGGGCCTGGTTCTCGCAGTGCCGCTGTTCGGATTCGACTACTCGGACGCACTGCGCGAGGCGGTGCGAGACGCCCGCGACCATGGGAGCACGGTGGCGTGGGACCTGACGCACGGGCTCTTCTCCGACTGGGCAGAGCAATGCGAGGGGCCTCGCGTCGCCAGCCTTCGCAAGTGGTGTGGACTTCCGGACGGCGGAGCCCTCCTTGGCGGAGGAGCACAGATGGTCCACGTCATGGGTCGTCCGTCGGGCCGCGAGATCGGGCCCGCGGCCCGGTTCGTTCGACTTCGGCTGGATGGCATGGGCCTAAAGGGCGCGTGGGTGAGCGGAGCATCGGGGAGCGAAGACGCCTTTCTTCGCCTCTTGCAGCACGCTGAGCGCGAGCTCGACGGGGTCCGGGGCACCCCACCGATCAGCCCCATTGGCTTGTCTCTCACGGCCTCTGTGAACGCGGTGGAGGTTGGGCACCGCCGCCGACTCAACTACAACGTCCTACTCGACGGCATCCGCAGCATCCCCGGGATCAGGCCCTTGCACCCCGACCTCCCGGCCGCCGTCTGCCCTTTTGGACTACCCGTGCTCATCGACGATCGGGACCGGGTGCGGGCCAGGTTGGCCGCGGGTCGAGCATTCTGCCCAGTCCACTGGCCAGTGCCTGCATCCGTCCCGCGAAGTGACTTCCCGGAGATCCATGAGCTCGCCGGCAGGGCTCTGACCTTGCCGGTCGACCAGCGCTACGGGCCAGATGATATGGCTCGCTTGACAACTATGCTGCGTTCAGTGAACCACTGATGACACGATGGTGTGGCAAACGCCTCACGGGCTGGCGATGCTAAGCCCTGCCCGGTATTCTCCGCTCGTCTCCGTGCAACCACAACTTTCCGCGCTCTGCGTTACTTCGCGGTCCACGCTCCGCGAAGCCATCGAGGCGATCGAAGCCGGTGGCGCCGCCATCGCCCTGGTGTTGGACGAGGCTGAGCATCTCGTCGGCACTCTCACGGACGGGGACACCCGACGCGCGATGCTGTCCGGCGCAACCCTGGAATCACCCATCGTCAGCTACGTCACCAGCGACTTCATTGCTGTGCGCCCTGACCTCGACCGCGCAGCGGTTTTGGACCTGATGCAGGCTCGGCACATCAGCCAGATTCCCATCACCGACGGCGCTCGGCGCCTCATCGGGCTGCATCTGCTGCGTGACATGATGAGCGTCCAAGAGTGTCCCAACGCCGCCGTCATCATGGCTGGCGGCCGTGGTACGCGGCTTCACCCCTACACCGCAACCATCCCCAAGCCAATGGTCGAGGTCGCACACCGGCCCATCCTGGAACGCATCGTCCTCCACCTGGTGGGCGGTGGTATTCGCACCATCTTCCTCGCCGTCAACCATATGGCCGACGTCATCGAAGGCTACTTCCGCGATGGCGCCGACTTCGGTTGCTCGATTGACTACCTACGCGAAGACCCCGCCAACCCCCTCGGCACCGCTGGTGCACTCAGGCTGCTCCCCGAAGTGGGCGCCTGGCGCGCCCATCCACTCATCGTCATGAATGGTGACCTCCTCACCGACTTCAACGTGGGTGAGCTGCTGGCTGCTCACGGAGCGGCCCATGCCATGCTGACGGTGGGCATCACCGACTACGCGCATCAGGTCCCCTTCGGCATGGTCGCGCTCAAGGACGGTCGCCTCTTATCCCTCAGCGAGAAGCCGGTGGTGACCTGGACGGTCAACGCCGGCATATACGCCCTCGATCTCGCCCTCATGGCGCGCATTCCCCGGAGCGGCGACTACCTGATGACCCAGCTGGTTGATGCGTGTTTGGCCCGCGGCGAATACGTGCACACCCACCCTGTGGGCACCGGCTGGAATGACATTGGGCGTCCCGCCGACCTCCGTCGTGTGCGAGGCGAGGAGGGCTTGTTCGAGTGAATCTCCAAGGCCGTCGCGTGCTGGTCACGGGAGGCGACGGATTCATTGGCAGCCATCTGGTGGAGCGCCTTCTCAAGGAAGGTGCCCACGTCCGCGCCCTCTGCCTATACACGTCGACCGGTTCCCGTGGCTGGCTCGACGACTTGGACCCGCAACTCAGCGCGGAGCTTGATGTGTGGCTGGGTGACATTCGCGATGCGCCCTTTGTCGACCGCCTCGTCGAGGGCATGGACCTGGTCCTTCATCTGGCCGCTCTCATCGCCATTCCATACAGCTATGTCGCCCCCTTCTCCTTCATCGCGACCAACGTGATCGGGACCCACAACGTCCTTGAGGCAGCGCGTCGCCACGGGGTCAGCCGGATGGTGCATGCATCCACCAGTGAGGTGTACGGGACTCCAGACACCCTCCCAATCACGGAGAAGCATCCCCTGAAAGGCCAATCTCCGTACAGCGCGAGCAAGATCGCGGCCGACAAACTCTGCGAGGCATGGGCCTGCTCGTTCGACGTGCCGGTCGTGATCTTGCGCCCTTTCAACACATATGGACCCCGCCAGTCGGCCCGCGCCGTCATTGCAACCCTGCTCGAGCAGATACTCTCCGGGCTCACTCCGATTCGCCTCGGTAGTCTCGAGCCGCGACGCGACTTCACCTACGTCACCGATACGGTGGACGGGTTCATCCGTGCCGCCACGGCTCAGCTGCCCGCCGGCGAGGTCATCCATCTCGGTACCGGCACAGCGGTGTCAGTCGGTGAGCTGGTGAAGCGTGCGCAACGGCTGCTCGGGACTGAGCTGCCGGTGGCTCTCGACACGGAGCGGATTCGACCGTCTCTCAGCGAGGTCATGGTGCTCCAGAGCGACCCCAGTCGAGCCGCAGAGATCCTGGGTTGGCGGCCCACGGTAGATCTGGAAACGGGTCTTGGCGCCACCGCTGACTGGCTGCGGACGCGGGTGGACGCGCGCCGCGCGGCGATCTTCCAGAGATGAGCGCACGCCGCATTCCGCTTCTCGAGCCCGTGCTTCTCGGCAACGAGCGTGCCTATCTCGACGAGTGCGTGGTTTCCGGCCAAGTGTCGTCGGTGGGCCCTTTCGTTCCCCGTTTCGAACATGAGCTCGCCGAGTGGGTCGGTGCCGAGCACGCTGTGGCGTGCGCGAGCGGGACCGCCGCCCTCCACCTGGCGATGCTGGCAGTGGGTATCGGCCCGGGTGACGACGTGCTGGTGTCCGATCTCACCTTCATTGCGTCGGCCAACCCTGCGCGCTACTGCGGCGCCAAGGTGATCCTGGTGGACAGCGAACCGAGTGGCTGGAACCTCGACCCCGCGCTGGTCGAGGCGGAGCTGGATCGCCGGGGCCGAGCCGGGCTGCGAATGCCGGCGGCCATCGTCGCAGTGCACGCCTTCGGTCAGCTGGCCCCGCTGGAGCGAATCCTCGCCGCAGCGACCGACCACGGCGTCCCAGTGATCGAGGACGCCGCCGAGGCCCTGGGCGGGCAGTGGCTCTCCCCCCCTCTCCGCCTCAGACAGGCGGGCACCGTCGGCGAGATCGGCGTCTTCTCCTTCAATGGCAACAAGGTCCTGACCACAGGTGGCGGTGGCATGCTGATCACCCCCGATGCGGCAAAGGCTGCGAAGGCGCGGCACCTCTCGACGCAGGCGCGGCTTCCCGGATCCGACTACGTCCACGATACGATCGGATTCAACTACCGCCTGAGCAACATCGCCGCCGCCGTGGGGCTGGCTCAACTCGAGCGTCTCGATGCCATGCTGGCCCGTAAGCGGGAGATCGCGGACCGGTACGACGACGAGTTCGACCGAGAGCCGCGCGTCGAGACGGTCCCCGACGGTCCCGGCACACGGGGGTCGGCCTGGCTGTACACGGTGCTGCTTCCGTCGCGAAGCGATCGCGACCGGGTCCGCGTTGCGCTGGCCTCGGAGGGCATCGAGACCCGCCCGGTGTGGCCTCCCCTCCACCTTCAGCAACCCTACCTTGGGTCCCCGGTCCTGGGAGGGGGCGGGGTAGCCGCTGAGCTGGCCGGCCGTGGCCTCAGCCTCCCATCCTCGGCCGACCTCAGCGACACGGAGCTCACCGAGGTGGCCGATGCGCTCATCGAAGCGTTGGACGACAGATGAGCGAGACGGCATCGCCGACGCCGGGTAGCAACCCCCGTCGAGTGCTCTGCCTCATCCCCGCTCGCTCGGGCTCGGTCCGGGTGCCGGACAAGAACGTCCAGCCGGTGGGAGGGCGGACGCTCCTGGAGCGGGCCATCGCCACCGCGGTTTCCGCGTTTGGACGCGTGGTGGTTTCCACCGACTCTCCGGATTACGCCCGACTGTCCGTGTCGGCAGGCGCCGAGGTCCCAGGGCTCCGTCCTCCGGCCCTGGGTCGCCCCGAAACGCCGATCGATTCAGTCGTCCAGCACGCGCTTCAGAGCTGGAACTACCCTGACGCTGAGGTCATGGTCCTGATGCAGACGACCTCGCCTTTCACCACCCCGGCCGACCTGCACGCCGTGGTCGCGGCGCTGGACGCCTCTTCCACGGCCGGCTGTGCGCTCACCGTGGCACCCGTCCCCACAGCCTACGCATCGCTCATGGCGGTTGACCCGTCGGATCTCGCCGACTTCGTCGCTCCGACGCTGGCCCGCCTGCGCACACAGGACGTTCCGCGCCTGGGCGTGCCCACCGGCGGCGCATACGCGGCTCGCGTCGTCCGCCTGCGCCGTGGCGAGCCCCTACTCCGATCGCCATACTGCCCGGTTTGGGTCGATCCCTGGCGCGCCTTGGACATCGACACACCGGAGGACCTGGAGCGCGCCCGGTCCCTTATCGGAGGTGAGCGATGAGCGACCTTCGTCTGGTCGCCGAGATCGGTGTGAACCACGACGGCGACATGCAGCGGGCCGTGGCCATGACGCACGCCACTGCCGAAGCGGGATTCGATGCGGTGAAGTTCCAGTACTGGAATGCCGACGAACTGCTGGCCCCCGCAGCGCCCAATGCGGGATACCAGGGCCCGGGCGACCAGCACGCCCTGCTGGCCAGCTTGCGCCTGGACATCGCAGCGCTCGCGGCCGTGGAGCACGTGGCTCACGGCCTTGGCTTGGACTTCATCGTCACCCCCGACGGCGAGCGCGCCTGCCACGAGTTGCTCGAACTCCGCCTCGATGCGATCAAGATCGGCTCCGGAGACGCGGACAACGTCTCGCTTCTCGACGTCGCGGTCTCCAGCGGCTTGCCCATCATCGCTTCGACCGGGATGATGACCGAGGCGGAGGTGATCGCCCTGGCAGAGCGCCTCGCCGATGCTCGCGACGTGACCCTCCTGCATTGCGTCTCGGCGTATCCAACCCGGCTCGATGAGAATGGTCTGAACCGGATGGCGCGGCTCGCTCAACTCTCGGGTCGCCCCGTCGGGCTGTCCGACCACAGCCTCGGCATCGCCGTCACCGCGGCTGCCGTGGCCATGGGCGCCGTGACCGTGGAGAAGCACGTCACCTGGTCGGTGGAGGCACGCGGGCCCGACCATGCCATGTCACTTCCGCTCGACGCAGCCGCCGAGTGGGTGCGCACCCTTCGCGAGCTGAAGGCCGGCCTCGGCGCGGTGAGCTGCTCAAGAGAAGAGGCGGCCAATCGAGCCGTGGTCCGCAAGGGACTGTATCTACGGCGTGCCGTCGCTGCCGATGCTGTGATCGAGGCCGCCGACATCCTGCCGCTGCGTCCGCTCCTGGACGGCATACCGGCCGGAGACCTCCGAGCCGCCGCGGGACATTCGGCGGCACGTGACCTGAAGGCCGGGCAGCTGCTGCGCTGGTCCGACCTTCATCGTTGACAGGAGACCAGCATGGCGGAGGTCGTCCTTGCTGCGGATAAGGCTCGCTGGGACGCCCTTGTTGGGAGCCGCGTGCTCGACCCCCACTGCCTGCGCCAGTTCGCCGCGGCCCAGGGCGGCGAGTCCGGGACTCCCGTCCTGGTCCATGCGGCCGGTAGGGACTGGTCCACACTGGAGGTCCTGCTGATCACCGACATCGGCGGCGGTCACCGGACGGCGCGCGCTCCGCTCTATGGCGGCCCGTGGTTCAGCCTTCCGCAGAGCGGCGACGCGATCGCTGCCGCAACCGCCACCCAGCGAGAGATTGACGCTGCCTTGCGCGGACTGGGTGTCGTGAGCGAGGTCAGCGTTCTCAGCCCGTGGCTTCCTCACGGTGAGACGGTCCGCAAGGCGTGGAAAGCCCAGGCCACACGGCCGGTGTGCTTGGCCTCGCTCGACGACCCCGAAGCGGGCTGGGCGACCCTCGAACCTTCCCGCCGAGCCGAGGTGAGACGCGCCGACCGCGAGGGAACCGTCGGGTGGCGCCCCTTCGATCAGGAAGGTGCCGCCCGCTTCGCGGCGGTCTACGCGTCAGCCATGGAGAGGGTGGGAGCCTCGGCGAGATGGAGGCTCGGCTACGACTACTTCGCCAGGCTCTCCGCGGAGGCCGGCGAGTTCCTGCACATGGCGACCCTCGAGACGCCGACCGGCGGCGCCGCGGCGCTCTTCCTCCACAACGCCAGTCGAGCCGCCTATCTCTACGCGGCCCGATGGGGCCGTGCCCCGGCGGCCGCGTCGGCGGTGCTCTGGTCCGCCCGTGTGGAACTCGGCAGGATGGGCATCGAGGAGATGCTCCTCGGCGGGGGCCTGAGCGACTCCCCCGACGATTCTCTGCTGCGTTTCAAGAGAGCATTCGCCGACCGCGTGGCCCCCCTGTCGGTGGCTGCTCGCGTCTTCGATCGGGGCGCGCACGATGAAGCCGTCGCCTCTGGGCATGCCCGTCCGTTGCCCGATTTCACGGTCGAGGCCTGAGCGGGCCGAGAACACAGAACGGACTCGAGGGTGAAGTCCTGCTCACTAGACTTCGCGATCAGTGATCACGTCGGATCGTTTCTACCGCCGCGTTCTCCGGCCGCCCGTAGACTGGGTGATGGACCGGATCTACCGGATGGACACTCGCCACCCGGTGCGCTACGACGATCTCGGTTTCAGCGAAGATCGGGGCGTCTACTACGGAGCGTCCGACTGGCGTGCTCTGCCCGCGTTTCTTCGCGCCGCGTCCGTGCGCGCAGGCGACGTGTTCGTCGACCTGGGATGTGGCAAGGGCCGAGTCTTGATCCAGGCAGCGGCGTACCCGTTTGCGCGCATCATCGGGGTTGAGCTGACCCGGATCTGGCCGCGGTGGCGCGCCGCAATGTGACCAACCGAGCGTCGCGCATAGCGATTGAGAGCGCCGACGTGACCACCTGGACTGTTCCGGACGATGTCACCCACGTCTACCTGTACAACCCCTTCCACGGCGCTGTGATGGATGCCGCGCTCAGGCGCCTGCGCGAGTCTCTTGAACGCTCACCACGCGAGTTACGCATCGGCTACTTCAATCCCGTCGACCGTGCCCAGCTGATTCATTTCGGCGCTGAACTTGTGGAGTCGTGCCGGCTTCGACGAGGAGAGGGGTACGTCGTCGAGGTTTATCGTCTCGGCAAGCTGCCGATGCTCGAAGATCCGCCCAAACTCTGATGACTGGGTCTGACGGGTGGACCGCATCCGACGAATGATGCTGAGGCTGATGCGATCGTGCAACTGCGATCGGGTTTGGGTCAGCCTCCAGAGGCCGCCGGAGCCGGCAGCCGGCGCACCATCGACCAGAGATCCCGGCGCTCTGCTGGGCTGAGCGACACCAGCACGGCCGTGGCGCAGTACAGGGCGCCTCCTCCCACCGCTCCGGTCACCAGGAGCGCCCTCCCCTCCAACCCCAACACGGGCAGAAGCAGGAGCACCGCGGCCAGGAGGGCGGCGGGCAAGACCGCGGGCAGGATGCTTGTGCGGATCAGATCGCGATACGTGGAGCCAACCTCCCGAGACGCCATCCTCGCCAGCGGCACGACGAGGACCGCCGTGCCGATCAAGGTGCCGATGAACGTGCCGGCGACGCCCATCACGATGACCAGCAGAACGCTCGCCGTAAGGTTGATCACGGTGGCGAGCGCGAAGGGTCGCAGCACGTCACGAGCTCGGCCCACCGCGGTGAGCATCAGCGAGCCGACGCGAACGGGCGCCATCATCAACATGAACGCCATGGCCAGGGGGATCAGGTTGTCGGCCGCGCTGTATCGGGAGCCCACCCAGGTGCTCACCAGGGGGTGTGCGAGCAGAGCGGCCCCGACGATCAGTGGCATCGAGACCAGCACGGCGTATTTCGTCCCGCGGAAGAGGAGCTCCCGGAGCTGGGCCACCGAGGACCGGGCGGCAAGCCACGCCGCCGCCGGAACGACCGGTGCCTCGGCTGCCGAGAGCACCGCGTCGACCCCATTCTGCACTTGGGTGGCAATCTCCACCAGGCTGACCAGGGCCGGACCGAGAATCACGCCAACGATCAGGCGGTCCATGTTGTGATGCACCACACTGAAGATGCGTGACCCCCCGACCACCCAACCGAAGCCGAATACGGTCCGCAGCGCAGCCCATGAGGGCGGCTCCAGGCGTTGCTGGTGCACCAGGAGAGCCAAGGCCACGAGCAGACCGAGGATCGTGGTCGCCAACGATGCCTCACCGACGACCCCGAGGTTTGAGGTGAGAAGAGCAGCTGCTGCGGCGGCGGCGGTCACCATCGTCCGCTGCGCAGCGTCGGCGGTTCGGGCCACGTCGATGCGTTGCAGGCCCTCGAGGCTGGCAAAGGTCCCCTCGCTCAGCATCTCGAACGGCACGCGAGCGCCGAGCGCGAGGATGGCCACCGTCATCTGACCATGCAGCGCCTGGGGAGCCCCGAACAGCGACGGTAGCCAGAGGGGCCCCAACCCGGCGACCAGTGCGCCACAGACCACCCCCGTGCCGGCGAGCAGGGCGAGCGAGCTGGACATGACTCGCGAGGCGCCGGTGGCGTCGCCCAGTGAGTGGTGCCTGGACACCTCCGCTGAGGTGGCGACCCGGACACCGAGATCCGCGATGGAGAGCCATCCACGACCAGCCGAGAAGGTCTCGACCAGAACCCAGAGTCCGAAGCCCGTCGCCCCCAAGCCGCGGAGCATCAACGGCAGTGAGACCACGCTCACGATCATCGCCCACACGTTGGCGCCGCCACTGAAGAACACGTTGCGAGCGAGGCGGCGCCGCATCGGGTGCCGTCCCTGAGGCTCCGCCGGTGGCACCACCAATGCCCCCATGAGAGACCTCCTCAACCGGCCCGGTAGCGGGCTGCCCGAGCCGGGACGGGCCGGGCCTCCTCCCCCAGGAGGTCCGCCACGATCAGATCGAGACTGGGGTCGGAACCTGGGTTCAGAAGCGAACCAGCACTGAGGGTGAGTCTCGGCCGGCTGTGGCCCTCTTCATGGACCGCGTGGATGGGGTGGTGGAACCGGAAGAAGAAGGCGTGGGCATACCGGCGGGCGCGTTCGCGCGTCCTCTCCCGAATATCCGCTGCGATGCCGACGGCGACCACCCTGGTGACAATCTCCCAGTACGTCTCGGCGCTCTCCGGGTCGAGGGTGAATCCACGACCCCTGTAGTGGGTGGCACCGGCGACTACCACGGGCTTCCCCATCGCGGCCATCTCCAACCCAACTGTGGAGGTGTAGACGAGCCCGGCGCAGGCCTCGTCCATCAGCGCATACGAGTTGATCCCACTGGTGGGCTGGACCACCCGGACATTGGCTGGAAGTCGAGGCATCAGTCTGGCGATTCGATCGGCCATCCGATCCAGCGTGAGGTGATTGGTCACGGCCACCTCGGCAGGGTGCAGCCTGATAACCATGTCGATCTCCGGGTGGAACTGGGCCCACCGGATTCCCTCGTCCAGCCAATCCCCCAGTGACGGAAAGCAGAGATCCTTGCCGGTGACCGCGCTATCCCATGCGATGTTGCTGAACATCGCGACGAGTGGCCTGTTCTCCAGTAATCCGAGCTGGCGGCGAACGGCCGACGGATCTTCGTTCCAACCGCTCCACGGCTTGTCGAGTGTCGCGTCGCCTCTGCGTCGCTCGGCGAGATACTGGTCCAACTCGGAGTTCTCCCCCCGGGTGAGCGGGTGACGCAACGCGTCCTGGACATCGCGCTTGGGCATGGTGACATCGGAGGCATACCCCCCCACTGACGTGATCAGGGTGTCCGCCAGCATCCCCTTCTCGTAGGTCGTCCAGCCGATGCCCCGGCGTGTTGCCAGGGCGATGAGGATCGCCTCGGCGAAGAACCTCCCGTTGAGGGCCACCAGCCGGTCGGGATGGAGTCGATCGAGGATGGCCTCAAAGGCATCCGCGACTACCAAAGCGCTGACCAGAAAGTCGCGGTAGGTCCGCAGCACCAGTGGGTTCTCGGGCAATGTGCCGCGGGAGAGGAACCACAGGACCGAGGTTCGAACCAACTCGCCCATTCGGAGATCGTGGGCAACGAACTCTTCGCACTCGTGGACCGAGCTGAGACCCGCGACCGTTCGGCGCGCAACGGTCACCGCGCTCCCCACATCGATGACGTCGGCAAGTCTCATGGGCTGGAAGCCGGCGGCGGCGATCGCCCCGGTTGCGTACTCGGAACATGAGCGACAGGGCATCGGGGGCGCAGCGTGCACCGGCATGACGTCACAGATGGGCAGCCGACCGCCGCATGTCGCAAAGACCGCCTCCCAGCCCCGCCGCTGCAGCGCATGAGCCAGCACGGTCTCGGTGACGGCGTGGGTCGACCATCCGCGGAAGGTGAGGAACAGCACTCGCCCGCGGCGAGTAGTCTGGCGTGCAGGCTGGCTTGCCAGATGCCGCAAATCGCGGAACTCAGGAGGCTCGAGGAGGCGCGGTGCATGCCCGCACCGTGCTCCCATCCGGGCGATCGCCCAGGCCTCGCGCGACCGGCGCTTCCAACGCGGGTGACGCCAGGCCCACTCAAGGAAACGTTCCCTCAATGTCACCGCAGACGCCCAGAAGGGAACGCGGTCACGTGCCCGCCGTCAGGCCTCGGAGGACCGGCAGCTGCCGGAGACGCGGGGCCCGGCGGTCGTCCGAGGCCGCTGATGCGGAGCAGGAAACCGACACCCCACGACACGTGCATCACGGGGATCACGAGCATGAGGCCAGCGGCTGCCGCCGGATCGCGCGGGCCCTCGCCAAGAGCCCGGCCGGCGATGACCGCGGCGTAGCTGAGACCGATCTCTCGACGCCAGGGCGAGAGCAGCCCCACGAGTAGCAGTGGGGCTGCCAGCTGGCGGGCAGAGAGGGATCGGGGATGGAGGCGCACCGTGGCAGCCCGGGAAAGGCCGTAGCGGAGGAATTGGTGAGCCAGGCCTGAGAGGCTGTCCCGCGGGAAGTACGTCGCCGTTATCGCCGGGTCGAACCACACGCCACCGCCCGAGCCCAGGCGCAGGGCCAGCTCCGCATCTTCGTTCACGCCGACGTCCAGTCGGTAGCCGCCTTTAGAGCGCGCCAATTCGGTGGGGTAGCAACCGAGGTAGACGGTGTCGACCCAGCCTGGCGCCCCCCCGACATGAAAACGAGCCGGGCCGGCGCCCAGTCGCGACCTCATCGCTACCGCGATGGCCCGACCAACCCAACTGGCTCCCTCAGTAGGGATCATGGTCCCACCCACCATCGCCGCCCCACTCTGGTCGAGGGCCTCTACGCAACGTTCGACGTAGTCGTGGGCCAAGATGCAATGCCCGTCCACCCGGACGACCAGCCTCCCCGCCGCCCGAATCAGGGCGGCGTTCAATCCAGCCGCCTGAATCCGACCAGGATTGTCAAGGACCTTGACCAACCGGTGGGACGCGGCGATCTCGCGGGTATGGTCAACGGATCCGCCGTCGGCCACCAAGATCTCGATGATGGCGGGATATGACTGGGATTCGATCGCGCTGAGACAGGCGTGCAGATGGTCCTCCTCGTTGAGTGCCGGCACGATCACCGAAACGGTCGGGAGCGCGCCGAACCGGCGTGAGGTCCGTGCAGCGCCGCGCGAGATGGCGCTCATGCGGCGGGCCCCTCGCCTCGACGCCTCATCTTCCACTCAGGGAGAGGACGGCCATGACCGTCCGGGCCATGATGATCAGATCGAGGCTGAGCGACTGGTGCTTGACGTAGTAGAGGTCGTAGCTCAGCTTGACGCGGGCATCGTCGACGCTGCTCCCGTAGCCCGAGTTTACCTGGGCCCATCCGGTCAATCCCGGACGGACCGTGAGTCGGGTGTTGTAGAAGTCAATTTCGGAGCGGAGCTGCTCGACGTACTGGGGCTGCTCGGGGCGCGGTCCGATCAGCGACATCTGGCCGCGGAGGACGGACCAGGCCTGCGGCAGCTCGTCGAGGTGGAGGCGCCGGATGATCCGACCCACCGCAGTTACCCGCCGGTCGCTCATCTCGGTCCACGTCGTCGGTTCACCAGGCTGTTCGCGCATCGTGCGCAGCTTCACCACGGTGAAGCGCCGACCGTGCTGGCCGACGCGGACCTGCCGGTGAAGGACCGGGCCACCGTCCATCTTGATGATCAAGGACAGGGGCAGGATGATCACCCCGAGGACGACCAGCGCGGCCATGGCCACGGTAACGTCGAGGGCACGCTTGATCGCGGCGTACGTGTGCGACGTCTGGCTTCGCATCGGCAGCCCGAGCAGCCACGTGTGGCCGAGCTGATCCAGGAGCAGACGACCGGTCAACTCCTCGTAGAGGTCGGCCAGCGACCGCACCCTGAGGCCCGCGTCGTGGCAGGCGAGAAGGCCACGGAAGAGGTCGCGGTCGATGTCGTCACGGAGGCCCAGGACGACCTCACCGACATCTCGCTGCTGGACGACGTCACAGAGCTTCTGGGTGCAGTCCTCGCGGCGCGGGTTGACCACGGCGGCAACCTGGTACAGGCCCCGGATGTGGTCCTTGACCTCCGGCCACACCCGGGTCAGAGCGTCCCGGTCGGCGACCAGGGCGATCCGGACCGGGGGAGAGGATGCGGTCACCAGCCGGCCGTATAGGAGGCGTTCCCCCATCACCAGCATCCAGGCCAGTGGAGCCCAGATGACGATGGTGGGTCGGGTGATCTGATAGGGCACGATCAGGAACACCACGAGCAGTCCGATCAGGGTGATGCCCAGCGCCGTCGACACGCGCGGAAGCGTCAGTCGCATCGAGCTGGCCGTCCTGACGTTCCAGGCGTCGACGATGGTCGCCGAGACCACCCACAGTCCGAGCGCGACGAGGGTTCCCAGCCGCGGCACGGAGAAGCCGACGTGCCGGACCTGGGCTGTCCAGACATTGAAGGCGAGGACGAAGGCGAGCGACACCGCCAGGGCGTCGAAGCCCATCAGCAGCAGCCGGCGCTCGTGGATCGACAGCCCGCGCCGCCGTGTCGCGGGCACGCTGAGCGTGAGAGGGGCCTGCTCCACGGGGCTGATCCTACCGGCCGCCCGAAGGCTGCCGGTGATCCGGCGGCGACATGCTGTTGACAGGATCGCGACGGCCCGCCCGGGCATCCGTCACCCTCAGCCGCCGAGACCCCATCGTTAGCCGGTGACGAGGAATCCCGCGGCTCCGGAGGTCGACCCGGCCACGACGCGCAGCCCCGGGATCGCTGCGAAGCGCGGACCGAGAGGAAAGATGGGCCGGCGGAAGGGAGAGCGCGCGGGTCAGGACGTAGCCGGCGCCACTGCAATCACAACTGACGTGAGCGCAATGGCGGCGTCACCGAAGGCTGCTCGCCTGCGACTCACCAGGATCGAGAGCCAGAGGAATGCCCCGACGGCAATGGCGGTCGGGATCTCCAGGTCGGGAAAATCAGACCGATGCTGAGCACGGCTGCGACTGCCGCCACACGCCGATCCTGGGTGACGTGATGCGCGAGCACGGCGACGCCGAGTGGCAGCGCCAGGAGACTGACCAGGGCCAGTGGAATCATGACCTGGGCGGGACCGCCGGCACCGAGCTCGGAGGCCAGGGCGTCGGTGGCCTCGCAGGCCGCCACTCCGCGGATTCTCGGAGGCCCCGCCGACCACCGGCTCGGCCGAGCCCCTTTCTCTCCACCCTGTAACGAAGATGTGATGGCCGTCACCGAGTCGTCGAGGTTCGCGCAATGCGGTGAGACGGCCCGCCTCGGCCTCGTATCGTCGGGCACCGTGACCTGCAAGCGATCCGGGCCGCTCGTGGCGGCCACCCTCTGTGGGGCGATGGTGGTCGCCTACCTCGTCCTCTGGCTGGGCGTCGGAGCCTTGCAGATCGGCCGTAGCGACTTCACCTCCACCTACGTCGGCGCCACCCTGCTGCGGGAGGGGCACGGGGCCTCCATGTACGACGAGGCGCTCCAGACCCCACTCCACGCCTCTCTGATCGCACCCGATCGGGAGGGCAACCTCCCCTTCGTCAACGCGCCGCTCGCAGCCGCGGTCGCGCTCCCGGTCAGCCTGCTCAGCCTCCAGGCCGCGTACCGGGTCTGGTCGCTCGTCCAATTGGCCCTGCTGGTGGGGGCGGTGATGGTGGCGATCCGCGCCGCACCCGGCCGGCGCACCCTGCCGCCGCTCACCCTGGTCGCGATCGGGCTGGGCGCGCTCGCCTGCCTGGGCACCTGGGCCACCCTCCTCCTCGGTCAGTGGGACGGGCTCTCCGCCCTTGGGCTCGCCATCGCGTACGCC
>Ga0224558_1001395_pt1 | contig 25409 bp, 18 predicted proteins | sample 714S32024metaG_FD_180682 | JGI IMG/M metagenome (GOLD analysis project Ga0224558, IMG submission 180682) | Peat soil microbial communities from Stordalen Mire, Sweden - 717 S3 20-24 | ecosystem: Environmental > Terrestrial > Soil > Wetlands > Peat | place: Sweden: Norrbotten County, Stordalen... | reverse complement strand
TATACCTCAGTGGCGGCGGCACCAGTTCCAATGGCGTCTTCAATGTCGCCTCAGGCGCGGTGCTGGACCTGACCGGCGGCAACAGTCCAACGTGGTCAGGCGAAATCACGGGCAGCGGTTCAGGCCAGGTTTGGCTGGACAGCGGGACGCTCTTTGCCAGTCCGGCTTTGGTGCTGGCTTTCTCGCCCAACCTTTTTCAGTGGAATGGGGCCATATTGCAAGGTTTCATCACGAACACAGGAACCGTCACGATCTCCGGCACCAATGTCAGCACGCTGACCGGTGGGAACACGACCTTCGTCAACCTGGGAACGGTGCAACAAACCGGCAGTGGCGGTTCCCTCATGGGCACCTTCGGTGGGAACGTTTATTTCAACAATTTACCGGGAGCCACTTACGAATTCACGACGGACAGCTCCATCGGCTTCGGCAATAATGCCTACGGCCAGGGGACGGATAGTGCTCCGTTTTCCAATTTTGGCCTGGTCCGGAAAAGTGGCGGCACGAACACCTCGGCCATCTGGCCTCTTTTCGTCAACAACTTCGGCGGCTCGATTGAGGTGGACAACGGAGTGCTGGCCCTCGAAGGCACCGAATATGCACAAAACGGCGGCAGTTTAACCATCGCTTTGGGCGGTCCGAATGCCAATCAGTGCGGGCAGCTCGCCGTGGGCGGCATCGCCGCGTTGAACGGTCCGTTGAATGTGGTTCTGGCCAATGGCTACGTCCCGGTGGTGGGCGATCAGTTTGAAATCCTGTCGTGCAGTTCGTTCTTCACTGGGGTTTTCAGTAGCACCAACGTGCCGGCGGGCATGACGGTAAGCTACCGGCACAATAATCAAAGCTTGCCCGAGTATGTGTATTTGGTGGTGACCGGAACCGTGCCGGCGCAAATCCAATCACCCCATTTGTCCGGCGGCAGTTTTACCTTCAATTTTGGGACCGCCAACGGCCAGAGTTACACTGTGCAGCAAAACACCAACCTGGCGACGACGAACTGGACTTTCTACACCAACATCATCGGCAATGGCTCGATCTATCAGTTCGCCACCCCGGTCACCAGCATTCCGCGGCGGTTCTTTCGTGTCCGGTCGCCGTGAGTTGCCCCGGCGCGGGATGTGATGGTTTCCCCATCACAGGTTTCGACCTGTCCGGTTTTTGAAGAATCCATGCCGACATGGTTTCATAATCTGACACCTGACACCAGCCGTGCCCCGTCAGACGCATACGTAGTAACTCCCCTCTTGGTTCTGGCCCAACTGCCGGGCCAGCGTCGTCTTGCCGCACTGGCGCGGCCCAAGGATCAAGGTGACCGGACTCTGCTCCAGCCCAGCGGTGACTCTTCCAACAAGCTCAGGACGCGCAATCATAGCTATCCTTGAAAATTAGACGGGCACCATCCTAAATGCAAGAACGTCGGCCCGGCAACTGACATTATGGGGCTTGGGGAGGCTCTAACGCGATATTTCATGCTTGGGAGGTCGGAATATCACTTTCCACGCATCTTCTGTTTTTCAGCCAAACTCAAGTGCCGGTCGTTGTCGCGCTCCTCGCCCCAAGGGGAGCCGGGCGGGTTCTTGCCACGATCGATGCCCCATTTGATATTCGGGCGCTTGCGCAGCACGTCGGCTTCTATGAACGGGCGGATGTTCAGGCGAACGCCGTCGTTCAGGTCCGGGTGCCATCCGATCGGCTGTGCCTCCAGCGACTTCCAGCGGATGGAGATGAGCGACGCGAGCATTGAGATTCCGCTGGAGCAGTTCGACATGTCCTTGTTGCCGCAGGGTGCGCGGCAGCCAGGGACTGAGGCGTTCCGTGACGCCGTGACCGCATTCTTTCAAACAGAACTTCGCGCCGCCGCCGAATGGGTCCAGGTAGGCGTGGACCAGCAGAGCATCCGTGTCGCCTGGCGCGGCAAAGCCAAAGCGGACCCTCTGGAGCAACCTTGCTCCAAGCGCGAGGCGATATGCATGGACGGTTGCCCGTGGACGCGGCAGCCTGCCATACGCATCAGCGAAAGACCGGGCTTCCGAATTGATGCAAATCGCTGCGAATTGCTGCACGTGCCCCTTACGCAGCTTCACTGGCGCTCGATGCCTGAGGGCTAGCGCCCCGGGATTGCCCGCGCTGGCCTTCCATTGGTAATACAGGCGGCTCAGCGTTACGTAACTAAACCGAATCTTTCGGCGTGGGTCGCATTTGTAGGTTCTCGCTTTCCAGCGCCAGGCGAACCAGACCAGCATTTCGTGCAGGCGCTTGCCATTAACCCGGCCACGGTCCAGGCATCGGCAGATTCGAGCCAGGCGTTGCACTCGTTCGCGTTGCCAGCTTATCGGGGGGAAATTGGCGCGGGAGGTGGGGACTCCCTCCCGCGCGGGGGCCGACGGCGGGGACACAAGGCGATGCCTCAACCGTGGTGACAGTTGAGCCTCGCGTGGCGGTCGGCAAAATCTCGTTCTCATTGTCCCCATTTTGGATTCTCAGCTTTCCGGCGCCCTGATCTCACCCCGCCAGATCGGCGGCAGAAATCTCCGCCGCCGCTGCATGGGTTTCTTCTGCGCGCTTTTGAGCGGAAGCGACATCCGCTCGGATCTGCCGCAGGTCGCGGCGTGAGGCTTCGATCCGGCCGGAGAGAATCCCGCAGAGGACGGACATCGCATCAAGGCGTGCGTCCGCCGCCGCGATGCTCTTCGCGACTGCCGCGTTGTCAGTAGGCATGGTGTATTTGTGTTCAAAGTAACCGCCTGGTTTGGAGGAATTGAACAAAGCTCTTTGTGGGCACGCGGGCGCTCCCGCCTGGCCCTCGCCGCCGGGCGGGACATGCAGCGATCCGCTTGCGATCAATGAGGTGATACGTGTGGTCACACGATACGTTCAGAATCCGCGTAATATCACGGGCGAGCGTTGTGGGCGCGTCAGGCAACAGCAGGCCCAGAACGTCCGCCCACTTCAGCTCGCAAGATCGCCGGTGCATGTAGTCGGCGACTGCCGCCGGCAAGATCCTCAGGTGCCTTTTGTGTCCGGGCTTTGTGTCAAGGGCCACGTTCCAGGCCCATGCAATGCTCCCGTCCTCAATCAGTTTCAACACCTGGTCTTCGTTCTCACCAACCAGGGAGCACACCCCGCGAAGAGGTAGCAGCGGCTTACTCCGCTGCCGCGGCGTCGTCGCGGGCGGGGAAGTAGGTTCAGCGACGGCGTTCATGGCTCAGCGCAACACCATCCAATCATCCCCCCGGCCAGGCGATCCACCGGAGCAGTTGCTACCCCGATGGATGTTCGCCTGAGGCGGACAGTGGCGCATCCCAATGCACCTAACAAAACCCACGCCGTGAAGACAGCAGCGCGGGAAATCTCTCGGGCGAGGCATCATGACGCTTCCTCCGATTTGCTCCCAGCGTCCAGCACGAACTGCCAAAACAGCTCGGGGTTGAGTGCCTTCATTTTCTCCCAGCGGCCTTCAAATCCGAGGTCCGGAAATGCGACTGTGATATTCTGCATCTCCCTTTCGAACCGAGGGTTGGACACAGCCTGCTCCAGCTTATATTGCGAAAGCACCTTTGGATACAGCTCGCCAAGCTTTCGCATCCGATCTTGAAAACTGAGGTCGGGGAACTGCGACCGCAGGGCCGTCATTGCATCCTGCATCTCGCTGGCATTTGCGCCCGGATTTGCCTTGGCACGTACGTACTCCGCGTGCGCTGCCGGTTCCAGATCTGCCAAGGCATCCCATCCCTCTTGACGGTTCGCGATGCGAAGCAGCCTTGGAGATCGGTTGCAGATTCGTTTCCAGTGCTCATCAAACCGACCACCTCTAGCGAGTTGCTCGCCTCGGGCTTTGCCCAGAAGCACCTCGCTGGCCAGACGCGGAAAATCGACCTCAGGCGCCACAGCGCGATTCAGGACTGGAGCGGCGGGCGGCCTGGATGATATGGCAGCCATCCCAGCAAAAGCCCCGCACTGCTGTTGGCGTGCGAGATTCCACGCCACGTCAAACGTGCAGTTACGCTCCCTCCGGATTCGATTAACAACCAGCGCGAAACCCCGGCTCGCGGCCTCCTGTCCCCCGCCAACCTTTGATTCAACTCCGGCTCGGTTGGTGATCGGCTTCCCGCCATGATTGTTCGGTGCGTTGGTCAGGCTAATCCCGTCCAGCGCCAGCGGGCGGACGCGCGCCGGCTGGCCGCGGTTCATGATAACACAGTCCGCGGGATCGTATTCCGTCGAGAAAAACCGGTAATCGCCACCATCCACCGCCGCCCGACCGGTTGCGGTCCACTTCACTTGCCCATAGATGCCGTCTGCCCGGTTCTGCAATCGCATCAGCCAACCGTAGGCTACGGTCTCCTTGTCCATCTGTAGCTTGAAGTGTTCGTGGTCTATCAGCATCCCAGGGAAGTCCGGATTAGCGGCCTGCTCATTAAACCGATTGACAATCGAGTCGCACGCCTGGTCATCAATTACCTGCACCGCCTCAGCCTCCCGATTCGGGTGCTCTCCTTTCGGCTCGATCTGATACCAGCCGTCCGCAGGGTGCTGGAACTCGCGATTACAGAAGATCGGCGTCATGGCCCCCAGTTACGGTTTCGCCTCGAACGTCTCCACTGCTTTCCATGCCTCCAGTATGCGGCCGGCGTAGCCCCGAGGCCCATCATGTGGATTCGCTTCCAACTTCATCACATTGGCGGCGGCCGACGTCACGAGCTTCGAGTGTTCAACGCCCCTGGTAAGGTCGGGACCCGGCTCCAAGTGCTGCTTCAATTCCGCCTCGACCTTCGCGCGTGCGCGGGCCTCTATCGCTCTTGCCTGAGGGTTCAGCACAGCCTCAACAAATTCGTGGCAAGCCGCCAAAATTCCAGCCTCCGCTTTCGCCAGCGCCTCTTGCAGCGCCATGATCCGCGCCGGCAAAATGGAGACTTCGAGATGCAGCCTCCCCAGTTCCGCCATCGCCGGAGCATCGTCCAAGTCAACTGTTGCCGCCAATTCCGGAATCCGGGCGCCTCTCTCATCAAGACGTTTTTGGCTCGCCGCAATTTCGTTTTCGATGCGCTCCCGGTTCTGAAGCGCTGCTTTTATCGTGTTAGGATTCTTCATGGTCTTGCTTGTTTAACTGGATTTGATGCCCGCATGTTTTTCGGCTTGCAGTTGCTGGTATCTCCGGATCAGTGGCTTGGACGATCTAAAACCCCTAATCACGGCCCAAAGATGTTGCCGCGAGACGCCGAGGGACTCGCTGTCGGCGCAGATTCCACGAATCCGCGTTTTCCCTTTTGGGCTCTGCTTTTTGTTGAGCTCTGCTATCGTAACGGCGACCAAAATAACATGAGCAACGTGATGCAGTCAACAGAAATCTTTCCCCAGGCCAAAACCCTTGGGGAGCGCTTGCGGTGGCTCCGTAAACGCCGGGAGGCCACACTGCGGGAATTTGCAAGCCGCATTGGCTGCGATCCAAGCTACCTCAGCAAGTTAGAGGCTGGCAGAGCAATCAAACCAACGCTCCGGTTCTTGGTAAGTGTCACCGCCGCATTCAGGGTCAGCGCAGACTGGCTGCGCACAGGAGAGGGCGATCCATTTGGCGACCCGATGTCTGACGCCGCAAAAAAAGAGAGCCTTTCTGGCTGGTCTTCTGAACGTGTTGCTCGCGTGAGGGCGGTCCTAGATGACCTTCCGGCGGCCCTGGCCCCGGTCCGGGTGCTTGCCCTTTTGCTCGCAGACAAATCTTTGGAGGAAATCCAGGCCTTCTGGTATGAAGTGGGCTGCCTGGGGCTTCCGGGGCCAGCCAGGCTGTTTTGGAATGACGCGTTCACGGACTTGCAGTTTGAGGTTATGGGCCGCGAGCCTCGGGAAAAAAGGGTGTTGACAAATATTACCGTAACCGATAATGTATCCTCCGTGAAGTCAACAATGGCGAATCTGTTGGACCGCTTGAACAAAGCCACAAGCCAGCGCGGCATGAAATCCAAACTGGCAAAAGTAATGGGCGTTCCTCTCGCCAACATTTCACAATGGCTGTCCGGTGCAAGAGAGCCGGGCGGCGAAACCACGCTCCGGTTGCTCCACTGGGTCGAACAGCAAGAGCGTTAACCAAACACCCTTGGCAGTGCGATCAACACCGCCAAGGGCAAAGTGACCCGACAAAGGTAGTCTATGAAAAGAAACCATCATCAAGTCGCAAAACAGAATAGCCGCCCCAGCGCGGCCCCACAACTCAAAAAGGCACGCAGCAGAGCCGCAGTTCGCCCCACGTCCCTATCGCCGTCCATTGTACTATTCCAGGACCACGACGGCGGCGTATCCGAAGAGGGAATCGACCTAAGCGTAGCTGAATACGCCGCGCTGAAGCACGCCGCCGCTCCCACCGGCGATGGCATCCTCATGTTCATGGCCAACGCAGCATTGGAAAAAGTTACCCAATCGGGCGAGGTGTCACTGAAGCGCGCCGCCAAGCAACCTTCCTGCCTCTGCTTCTACCCTGCCGGCGTCGGCGAGCTGATTGGTGAGATTCCTCTCGTGCAGCATGAGCTTTCCGAGGTGGTCATCGCCGCTTACCACCAGGGCATCACCGTCGATCAGTTCATTGCCGATGCGATCAAAGAAAAACTCTGCGCGTCGCGTGGCGAACAAGCGGCAGACCAGATGACAGCCCCACTCCCGGTCAAGTTCCGCATTCGGGCGCAAAGCCCCGAGAGGACCGTTGAAGTTAGACTGGATGGTGAACAAACCGAGAGTATTGACCGCGCGGCCCAATCTGCCGGGCTCAGGCTGGAAGAGCTTTTCCAGTTTATCTTCATCAGGCAGTTGGGGGCGTTCGATCCCAAAGGCGGGGGCTACACTATTTGCGACGCCCGGAGTGAAGTTTCTGACGCGCTGGAAAAGGGAGAACGATCTAGCGGCGCAATCGAATCCATTGCCAGGGCCATCCTGGAAAAGCTAAAGGATACGAAAGACCCGTCCCCCGTGTATGCGCAAGTCTGTGCGTGGACGAGCCTCATTTCTGACTTGGCAACTCGGGTCCGCGTTTCCATGAACGATGCACATTTCCACTGGCACAGCGGCATTGTCCCGGTCCTACTTGAACGCCAGTCCGCCCCAGGCTCGCAGGCAGCCGCCTAGCCTCGTCACCAACCCACAGCGCCGGCCGGGCTCGCCCGGGCCGGCGACATTAAGACCATGACAGCCTTACAGAACAGTCTCTACTTCCGGGAATGGGGCAAGGTGCGGGCCGCCTGCAAACAGCAAGGCTTCCCGGTACCGGACCGCCATTCCCTTCATGTCAAAGCCCTCGGGCAGGACAAGTCGCATCTGGACTTTACCAATGATGACTTTGACCGGGTCCTTGCCGAGTTCCGCGCGCTCAGCCAGCCCGACAACCTGGTTGCCCAGCTCCGCCAGCAAGACATGCCGCGCCGCCGGCTCCTATATAGTATTAGGCGCCTGGCCCCAGAACCCTATTGGCGGGCCATCGCGCAGGACAAATTCGGCACCGCCGACGAAACCCGTCTCGACCTGGTGCAACTGACTCAACTGCGCAACACCCTGGCCGCCAGATCCCGCTCCCGAATCCGCCGCCAGGCAGCCGCGGCCTGATAGCCTTCGAATCCCACAGCGGCGGCCCGGCTTGTCCTGGCCGCCGCTTTTCTTTCGCGCGAAGCCACCCCGAGGCCACCCTCAGGCTATGTGGTAGCCAACCGGTAGGCACCCCGAGGCCACCCTGAGGCTCCCCTCAGGCTCCCATCAGGCTACCCCGAGGCTCCCGGGAGGGTGAAAACAGGCGGCATTAACGGCTCGTTAATCCCCCCCATTCCGCCAAGCGAATCACCCCAAAAAAGGCCCTGTCTAACTTCAGGACACTTGGCGTTTTCGCCCAAAACCGGCTTCCCAGGTTGACAGCCTCCCATAATCCCGCCGAATTTGCGTCAAGCAAGATGTCCAAAGCAGCATCGCTAATGTTTTCGGGCCTCCCATGCTTGGACATGAGCGTTTGTCGGGATTATCCGCCCTCCCGAAAAGTTGCCGGAATTATGCCTTTCTGACCGCGCACTAAACCCCTCGCAAACCCCTGATATTCGGCATCTTTCAGCCTATTCCAGCGAATTTCACGCTTTGCCGGATTTGTGGATCAAGGCTCAAATTCAGTTTGACGCCCGGCCGGCGACGGGTAATATGTAAACGTTCGTTTAAAACGAACGTTTAATTTAATGGTAAGACAAGCTAAACCGGACCCGCAGGCCCGCATCCTGGACGCGGCCGAGAACGCCGTCGCGGAATTGGGGTTCGCCGGCGCCTCGCTGCGGGAGATTGTGCGCGAGGCCCGGGTGAACCTGGCCACGGTGTATTATTATTTCGGCTCGAAACGCGGCTTGATGGAAGCGGTGCTCAAGCGGCGTTTCGGCCCGCTGCGAGAGGAACACCTGGCCTTGCTGCGCGAATTTGAAGCCGCGGCCAATGGGCGGCCGCTGCCGGTGGAGAAGATCCTGGAAGCCATGCTGCTGCCGCCGCTGCGGCTGGCCGCCAAGGCCCCCGCCAAGCACCACGCGGTCACCCGCCTGATCGGGCGCATCGTAACCGAGCCAAACCCGCAGATTCAGGAGGTCTTGCGCACCCAGCGGGCCGAGGTCCGCATCGCCTTTCAGAAAGCCTTGCAGCGCAGCCTGCCCAAGGCGCCCTTAGCCGACTTGCTCTGGCGCATGGAATTCGTCTGGGGCGCGCTGGGGTTCGTGCTTTGCAACCCCCACAAGCTGGAGGTGGAAACCCATGGGGCCTGTGACCTCGCGAAGACGAACGAGGTACTGGCGGAAATGCTTCATTTCTTCTCGCCCGGCTTCCGCGCCTTGGCGCGGGGCGCCGCGACGATCTGAGCTTTCCTGTCTTATGGACCCTTTGTTTTCCCGGCCAGGTGCGGCCTCACCGTTTCGCGCACCATCGGGGCGCCGCCCGCTGCACCTGGTAGATTTCTTTTACCTGGCGCCGCAGGCCAAGAGCGTCGCGCTCATTGGCGACTTCAACAAATGGGAACCCAACGCTCACCCCATGACCCGGATGCCAGACGGCGGCTGGACCATTCGGGTGGAGCTGCCTCACGGCCACCACCAGTACCTTTTCCTCGTGGACGGGAAACCCACGCTTGATCCCAATGCTATGGGGAAGGTGCACAACCTACGCGACGAGACGGTTTCCCTGATTGCCATCAGTTGATTTCCAATGACACCTCTATTGCCTATGAATCCAACATTTACGCGTCTGCTCCCGATACTCTGCGCCGCCGTGCTGACCGCTTGCTCGCCGCCCAAAACCGCCCCTCTGCCGCCCCCGAAGGTTACCGTCAGCCATCCTCAGCTCGCGACGGTCACCAACTGGGACGAATACCCTGGCCATCTGGAGGCGGTGGAGATGGTCGAAATCCGCCCGCGTGTCTCCGGTTACATTGACTCCATCCATTTCCAGGACGGCGCCGAGGTGAAGGCCGGGGACTTGCTGTTCGTGATCGATCCTCGACCTTATCAGGCCGAACTAGACCATGTGCAGGCCCAACGCCAGCAGGCCGAGACCCATCTGGGACTGTTGCGTAACGACCTTCAGCGCGCCGAAGGCCTCCGGGGCACCAAGGCAATCTCGGAGGAGGAATACGACAGCCGCAGCAACGCAGTCCGCGAAGCCGAAGCCGCTCTCGTCGCCGCCAAGGCCAACGAGAGCACAGCCCGCATTAACCTCGACTACACGCAAATCAAGGCTCCGATCAGCGGCAAGATCGGGCGCCGTCTCGTGACCGCCGGCAACTTCGTCCAGCTTCAAGGCAATGGCGGATCGGCCACCGTGCTGGCCACGATCGTCTCGGTTAATCCCATCTATGGCTACTTCGATGTGGAGGAAAGCGCGTTCCTCAAGTACCGGGGCAATGCGAAGGCGGGGGAGGCCAAGAGCGACGGCCTCGCTTGCGAATTGGCGTTGGTGAACGAGGAAGGCTTCGCGCACCGGGGCCGGCTCGACTTCTTTGATAACCAGGTTAACCCGCAAACTGGCACTATCCGGCTGCGTGCCGTCTTTGACAACGACGACCGCGCCCTGGTGCCGGGCATGTACGCCAATGTGCGCGTGCTCGCCGGGCCGCCCGAGCAGACGCTGGTTGTCCCCGACGTGGCCGTGGGCTCCGACCAGGGCTACAAGTACGTCTATACCGTCAACGCCGAGAACATCGTCAAGAAGCAGGACATCACGACGGGCCGGGCTCACGGTGCGCTGCGCGCCGTGGTCAAGGGGCTGACCGCGGAAGACCGGGTGATTGTCAACGGCCTGATGATGATCCGGCCAGGCGCGAAGGTCGAGGTGCAGGTGGCGAAGGCGGAAGGGGAAAGTCCAAAGTCCGAAGTCCAAAGTCCAAAGTCTAAAGTGGATGGCAAGAAGGCGGCCGTGGGGACGGAACCCCAGCCGGAATCCAAGCCGTAAACGTAAACCGGGACTTCCTACTGTGAAATTCTCCCATTTCTTCATTCGCCGACCGATCTTTGCGTCGGTCCTGTCGCTCCTGATTGTGCTGTTGGGCGCCATCGCGCTGTTCACACTGCCGATAGCCCAGTACCCGGAGATCACGCCGCCGACTATCTTCGTTACCGCCAACTATCCAGGCGCCAGCGCGGACACCGTCGCCAACACGGTGGCCACCCCGCTGGAGGAACAGATCAACGGGGTGGAGGACATGCTCTACATGTCGGCGCAGTGCAGCAGCGACGGCCAGATGCGGCTATCGATAGTCTTCAAGGTCGGCACGGACCCAAATACCGCCCAAGTGCTGGTGCAGAACCGCGTGGACGGCGCCTTGCCCCGGCTGCCGGAGGAAGTGCGCTCTCTCGGTGTGGTGACGCGCAAGCGCTCGCCCAGCATTGCCATGCTGGTGAGCCTGGTTTCGCCCTCGGGCAAGTACGACCCGGTGTATCTGAGCAATTACGCCTATCTGCACGTGCGGGATGTGCTGGCCCGGCTGCCGGGCGTGGGGGACTCGGTCATCTTTGGCGCGCGGGATTACTGCATGCGCATCTGGATTGATCCGAACAAGGCCTCCGCGCGCAATCTGACCGCGAGCGACATCGTGGCGGCTATCCGCCGACAGAATGTCGAAGTGGCGGCAGGGCTGTTCGGCCAGGCACCGCAGCCGCGGGGCAACCTGTTCCAACTGGCGGTGGTGACCAAAGGGCGGCTGGTGACGCCCGAGGAATTCGGGGACATTGTCCTCAAGGCGCAGTCCGAGGGCCAGATCACGCGACTGCGGGACGTCGCACGCATCGAGCTGGCGGCCGCCGATTACAGCATTGACAGCCGGCTCGACGGGCGGCCGGCGGCGGCAATCGCATTGTTCCAACAGCCGGGTTCAAACGCCATCGAGACGGCCAACGCCATCGAGGCGGCGATGAAGGAGCTGAAGAAGGATTTCCCCGACGGATTGGAGTACCGGGTCGCGTTCGACACCTCGGCCTTCATCCGGGAATCCATCCAGGCCGTAGTCGAGACCCTGATCATAGCGATTATACTCGTGATCTTCGTCGTGGTGCTGTTCCTCCAGAATTGGCGGGCGTCGGTCATCCCGCTGGTATCGGTCCCGGTGTCACTGATCGGGACGTTCGCAGCGATGAAGGCCTTTGGGTTCTCGATCAACAACCTCTCGTTGTTCGGACTGGTGCTGTCGATCGGGATCGTGGTCGATGACGCCATTGTGGTGGTCGAGAACGTGGAGCGGCACATCGCGGAGGGGCTCTCGCCGACGGACGCCACCCATAAGGCGATGGACGAGGTAAGCGGCGCGGTCATCGCCATCGCGCTGGTGCTGAGCGCGGTCTTCATTCCCACCGCCTTCATCAGCGGCATCACGGGCAAGTTCTATCAGCAGTTTGCGCTGACCATCGCGATCTCGACGCTGATCTCGGCGTTCAACTCGCTGACCCTCAGCCCGGCCTTGTGCGCGCTGCTGCTTCAGCCGCATCACGCCCCCAAGGACTTCATTGGCCGCGTCATGCACTACTCGGTGGATTGGGTGTTCCGGGGCTTCAACCGCGTGTTTGATGGTGGCCGGGCGGGCTATGTCCGGATGCTGGGCGGCGTGCTCCGGCGTTGCGGCGTCACGCTGGTGCTCTATGCGGGTTTGCTGGCCTTGACCTGGTTCGGCTTCCACAAGGTGCCGACGGGCTTCATTCCGTCCCAGGACAAGGGCAATATGTTTTGCTATCTCCAGCTTCCGGATGGCGCGTCCCTGGAGCGCACCGAGGAGGTCAGCCAGCGGGTCGTGCAGTTGCTGACCAACACGCCGGGAGTGGCGGCAGTGTCGGAATTCGCCGGCTTGTCACTGGTGGCCCTGGGCAACAGCGCCAACGCCTCCAGCATGTTCATCCGCTTGAAGCCGTTCGACGAGAGAGTAAAGCAGGGGCTGACGGGGGAGTCCATTATGGCCAACGCGAGGAAGCGGATCGCCGCGGCTAACATCCAGGAGGCTTACATCGGGGTGTTCGGCGCGCCGCCCGTGGACGGGCTGGGCACCTTGGGCGGGTTCAAGCTGCAAGTCGAGGACCGTGCAAATCTGGGCTATCCGGCTCTGCAGAAGGCGACCACGGAATTGATCGGCGCCGCCCTCGCCCATACCAACGAAATCTCCCAGGCGATCTCCACCTTTCGCGCCGGTGTGCCGCAGGTGTACCTGGACGTGGACCGCGCCAAGGCCGAATCCATGCATGTGCCGCTCGACTCGGTTTGGGACACGCTCTCGGTCTATCTGGGCTCATTGTATGTCAATGATTTCACCCTGTATGGCCGGCCATACCACGTTACGGCACAGGCGGACGCGCTCTTCCGGGCCAAGCCGAGCGACGTCAAGAACCTCAAGACGCGCAATGCCGGCGGCGAAATGGTGCCGATCGGTACGCTGGTGAAGGTCAAGGACGTCAACGCGCCCGTGCTGGCGGGCCATTACAACATGTATCCCACCGCCGAAATCACCGGCAACACCGCGCCCGGCGTCGGCTCCGGGGATGTAATTCAGCTCATGGGCGACCTGGCCGAGAAGGCCCTGCCGCGCGGCATGAAGATCGAGTGGACCGAATTAAGCCTGCTGCAACTCCTGGCCGGCAACACCGCCGTTTACATCTTCCCGCTCTGCGTGCTGATGATGTTTCTCGTGCTGGCGGCGCAATACGAGAGCTGGTCGCTGCCGCTGGCCATTATTCTCATCGTGCCGATGTGCCTGCTCTTTGCCATCTTCGGCGTCTGGCTGCGGGGCCTGGACAACAACCTCTTCACCCAGATCGGGCTGGTGGTGCTGATGGGGTTGGCCTGCAAGAACGCCATCCTCATTGTCGAGTTCGCCAAGCAGTTGCAAGACGCCGGACGGAACCGGACCGAGGCTGCCATTGAGTCTTCGCGCTTGCGCCTCCGCCCGATCCTTATGACCTCCTTTGCCTTCACATTCGGCGTTGTCCCGCTGATGCTCTCCCGCGGCGCCGGGGCGGAAATGCGGGTGTCCATCGGCACCGCCGTGTTCTTTGGCATGTTGGGCGTCACCTTTTTCGGGGTGGTGCTCACGCCGGTTTTCTACGTGGTCATTCGCGGGGCGCTGGAACGTAAGAAGCCCGTTGCCAAGGGCGCCTTGCCGAACGCTGCCGCCTCGGCTGGCGCGTTGGTGTTGCTCCTGGCCGCAGCCTCCTCGGCCATCTTCCTGAACGGCTGCGCCGTCGGGCCGAATTTCCATCCGCCCAAAACCGAGGTCAGCGCCGCCTTCGCCAACGGGAGCCAGACCAACATGGCCCCGGCACCCACCGCCGTCACCTGGTGGCAAGGGTTTAACGACGCCATCCTGAATAGTCTCGTTACTCGCGCGGTCGCCACCAACCAGGACCTCCGCATCGCCACCGCCCACGTGCTCGAAGCGCGCGCTCTCCGCATGGGGGCCGTCGCCGACCTGTTTCCCGTCGCCAACGCCAACGCCGGCTGGACAAAATCAGTGGCCAGCCAGGACTCCGAGCCTTACTCGCTGCCCCGCTCCGAACGGGAGCTAAGCCTTTACAACGCCGGTTTCGATGCCACCTGGGAACTGGACTTCTTCGGCCATGTCCGCCGTTCCATCCAGGCCGACACCGCGGACCTGGTCGCCACCGTCGCGACTCGCCAGGACGTGCTGGTCACCCTCATCTCGGAAGTCGCCCGCAACTACTTCGAGCTGCGCGGCGCCCAACACCAATTGGCGGTGGCCCGTGGTAATGCGGACAACGAGCGCGAGACCCTGGACGTGGCGGTCGCGAAGTCCAAGGCCGGACGCTCCACCGAACTCGACACCGCCCGCGCGCGCGCCCAGCTCGAATCCACGCTGGCCTCCATCCCGCCGCTGGAAGCCGCCGCCAAACACTCCATCCATCGCTTGGGCGTCCTGACCGGACAACAACCCACCGCCCTGGACTCCGAGCTTGCCCCGCCAGCCCCCATTCCAGCCCTGCCGCCTCTGGTCAACATCGGCGACCCCGCCAGCCTGCTGCGCCGGCGGCCGGACATCCGTTCCGCCGAAAGCTCCCTGGCCGCCGCCACCGCGCGCATCGGCGTCCAGACCGCGGACCTCTTCCCGCGCGTCACCTTCAACGGCAACCTCGGCGTGCAAGCCAGCGAAGTTTCCGGCCTCTTCAAGGGCGGCGCCGACACCTATTCCTTTGGCCCAAGCATCACCTGGGCCGCCTTGGACTTGGGTCACGTGCTGGCCCGCATCAAGGCCGCTAACGCCCGCGCCGACGCCCAAATGGCCGCCTACGAGAAGACCGTCCTGAACGCGCTGGAGGAAACCGAGAACGCGCTGGTTGATTTCGGGCACGAGCAGGTCCGCCGCGATTACCTGAGACAATCGGATCGTTCGGCGACCCAGGCTATGACACTGGCCCGCCAGCGTTACGACGGCGGCGTGGACGATTTCCTCCCCGTGCTCGATGCCCAGCGCACGCAACTCTCCATCCAGGCCCAATTGGCCCAGAGCGAAACCCGCACCGCCACCAGCCTTGTCGCCATCTACAAAGCGTTGGGCGGTGGCTGGGAAATTGAGCAGCCCCCAGCCCGGACCGCTTCCAGCCGCTGAGGTTAAGATTCTCAGGTCTTCCGATCAAAGAAGGGGCTCTTTCCTGAGATGCTCAAAGGAATGCCGAGCGCCTGCTTGATCGCACCCTCGAAGAGGTTCATCGCCACGCCGGCGTGCCCCACGGAGAACATGATCCGGGTGTCGATCCGGGAATCGGCGGCCACGCTCACAGCCGAACTGGTGGCAATTCCCAGGTCGATGGAATTGAACGAACAAATCCCGTTGATCTTCTTCAGTGCCTCGCAAGTTCCCTGGCCGCAATAGCCGCAGTTGAGATCGGCCGGATTCGGGACCACACCGATCAGCAATACGGCCAATGATTTCTCCACACAACTCGCATCCCGTTCGAACCAGGGCCGGTCCTCGGACTTGGCCAGTTCTCTCATCTTGCTGACGAGCTTTGCTTTGGCATCAGGATCTTCGATTCCGATTACGCGAATGTTGTCAATGCCACGGGTTTTGGGCGCCGTCCTGGCCGCAGCAGCCATGAGACTCAGCACCTGTAAGGCAGCCTGTTGTTCCAGCTCAGCGGATGTCTTCATCGACGGGATTTCTACCCGGTCTGCGCATGTCGGGCCAGCATTTTCACCAGAGACCTGGCTACCCGGATGGTAACTGTTCAGGTAGTGGGGCGGGCGTCTCGCCTGCCATGGCGGCGTCTCGCCCTTGGTCGCACCGGCGCGGGCAAGAGGCCCGGTCCGGCAGGCGAGACGGCCGCCCCACTACCTGAACAATTACCCCGGATGATTTGAAACTGCGCTCCAGCATGACCCTCTTCGCCAGCGTGGCGGCATCGGTTTCCGCCTTTTCCCGCGTCCTGGAACAGTATTACGACAGCCAATCAGACACCTTGGTTTTGAGCGGGGCCCGGCTTCTTTGACCGGCGATGCTTTCTTAAGCCGGCTTAGTTGACAAAAGGTGCTTTCAAGCATTCAGTAACACTTGCGATTGAACAGCCAAATTACACCTCCCGAAAAGTCCGCCCTTTCATCCATGAAAACTCTTCCCGTCTCTATTGTTGCTGCGTTCGCTTTAACCCTTGGCGCCAGCGCGGCTGAGAGCACTGCCAAAATCAGCGAACTTCACCTCTGCTGCAAGGGTTGCGTCACCGGAGTGGAGAAAGCCGTCGGCAAAGTCCCCGACGCCAAAGCCGAAGTAGATCAACACGGCGGAACGGTGACCCTCCGCGGGCCGGATGCCGCAACCGTTCAGCAAGCAGCCGATGCGCTGGTGGCCGGGGGGTATTTCGGAAAAGTCAGCCAGGGGGATGTCAAGCTTGCCAACGAGACCGGTGCCAAGGGCGAGAAGGTGAACTCATTGAAAATTGAAGGCGTGCACCTTTGTTGCGACAATTGCGTCCAGGCGATGGGCAGGGCAACCGCGTCGGTTTCCGGGGTGAAAGCCCATACGGCGACCCGGCGTGCCAAATCCTTCGAGGTAACCGGCGACTTCGATGATAAGGAGCTGATGACCGCACTCCAGAAGGAAGGGCTTACCGGCAGAATCGTGAAGTAAGATCGGCTCGCTGAACGGATAGAAGTCGCCAAAGTTGGCGCCGCAGCCGCACACATTCATGTAATAGCTGGTCCCCGCAGTTTTGGAGGTGCGCTTTTCGAAGCGCGGATGGACCGAAGCGAGGTAATCCAGGATGACTTTCGGCATCTCATGGATGTTCTCGAGGATAGGCGTCCCGCCCAGCTTATGGCTGGCCCGGCCAACGCGTTGGAGCGGCGTGGCAATGGACCGCGTGGGACCGGGTGCTCAAGGAAAGGAGGCATGGAGGGACCGACCCCGATGCTGATACCTCCATAGCCACACCGGGACCACGCCGTAGCCTCGCCGTAGTACCCTCGATCCGGATCGAGGGTACTACGGCGAGGCTACGGCGAGGGTCCGGCGAGGCTCCCGGGACGCTCAAGGCCTGCAAGGGTTCCCTTCCCCCCGTTTTATGGGGAATGGGCCGCCAAAATCCCAAATCCGAAATCCGGAGTCCGAAGCCAGAAACATATCCTAAGTGCCAAGCTGAGAATGACTTAAACCACTGCCCGGCGGCGGGTTTCGGGCATTCGGTCACCAGGAGCTTGGGCTTGTTTCGGGTTTCGAGCTTCGGGTTTCGGGTTTCCGCGTTTAGTCGGTCGGGGCGCGGACGCGGGCGCGGCGGACTTCTGGCACATCAATCCAGCCGTCAATGTGCTGACAAGTGCGAATCCAGATGGCCTTGTTTACTTTCGGCACGCCATACCGGGCGATGTAAAGCTCGGTGATATCGCTCCAACCGTCTTTCGGGGGTGGCAGCAGCCCCAGCAAGGGGTACTTCTGCACAAGGCGGACCGCACTCCCCTTCGGGGCGGGGCCTTGCACCAGGGTGTATTGCGTCGGTTGGCCTGTGAGGCGGAGCTTGAGCCTAATGGTGCCGCCGATGTTGGTGATGACCAACTCGGCCACGGGGTTGCCCGGGAAAGACGGCTTGGCCGGCGGCAGCTCAAACTGGGGCAGGCCGAGGTCGGCGCGCCGGGTATTCAGGCGCTTGAAGAAGTTGTAGCCGTTGAGGCGCACCGGCTTGCCCGTTTCGGATACAAGATCGTCCTCGGCCGCGGCAATGCCCCAGGCCTCGCGCTTATCGGGCGTGAGAGTGCGCCAGCGGTTGCAAACGGCGACGAGGTTGCGGCGCTTCTCCAGTTGGTCCGGAGTGTGAGGATCGCGAGGCTGCACGTGCTGGCGCACGACGTAGCCATAACGACCTTTGAAATAGACGACGGAGCCCTTCCGACCCGACTTTGGAATGGAGCTGATCTTCATGTTGTTTCAGGCACCTGCCTTCTGAGGCACTTGTTGACCCCCGGCAGTGGCGCGCATGTTCCAACCGTAGCTAAACCGGACTCAGGGAGGCTAGCAGAATTAAGCGTCTCCGCGCGGAGCACCCATTTTGTGCTGGTGCGTTCTGGCCAGGGGAGATATGAAGGCAGTAGTCGAGAAAGGACAGCCAAATGAACCGCATTTATCAGGGACGGGTGACGAAGGTGGAAATCCTCAATGGCAAGAGTGCCGACGGCCAACCGCAATGGCGTTTGCTCGGCTTCACTCCAGAAGAGGCTGAAGGACTCGAAAAGGAAAGAGAATGTCTTCGGCCTCTCACAAAGGCGGACAGCCTGGAAGGACAGAAAGCTCGAAAGAGGCTCGCCCAGATCAATCGGCAACTGAGTGAGCCGTGGCAAACCGCTCTTTGGCAGCACCACGAGTTGTTTCAGGATGCGGTGAATTACTACTCGCTATGCCTGGCCGCATTGGCCAAGGGATTGGAGTCGGGAGAATTTGCCCGCAATTGGGCCAACCAAGCCGCCGAACGTGCGGGCAACGATCCCAAACTCAAGAAGCAGGAGGATCGCGACAAAGCCACAGCGGAAGGCCGCGAAATGGCGCGCGAGCAGATTAAAGCCGCGCTCGGTTGGCACGAGGCGGTGAGAAAGACGTGGACGGAGGCACAACGCAAGGCGATCAAGTTCCCCGGCCCGCACAGACGACTGGCTGGCATCCTCGGTGTAGGACCGGACGAACCGGATACCGCCAAGGCATTCGACGCCTGCGCCAGCAAGGCCTTAGCCAGTTGCCAAGCGAGCCAAGAGGCCAAAGCAGCCGCGCTCCTGCGGCTACTTGATCTGGCGGAAGCAGCATCAGACCTCTCGCAGTTCGCCGTCTCAAAACTGCCATTCCTTTGTTCCGCACCGGCTTTCTTCTCTGCGGGCGATGATCAGAAGGCCAACGATCAGCTGTCGCATCGGCAAGATCATGTGCGCCGAATTCTTGAAGCCACACCAGAAACGCTGCCCAAAATCGCCGCAGAGATTGATCTGAAATGCTTTTATCGAACGCCACCGACCAAGCCGGATTACTCCGGTGAGAAAGCACAGAAACGCCTGCTTGATTGCTTCGACGGCGTCACCAAACCAAGAAAGAAGAAGCCTGCACGTTACCCGCAACTTTTGGTCCTTCGGGCACAATTTGAAGCTGAGCTAAAGCGCTTGCTCTCGCTGGAGCCAGATAAACTTAGAGTTCCGGATGCAAAGAAGCCGCCTGGCGAGATGGCACCCACTGCGGTGTTCAAGTTTCTGCCTTGCGTTGAGACGTGGGAGGTGTGCAAAAGCGCTGTTGCTGGCGTGATTAAACGCACGGTGCATGAAAATGCCGAACCGGACCCACTGGCCGAAGTGCGGTCTGGCGGCATCGTCTTCGATTATTTCACCAACCGCGCATGTGTCCGCCCAAAGGTCGAGAAACCTACACGCGCTGTCTGGTTTGAATTCGACCTCGCGGCCTTCATGGAGGCCATAGGCAAACCACACCGCTACTTTCAGGACACGCAGAAGCGGTTGAAGGAAGGAGCGAAGCTTCGCGCCAAGCGGAAGGAAATCGAGGAAGGCGAACCCGCCGCCACGGTGGACAACGAAGACGAAGGCGTCGAAGAGGAGCACATCGTCCGATTCGGTTTCAAGGATGATTTGCGAATCCCACTGCTCCGCGAACTCGTAACAAAGAAGCTTGGCTACTTGGCGGACTCGGAAACGCCCGAGGGCCCGCGTGAATTGGTCGAATACACCATCCAAGAACGCACGCTGCGTGGCTGGACTGACATCCACGATGGCTGGCACAAACTCGTTACTGACGAAAAATGGGCCGGCCTGTCGGCAAAGGAACAGGAAGACAAACTTTGGGAAGTGGTGAAGAAGACGCAGGGTGAGCACCGGGACGACTTCGGCAGCGCCACATTGTTCCGCGCGTTGCTGGAACCGCACTTCCAGCCCATCTGGCGCGAGGACAGAGCAAAGCTGTGGCACGCGCCTGACCCGCTCCGCGCATGGCGGGATTACACCGACCTGCGGTTTGAACTGGCCGACGTGGAACGCCCCATTCGCTTCACCCCCGCACATGCCGTCCACTCGCCACGCTATTTCATCATCCCCAAGCAGGGCCGTTACGGTTCTGAACACGAGGCTGGGCTACTCGCCTTGACCACAGGCATCGTGCTGAAAACCGAGCGCGGCTCGGAACCCGCCAAGGTTCGCATCCATTACGCCGCGCCGCGATTGTTTCGCGATCAACTGCGCCGCGTGGGCGACAGCGGCTTGGAATCCGTCCCGTGGCTTCAGCCGATGATGCAGGCGCTCGGCTTGCCGGAACCGGACAGGACAGATTTTTCCAATTGCCGCGTCACGCTTCAGCCAGAGAGCGAGGACAACATCCAACTGACGTTCCCCGTGCCTGTGGAGCCGGTGAAGCTGCAAGCGTTGCTTGGTCACAAAGACAAGTGGAACTACCAGCCGTCCGGTAAAGGTGGAGAGAAGAATTTTGGACAGTTCAACTACTCGGCCTCGGAACCGCGCGTGGAAACGTCGCTGCGCTGGGCATCGGACATTGCCTTTGCAAAGGAGGCTGGCCAGCCGCGCAAGCGCGAGCCGGAGCCGTGGTATCGAAAAATGGATTCCTTCGCGTGCCTCAGCGTGGACTTGGGCCAGCGCGGCGCGGGCGCGTATGCCCGTATTGAGGCTCGCTGCGATGGAAAGTTCGGCACGAACAAGCAAGGCCAGCCCGTGCCGACGCGCTTCGTTGGCGAGACCGAAGGCAAGCAGTGGTGCGCGGCGCTCGCGTCGGCGGGCTTGTTTCGCCTGCCCGGCGAGGATGCGAAGGTCTGGCGCGAGCAAACGGAGTTGGACGCGCGAAAGAGAAAGCCAAAGGACTCCGGCAAGCCCTTTGATATGCGGGAGGAGTTCTGGGGTGATCATGGGCGTCCTGCCGAGCCATCGGAAGCGGACGAAACCGCCAAACTCATGCGAGAGTTTGAAGCCGTCGAAAAGGACGCGGAAGGACGCGAACAGTTCCCGCTTTTGCCCGCCAACTGGCGCGACGCGCTGACCGCGCTGACTTTCCCGGAGCAGAACGACAAACTCCTCATCGCAGCCCGCCGGGCACAGTCGCGGGTTGCGAGGTTGCACCGGTGGTGCTGGTTCCTCGCGGACGAAACCAAGCGCAGTGAGGCGTTCAAGGAAATGAGCGACTGCGAGGACGAACGGCTCCTCTCTGCCGCTGAACGTGAGCGGGCGAAACAGAACGACCCGCGCCTTGCTGATAACATCCGCACTCGGCTTGAGCAGAAACAAAACGTTCTACCGCCGCTGCTCCTGCAATTGGCAAACCGCATCCTGCCGCTGCGCGGGCGCGTGTGGGCGTGGAACCCGCATCCCGACCCGAAGGCGCGAGAAGGTCGTTGTCACCGCTTGGAGATGGCCGACAGCCCGGCCCACAAGCCGATGATTCGCGGACAGCGCGGCTTGTCATTCCCACGCATTGAGCAAATCGAGGAATTGCGCAAACGCTTTCAATCGCTGAACCAGACGCTTCGACGGGAGCTTGGTGCCGCGCCGCCGAAGCGCCGGGACGATTCAATTCCCGATCCATGTCCCGCGCTGCTCGACAAGCTCGACGAGATCAAGACTCAGCGCGTCAACCAGACGGCGCACATGATCCTCGCCGCAGCGCTGGGCTTGAAGCTGGCCCCACCTCCGGAAAACAAGGCGGAGTTGCGCAGCACGCGCGACGTTCACGGGCAATACGTGCGCGAGCGCCCGCCGGTGGACTTCATCGTCATCGAAGACCTTCGCGCTTACCGTGCATCCCAAGGGCGCGGGCGAAAAGAAAACTGGCGGCTCATGCGCTGGTGCATCGGCCACGTCCGCGACAAGCTGCGCGAACTCTGTGAACCTTTTGGTATCCCTCTTGTCGAGACGCCAGCCGCCTACTCGTCCCGCTTTTGCGCACGCAGCGGCGTGGCCGGCTTCCGTGCCGTGGAGGTCACTCCGGGATTCACTAAACACGGCCACTGGGCGTGGCTCGCTGCCAAGAAGGACGATGAAGGCAACCCAGCCGCCGACGTGAAATGGCTGTTGGAGCTCGATGCCCAACTCTGCATGTCGCAGACAGACTTGGAGGCAAACTGGAAAGTGAAGCATCCCGGCCAGCCGTGCCCAAAGCGCACGGCTCTGGTGCCTCAGGCTGGTGGCCCGGTCTTCGTGCCCGTGAGTGCTGCGGCAGAGGGCGCTGAACTTGTTCCGAAAGTCACTCAAGCGGACATCAATGCCGCGATCAACCTCGCTCTGCGCGCTATCGCTGATCCTAAGCTCTGGAGCATCCATCCACGCCTCCGCACCAAGCGCCCAGGCGAAAGCACCGCTAAGCCAAGCAAAGGGAAGGCAACAAGAAACAAGCGGCCCGCTTCGGCATCGACTGATGGCTCGCCCGCTACGCCCATGCTTCTTACGCGCGAGAAGCGCAAGTTCGGTGAAATCGGCATTGAGTTGAAGCTCGGTCAGCCGGCTAAAGGCAGCGCGTTGGAGGATACGACGAATCCCAATTACTTCCGTGACTTCGCAGGCGTCGCAAAGTGGGACAAGGCCGAGGTCCAAGACCCAGTGAGTGGGCAGTCTGTGACATTGGCAAGTGGGAAGGCTCTTTGGAGCGCAGTGAAAGAGCTTCAGCGAGAGCGTTGCCGAGGAATCAACGACGCTCGCCTTGCGGCGTGGGGCAACAAGCTCGACCCGTTTCCGTGAGTCGCCCATGAGCGACGCCGCCTTGCGCACCGACGGTTCGTTGGAAGCCCAGCCGAGAATGGGCGTGCGGAACTTGCACAACTTCATCTATTGTCCGCGGCTGTTTTATTTCCAGTGGGTGGAGAACATTTTCCAGGAGAACGCCGACACGGTGGCGGGGTCTCATGTGCATCGGAACGTGGATGCGCCGTCGAAGCTGGAGGACCCCAAGGAGCTTGGGTTACCGGAGGGAGCGAAGCTGCGCAGCTTGCGGCTGGAGAGCGAATCGCTGGGACTGATTGGCGTGGTGGATATTGTGGAGGGCGGGCCGGACGGGGCGGAGGTCATTGATTACAAGAAAGGCTCCGCCCGCCGGGACAGCCAGGGCGAGCGCGTGGCCAAGGAGCCGGACGCGATACAAGTGGCCGCGCACGCGCTGCTGTTGCGCGAGCATGGGGTCAACGCGGTTCGCGGGGCGATTTACTACGCCGCCGACAAGCGGCGCGTGCCGGTGGAGTTCAGCGAGGACCTTTTTGGGAAGGTGCGCAAAGCCCTTGAGGAGGCGCGAGGCGTTGCCAACAGCGGAAGCTGCCCGCCGCCGCTGAGGAATGATGCGCGGTGCCTTTACTGCTCGGCGTATCCGATTTGCCTGCCGAATGAATCGCTCTGGTGGGCGAACCGGCGGAAGGCAACGGACGCGGACGGGCAACTCCAATTCGGTTTTGCGGGACCATCGGAGGACGCCGTTCGCGACCGTATCCTCGAGGCATTGGAGTTCGCCGCCGAGTCCGGCCAGAAGGACGCGCCGACGTTGCAGCCGCCGCGGCCGGGAGGGGATGACAGCGAGGTACTAGTGGTGCAAACACCGGGCGCGCAAATCGGGCAGCGGGGTGACCAGTTGGTGGTCAGTGTAAAGGGCGAAGAGACGCGAAAGCTGCCGGGCCAGCAGGTGCGGGCGATTTACTGTTTCGGCGCGGTGCAAATCACGGCGCAGGCGGTCGAGACGTGCCTGGAACTGGGGATAGACGTTTCCTATTTCTCTCCCGCAGGGCGTTTCCTCGGCTTGCTGCGCGGTCTGCCGGCCAGTGGCGTGGACGCGCGGCGGGGACAGTACCGGCTGTTTGAATTGCCGGGCGTGCGACTGCAACTGGCGCGGGAGGTCATCCGCGCCAAGATTCACAACCAGCGCGTCATGCTCATGCGCAATGGAGAGGTGCCAGACCGGGTGGTGGACTTGCTGGCCAACTTTCGCGACGCGGCGGAATCCGCACACGGGTTAACGGAATTGCTGGGCTTTGAGGGCAGCGCGGCGGCCCTCTACTTCGAGCAGTTTGAGTCTATGCTCAAGCAGCGGGAGGGCTGGAAGTTTGACTGGCGCGGGCGCAATCGCCGTCCGCCACGCGACCCGGTGAACGCATTGCTGTCTCTCGGCTATTCGATGCTGGCGAAGGAACTGACGGGTGTTTGCCACTCGGTTGGGCTTGATCCATTTCTTGGCTTCATGCACCAGCCGCGCTACGGGCGCCCGGCGTTGGCTTTGGACTTAATGGAGGAGTTTCGACCGCTGGTGGCGGACAGCGTGGCGATCAGCCTGATCAACCGGGGCGAGCTTGGCCCGGAAGACTTCATTCGCAGCGCGAACGGGACGTTTCTCAATGACCGGGGAAGAAAGCCGTTCTGGGAGGCGTGGTTTCGGCGACTGGATACGGAGGTCAGCCACCCGGAATTCAGTTATAAGATGGCGTATCGCCGGATGCTGGAAGTCCAGGCGCGGCAGTTGTGGCGGTTCGTTCGCGGTGAAGCCTTGACCTATCACGGATTTGTCACGCGATGAGCCGGATTCGCTACCTCGTGAGCTATGACATCTGCCATCCGAGACGGTTGCGGAGGGTGGCGCGAGCCTTGGAGGGGTTTGGCGTGCGCCTACAATACTCGGTTTTCGAGTGTGCGCTGGACGCGATGCGCCTGGCAAAACTCAAGGCGGAACTCCAAGACCTAATGAACCATGACGAAGACCAGGTGTTGTTTGTTTCCCTGGGCCCAAGCGCCGGGGACGCTACCCTGGTAATTGAAGCGATGGGCTTGCCCTACGAGGTGCGTTCGCGGGTGACGATTATTTGATTTTTGGGCTTGCAACTTGGCGCCCGAAGGCTTGAATTATCTTTGGCTACGGCCACCGACCACCTTTCTTCCGCCATTGGAAAGGCATGTTCCTTGAAATCGCGAACGACTGCGCCTTGAGGCGGCGACGCGGCGCGAGCGCGACAGTGCTGGCACTGGGCCGCACGGACGCTCGCAAAGTAGAATTTGTGCGGCTAATCAGGCAAGAATGCGATTGTCGAGACCCATCTCAAAGGCCCTCGTCGGCTGATTTATCGCTGCGCTCGCAAATCGGCAGCCCAGCCGCTGCTGCGCAAGGGGTTAGAGCGGGGCGCCGCAGTCGCCGCGATTCCGGGGGGCGTGAGGCGGCTCAATGGTAATGCCGAGGCGCTTGAGGTCGGCGGCCGCAGTCGCCGCGATTCCGGGGGGCGTGAGGCGGAGGCAAGGACAACACCCTCGGGCAATGCTATACGGCCGCAGTCGCCGCGATTCCGGGGGGCGTGAGGCGGGCAAAACGATCATGCGATCCCACGAGCGGCTCCAGCTAATGTCACAAAGATTTGAAAGCCGGATTTGAGGTCTTTGTCGGCTGACGGGCACCTTTGAACAGGATGGGTGTATTTTGTGCGGGACTTACCTCTCTT
>Ga0224558_1001394_pt1 | contig 25420 bp, 30 predicted proteins | sample 714S32024metaG_FD_180682 | JGI IMG/M metagenome (GOLD analysis project Ga0224558, IMG submission 180682) | Peat soil microbial communities from Stordalen Mire, Sweden - 717 S3 20-24 | ecosystem: Environmental > Terrestrial > Soil > Wetlands > Peat | place: Sweden: Norrbotten County, Stordalen... | reverse complement strand
TCAACGTAATGGTAGGGGCTATGCGCATCTGCAACCGTGTCCTCAATCATAAGATGCGCGCCGATCGATAAAGGTTATTAATTATGACGCACTACACTAGGAGCGACCACCGAGAAGCAGAAATGCCCCAATTCCCCTTACTCCCGCTCCTCAATCCCGGCTAATTTGGACAGCAGTGATCGGCCCGTAAGCCGTAAGTGCTATCTTCGCCGAGTTCCTTCCCGCCGATCAAGGCAAACAGCTTTCGCTCATACGCGAGTTCGGCCGCATCGGAACCCGGAAATTCCTTTATAACCCTGTCATACCAGTCAACCGCCATCTCAACGTGGGGAAGCCAAGACGCATCGATCATGAACTTTCGATCGCTCTTGGACCAAAAATCACCGTTCGTAAAGATAGGACCTAGCCACCGCCGATGTAATATTGGCGTCGGAGAATTTTCCGACGATTTCATTCAACTGCTTCAGACGACCGCTGATTTCCTTTGCCTCGCTGGTCTGTGGATACTCGCGCACAAGGGACTTCCAGTCGGCAAGCGCTACGTTTATGCGCCCCTCATCAAACGAAATTTGGCCAAGGAAATAAAGCGCGGTTGCCTTGCTCGCAGGAGCGGTGCTTGCGCCATGCAGTGCCACGATGAGAGTCTCTTTAGCCTTTTCATTTAGGCCGTGCTGATAGTAGTCTTTAGCGAGATCGACTGATTGGGCCGACGATGCGCAGGACGTGAGCAATCCTACATAAACAGTTACACATACATATAGCGAGGCTCTTCTAAGCATGAATGTTCCTCCCTAGGATTTCTTCGTCGGAATTGTATTGCGTTGCCTTCTGAGCCGTATGTGAGTACAGTCACACCGCATAGGTGACAACGAATCTCCCCCGTTCCCCTCTGCTCCCCTGCACCCGCACGTTCCCCGGCCCTCCACCCCCCCACCCGGAACTTCGCCAGCGAATCCCTCAGTTCTGCGACATTTTGCGGCGGAGATGGACCTATGGATCTTCTTTGTCAATGCTCAGCATTAACTTTGCTTTAAGCTGCTCCTCGAAGCGGAGCCTGTACTCAGGCGGAAGCTTATCGAGCATCTTAGCCAATTCCAACATTTTCTCGCTGGCGACCTTTGAATCGCGCACCATTACAAGGTGCAAAAGGCACATGCGGATCTCTCCGCTCAGGATGGTCGCGAGATGGCACCACTCGCCGAAATGTTCCGCCACAAAGGCGCTTTTGCTTCTCATCCATTTTCCCGCATGAATGGCATTGCGCAGATCCTGGGTCATCCGCAACATGGCTGTGCCGGGATACACGAAGAAGAGTTCCGCGCCCCGCGTGATCGCCTCTTCCGTCATTTCGGGGTGGGTAATCGGCATGAGTTCGCGAAATCCCCCAGCGAGCGCGGCCTTTATGTCCTGACCCACAATCCCCGCCGGTATCCATGCACGCTCTTCGGCAACATTTATGAACTGCTCGAAGCTCCAGTCGGCTATCACATCCCTGAATGGTCGTGGCTTCTTGCGCGTCGATCTCTTGAATTGGCTGGTCGCGACTACCTCTGGCTCGTACTTCAGACACATGAGGGCCAAAAGCGCCTCATTCATGGCTGCACCCATCAAGCAAGCCGCAAGATATGCTTTCGCTTCCTGAGCCCTAATTGTCTCTTGTTCGCAGAAGTGAACAAGGTCAAACATCTGAAGCTGTTTTGCGTCCATACATTGACGCATAGCTTTTGTAATCTCTTCAGGGCTAGTTGGAAGTATGTTCTGCAGATTACGGACAATATCCTGTGACGCTTGTTCGATCTGTTTTTGCTTGTCCGCCATGCATATATCTTAGCTTCCACGCGGACAGTTCTGCAGCGCCAGCCAAGAAAGAACAGCCATCGCTCCGTCACTAGGCGGAACCTAGGTTCGCACTCAAACCCCTTCCCGGCCAACTCCCGCTCGCGGGCGCGCGCGCGCGAAAACGAAAATGCGCACCACGCCAGTCACGCGAGACAGCACCTGCACGCCACGAAAACGCGCTGCGCACACCCGCTCGGATCGCCGCCCCGCCCCACTCGCGAGCGCGCGGGCCCCGGCCCCTGGGGTCCAAGTTCCGTACTGGGGGGTGTAGCACTTTTGCCGTCGCCATACACTACCCCCTTGGGCGTTTGCCGGAGGAGTCAGCGTCATTTATACTTACCGTTTGCCTCAACTAAGCTGATGCAATCAGGAGCAAGGACTTTCGATGCCGAAACGTACATTTCAACCCAACCGGCGCAAGCGCTCAAAGAAGCACGGCTTCCGGACTCGCATGAAGACCAAGAGCGGGGCCAAGGTGCTGTCGCGCCGCCGGGCCAAGGGACGCAAGCGCGTCTCGGTGAAACCGGGTTTCCGCGAGTAGTTTTCCCCCGACGGACAGCAAAGGCCGTCATTATCATTAACTATAATTACTGTGCAGGATTGTGAGCTGGTGACGGCCGACGCTCCGAAGCGGAGTGGAAAGCAGCCCGCGGCGAAGGCGCGAGCAAGTTTTCCGCGCGCCGCGCGGCTGCTCAAGCACTCCGACTTCGATCGCGTGTACAAGCAAGGCCGGCGGCACTTTTCCCCGCACATGACTGTCTTCTATCTGCGGCAGGAAGACGCTTTACCGGAGAGAAACGCGCGCGTAGGCTTCACTGTCGGCCGTGTGCTGGGAGGCGCGGTCGAGCGGAACCGGATCAAGCGGCGCCTGCGAGAAGCAGTGCGGCTGCGGCGTTCGGTGCTGCAAGGCGCGTGTTCCGTCGACCTGGTCATCAATCCGAAGAAGTCCGTGCTGACCGAGAAATTTTCTGTAGTGCTCGAAGAAGTGGGCCGGGCGCTGGATGCGATTGCGAGAAAGCTGATGGAGAAATCTGATGGGGAAAGAGAACTAAAGAAATGAAGTCTCTCGCGCTCCGGCTCCTGCGACTTTACAAACGGTGGATTTCCCCGGCGTTCCCTCCGTCCTGCCGTTATGTGCCGACGTGTTCGGAATATGCGATGGAAGCGGTCGAACGCTATGGCGCGTTGCGCGGCGGAATCATGGCGGCGTGGCGAGTGCTGCGGTGCCATCCCTTGGCAAAGGTCGGGTATGACCCTGTGGTGAAGGCTGACCCGGTTCGCCGCTCCAGCCCCTTCATTTCCCATAGAGACGCGGCTTGCCGCGTCTCCCGCAGCGGAGACGGGCAAGCCCCCTCTCTGCAGCGCCTAACTGCGACAAGAAATTACGAAATGACGAGCGACTGATTTGGCCGAATTTAATAATCCTCAACAAGAACCCGGGATGGAGCGCAAGCTGCTGGTGGTCTTTGCGCTGACCTTCCTGGTCATCATGCTTTTCCAGCCGCTCTTGAAGAAGTATGGACCGCAGCCTCCGGCGAAGCCGGAGAGTTCCCTAGCGCCGCCCGTCCAGAATCAGGCGCAACTCCCTTCGCAAACTCCAACCCAACTCCCAACCGCGCCCAGTGCATCCGCAAAGAAAAAGACGCCAGCATCGGCTCCGCTACAGGCGGCAACCGAGTCCGAGACGGTGATTGAAAATGACGTCTACCGGATCGTCTTCACCAATCGCGGCGCCCGGGTTAGGTCGTGGGTGCTGAAGAAATACACCGACGACAAAGGTGGTCCGCTGGAACTGGTGAATAGCGCGGCGGCGGAGAAGTTCGGCTATCCGCTGACCTTGTGGACGTATGACGAGACGCTCGGTAACCAGCTGAACTCGGCGCTGTATGTGGCGACGAGCACCGGAGCGACCGCTCCCGCTGAGATCAAGTTTGCCTATGCCGACGCCGGCGGTAGCCTCTCGGTCGAGAAGACCTTCAAGTTTGATCGCGACAGCTATGTAGTCGCGGTGCGGACTGCTGTGGAAGTGAACGGCGCGCAGGTCACGGCGTTTCCCATGTGGCCAGCCGGGTTCGGCGACAATACGACCGGTCCGCAGTACGCGACTGGCCAGATCATGTATCAGTACGACAACAAGGTCGAACGGCTGGCCATCAAGAAGATCAGTGGCGGCGGCACCCTCCCCGGACCGTTCCATTGGGCCGGAGTGTCGGACCAGTATTTCGCAGCCGTTTTCGTGCCGCAGGATCCGCAGAACGCGGCCATGGTGACCCTGCGTAACGCCATTGAAATTCCGCACAGCTCATCCGATGCCCATAACAAGCAGATGGACAAGGTGGACGTGCTGGGCGCGGCGGTAGGCAGCCTGAGAGGCGCAACCGACGCCCGGCTCTATGTGGGCCCCAAGGCGCTGTCGGATCTGCAAGCGGTAACCGTCCCCGGCATCACGGGCGCGGAACCGGATCTGCGGGCGGTCGTCGATTTCGGCTGGCTGGGAATCATCGCGCGGCCCCTGTTTTTATGGTTGAAGTGGATGCACGGTTACATCCACAACTGGGGCTGGGCGATCCTGTTGCAGACGCTGGTCATCAACCTGGCGCTCCTGCCGCTGCGCATCACCCAGATGAAGTCGATGCTGAAGATGCAGCGCGTGCAGCCGCAGATCAAGGCAATCCAGGAGAAGTACAAGAAGTACACTCTGCGCGATCCGCGCAAAGCCGAAATGAACCAAGAGGTTTCGGCGCTGTATAAGAAGGAAGGCGTGAATCCCGCCGGTGGATGTCTGCCGCTGCTGATCCAGATGCCGTTTCTGTTTGCCTACTACCGCATGCTCAACGTCGCCATGGATCTGCGGCATGCGCCGTGGCTCTGGGTTCACGATCTTTCGGCGCCCGACCCGTGGCACATTCTCCCGGTTGCAATCATAGTGACCATGCTGGTGATGCAGCGCATGACCCCGCAGGCGGGCATGGATCCGGCGCAGCAGAAGATGATGAACATCATGATGCCGGGCATGCTGGGCATCATGAGCTGGAACCTGCCCTCCGGCTTGGGTCTGTACTGGTCCGCGGGCCAGTTGATAGGCATCGTGCAGCAGGCAGTGATGAATCGCACTTCGCTGGGCCGGGAAATGCGCGAGATGATGGAGAAGCGAGCAAGGAAGAAAGAGAAATAGCTGTCAGTCGTCAGCCATCAGCCGTCAGCGACCCACGCGCCGGTTTACCTGATGGCTGAGAGCTGAGAGCTGACAGCTGAAAGCTTACTTATGCCAATCACAGACAAAGTTGCCGCTGCAAAACAAATTGGGGAATTTCTGCAGGCCGTAATCTCGAACGGCGGTTTCAAGCTCAAGTACAGGGTCACCGTCGATCCCCCGATGGCGCAGAATCGCGAGTGGGAGCATCCGGAAATTCTCGTCGAGTTTGCCGGCCCGGATTCGGCTCTCTTGCTCGAGCGCAGTGGCGAGTTGCTGCGCTCGTTTGAGTTGCTGGCGACGGAGATCCTGCGCCTCCAGGGCAACGAGCACGAGAAGATCTGGTTCGACTGCCAGAACTTCCGGGCAATGCGCATCGACGAACTGCAACTCGCGGCGCGGGTAGCGGCGGAGCAGGTGCGCCGGACGAGCGAACCCTACCGCTTCGGGCCCATGTCGTCGCGCGAGCGCCGCATCGTGCATCTGGCGCTCCGTGAGGAAAAAGATTTGCGCACCGAGAGTGACGGCGAGGGCGGAAGACGCTCGGTGGTGGTCTATCCGGGAAACTACAAGACGGCGCCGCCAGCGCGACGGGAGCGGCGGACGGACTGAGGTCAGAGGTCAGATTGCAGAGGTTAGAGGTCAGAGGTGAAACCGTCAAAACCTTTTGGGTTCTCACCTCTGCAATCTGACCTCTGACCTCTCACCTCTATTTCATAGTTGCACATAGTTGCACACTTCGCGCGGCAGTTAGTACTTCGACACTTGACAGCGTAAAAAAATCGCGATCCGATAATGCGCTCGCGCGGAAATTTTTTCTCGCAAAACACCGACGCAGCGTTTTTTTTGTGCTAGTATCCGGTTCGTCTCGTAAAAAATTTCGCCGACAGCCGTACAGCAAGACAAGACCTGCTCTGCAATAAAAGCAGAACTCATAATTTCAAGATTGGTTCTTCCCCGGACGTTTTTGCGCCGGCGCATTCGATATTCTGGTAAACAATGTCTTTCACCAGTCCCGCCATCGTCCCGAATCCTTGGGTGCGCATCCTCGACGCCCTGGAAAAAAAGATCAATCGGCACTCCTACGACACCTGGTTGAAACCAACCCGCTACAGCCACGCCACCAACAAAGTTCTGTTCGTGCGCATTCCCACCGCCGAGTTCCATCACGTAGGCGACAAATACGCGGATCTGATTCAGGAAGCGCTCGACAATCTCGGCCTCGGATACGAAGATGTGAAATTCGTTACCGCCGAAGACGATCCGTCGAACACGCCCACCCGGCATGACGGCGGGTTCTCGGCTCAGAGTTCGAGTGCCGGTCTGAATCCTGGTTCAGCTCCGCAGGCCGTGGCGTCGGGGTTGCATCCGACGCAGGGCCGCTTCGACTGGGACAGCGCCGCCCAACTGAATCCGCGCTATACCTTCGATGCCTTCGTCATCGGCAGCGGCAACCAGTTTGCCCACGCCGCCTGTCAGGCGGTGGCGGAGCGCCCTTCGAAAGCCTACAACCCGCTCTTCCTGTACGGCGGCACCGGCATGGGCAAGACTCATCTGATGCAGGCGATCGGCCACGAGATCAAGCGCCGGACGCCGCAGTCCGCCATCTGTTACGTGTCGAGCGAAAAATTTACCAACGAGATGATCAACTCGCTCCGCTACGACAAAATGATCAGCTTCCGCGATAAATTCCGCACCATGGATGTGCTCCTGATTGACGACATCCAATTCCTGGCGCAGAAAGAGCGCACCCAGGAAGAGTTCTTCCACACCTTCAATGCGCTGCACGAATCGATGAAGCAAATCGTGATCGCCAGCGACCGTCCGCCCAAAGAGCTGGCAGAATTTGAAGACCGCCTCCGCAGCCGCTTCGAGTGGGGCCTGATTGCCGACATCCAACCCCCCGACTTGGAGACGAAAGTTGCCATCTTGCAAAAGAAGGCGGAGCAGGAGCGCGTAACCCTGCCCGTGGACGTGGCGTTGTTCATCGCTTCAAATATCCGCTCCAACGTGCGTGAACTGGAAGGTGCTCTGATCCGCTTGGTAGCGCATTCGTCGCTGATCGGCGCTACCATCACACTTCCCTACACCCAGCAGGTATTGAAGAATTTCATTGATTCGCAGGCCCGCAAGGTGACGATTGAATCCATTCAGAAAGCGGTGGCCGAGCAATTTGGCCTGCGCCTGGTGGAAATTAAGTCGAAGAATAATTCGCGATCGATCGTATATCCGCGCCAGATTGCTATGTACCTGGCCAAGCATCTTACCGAAGCCTCCCTGCCTGAAATCGGGCGCCAGTTCGGCGGCAAGCACCACACCACCGTCTTGCATTCGGTCGATAAAATTGAAGAGTTGCGCAAGACCGACAAGGATTTGAACAGATTGCTCAATAAAATGACCGAGCAACTGGGCGCGTAAACGGCTGCCTCCACCGCCTTTTCCACGATTCAGGCCGTTCTTTTCACCCCTAGGCTGTGGAGTGTCTGTGCAAGCTGTGTGAGACCGGACAGAAATTTGAAAATCGTTCATGGTTTACAATGGCTTCCGCTGGAATGGGTAGCGATTATTCACATGAACGATCGCTGTGGAAGCAATTGAACCGGAGGGATCTGGACCGTTTTTCCACTTCTCCGAAGCGCCTACGGTTACTACTGGTTTTCTTGCTTTTGTATTTGATATAAGAAGAGAACAGAAGTAGAGTCGGGAGACCCAATATGCCGGTGGAAGTCGCCCCTGCCATAGCCGCCGCTACCATGGAAATTACGGTTAGCCAATTTGAGCTCCTTCGCGAACTGACAGCCACTCAGGGTGTGGTCGAGCGCAAGACCACAATTCCCATCCTCTCCAACTATCTTTTCGAAGCTGCGGGAGATAAATTGTCGCTGACCGCGACTGACCTCGACCTGAGCCTGCGCACGTCCTGCAACGCCAAGGTGAAAAAAGAAGGCGCCTGCACAATTCCAGCGCGCAAACTTCATGACTACGTGAAACTTCTCCCCGACGCCGATATCACTATCCGGTTGCTAGAGAACCACTGGGTAAGCATTCGCTGCGGCCGGTCCAACACGAAGATGGTCGGCATGGCGAAGTCGAATTTCCCAGGCTTGCCGGTGTTTCCATCAGCGGGAGCGATCAAGATCCCTGCGGCTGTGCTGCGCTCGATGATTGCCAAGACAGGATTCGCCATTGCCAGCGAGGAGTCGCGCTACACCCTGAACGGCGCATTGATGGTGCTAAAGCCGGAGTCGATCACCATGGTTGCAACCGATGGCCATCGCCTGGCGCACATAGAGCGCACCGGAGAAAAGTTTGAAGGCGTTTCCGGCGAGATGAAAACGCTGATTCCGAAGAAGGCAATGGATGAGTTGAAATCGTTGCTCGATTCCCATAGCGAGAACGCTGTAGAGACCATCGACTTCGCCAAGGACGAATCCACTCTCTTCTTCCGCGTCGGTCAGCGATTGCTAACCTCGCGCCAGCTTACGGGCCAGTTCCCCAACTACGAGGCCGTGCTGCCGAAGGACATCACCAAGTCCATAGCGTTGCATGGCGAGGAACTCGGAGCCGCAATCGCGCGCGTGGCCCAGTTCGCCGATGAGCGCTCGCGAGCCGTAAAGCTGCGTCTGGAAAAAGGCGAGCTGAAAATTTCCGCATCGTCCACCGAGACCGGCGACTCCGAGGATTCCATAGAAGTTGCCTATGACGGTGAGCCAATACAGATAGGCTTCAACGCCCAATACCTGATCGACTTCATCAAAGCAACCGGTTCGTGCGATGTGAAACTCGAACTAAAAGATGCCCAATCCGCCGGCCAGCTCCGTCCCGCGGAATCCGAAGATTACAAGTACCGCTACATCGTAATGCCCATGCGGATCTGATGGCACGCTAGGGCGGGGCTGCCAAGTGTGGGTTTCGGGGTCGCACAGTTCTTAGCTGATGCAGGAGAAGCCCTTGACCAAGAGCCTACAAGAAGAGCTTCAGGTCTTTGAGCGGCATAGGTCCGAGTGGCTGCGCTTCCACCGAGGCGAATTCGTCGCAATCGTCGGCATGAGGATAATCGGCTTCTATCCCGATTTCGAGTCTGGATTCAAAGCAGGTTTTTCGGTTGCAGGTTTAGGTAGAGACTTTCTACTGAAGCAGATCTGGGCTGAGGATCCGGTCTACTTAGTCTGCTAGGGAATGGCGCCTGGCAACGGGCGCTGGCGTGGCCGCCGCTCCCTCTCGCGATGCTATGGCAGATTCGCACGCTACCGATCATCCGGATAGGCCCGTCGAGGTCTTCTATGCTTATTCCCATAAGGATGAGCGCTTACGCGACAAGTTGGAGACGCACCTCAGCATTCTGAAAAGGAACCGGGTTATCTCCGGTTGGCATGACCGCCGGATTTCGGCCGGGATGGGGTGGACGGGAAAAATCGATGACAAACTGAACAGAGCAGACCTCATCCTACTGCTGGTAAGCGCTGACTTTATTGCCTCGGACTACTGCTACGACAAAGAGATGATGCGCGCAATGGAGCGCCACGAGCGCGGAGAGGCGCGGGTGATCCCAGTGATTCTCCGCCCCTGCGACTGCCAGGGCGCACCCTTCGGCAAGTTGCAGGGACTCCCTAGAGACATGAAAGCTGTGACGAGCTGGACGAGCCGGGATGAGGCCTTTAAGTGCATCGCGATTGGCGTGGGGAAAGCCGCTGAAGAGTTGCGGGCTGCGAAGCTCACGATGCCAAGCAATAACGCGGGCGAGTCGGTGCGCGGGGCTTCAGTAGCGAGCGGGAAAGCGCGCGCACGTAGGGGCACCGCTATGCCCCACCGCGCGCAGTGGCGCCCCGACTCGAGTACCCTATTGCAACAAGGGCCGCACATCGCAATTCTGATTAGCAGAACACCGTCGGAATTGGGGGAAGCAAAAGCGGCCGGCCTAGATCTCAAAGAGCTTCCGGTCAGGGCACTAATCGATACCGGCGCATCGCTGACACTAATCAATCCGCAAATTGCAGCGACCTGCCAACTCAAGCAGACTGGGAACTTGAAGATCAACGCCATTGGCGGAGAGGCTGGAGAATTCCAGGAATACGCCGCGGCTATTTCTTTTCCTGGAACCGACCTGCCGCGTCTCGACCTTGTTCGTGTAGTAGCGTGCCCGATCATTCGCCAACCTCACTTCGCATGCATCCTGGGCCGCGACATATTACGCAACTGGCTTCTGGCGTATGACGGGCTGAACGGCAAGGTTGAGATTAGGGCACGGTGACCCAAGAAGGGCGTTCCACCCTTGACCAAAACCCCGCTCTCCATTTACATTTGCGGCCATTCCAGTAGTCGGAGGTCCCAATGTTATCCGGTTTTAAGCAGTTTATTTTGCGCGGGAATGTGGTGGATATGGCGGTGGGCGTGGTGATTGGCGCGGCCTTTGGCGGCGTGGTCACGGCATTGACCGCAGACTTGTTGACGCCATTCATCGCGGCAATCGTAGGCAAACCCGATTTCTCTGCCATTCATTACACGATTCACGGTACGTTGTTTCCCGTAGGCCATTTCATCAACGCTCTGGTGTCGTTTCTGCTGATTGCCGCAGCTGTCTATTTCTTTGTAGTCACGCCGATCAATGCGCTGGTAGCGCGGATGCACAGGGATCCCGCGCCGGCCGATCCCACCACCAAAAAGTGCCCGGAATGCCTGAGCGAGATTCCGATCGACGCGTCCCGCTGCAGCCATTGCGCACAACCGGTGATTGGCAAGGCCGCTTAGACTAGTAGTTGCCGAAGAAAGCCGGGCGTCAGGATGACGATGAACTAAGCCCGGCGCCTTCTCAGAACGCTTTCGCGGAATCCAGCAGGATCGTGACCGGCCCTGCGTTAACCAACTCCACCTGCATCGTTTCCTGGAAGCGTCCGGTTTCCGAGCGCACGCCGGAGGCGCGGACTTTCTCCACAAAATATTCGTAGAGCTCGCGCGCCTGCTCCGGCGGAGCGGCCCCGTCAAACGATGGCCGCTTGCCGCGGCGCGCGTCTCCGTAGAGGGTGAACTGCGAAACCACCAGCAGCGCCCCGCCCACCTCCGCCACCGACAAATTCATCTTGCCGCCGGCATCTTCAAAAATGCGCAGGCCAATCGTCTTCTCGACCAGGTAATCCGCCGCAGTGCGCGTATCTCCCGCGCCCACCCCAAGCAGCACCACCAGCCCGAGGCCGATTTCGCCCACGGTCTCGCCCTTCACAGTGACTCGGGCGCGGCTAACGCGCTGAACCACGGCACGCATTCAGCGGCTACCCCTCACCGCGAAGCCCCTCGTTTCCGGCAAGCGCCTGTAGAAGATCAAGCAGGATGTGCACGTCCAAATCGTGACATGACTCCGGCGAAATGAGCAAGCACCAGCCGACACGGAGTTTGACCGTTCTCCCCGCCGCCAGTTAGCATTCCTTAGTGATCTCCGCTCAACCAGCTTTCTTTTGCAACCCGCTGAAAGCCCCCAGCTTCGTATCAGGGTATCGCTTTAGCGATACCGCAAGTTCTGCGAATTCAAACGCCCCTTTAGGGGCCAGGCATTTTCCCGTACCTCCCTTTGCATACTTTTCCGATCCCTTTTAGACTACTGGTTTCGACTTCATTCGTTCGATTGAGCAACATGCAGTCGTAAATTCAGCAAACGCTGGCCCGCAACCCGGACCCGCGATTCCCAGACTCAGAAACGAGGAGAACATGGCAGCCGTTGATGAAAAAGTGAAACAGATTATCGTAGAGCAGTTGGGTGTGGACGAAGCCGAGGTCACGCCCAGCGCTTCGTTCGTGGACGACCTGGGCGCCGATTCGCTCGATACCGTCGAGCTCGTGATGGCCTTCGAAGAGGCCTTCGATATTGAAATCTCCGACGAGGATGCGGAGAAGATTCGCACCGTGTCCGATGCCGTCGACTACATCGGCAAACACGCCAAAGCAGGCAAGTAAATCTGGCAAGTAATTCGGAGAGCAATCTGGAGAGCAATCTGGGAAGACGGGTCGTCATCACCGGCATCGGCCTCATCTGCTCCGTGGGCAATACCACCGGCGCAGTATGGCAGGCCCTGCTCGCTGGCAAAAGCGGCGTCGGCCGCATTACCGGCTTCGACGCCTCCGCCTTTGCCTGCCAGATCGCCGCCGAGGTCCGCGACTTTGACCCCTTCGATTTCATCGAAAAAAAAGAAGTAAAAAAAATGGGCCGCTTCATCCACTTCGCCATCGCCGCCTCCGACGAAGCGATGAAGATGTCCCAGCTCCAGGTCACGCCCGAAAATGCCGAGAGCGTCGGCGTGCATATCGGCTCGGGCATCGGAGGATTCGACGTGATCGAGCGCGAACACAACGCGCTCCTCGCCGGCGGACCGCGCAAGATTTCCCCTTTTTTCATTCCCGCCGCCATAGTCAACCTCGCCGCCGGCCACGTTTCCATGCGCTTCGGCGCCAAGGGTCCAAATGAAGCGACGGCCACAGCCTGCACCACCAGCGCTCACTCCATCGGCGATTCCTTTCGCATCATTCAGCACCATGACGCTGACGTAATGATTGCCGGAGGCTCCGAAGCCGCCATCACTCCCATGGGCGTAGGCGGATTCGCCGCCATGCGCGCACTCTCCACGCGCAATGACGACCCCGCCCGCGCCAGTCGTCCTTGGGACAGGGACCGCGACGGCTTCGTGATGGGTGAAGGCGCCGGCATCCTGGTCCTCGAAGAACTCGAGCATGCCCGCCGCCGCCGCGCTCCCATCCTCGCCGAAATCGTAGGCTACGGTATGTCCGCGGACGCCTATCACATCACCCAACCCGCCCCCGAGCACGAAGGCGGTTTCCGCGTCATGCGCAACGCCCTGCGCGACGCCAAACTCGATCCCGGCGTCGTCGGCTACGTCAACGCCCACGGCACCTCGACCCCCATAGGCGACACGCTCGAAGCGCACGCCATTAGAAATTTATTTGGAAAGAAAGTCCCCGTCAGTTCCACCAAGTCCATGACCGGCCATCTGCTGGGCGGGGCGGGCGGATTAGAGGCGGGAGTGACCGTGCTGGCGTTGCGCGATCAGATTTTGCCACCCACCATTAATCTCGAGAATCAGGATCCTGATACCGAAGGCATGGATTTCGTTCCCAACCAAGCCCGCAAAGCCGATTTCGAATACGCCATGTCAAATTCATTCGGCTTCGGAGGCACCAACGGCGCGTTGTTATTTCGCAGATGGTCAGAGTAGAAGCGAAGAAGGTCAGAGGTAAGAGGTCAGATTGCAGAAGTTAGAAGCCAAGGGGTTTTCACCTCTGCAATCTGACCTCTAACCTCTGCAATGGCCTTTCACCTCTGCAATCTGACCGCTGACCCCTGACCTCTGACCTTAAACGTCACATTCCCGATGTGAGCATCATCACGGTCAAGATTGAAAATCCAAGAATAAAATCGTCTCACGCAATGAAAGTTGCGGAGATTAGAAGTCAGACTGCAGGCTTTAGACCTCAGCAATCTGACCTCTAACCTCTGACCTTAAACGAGGCTTGGCATGAAGCGAGACTCCGAGGCGCTGAAGCTCCGTACCAAGGACTTTGCATTGCGAGTCCTCAGACTCCATCGCTCCCTCCCGCGAACTCAAGAAGCGCGGATCTTGGGTACGCAGCTTCTTCGCTCCGGCACTTCGATCGGAGCAAACTACCGGCCAGCGTGCCGCGGAAGATCCCGGGCTGAATTCGTAGCCAAACTGGGGATCGTTTTGGAAGAAGCAGACGAGACAGTTTTCTGGCTAGAACTCCTTCAGGAGGGAAACATCTTCCAGGCGGAAAAACTGAGCGATCTAGTGCGAGAAGCCAATGAACCAGTAGCAATCTTCGCAAGTTCTGTGCGCACCGCAAGAGGCCAACCTCTGCAATCTGACCTCTAACCTCTGACCTCCCTACTCTTTTTTCATAGCTTCGATCATCACATACAGCTGCGAAGTATCCGTCACCTCGACGTAGGGCTTGCCGCTACGTTTGCTGCTGACCACCCAGATCATAGGCGTGTGCTCGATGTGCAGACTCACGCCCAGGTCTTTGTCTGCCCTCACCAGCCCCGCCAGCTTGCCCTCCGGATCCACAAGGAACGGCAAAGCAATCTTGTGCTCGGCGGCAAACTTGTCGGCAAATCCCCGCAAGTTCTGCGGGAAGATCTCCAGTTGGTGCGCAAACACGGTTTCCCGAAACTCGTTTCCGATCTCCTTGGAATGCGTGTCGAAATAGCGCGCCAGCACCGCAGCGTCGAACGACCAGTTGTGCCCCGGCAACGGGAAATCGTGCTGTACCAGCGGAATCTTATAAGTCCGCGAGGCCTGCGCCAGCAGCGGCGCGACCCGGCCGCATTGCGGGCATTGAAAGTCTTCGAAAACGACAATAGCAACCTGCGCCCCCTTCGGCGGACGCAGAGCCTCTGGCACATCCTCCGCAAAAACCGGCAGGCAGAGCAGCACCAGACAGGCAAGAACAAGAGACGGCAAAAACAGGGACACCAGGCGTGGTAGCAGTAGTTGAATCTTCATAGTTTTATTTGGATGCGCATCGAACTGAGAATATTCCTATATGCTAGCGAATTCATCCCATTCGCGCACCTGGTCAGCCTTGGAGTAAGCCCCGGAGGGGCGAACTAACTTAGCCCAGCGCTTCAGCGCTGGGAAAGGCGGGAAGAATGACCTAAGTCCCGGAGGGACGACCCAGTTCTCACGTGCACCCTTCAGGGGCTGGCCATCCGCCATGCCTACTTCAACTCGCCGTTGGGATTGATGTTGTAAAAATAGTAGAACCGCAGCCCGAGAATTTGCCCGGGAAATTCCTTCGGCAGCGGCGGAAACGGGGTGGAGTCGGTGATGCTCGCCCAAGCAGCCCGGTCGAGCGCCACGTCGCCGGACGAGGTGTGAACCACCATGCCGCTCGTCTTGCCATCCTTCAGGATGACGAATTCTATCGAAAGCTTGCCCTGTTTCAAGATCGGCGGATACACCGACGGCGGCATCAGGGTATACCAGTTCTGCTTTACAATTTGCACGACCCGAGTCAGATAAGGCCCGAAGTCCACGCCCATCGTGTCGGTCAGGATTTCCGCCTGGTCCAGTGCTTTGGCCCCGCTCCTGCCCGGGCTCCCGAATTCACCCGCTTGTCCAGAACCGTATTGCCCATGGTTGGCGGCTAAACCCTGCTCCGCTTGTGCGATCGCCTCGCCCGGCGTCATGGAAGTCTTAAAATTCGGCACCGGCCGGTTCTGCGGAGGCGTCTGCAACCGCGCCGTCTGACCGCTCGGCTGCGGCTGCGCAAACCCCGAACTCTCCTGCGGTGCCGGCGGTTGCTGATTCGGCGCAACCTGGTTCTGCGGAGGCTGGCCTTGCGCCGGTGGCGGCGCGTTCTCGCCCGGCCGTCCCGCACGCGCGCTTTCCAGTATCTTCTTCAACTCTTCCCGATTGATCTGTGGCGCTTTGCTGGTCGCGATCCGGTCCTTATCCGAAAGCACCTTGGCATCCGGACGCCGCGTCAGCTTCTGCTCGTCCGGCGGCAACTCCAGAAACGTCGCGTCTTTCGACCGGTCCGCATCCGTACGAATCGCCAGATTCACCGTCCGGTGCGGCAACAGCCCCATCAACTTCTCGCTGTTCCACAAAAGAATAATCACCATCAAGTGCAGGATGACCGACAACCACAAAGCTTCGCGCTTGCGAGACCGCGAGAGATCGTCCTGCAACTGAATCAGAAGATGCGGAACATCGTCGGGATTGAACCCCCGGTAAGCCGTCTCCCAGTTCTGCCCTTCAAACAAATCGCGCTGCTCCGCCTGCTCGGAGGGCGGAGTCAACGGATCGCGAGATGATGATTCGCGAGACGATGATTCGCCGGACGATGTACTGCCGGACATGGGATCGCGCGACGGAATTTGGGTAACCGGCATCAGGCAGAGACTACAACTTTAGAACCACGGCCAGGCTCCTGGGTTGCGTAACATGTCGCGCAACATCTTGCGTAAGATTTACCCGCAAAGTTCCTTCGTAAAGTTACGTAAATTATGGAGCCACGACCGCCAATCCCATTGTCGCATTTTTTGCGCTCGCCGAGTGAGTACCTGGGTAATGGCGGAGCAGCGGTCAGCTCGAACGCGGTGCAAACTGATTACAAACCGACGTGATTGCCTGCGGCATTAGGATTCGTATCAGGGCACCCTTCAGGCATGCCGAAGCGCCTCAGAACGAATCTGCCTTTAGGCGCTGGGATGTCGGAATTCAACTCCCCCTTAGCAGACATTCAGCCCCGAAGGGGCGACCGAGCTTAGCCCAGCGCTTCAGCGCTGGGAAAAGGGGAGCAAATGATCCAAGTCCCGGAGGGACGACCCAGTTCTCACTTTAGCGCCCGAGGTGTGATCTTTGCGCCCCCAGGAGTTTTGCCGCAGCCTGTTGAGCCGAGAGACCAGATCGCCAATTTCCATCCGTCGGCATCGAACTTTTTGTTGCTCCATTAGTCCTGCGTCTCCTTCCAACGTAAAATGTCTTTTGGAGATCAGGCCCATGTTCGACAGAGGAACTCGCCACAGAGGAACTAGCCGTCCCGGCGTACCTGCCCAGGTCGTTCCCACACGTCAAGTGTCTGCGCCGCGCATATCGGTGTCCGGTGTGGCTATTCTGATAGTAGGAATCGCTCTCCTCGCCAGTCCCGGCAGAACGCACGCCCAGCGCGGAGGCGGCGGAGGACACGGCATGCCAACCGGCGCCGGCGCTGGCACCGGCCTAGGATCGGGGGTAAGCACCAAGGACGATCTCAAGGACTTTCACCAGGCCATGGCCGTCCAGGCCACCGATGAGCAGCGCGCCGCGTTCGCCAAGATCGCGCAATACACCCAGGCCGCCAGCGACCGGCTAAAAGCCTTTCGCGACCTTTCGCAGAAAGTCCCCGCGTCATCACCGCTGTCCGATCGCGCAACCACCCTCAATCAGGCTATCGAGCAAGCTCGAGCCGGCAACCATAATTTTCTCGCCTCGTTTTCGTCCAAACAAAAATCCGGCTTGAAAGACATCGCCAAAAAACTGGAAAAAGCGGATTCCGATCTAGACAAGCAAGTGAAGGCGCTCGATCAAATCGTCCAAATCGTCCAGACGTCCAAATCGGACGCAGAATCGATCGCCAGCTCGGCCGCCAGTCTCGACAAGGAACTCGCCAGTTTCCAGGACGTGCAACTCGCGCTCGGCAGAGAAATGGGCATTCTCCTCTCCACCGACGGCCAGGACCTAACCTTCAACCTTCCCAAGGTGACGAACTCGATCACCGTCGCCGGACATCCCGTCTCCATCCAGGCTTCGGGCGCCGTCTCCCGCCAGTCGACTGGAACTCCCGCCGAAAACGGCCTCAACCTCTTCACCCTCAAACTCACCGCCGATCTCTCTGAAGTGCAGCAGAACATCACCGTTATTCTCCGCTCCAAACTCACCCGCTCTCCCCGCTGCGGCGAGCGCCTGGAGATTCAACAAGCCACGCTCACCCCGCTCGCTCCCGCCAGCCTCGTGGTGGCGCGCGTGCACTTGGAGCGCTGGGTCTGCCCGCCGGGTCAGGAACCGATGGAAGTGGCCGCCGGCGACGGCACCATAGAAGTCAAGCTGACTCCCTCGGTCGAACAAAAAGCTGGCCTCGGCCTCATCTCCGAAATTACCCGAGTTGACGCCGAGCGCTTCCTCCGCGACCTGCTCCGCTCCGGTGATCTGGGCGATACTCTGCGCCAGCAAATCGCCGCCTCGGTCCTCTCCACTCTGCAGAAGGGCACCGACCTCAAAGCCACACTCCCCCCCGCCGCGCAGCAGTCCGCCACCCTTCAGAAAGCGCAATTCCAGGATGCCGGAGCCGGCCAGTTAAGCCTCCTCATAGAAGCTCAACTCCAGCTCTCCGACGAGCAAACCCAACAATTTGCCGCCCAACTGAAGCAACCCCAGTCCGCCCAAGCCAAGCCAGCGCCATAGATCCCCAGCATCGAAGCATCCAGTCCCGGAGGGACAGCCGAGCTTAGCCCAGCGCTTCAGCGCTGGGAAAAGCTCTTCAGCGCTGCGATAACGGGATTGTTTTCCGGCCCCGGCTTTAGCCGTTGCGGTCAGACTGCGGCGCAGAAAATACTTCCTCCGAAGCCGCAAACCGGCGCTTCGTAAAGTTATGCAAAGTTTTGTCCGAATCCTGTTCTTTGCGCAACCTCCGGCTCATAATTACATTCATAGCTGTAGACAGATAGCTTTGAAAAGGAGATCTCCATGCTTAAAAGGTGCCTTCCCATTCTTCTCGCGGCCAGCCTCATCTCGATCGCAGCGACCTTCGCGGTGGCCCAATCCAACGACAGCCCGTCCAACGCCCAGCAGCCCGCGCAGGGCAACGGCGGCGGGCACCACGGTTCGCCCGACCCCGCCCAGCGCACTCAGGAACTGACCAAGAAACTCAACCTCACATCCGAGCAGCAACCCAAAGTGCAAGAAATCCTCCAGTCCGAGCACTCCCAGATGGAGAGCCTGCACCAGGACACGTCTCTTTCCCAGCAGGATCGCCACACCAAAATGATGGACATCCGCAAAAGCAGCGACGCGCAGATCCGAGCGCTCCTCGACTCGACCCAACAGAAGAAATGGGACGAGATGCAAGCCAAGCGTGAGCAATGGGGGCAAGGCCATCGCCACGGAGGCGACCAGCAGGCCCCACCACCCCAGCAATAAAACGAGGTCAGGGTCAGATTGCTGAAGTTTAACCTCTGCAATCTGACCTCTGACCTCTGCAATCTAACCTCTGACCTCTGACCTCTCCAATCACCCCAGCCCGATCCGCCCCGCGTGCCGCCCAATCTCTGCCAGAATCGCGAGCCCAAGCTCCAGCGCGCTCCGCCCATCCTCCAGCGAAACCACCGGACGCGACCGCTCCCGCACCGCCCGCAGGAAGGCCTCGATCTCCGCCAGCAGCGGCTCCTCCGCCGTAATCGCAGGCTTAGCCATCGAGATCTGAAGATTGGCGCTAGGGGCGCTGGGGGTGGAGGCACTGGGGGTGCCCCATCCTAACGTCGCGTCTTTTGCGACGTTAGGGTGGGCCCCGTCGGACGCGCCGCCGACCGAGAACACCAGCACATCCTGCCGTCCATAGTCGATCGAAATATACTGTCCCGCCTGAAAGAAACGCAGCTTGCGCACGCGTTCCGTAGAAACTCGGCTCGCCGTGAAGTTGGCCACGCACCCCGATTCGAACTCGATGCGCACATTCGCGATATCCACCTTCCCCGAAAGAATCGGCAGCCCCACCGCCCGGATCTCCTTCACCCTCGACTTCACAAACGTAAGCACAATGTCGAGGTCGTGGATCATCAGGTCCAGCACCACGTCCACATCCAGCGCCCGCGGAGAAAACACGCTAAGCCGGTGCACTTCAAAAAACATCGGACGCTTGATCAGCGGCAGCGTAGCCCGCACCGCCGGATTAAAGCGCTCCAGATGCCCAACCTGCGCCACCCGCCTGTGCTGCGCAGCCAGACGAATCAGTTCGTCCGCCTCGCCCAGCGTCGCCGCCACCGGCTTTTCGATCAGCACGTCAACCCCAGCTTCCATCAGGGCGCGCGCCACCTCCAGATGCAGAACCGTCGGCACCGCCACCGAAGCCGCCTGCACTTCGCTGCGCGTCGTCAGCATCTGCTCGACCGAGCCAAACGCCGCGCAGCCAAACTCGCCCGCCACCGCGTCGGCCCGAGCCATATCCGCATCGACCACCCCCACCAGCCGCACGCTGCCCGTCTGCTGCAGCTGCTGATAGACCCGAGCATGATTCCGCCCGAATGCGCCCACCCCAATCACCGCAACATTGATAGGCAATACATTGCTCGGAAATTCAGTGCTAGGAAATTCAGTGCGCAGATGAGTGCTCCGGAAGGAACAAATAACGCGCTATTGTCGCACGAAACCACTCAAGGAAGAGGTACGAGGCCAGAGTTCAGATTGCAGAGGTGACAATCGCGGGAAATCGCCGGCGCCGTTTGCCCGATGAGTTTTCACCTCTGCAATCTGAACTCTGACCTCTGACCTACGCCTCACCCCTTCTTCAGCAGCGCAATCTGCCCCGCATGATAAAGCTCATGCTGCACCACGCCATGAAGCATGTAGTAAAAGTTGTAGTGCGCGCCCTCTTTGCCCGGAACCATATCCTCAAGCCGAGAGTCCGGAAGAGAAGCCACGGCCGCAACCAGTTCCTCGTGACCGCGCCGCACCTGCGCCAACGCCGAGCGCCACGCAGCTTCGCTCGTATCCCGAACCGGAGGAAAATTCTCCCCATCGGAGAGCTCCACCGCCGCACCGCCCAACCGCCGAAGCACGGCCCCATCCCAAGCCGCAACATGCAGCACCAGCTCCCAGATCGTGTGCGCACCAGCAATAGGACGCGCCGCCGCCCGCGCCGCCGTAACCCCCTCCAAAATTTCAAACAAAGAGTCCCCATGCCAAGCCTCGCCATCAAACGCCCGGCGAAGCTGGTCGGCAATGCGAGACGCTTCAGTCCGATCGGTTTTGGACATGGACTGCCTCCATTTCCTGAGAAGAGAGGTCAGAGGTTAGAGGTCAGATTGCAGAAGTGAAAACCGGCGTCACCTCTGCAATCTGACCTCTAACCTCTGACCTCGCCCTATTCTGCGCACACCGCGATCCCCGCCTCATCCGCCGCCCGCGTCATCGCCTCGCCATCCAGCAGCAAACATCGCCCCGCGTCCACCGCCAGACAACTAGCCCCGGCCCGCGCCATCGTCTCAATCGTCTTCACCCCAATCACCGGAACGTCGAAGCGCAGGTCCTGCCCCGGCTTCGCAATCTTCACCACCGTCAGCGCCCGGCTCAGCAGCTGAGAATCGAGGGTGCCCCACTCATCGCGCCCTTTGCCATGAGTGGGAGCCTCCACCAAACCCTCCGCCGACGCCAAACTCTTCATGATCTCCCCCGCCCGTTCAATCGTCGCATCCGTGCCCTCCATTGCCTCCACCGCCACGCACGCCGCGCCCGCGATCACCACCGTCTGTCCAATGTCGTACTCCGCCAGTCGCCGCCCCACCGCGCGTCCATATTCGATGTTCTTGCGCTCCTGTTCGCTAGGAGCCCGCTTCGTAAGCACGCCCGTTTTAGCCAGCAGCGGCTCCAGCAGCGCGGTCGAGTTCTCCAGCACGATGCCCTCATCCGCCAGCACCTCAGCGATCGCCGCCAGCAGCGAGTCCGTATTGCGCGTCGCCAGCGAAAGCAGCAGCTTAGCCAGCCGCCAGTCCGGCTTGATGGAGGAAAAAATCTGCTTGTGCTTAACCTGCCCCGCCATAACCGCGCGGGTGACGCCCGCAGCTTTAAAAATCTCGATGAGCTTCGACAACTCCCCCAAAGAAACCCAGTGAACGGAAGCAGCGCCGTGCAACGAGATCTCAGGGAAAGTCTCTTCCTTGATGGCCGCCACCACGACCTCATACCCCTGAGCCCGAGCAGCATCCAGCACAAGAAAGGGAAACGTGCCATTGCCGGCGATGAGCCCTAGCCGTGTCATAGGCAAGAACCACGTAGGGACGGCCGCCCTCGGCCGTCCAGCCGCGCAAAGCGCGGCAGCGTTGGCACGATGGCGCAACTTCGCGCCGATCGACAGCCGAGGCCGGCCGTCCCGAAGCAAGCAGCGAAGCCTTCCACTACTTAATCACTCCGCGTTCCGAAGCTTCAATAAAGCCAATAAGCATCGCGACATCCTCGCCAAGATCGGCTTCCGCCTTCAGCTTATCAATCGCCTGCGAGGTATTCAGCTTCGACGCCAGCAGCACCCGATAAGCATGATGAATTTTCCCAATCCGCTCCTTACTAAATCCCCGCCGCTCCAACCCCACGGCATTCAATCCATAGGCGTGCGTCCCCCGCTCCGCCGACGTCTTAGAAAACGGCAGCACATCGCGCGTGACGGTCGTGCCCCCGCCGATAAAGGAATACTTCCCAATCCGCACGAAGTGATGCACTGGGCACAGCGCCCCGACCGTTGCCCAATCCTCCACCGTGACGTGCCCGCCCAAAGTAGCCGCATTCGCCATGATGATGTGACTCCCAATCTGGCAATCGTGCGCAATGTGCGTATAAGCCATGATCAGGTTGTGGTCGCCGAGTCGGGTGCATCCCCCACCCTTCACCGTGCCGCGGTTGATAGTGACAAATTCGCGAATCTTGTTATGGTCGCCGATCTCCAGCCGAGTCGCTTCGCCCGCGTAAGTGATGTCCTGCGGCGCGAAACCAATCGAAGTAAACGGAGAGAAATGATTCTCCGCCCCAATTTTCGTAGGCCCTTCGATGACGACGTGCGAAGCCAACCGGCAGCCCGCGCTGATCTCGACCCCAGCCCCGATCACGCAATAAGGCCCAATCGTGCACGACGGATGTATCTTGCTTTTCGGATCAATGATCGCCGTGGCATGGATCGCCGTAGGATGAGTGGACATCGTCAAATGGTGGTTGCTCTCATATCGAGCCCCGGCAGGGGCGATCCAGCTTAGCCCAGCGCTTCAGCGCTAGGAAAATATCGACAAATGACTAAAGTCCCGGAGGGACGACCCAGACCTTACGCTTCGTCACCCGCAGAGTCCGCTCTTCCCGCGCCCACCCCCCGCGGCACCAGCCGGCAAGTGACAATCGCTTCGCAAACCACCTTCCCCTCCACGTAAGCCTTGCCTTCCAGACGAGCCGCCGTCCTCCGCCAGGCCCGCACCACCACCTCTATTCGCAGCTGATCTCCCGGCACCACCGGACGCCGGAAGCGCGCCTTCTCGATCCCTGTGAACACCATCAGCAACTCGTCGCGATTCGGAACCTCAGTAAGCAACAGCAGCCCGCCCGCCTGCGCAATGGCTTCCACGATCAGCACCCCCGGCATAATCGGCTTTTCCGGAAAGTGTCCCTGAAAAAAAGGTTCGGTGATCGTCACATTTTTCAACGCGACAATGCTCTTCATCCGCACCAGTTCGATCACCCGGTCGATCAAAAGAAAGGGATAACGATGGGGCAGGATCTTGAGAATATCGCCAATGTCCATCGCGGTTTTCGAAGGCGACGCCGCTTCGGCAGCCGAAGCTTCATCCGCCATTCCGCTATTCTGGTCCATGTCCGTCACGCTGTTTCGTTCAAGGCGAAGATTATACTGTAGAGCAAGTTAATTGATTTCTCATCCACGTAAATTCCAGCGCCCCACCCATCCTCGGCCGTACGCGCCGCCGCCCGGGACGCCCCCCCCGTAACCGCTCATCTGTGACGCACGCCCTAGACTCGCCCAACCTTATCGCCGATCATCAACCCAAGGGCCATGCCAGCAACTAACTCCATCGAGCCCGGAGCCAATTCATGATTTTGCCCGACGCCCAATCCTCAACCCCCACTCCCACCGAACCAGATCGCCGCCGCCATCCCCGCTACACCGTCCAGGTCCAAGTCGAAATCCGCCAGGAAGGCAACAACCTCCCCATGCGCCTGGAAACCACCGACCTCAGTCGCGGCGGCTGCTACATCGAGTTGATAACGGCCCTCCCACTCTGCGCCCGCGTGCAACTCACCCTCTGGCTCGGCGGCTACCCAGTCGCCATCCAGGGGCGAGTCGTAACCCGCCATCCCCAATTCGGCAACGGCATCATGTTCCTGGATTTCGAAGGTGAAGGAGATCAACTCCTGAACCGCTACCTCCAAGCCATCACCACCTAGCAGCCCGTGGCGCAAGTCCGATTCGTATCGGGGCACTGCCTTATGGATGCGCCTTTAGGCGCTGGATTCGGCGCTAGAGTTTCACCACAGGTTGAGCGGAGGAACCGCCAAGTAGCGCTCTCAGCCCGTGTGTCGATCAAAAAATCAACAGCGCAAGCTCAACGCGCCTCAGAAACAGCACCGCCATCCCACAAATGACTCTCCAGATTCCCCCAAAAAATCAAGGCACCCAACTGGGTACTGGCAACTGGCAACTGGTCACTGGCGACTGCTCTTCCCCATCACCACAATCGGCAGCGTCAACCCATCCTCCAGAGGCACCTCCGTGACCTCCAGCTCTGCATACCCCTTCACCCGATAAAAAGGAACTCCCGTCAGCGTAGCTCCCATCTCCAGCCGCCGAAACCCAGCCGCCCAAGCCGCCGCCTCACAAGCCTCCAGAATCATCCCGCCAATCCCCCGCCGCGCCCACGCCGGATGAACGAAAAATGCCCGAATCTTAGCCGCACCCGTAGCCGGATCCAGCAATGCATCCTCCCGCCCCCCAAACTGATCGCCGCCCAACAAAGTTTTCCGCTTGCTCCACCCGCCGCAACCAACCAGCAACGCCCCGCCCGAAGATTCCGCTCCCAAAGATTCCGCCCCCGCAGACTCCGCCCCCGAAGCGCCCATCGCCTCCGCCGCAAAATAAGTCCCATCCGCAATCAGTCGCGTGTCGACCCCATACACCGTCCGCAGCGCGCCCTCCAACTGCGCCGCCGAATAATCCCCCGCCTGCAATCCCCGCACCGAAGCCTGAATCAATTCCCGAAGCAAAGGAATATCCGAAGCCGCCGCCAACCGAATCCGTATGTTCATATCTGAAGTCGAAATAACAGATAACTGACGGCTGAAGACTGACGGCTGACGGCTATCCCCTCCCCGCCGCGCACTCCGGGCAAGGACAAACCTCCCGCAGATAAAACCACGAATAGATTCCCAGATCGTGTTTATCGTTCCAGGAAAACTTCAGCGCATACTTCCCCACCGCCTCCGCCGAAAGCGCTTTCACCGCCGCCTTGAACATAGGCAAAGCCCCAGGCGCCAGCTTCGCCGCCTCGCCCGGCTTTCGTCGCGCCTTCGTTCGCTCCTCCTCGCAAAGCGCGCAAGGGCAAGCATCCCGCAAAAACGCAAACGTATAGACCGACCGGTGCCCATCCTTCCACTCAATTTCCATCCCCGTCCCAGTCGTCAAATGAATCACCACCGACTTGGGATCGTTCCCCACCCGAGGCGTAAAATCCGGCAGCGCCATAGATTAAAGTATCGCACACCGCCCGCACCGCCCCCTCCTCGAACCCTTCCTCGAGCAATCCCCGCCCCAATCCCAGCTCGATCAAATGATGATTGGATTGTTCACGTAGATTCCATAAACGCAATGAGCGTAATTGATTCCATGACAATGTCGGCTCCTGTACCCGAGTAAACTTTGGTGGCTACCAACCAACCAAGAGCGCTCGGGAGAGAGGAGCCGAAGATGATCATTATAGGATGCGATTACCACCCGAAGTCTTATCCAATACAAGATGAGCCTGAAGGGGAGGTGGGATTCCAACGCAAGATGAGCCTGGAGCGGGTGGCAAGCTGGAGGATTGACAACCAGCGTGCACGAAGCCGAGAAATTAAGTCTGGA
>Ga0224558_1001392_pt1 | contig 25439 bp, 22 predicted proteins | sample 714S32024metaG_FD_180682 | JGI IMG/M metagenome (GOLD analysis project Ga0224558, IMG submission 180682) | Peat soil microbial communities from Stordalen Mire, Sweden - 717 S3 20-24 | ecosystem: Environmental > Terrestrial > Soil > Wetlands > Peat | place: Sweden: Norrbotten County, Stordalen... | reverse complement strand
AGACGCAGTTCCACGTTCGCATACGTCCCGCGCCGCCGTACTCGTGTGTCTCGCGCTCCCGCCCAAAGCCTTTCCTAACGACAAAACCGGCAATTCTGCGGGCATTTTAAGTCGGCACTAACAGCCCGGCCTCCCTAATCATCTCCTATCCCCGATAACGCGCCGCAGAACGTCGGCCCCCCACACCCCCTCTTCCAACGCGCTCGCTTCCCCCTCGGCCTCTCGCCGTTAATTGGTATATGCGGCCCGTAGCTGCCGGAGTGTGGCCGCGCTTCCAGCCAACGGCTCGTATCCGTTACTTCTTGGCCTTCTTGCTGACTTGTTCCGGCTGGCCGCTGTGCGGGCGGTTTTCCGTTTCTCCGGATGCTCCCGATAGTACGCATCCCAGCGTGCCTCTACGGCTCTCTTTGCCGCAGAATCTTCGCTCTTCCGGCGTTCGAGCTGCTGCGGTGGCCTTTCCTCCCAACCTGCCCATTTTAGCCAGATCGTCTCGTATTGATAAAGAAGGGTAAGCATGGCTCAGGTTTCGCTGGCTCCGCGTTAGAATAACGCGAAAATAACGCCACCTGCCGCGAGATGCCAGGGCCTATCGTGAACGTAGTCAGTGTGAGTTTAGAGCCGCATAAGCAGCTTTTTATCATTCGCTTACGGGAGCCAATAGAGTAGGTCAACTACGCTCGGTGAGCTCGCTAAAGGCTATTCTACACTGCGCCTCGCTCCGCGTTATCCCGCGTTATTTTTGCGCGTCATGCTGCGTTAATCCTCGCGTTATTCCGCGTTACTTGTGCTGGCAAGCCCCCGGTTGAGTGGTCTGCGGGAGGTGCGCCGCCGCTTTAAGGGGTAGGGGATTGACGATGCGTTTCCCGGAGCTGAGGACCCTGCAATCCCGCGCGTGACGCAGGACGACACGTTCGGCGCGGATGCCGGTACAGCGACTGGTCGCGGATTTCGGGATGGACGAGGTTGGGGAGCGACAGGGACCGCGTTACCCGCATGTGCGATTCGGCCCGCAGGGGTGCGGTCCTCTAGCTCGTGGCCATTGTTTCAAGTTGGTTCTGACCGGGCAATTCGTTGCTCGATCGCGCGCAATCGTGCGTCTGCTTCCTGCGTCTCGATGACTCGCCGACGGGTCTCTACCATCTGAAACAGTTGGCCCGCATCTTGGACGCTGATCTTTCCCGCCACGACGCCTTCTATGATGGCTTGGGAACTCTTGGCCAGTTCTTCTGCCGTCCCGATCGGTAGGGGTCCCGTTTTGGGCGGCACTTCGCGACGCCGGGGAAGGACGTGATGGAGAAGCGTCCGCATGAGCGGATTGTCCCCTTTGAGGGCCTCCAGCACTGCCTTGCGTAGCAAAGCTTCGGCGTGAGTGTCCAGCAACTCTTGTGCCTGCAGGGTCTTCTTGTTGCGGCTGCCGCGTGGGCGCCCGCGGCCGAACTTATTCCCAGGCTCGAAGGGTCTTCCTTTTGTTACCATGGCCGCCCTCCCCCAAGACCCGCGGCTAGGCCCGCAAAAATGTATCGGTCTGTTGCCGTTAGGTGCACGTCCACCATCGCGTGCCTTTCGTAGCGTTGATTGCGTTCACAAATCGTCCCCATACTTTCCCTCCAACTTGAAATCGGACCAGGTTGAGTGATTAGGTCCGTCGCGTGGTTTCCTTTTGCCATACCATTCGATAAACTCGGCTCGCGAGCCGAAACCGATTCGTCGGTACTGCGCCTCCAACAAGGAGTCACATTTTTGTAAGGCCGCGAGCTGAGGCGCGGTCAGCTCCAAGCCCTGGTCCCGGGCCTCCCATGCCTCGCAGATCGCTTCCATGTGGCGTGACCAGTGGTTCTCCAAGCTTGGTACCAAGAAGGCTACATGATCGATTAAGAACGGACAGAAGGGACTGCTTGTCACCTCTCCTCCAAGCGATCGGCATTGGCTAACGGCTGCGCGATAGGCCCGCTTCGCCGCGGATTCGCGCTCGGTCAATGGTCGGCCCCGTCGTCGCGCCATCGCGGCGTCAACCAGCAACTGCACGTCCTCGGCTGACATGCGGTCGAGAGCGCACAGGATGAACTCGTCATGGGCTTGCTCGGTTAAGCCCAAAGACTTCTCTAGCCTCTCCAGTCTGCGGCGTAGCATTTTGATGCCCATAGCTCCTCCTTCGGTTGCGCAGCCTCCTTACTGTCGCTCCCGCGTCAGTTCCACAAAAGTTTTTCCGCTCCCGTCCAATACCGCCGGCTGGCCGCGAAATTGTGCCCATCGTTGGCAGACGACATCCACGTACCGCGCGTCCGACTCCACAAGGCGCGCGCGCCGCTTCAGGCGCTCGCAGGCAATCAGTGTAGTCCCGGAACCGGCAAACGGGTCCAGCACGATGTCTCCGGCTTGGCTGCTGTTCTCCACGGCACGCTCCACCAATTCCACCGGCTGCATCGCCGGGTGCTGGCGCTTGGCCATCGGCTCGGCAACGAACCACAGGTCACTTTGGTCGCGCGCGCCGCACCAGAAGTGGTCGGTTCCTTGGGGCCAGCCGTAGAGGATCAGTTTGTATTGCTGCTGATAGTCCGAGCGGCTCCGGGTGAAGTGGTGTTTGGCCCAGATCAGGAAAGTAGACCGGTGTCCGCCGGCCGCGGTGAAGGCCTGGTGCAGGGTGTGCAGCTCCGCCGGGGACGTGCAAATGTAGATGGCCCCCCGGCAAACTGCCATGAGTTGGGTGCAGGCCTCGTTCAGGAATTCCTGGACCTGCTCGCCGGAGACATCGTTTTCGAGCTGCAGTGGGTGCTTGGTCTCGGCTTGGAGGGCCGATGGCGGGTCCGTAAACACCATGGCGGCCGTTTCGCCGGCCAATGAAGTTTCCAGGTCCGCCCGCTTGGTGGCATCTCCACAGAGCAAGCGGTGCTCCCCTAGTATCCACAAATCGCCGGTCTTGGAGACGGGCACCACTGGTGCTGGGGGTGCCGCGTCGGGGTCCGTAAGTCCCTCGGCGGCAACTTGGTCGGCGAGCAATCGGGTCAACTCCGCTTTGTCGAAGCCGATCAGCTCCAGCGGAAATTCTTCTTTTGCCAAAGCGGCCAGTTCAGCGCGCAGGAGTTCTTCATCCCAACCGGCGTTCGCGGCTAACTGGTTGTCGGCCAACAGCAGGGCGCGGCGCTGGGCCTCCGAAAGATGCTCCAGGACGATCACGGGCACTTCCAGCATGCCCAGTTCCTGGGCCGCCAGGACACGCGCGTGGCCGGCCACGATGCGGTTGTCCGGACCGACGAGAATCGGATTGACAAAGCCGAACTCGCGGATGCTGGCGGCAATCTGGCGGATCTGCGCCTTGGAATGGGTTCTGGCGTTATCGGCGTAGGGTATCAATTGATCGAGGGGGCGGCGCTCGATATGCCCCACCAGGTGGGGTGGCGGTTTTGATTTCTTCTTCGTTTTGTTAGACATACGTTTTATGACCCTCCTATGTTGAACGTGGACGAGATCTCGCTGGGGCGTCATCAGAGACGAGCCCATGCGAACAGACGTCGCTTCGTTTACATGTCCCGGTGAAATAAGGCGCAAGCGTGCTCCGGCCTGGTAGTGTTAACAGGCTGGCGCTCCGGCCCTCGCAAACGCAGAGGTTCCTCTGCGAAATTCATTATGGGCAAGTCCCTTAGAACGACCAAACTCGAAGTTCAGCGTAAAAAGGGGCACGTAGTTGCTCCGGGACGAAGCAAGCTATCTGATTGCAGTCAAAGAGAGTATTCGCCAGGAGCAAACACCAGCGGCATGCTCTATCGCCCGCAAAACGCGTCCATCAAAATGATAGCGTGTTTCAGCCATCCCTGTCAACAACGTATGACGAATAAATCATACTAATCTAATTCACTACAATAAAAGTACGTACGTAATGGGAACGGTAGCCGGACCAATCCGAAAGTAGTAGGCGGTTTCCCGGTTTTCCTCTGCTGCAACGTGTCCAGGGGGTCGGATGAGGATTGGGGGCAGGGGCAGTTGGGGCGAAACCTTCGCAAGGTTTCTCCCCCACACCCCCTTTTCCAACGCGCCCAGCCTGGCCTGCCGCTGGTCGGCGGATTGCGGCATCCCGCCGCCGTACCGAGCTTCCGAGTTCGGCGCGCAGCCGCTGCCGATCGATTCGAGCATCGAGCCTCCGCACTGGCTCACTGGCACTGGCGTAGCACAAATGATCCGATGCGCGTAGTCGAGGAGGCCGCGCCGCTTTTGAGGTAGTTCCCGACGAACCAGAAGGTGCAGTCGTCGGAGGGATCGACAATGATGTTGGTGTAGTCCTCCCAGCGCAGGCTGCCCTTTTGCGAGGCTTGGCCTTCAGCCAGCACCGACTCGTGGAAGGTAAGTTGCCCCTTAGGGTCCTTAGCCATACGCGCCGCGAAGCGCTGGCCGGGATAGTTGGGATCGCCGCCGTACGAATAGCCGATACCGATGTCGCCCTTGCGGTCCATGGCCATGCTGCCCAGCCAACGATAAGATCCGCCGGGGGCATATGTCGCCTGCTGGTACAAAACCGGGTCGCGCTGTTTGTTCAGGCGGAACTCGTACCAGCGCACGCCGCCGCCGTGTGCGGCCGTAGCAACGGAATGCTCCGCCAGGATGGACTCATGATCGCCGAAGTTGCGGTATACCAGCCGCTGGATCAGCTTGTCGCCTTGCGAATCGAGGCGGCGGTCGGTACCCGGCTGCGAGACGCAGCTGCTCAATTGGCCGTCGCAGAGATAGTGATAGGGGGCCACCGCGATCTTCTGCGGCGGCGAGACGCTGGTCTTGGAGGCATCGCTCCAATCTACGTGCACTTTGTAGAAGTATATGCCGTCGTCCTCAAAGATCTTCATGAGCTGCGTGCCGCCCGTCGACATCATGATGTTGGGCGCGCCCGCCGGCGGCAACCGCTTGCCATCCAGGTCGGTGTTCAACATGAAGACGCCCCCGTCGATCACCACACACTGTTCGGTCGCCGGCAGACCCTTGAGCATCTGGTTGCGGTCGGCGATGCAGTCGTGCTTCTGCGTGACTACATCGGGTAGCAGGTTGTCGCTCGTGCTGGTGGGGTTGTAGTAGCCGTCGGGCCAGATCGCCGGACGGGGATAGTCTGGAAACAGCGTCCGTTGGAACTCATAACGGTAATACGGCCCCAGCGGGTCGGAGGTCGCGCTCACGGCATAGCACATGGCATAGGGGCCTTGCGGATTGTCTGGCGGTCGCGCGAAGACCGGGACCACGATCAGCCAGCGGTTGGCCAGTTGGTCGTAGCGCACTACGGAGTCACTGTTGTGGCTCACGCCGCAGCGAACGCCGAAGCCGGCAAAAACGGTGTTGTTGGGTACGGCGCCGTAGAGCAGCTTGCCGGTGGCGTCGTACTTCTTACCCTTCTTGGTGAAGACGGCCATATTGCCATCCAGGATCTCGAAGATATGGTCGGGACCGACCGCCAGGCTGATGTCAATGCCGCCATGTCCCCCGCCGCCGCGGCTTCGGTTGGCATCGGCTGCGATGCCCGCGCTGGGGAACTCCTGGCTCGTAAAGCCCTCTCCCAGACCGTCAAAGCTGGCTACCGGCTCAATCGCGGCACGCCTGCCCTGGGTCGTCTGCTCGACGGCGGCGCCTGCGGCGTCGATCTCGGGCGCGGGCGGCGGAGGCGGAATTGGCGGAGGCCCGCCCACCCTTGTCGCACGGTCGCCGGCTCGGGCCGCGCCGGGGCCGCCCCGCGCGGCTGGCGGTATCGGCGGAGTCGTCCCCAAACCCGTGCCTGGTCCCTCCATCGCTCCTTGGCGTTCCGGTGGGCTCTCCACTGCGTGGTGAATGACGACCGATTTATCGGGGATAAACTGCGCCATCGCGCCCAACGGAGGGGACATATCCAAGGCCACCGCAGCGCGCGCGGCCAGCGCCGGCGTCCTTTCGGCGGCGGTCTTGGGAGGCTGTCGCGCTGCCACCAGACATGTAACCACTACCGTGACTAGGCCCAGAGTAAACAGCGCCAGCGTCAGACGTTTCAAGACGAGTCCTCCCGCGAAGGTGACGATATCATACTAGCCGCTACAACAAGAAGCTAAGCAGGTGCCTGGTCAAGATCCGCCGGCAAACCACCGGAGCATTGAAACGGCGACTGCGCGATGATGGCGCGGTCGCGCAGCTTCCGGGTGGTCGTGATGTGCGGCACGTCCCGGAGCCGCTTGCCCAGGCCGGAGCGAAAGCCGGTGCCGGAGCGAACGGCTTCATCCGATTGCCTTAGTGGGTCGAAGTGGTCAAACAGGTTCGTTCGAGTGCCGCTTCTACTCTTGCCAGCCTATCTTCACAGTTCCGCATTTCTGCGCGATGCTGCTATTTGTGGTGGAGGCTGGCCCGTTGCGCCGGCCCCGACAGTTCTGCCGGGCACGCGACCGTTCCCCTACGAGGGTGATCCGGCAGCGAAAATGGTAGACGTGATCAACGCGTTCCCGACGCGGGAGACGGCGGCGGCTGAGGACCGGCGTTCCATGCCGCCCGGGCCGCGATGAGCTGATACAATCGGAGTCGAAATGCTGGCTCGAGTCATCGCATTGCTCTCCGCATTCGCGCTTTCTGCATCCAGCGCAAATCTCATTCTGTCCCAAAACGGCAAGCCCGGCTACACAATTGTCATTGGGGCCGAGTCATCGCCCTCCGAGCGCCACGCGGCCGAGGAACTCCAAAACTTCTTGGAGCAGATCTCGGGCGCACGTCTGCCTATTTCGATGAAGCCGGGTCCCAGGATGGTGCTGGTTGGCAATAGCCCGGCGCTCCGGGCGCTCAAATTGGACATTCCGTTTCGGGAACTCGGTCCGGAAGGGTTTATTCTCAAAACTGCGGGCCCCCACTTGGTGATAGCCGGCGGACCATTGCGGGGCAGCATGTATGGCGTTTACACGTTTCTCGAGAATCTTGGCTGCCGTTGGTTCGCGCCCGGAGTGAGCCGCATCCCGCGGCTTCACACGGTTACCGTCGCACCGATGAACGAGTTGCACAAGCCTGCCTTCGAATACCGCGAGCCGTACTTCAGCGAGGCCGCTGACCGCGATTGGGCGGCACGCAACAAGATGAATGGCGTCCTGATGAAGCTGGATGCAACCACCGGCGGCAAGGTCCGGTACTATCCTTTTGTACATTCGTTTAACGCCCTGGTGCCTCCGGAGAAGTATTTCCGCGGCCACCCGGAATACTTTTCGTTGATCGACGGGAAGCGCCGGGCCGAACGCAGCCAGCTCTGCCTCACAAATCCCGATGTGCTTCGCGTGGGCGTGGAATCGGTTGAGCGTTGGATCGCCGATCATCCCGAAGCCACCATCTTCTCTGTCTCGCAAAATGATTGGACCGGCTGGTGCGAGTGCGACAACTGCCGAAACGTGGAACAGGAGGAGGGTGGCGCCCACTCCGGGCCGTTGTTGCGGTACGTGAACGCGCTGGCAGCGGAGATCGAAAAGAAGCATCCCGACAAGTTGATCGATACGCTGGCCTACTGGTACACCGAGGAGCCGCCAGCCAAGGTGCGCCCGCGCCGCAACGTACGCATCCGTCTGTGCCCGATCGGAGTATGCGAGGCACACCCGTACAGCCAGTGCCCGTACAGCGCCTACTTCATGAAGAACCTGAATGCCTGGTCGAAAATTACGAACCAGCTCTACATCTGGCACTACAACACTAATTTCGCCCATTACCTGCTTCCCTTTCCCGATTTCGACGAGCTTGCCGCCGACATTCCGATGTACAAGGACCACGGTGTCGTTGGCCTCTTCATGGAAGGCTCCGTCACCGGGGGCGGCGGCGCGGAAAATGCGGAACTGCGCTCCTACGTGATGGCCAAGCTACTGTGGGACCCCGCGGCCGATGTGAAGCGCGCCGTGGAGGAATTTCACGAAGCATATTTCGGGAAGGCCGCCCCTCCGATGCTCCAGTATTTCGAGCTGATGCACCATCAGGTGCGGAAACCGCCTGCGGGATTGGGACGGCATATTTGGATTTATGACAGTCCGGGTGCGCCTTATCTGAACGCGGAGTTCGTCGACCAAGCGGCGGAGCTGTTCCTGCAGGCGGAAGCCCTGGCCGAAAATGATGCAGTTCGCGCACGGGTGCGCAAGGCGCGGCTGGGCATCGATTATGTCCGGCTGACGCGTGCCAAACGATTCACTGTAGATGGCGAGTGGTATCGCCCGTCCGATCTGAGTCTCAAGGAGCGGTGGAACGCCTTTGTGGCCGGGCTGGGCCAGTTCGGTATCACCAACCTGAGCGAGTCCAGCCCACTCACGCGCGACGAGCGGGATTTCGCGGAGTTCATGCGCCCCTACCGCGTCGCAACCCTGGAGAATGACCGCCTCCGCGTCCACGTTGCTCCGGAACTAGACGGACGGATCGTCCAAATCATTGACAGGCGCAGCGGCAAGGACCTGCTGTACCAGCCGGATCCGGGCGCCAAGCAGTACCCGAACCTCGGGGGGCTGGCGGTGGCGCCTTACTCCGATTACGTGGCGCGCACACCCTGGCCCGCGCGGTGGGAACTCGAGCCAGGCGGAACGGCAACCGAGACCTCGCTCTCGGGCGTCTGCGAGAACGGCCTCAAGATGCGGCGCAGACTCTGGCTCGAAGGCTCGATTCTGAGAACTCGGACCGTGTTGGAGAATGCGGGGAGGGAGCCTATTGAGGCACTGCTACAGTCGCGCTGGGAGGTCGCCCCGGGGCCGCTCGAAGCGGTTTCGGTCTCCTACCGCACGCAGGCTGGTGCACGGATGGAAACTCCATTGATCCAGCCGGAACGGCAACCGTCCGGTAGCGAATCGTACGCTGGCACCGAGCAGCCGGACGGCGAGTGGACGATTGCGGCTGGCGCGGGCGGCCCTGGGATGGTGAACCGCTTCGGCAAGGACCAGGTGGCGCGCTGCTTCCTGAGCTGGACGGCGAAGAGCGAGAATCGTGTCGGCCTCGCCGTAGCTTCCGAACGCCGCACGCTCGCGCCGGGCGACAGTTTGACCCTGGATGCCGATTATGGGTTGCACTGACGCGCCGCGCGGTTCAGGTCTCCCGGCGGGACGGCCCGCGGGGTTTCCGCTTTCTCCCTTGGACCACTGACCTTGATTTCGCGTCTCGCCCTTCGTATTTCCCGTTGGCATACATGCCTCCTACCGCCGTGATCCAGGAGGTGAACAACGCCGCCGAGATAGCTCTCGCGATGACGGCGAAAGCCGCGCTGGCGCTGTCGGCTTTCATCCCAGACGCAGCAAATCGGGGCTCGTGTGGGGAAGGAACGAGGCGCCCACGAACTCGTCCATATAGCCGGGGAGTTCGGAGAGGTCTACGTAGGTGACCCGGGTGAGATAGCCGGCGATTTCGGCGAAGAACTCGCGGGAGAGCAGGCTCAGGGCGGCGCCTTCGAGCGATCCGTTATCGATGTAGCTGTAGCGGCCGAGCGGGATGTCCGGCAGCAGCCCGATGGCCACCGCGGCCGACAGGTTGAGATACCGGCCGAAGTTGCCCGAGACATACGCCCGCTCGACGGAGGGGCCGCCGGGGCCGAGCGATTCCACCAGCGAGCGGATACCGGCGAAGACTGCCGCTTTGGCGCGAATCAGGCTCGCCAAGTCCCGTTCCCAGAGGGCCACCCGCCGGTCGGCGGAAAGCGCGATCGCGGCGCCCCACTGGCCGTCCACACGGTGTTCCCCGGGTACCCGCGCGGTCAGCCTGCCGCCGCGGTCGATCCAGCCGGCGCGGAACAGGGCGTCGGCCAGTGCGATCAACCCCGAGCCGCACAGGCCGCGGACGCGCCCGCCTCCAATCACGGAAAGCTCCACCGCGCCGGTTTCCCCGTCGATGGCAGCGCCGTCCACGGCGCCCCGGTCCGCGCGCATGCCGCAACGGATGCCGCCGCCTTCAAACGCGGGGCCCGCGCTGCACGCGCATGCCAGGGCGAAATCGGCGTTTCCGAAGACGATCTCGCCGTTCGTCCCCAGGTCCACGTACAAGGCCGTCTCAGCCGCGCGGGAGAACCCTGCGCGCACGGCCCCGGCCAGTATATCGCCGCCGACCCACCCGCCGGCGCCTGGAACAGTGTGCACCGGCGCGCCGGCGCGGCCGGGCCATCCCAGGTCTGCGGCGTCCACGGCGGAAAAGGCCAGAGCGCGCGGCGCCGAGGGTACGCGGCGAATTCCGGAGGGATCCTCGGCCAGTAGCAGGTGGATCATGGTGACGTTGCCCGCCACGACGTACCCGCGGATGCGCCCGGGATCGAGGCCTCCCGCCTCCGCCGCTTCGCCGATCGTCGAAACCACCGCCCGGCGAATCGCGGAAGCCAATTCGCCCAGGCTGCCCTTCTCTGCCGCAACGATGCGGGAGATGACGTCGGCGCCCTTGGAGATCTGGGGGTTGTAAGCCCCGGCTTCGCCCACGATCGCGCCATCGGAAAGACGGATCAGCAACAGCCGCAGGGTGGTGGTGCCGATATCCAGTGCGACGCCCAGGTCCTCCGGGTCGCGGCATTCCACCAGCGGTGCCAGCGCCAGCGGCCAGGGGGCCCACGCCGCAAGCGGCTGTGCGCCGATGTGCCGGTCGCCGGAGACCAGCTTGGGCAGTTGCGCCTCCACCAGCGGCTGCACGGTCAGCGGTCCGTCGACCGGTGTGAGGCACGCGAGCACCTGCGGGAAGCCGGATTCGCGCCGGAGAACGCGGTACTCGGGGACCTGCCCTTCGAGAATGCGGACCAGGCAGCGGCCGCACGCGCCCCGTCCTCCGCATTCCGCGCACACCGCTTCGGAGGCCAACTCGGCGGCGCGCAGGATGCTGGATCCCTCGGCGGCGAGGGTGGAGCGGCCGGAGGGCGAAAACTGGACTCGGTGCGAGGGCATCGGGCGATTCCAACCGCCGGCGCTACGGCTTGGCTCCCAGTTCGCGGCCCAGCGGTTCCCAGACATCGCGGAAGAAGGGCGCGATGTCGGAGGCCTCCTGCGGGCCCACCAGCACGCGCCAGCCGTCACCCAGGGCATCCTCCAGTTCGCCGGAAATTGCCGGCACATATCCGGGAATGATCACGGTGCGGTGGCTCACCCGATCGGCGGCCTTCATCTGGCGGAGGGCTTGGGCCACGCGGTCGCCCGAAAACTTGCCGGCCGACCAGGCGGTCAGCACACTCAGCCCCTCGGCATCTACCACGGCCAAGTGGCACGCCACGCCCGTGGCCTCGGCCTCCGTCGAGACAATAAAGTAAGTCAAGGAGAAATTGGAAGTGACCAGCAGCGGCGACCGGTCGTTGGGCTCGCCGATGGCGTAAAGGCCGGGGTCCATCTGGAGAGGTTTTTGCGGGTCGGTGTAGATGTTCTGCCGCAGCGTCCAGAGTGGCAGCCAGACCTCCCCGCCGGAGTCGGCCAGCGCCAGCAGCGACGCGAACTTGGTAATGCCTAGCACGGCCTTTTCGATCTCACCGGCGCCCACGCGCAGAAAGACCGGGTGGCCCAGGCCCGGGTGGATGCGGTCGAGGGCGCCCCGGCGGATGGCGGTGAGGCTATGATGCAGCGAGCGCGGATCGGCGCCGGGCGGTTCCAGCAGGATATCGGAGACGCCCTCGCGCCCGGCCTCGCGGGCTCGGTCGGCCAGCGAGCGAAGATCCGGCGCCCCCACCACGAGCGGTATGCCGAGCCGCACGGCCAGGCCGGCGTATCCCTCCAGATTCGCGCCGGCCGGCGGAACCAGCAAGGGACGGTCTTCCCTGATCCTCTCCGCCACGGCCGCCGCGCCGGGCAGCGTCGCGGCGAGGATGGCGACCGGGAATCCGCGTGCGGCGGCGGCGATACCGGCATCCACCGCGGCCTGCGGCGCGCCGGGCGTTTCCACCACGGCGATGCCATCCACCTGAAACGTTTCTCCCGCGCGTTCGATGCGGATGCCGCGCCAATGGTCCAGCCGGGCGTCGCGCTCGGCCGCCGGGAGTCCGGCGGGATCGAACGTCTGGAACAGCCCGGGACGCCGCACGAAGGTCTTTTCATGCCGGAAGAAAACCGTCTCTTCCCCGACGGTGAGGGCCCGCTCGCCCCGGCCGATGGTGACGCGCCGGATGGGCGGCGCCGAGGCCGCGCCCAGAGCCGCCTTTGACTCCGGCGAGGCGTCCGGGCACTTCTCCAGCGACTCCTTTCCCGCGGCCAGCTTCATGGCGAACGTCAGGCACGTGGGATACCCGCACTTCTTGCAGTTGGTGTTGGGCAGGAGTTTGAAAATCTGCAGACCGGTCAACGGCATGGAGCACCTCCGGGAGTTTCGCTAAACCAGGAATCCAGTTGTTTGCGGATTCTGGCCAGGGCCTCGGGATGGCGCAACACCAGCACCTCGGCGCCGGCCTCGATCAGAGCCATGGCGGTGGCCACTTCCCAGTGGATGCCGCGCTCCCGCTGGCTCCCCCAATTGGGCTCTTTGTCTGCGGAAACCGTGGCTTCCTTGGCCTTCCAGGCCTCCTCTCCCTCCAGGCAGACGATCGGGCAATTCAGCATGGCATCGCCCCCCAGGGCCGCCAGCCGGATTCTCTCCATGACGGAGTAGGTGTATTCCAACCCGTAGCCCAGGCCGCCTGTGAGGGGATCGATCAACACGCGATTCAGGTCCACATTGGCATCCGCCAGCAGGATGTTCAGTTGCTTGGCGATGTTCACGTCGATGGGGCTCTCCGCCACCAGAACGTGGCCGTAAGCCACCGCGATGGCGGCCAGGGTCTTGTAGTCTTCGTTGGTTGCGGAGTGAAGCGCGAGCCCTTCTCCGCGGCAGTTCTCGGCCACGCGCGCGAGCACCTCGTTCTGCTTCTTGCCGGCGCCCGGCCCCTTCACCATCAGGGGAACGTTCACCGCTTCGAGCACCGCGCAGACATCGGCGGCGGCCTGCTCCGGGGAGCGGTTGCCGCGATCCGGGTGGGCGCCCATCAGGTTGACCAGCAGCAGGTCGGCGCCGAATCGCTCAACGGCCCGCCGGGCGGCCTCCGCTGGACGGCCCAGCACGCCTTCCCACGGCTGGCGGACGCTCTCCACCCAGCGAGGCGGGTCCACGTCCGCGATCTCCAACGCCAGAACGGGGCGATGCGGGAACGCCGCTTCGAAGGTGTGGAGCGGCAGACCGTTGCCGCCGCCCACGGTGAGCGGCCGGCGACTGCCCGCTCCCAGCGTTACCGCGCGAAGGGCGCCGGCCCATTTCTTCGGTTTCAGGTCCAGACTCATGCTTGGGGATCCTCAGATCATCTCGCCCATTTCGAGCGCGGGGTGCTCCACCGCCGCCAGGTACTCGATGAGCGGCTCCAGTTCCGTGCACACGGTCTCGTCGGCGATCTTCTCGTAGAAACCGGGTTTGCCGAGTTCCGCGCAACGCTCACGGAGCTTGTCTCCCAGACGTTGCTTGATTCGGGTAGTGGTCCACACCAGCCGCGCCAGGCCTCCATCGGCGCTGACGAATTTGCGGGAGAGCGCGTAGAGCGTGCCGATGCCGACGAATCCAGGGGTCTGCTGCCCGCCTCCGGTCATCTCCGCCAGCGAGGAAAACGTCATGCCGACGGGGGTCTGTCCGGCGTATTCGCGATCCACGATCATGATTCCGCCGGTCCCCGGCAGGATGCACGCGATGCACTCGAAGCAGCCGCATGAGGTCATCGGATCGACGATCATCGAATAGGCGGAGAATCGCTCGAAGGCGCCGTTGGAGGCGTTGCGGATGAAGTCGTTGATCCCTTTCCACTGCCCGAGGACGGGGTCCACGGATTCCCCCTTGCGGACCGGCAGATTGCCGCCGTGCGGGTTGATTTCGTAGGCCGCTTTGCCGTCGAGCCAGTTGTAGGCGCCGCACAGGCCCAGGCGCTCCGGAGTGATGATGCAGACGTGGTTGGGGGCGTAGCTCTGGCACAGGGCACAGGAATAGAAAACCTCCACGCGCTCGTCCGTCAGCGCCCCCATGCGCTCGTCGCGGGACTGGTACGCGGCCACGGCAGTGGGATAGAGATCCTCCACATCGGCCGATTGGACGAACAGCGTGACCTGCACTTTGTCCACGATGGCCGGGAAATCGTTCCTGAGCTTGTGCAGCAACACCGTCCCCAGGTGAGAAATGCGGAACCCGGCGTCGCGCGCTTTCTTGGAAATGCGGAGCCAGACCGTGTCGCGCTGGCCGAGGTGCATCACGCCCATCGGCTCGGAAAGGAAGGAGTGGATGTGCCGCTCCAGAATAGATTCGAACTCGGGCTGCATCTTGCGGCCGGCCACTTCCACGAAGATCGCCAGCGGCAGGCGCGCGCCCTCCGGCACGTCCCCGATCTCCGGCCCAACCACGCGAATCAGCCCGTCCTGCACCTGGTCCATGGGGCGGCTGACGAGGTACTCGAAGCACCGCGTGTGCTTGCCGCCGAACTCCACGGCGACTTCTTCCTTGCGCACGCGCTCTCCCTCGAACGCCGGGCCGTGCCGCACCGGGATGGGGATCTCCACGGTGTGGATCTTGACGCCGCGCACCTCGACCGCGCGCGCGGGCATGTCGCGGTGGGCGACGTTCGAGACCACGTGCTCGTAAGTGCAAATGCCGCTGGGCAGGATCTCCGGGATATCGGTGTCGGCGATCACCGGGAAGCCGAAGTTGATGGCCCCGGCGGCAGTGGCGTATTTCTCGTCGTCCACCTCGCCCAGCGCCAGGACGAAGGCGAACACGCGGCGCTGGCTGTAGAGCAGGATCTCGCGGGTTTCCTCGAGGCCGCCCGGCTTGAGCCCGCCAAAGGTGAACGCGGCGCGGCAAGCGAAGCCCAGGGCATGCACGATGGACGACGTATCCGGCCCGTAGGGGACCAGGAACGTTTCCCAGTTCATCTCCACTCCGCGCCGGTGGAGTTGCCCGGCCATGGTTTCGCCGCCGCAGTTGGACCCCATGAAAACCAGCAGGTTGCGCTCTTGCAGGTCGCGCGCCAGTCGCTCGGCGGCCTCGCCATCGGGCAGCGCGCCCACGCAGGCTGCGAATCCGGGCATGCGGCCATCCACCAACTTGATGCCTTGCTCGCGCAGGATGCCATCGGCCGTAGGCCCCAGCCAATAATCGAACGCCAGTGGAATGCCGCGCAACGGTTTGAGGGCCTCCATGGCCTCCTGCGCCACCAGGGTGGCCGCGCCGGCATCCAGGGCGCCCCCCAGATAGGGCAGCCAAAGCCGCTCGGTGGGTTCGGCGGGAAGCCACGAGCGGGCGGCGACGAGAGCTTCTTCCAGGTCCCCGAGTCTCTCCACCCGCTTTCCCGTCAGCGCCAGGATCACGGGCAGGGCATAGGCGGTGGAGGGTAACCCGATGTCCTTGTCCCGGCCGTAGCGCTCTAGGGACTCGGCCAGCATCGTCTCCGCCCGCCGCACGCAAGCGTGGCCGCCGCGAATGGCCGCCGATGCGATGATCTTGGACATCAGTTCACTCCCTCCCGGTATTGCCGGTAGTAGACGCCGGCGTCCGCGATGTCGCCGTAGAGCAGCGCCCCCGCCAGGCGGCCATCGCGGTAGACCAGCTTCCGGTACGCGCCGTCCCGGTCGATCTGGATTTCGGCGCGGGCGCCTTCCAGCCGTTCCGGCCGAACCTCGCCGACCGAGACAATCGACTCGCCGAAGAACCGCGCGGCGTTCATGCGCAACGCGCCGGCCGACACCCGCTCGATGCCCACCGCCGTACAGCCGGCCGCGCGGCCCATTTCGTACGCCACCGGCCAGATGCCGCTGAGCGACAGGCGGCCCGTCAGCGGGTCGGGCGCTTCGGCGCAATCCCCGGCCGCGAAGATGCCCGGCACGCTGGTGCGTCCGGAGAGATCCACCGAGATCCCGCGGCCGATCCGAATCCCGCTTCCCCGCAGCCATTCCACGTTGGGCACGATGCCCTTGGCCACCAGGACCAGGTCCGCAGCCACCAGTTCGCCGTTATCCAGCCGCACCGCTTCCACGCGCTCGCCGCCCACCACCTCCACGGCATCGCGGCCGGTGCGGACATCCACGCCGTGCGCGCGGAACAGGGCCGCCAGGCGGCGGCCGGCTTCGGCATCCACCATCTGCGAGAGCAGGTGCCCGGAGGCCGCCACTACCGTCACCCGCAGGCCCCGCGCCAGGAATGCCTCGCACGCCTGCAGGCCCACGTTGCCGCCGCCCAGCACCACCGCGTGCGGTCTCGCGGGGGCGCTGCCGCACCAATCCGAAATTGCCTCCAGGTCTGCGAAGTTGCGCAGCGCGAACACGCCCGCCAGGTCCGCGCCAGGGATGGAAAGCCCCGCCGCCCGCGCGCCGGTCGCCAGAATGAGCCTGTCGAAGGCTGCTTCCGCGCCGTTATCGAGCATCAACGGCCCCGCGCCGGATTCCAGGCGCACCGCCTTGCGCCCGCCGAGCACATGCACGCCCAGTTCGTTTTCCAGATAGCCCGCGGCGCGCCAATCGGTTTGCCGCGGCTGGAGGCGGCCCGCCAGAGCGTAGGGGAGCAGCGGCCGCGAGTACGGCGACGCGTCGGCGGTGACCAGCGTGATGGAGCACCCCGGAGCGTGCTCGCGCGCGGCCTCGCAGGCGGCCATTCCAGCGGCGGACGATCCCACCACCACTACGTGCCCCTCAAAGCCGCCGCGCACGCGCTCGTCCGGCGGCGTGTGTACGCTCAAGGCGCCAGTAGGGCAAGCCTCCACGCAGGCCGGCGTCGCACGGCCCCCGCAAACGTCGCAGCGCACCACGCGGTCTCTGGCCGGATCGGGGCGGATGCCAAAGGGACACACCGCCAGGCACATGAAGCAGGCCACGCAGCGGGCATCGTCCAGCGTCACGCGGCCGGTGGCCGGGTCGCGGCGGAGGGCGCCGCTCTTGCAGGCAAAGGCGCACAGCGGCTCCAGGCACTGTTCGCAACGCAGCGCTTCGAGGCCATCGCTGCCGGCGGCCAGAACCACGCGCCGCCTGGGTGGAAACTCCTCGGCGATGGCGGCTTCCAGCGCGCCCGAGGCGGAATGCGCCACCGAGCAGGCCAACTCGCAACTGCGGCAAGCCAGGCAACCATGGGGATGGAAAACCAAGACGGGGCGCACGTCATTCCTCCGGAGGTCTCAACTGGCTCCGTTCCTGGGCCTTCCCGCATCCGAGCGATGCCAGCCCGGCCGGTGGGGCGTAGGTGGAGAGACTGCGGAACGCACCCGGCGCGTTCGAGCGCACTCCGTCCCGGTACATCATGGGCGCCAGGTTCATCGCCTTCCGCTTCGTGTCGAGGTGCGCGAGGATCCCCACCGCGGCCTCTTCAATGTCGTTGGTAAAGAGGAACCGCCCGCCGGTTTCCCGTTCGACGTCCTGCTCCAGGTACTGGCGCACCACCCGGCTTCCGGCCACCCGCGGCACGGGCGTGAAGGCGGTGAAGACTCCCGACGCCACCGCGTAAAGCCCAATGGTGACGGCCTTTTCGCTCATGGCCTCCGGCGCCGCCGCGGCAATGGGCAATTCCGAGAGATCGCCGCCGATGCCGCCCTCGGCCACCAGCGCCGTGCACACCGAAAGGATGCGCGAGTTATCCACGCAACTGCCCACGTGCAGAACCGGCGGCAGGCCCACCGCCGCGCACACTTCCTGGAGCCCCGGGCCGGCGTATTCCATGGCCGCTTCCGGCCGGAGCAAGCCGGCCTTGGCGCTGGCGATGGCGCTGCACCCGGTCTGCACCACCAATACGTCTTGCGCCAAAAGGCGCCGCACCAGGGCCAGATGCAGACTGTCCTGGCAGATGCGCGCCGTGTTGCAGCCCACCACGGCCACCACACCGCGGATGCGGCCGGAGGCGATGGCGTCGATCAGTGGCCGGTATCCGGCGCGGAACCGCCCGCCGAGATAGTGCGGCAGGTTCTCGTTGGTGAAGCCGGCCACCAGATCCATGCGGTGGCGCGGGATGTGTACCCGCGCCGGATCGCGGCGTCCAAACGCTTCCACGGCGCGGACGACAATCTCCCTGGCGGTCCGCCTGGCGTCGCGCGCATCGAACCCGATGTGTTCCGCGCCCGGCATGTGGGCCTTCGGCGAAGTGGTGACCAGCTTGGTGTGATGGCAGGCGGCCACTTGGGGAAGCGAAGGCATGACGCACTGCACATCCACCACCATCAGGTCCACCGCGCCGGTGAGCAGCGCCAGTTCCTGGTGCAGGTAGTTGCCGGCGACAGGCATGCCCTGCCGCATCAGGATTTCGTTGGCCGTGCAGCAGATGCCCGCGATGTTGATGCCTTCGGCGCCGGCCTGGCGCGCCAGCGCCAGCATGTCGCCCTCGCGGCTGGCCGCCACCAGCATCTCGCTCAAGACCGGCTCATGGCCGTGTACCAGGATGTTGACCTGCTTCTCTTCGAGCACGCCGAGGTTGGCCCGCGAGCGGATGGCCAACGGCCCGCCGAAGAGCACGTCCTGCACGTCGGTGGCGATCATGGAGCCGCCCCAGCCATCGGCCAGCGCGGCGCGCATGGCGGCGCGCAGCAGCGCTACCGGGTCCGATTCCACGCCGTGGTGCGTGCGGTGCAGGAGCTCGACGATTTCGCGGTCGATGCCGCGCGGCGCGATCCCCATCTTCTCCCATCGCCGGCGCTGCTCCGCGGGGGCGCGCAATGCCGGAATCAACGGGCCTTCCTGCGAGCCGAATTGCGAAGCCATGCGGGCGGCCAGGTCCGCCGCCACCTGGCGCTGGGATCGGTTGGCGGATTCCACGCCCCATTCCGCCGCCAGCGCCATCAATTTCGCGAGGTTGGAGATGGCGTATCCCGAAGCGGAGCCACCCTCGGCCGCGCCGCGCAAGACCTCCACCACTTCGCGCCCATGATCGCTGTGCGCCGCGGCGCCGCACGCCACCGCGCGCGCCAGGTTGCGGGCCACGATCAGGTGCGCGTCGGCGCCGCACGCCCCCACCTGTGCACGTTCGCCGAACGGATCGATGCGGCACGGCCCCATGTAGCAGACGTCGCAGCACAGCCCGAGTTCGCCGAATCCGCACAGCGGCTTCAGGTCGTCGTGACGGTCCCAGACGGTCTTGGCGCCCAATTCCGCGGCGCGGACCAGCATTTCCCGCGCGGCGGGATCGGCGGAGCGATTCTGTGGATTCGGCATGTCTTCAGCCTCCGAGGACTCCGGCAATTCGCAGCATTTCCCGATGAAATGGCCGGGCGCGGTCGAGTTGTCCCGCGCGGGCCTCCAGTTCCAGATCGCGGTCGGAGCCCAGGACGCCCAGGATCTCGGGCGCCGCCAGATGGGTACGGACGAAGTCCAGGTCGGCCTCGCACGCAATCTTGTTGGCGATCGCGTAAGCCCGCCGTATTCCCAGGTCGCGCGCCAGGGAAACCACGCGCGCCGCCGTTTCCAGGCTGGCCCATCCCGGTTCCACCACCACCAGCATGGCGTCCACGCCCTCCGCCGTGCCGCGGCCCAGGTGCTCGATGCCCGCTTCCATGTCTACCACCACGCGCTCACGACCGCCCAGCAACAGGTGGTTCAGCACCTCGCGAAGCAGGATATTCTCGGGGCAGGCGCAGCCGCGTTTGCCGCGTTCGATGGTGCCCATGACCAGCACGCGCACGCCGTCCACTTCAATTCCGAACTGCCCGGGAATGTCTTCCACGCGCGGGTTCATGCGCAGGAAGCCGCCCCATCCCTCGCCGCCGCCGACGCGCTCTTCGATCAACGATTTCAATTGCACCAGCGGGGTGATGGCCGGACCGCGGTAGCCCAGCGTTCCCGCCAGGTTGGCGTCGGGGTCCGCATCCACCGCCACCACCCGGTAGCCAAGGTCGCGCCAGCAGCGGGCCAGGGATGCGGCCACGGTGGTTTTCCCTACGCCGCCCTTTCCCACGACTGCCACTTTCATCCGCGGACCTCCCAGGCGGCCAGCGCCGCTACCGCCGGAGAAGCCGGGCTCAAGTTCAGCAGCGAGGCTCCCGTGGAATCGAGCTCCGCGATTTGCGGATCTTGGGGAACCAGGAGGACCTGGCGAAAGGGAGCGCTCACAGAGGCGGTCTGCCCCGCTCCGCACTGGTTGAGCACCAGGTCCGCCCTGGGCGGAGGGCTGCCATGCAGGTCCCGATAAAGGTCCAACGATCGCCGGACGGTCTCCGCCGCCATGCGCGAACGATTGGCCACGCACACCAGCACGTCCGGGCGGCCGCTGGTCCGTCGCGAAAGGTGCTCGAGCCCCGCCTCGCAGTCCACCAGGACATGGCGATAGGAACGCGCGAGGCGGTCCAGATGATCGCGAATCAGGTTGTTGACGAAGCAGTAGCAGCCTTTGCCCTCGGGACGCCCCATAGTCAGCAAATCGAACCCGGCGTTCTCCACCATAGCCTCCTCGGCCTGGAGGGCGAACCACTCGGAGGAGGACATCGAAAGCGGCCGGTCCGCGCCGTCGCGCAATTCCTCGCGCAGGTCGGCAAGCGTCCGCCCGGTGGAGATGCCGAGCGCGTGGCCCAGGCAGTTGGACGGGTCGGCATCGATGGCCAGCACGGGCGTTTCTCCGGACTCCAGCAGCCGCCGCAAGATCAGGGAAGCGATCGTGGTTTTCCCTACGCCCCCCTTGCCAATGACGGCGACGATCATGCGAACCCTTCGCGTTCCCGAACCAGGCACGCCAAATCGACCAACGCATCCATGGTGCGGTCGGCCCTGTCGACGGTCTCCGTCGCCAGTCCGCAGGAAGGCGTGAGCAAAGCCTGCCGGTAGAGCAGGGCGCGGTCGATGCCCTTGGACACGAGTTGTCCGATGCGATCGTCCAGCGCGGCCAGCAGGACCCGCGGGTCCAGGCCGGCGCCGGACCGCGAAGGGGGCACGATGCCCCAGCTCAGGATGCCGCCCTTCCGCAGAAACGCGTCCAGCTCGGCGGGGTAGAGCGAGAGGCCCTGAAAGAACTCGTACGCGTCGAAATTGATCACATCCAAGGCCGTGCTCAGCACCAGGGACCAATCCGTGTTTCCGCAACAATGCAGCCCCGCCAGGGCGCCTTCGTGGTGAATGGCTTCCACCGCGCCGTCGAGGGCCGCAATCACATCCTGCCGCGGCACATTGACGAAGGCGGAACCGAACGAGCAGAGGTATGGCTCGTCCAGCACCACCAGAGCGCCCTCCGCCGCGCGCAGAAGCTGCCGGGCGAGCCAGCGGGCCTTCATCGCCATGCCCTGCACCGCTACTTCCTGGAATTCGGGAGTGTAGGCCAGCGCGCGCTTGTTCTCGTCGGTGACCGTCATGGCGAAGCTGAACGGGCCGGTCACTTGTCCTTTCACCCAGCGCGGCCGGCCGGTTCCCAGGCGGGGGAGGCTTTCGAGGAAGAGGTGCAATCCCAAAGCGTAGTCGCGGCCGATGGCGAAGCGTTCCACGTCCTGTTCGACCACCGCCTCGTAGAACGCCTCCAGTTGGCCTTCAAACCCATCGGCGGCGCTGAAATAGATGCGCTGGGTAGCGCGGTCCACCACCGCACCCGGCAGGCCCTCGGAATACTGCACGTACATGCTTTCCAGCCAGTCCCGGGCCGGCAACTGCGGCCACGCGGGCAGCGCGGTGAAACGGCTGAAGATCCCCTGAAGGAGGGCTTGCGGATCGGTGTGCGGAAAGCTCCCCACCAGCGAGGGCGCTGCGGAAAAGCGTGGATTCTGCATTGCTCCCACTCCTTCGCTCGGGTGAAAGCGGCACGGCCTCCACGCCCTGCGTTCTTTCAGAGATTAGAACCTGTTTGTTCTGAAGCTCAGTATAACTCGGAGCCTCGCTTTTTGCTGAGTGCGTCTCTCATCTTCCTCCTGGGTGCAGCAGGCGAGCAGGAGGAAAGCGGCCTTTGAGCGTCCGCTGACCGACCGCGGGAGGAACTGTCCCGGAATGTTCCCCTCGGCAGAGAGTCATGTCCCGGAGAGTGAACTTTTTGGTGGCACCACACCCCCTCTTCCAAGGCGCCCGCTTCCCCGCTGCAGTTTCTGACGCCAAAGGCGGGCTAAAGAATAGCACTTGACTAAGTATTCCTTTTCGTCTATATTCATCATGTGGAATGCTCAGTCCTTTTCACCGATGCATTCGAGCAGTGGTGGCATGGCTTGAGCATTGAAGAGCAGGAAAGCGTGACGCATTCCGTCGATCTGCTGGCGCGGTTGGGTATCGGCCTGAAATTCCCCCATTCTTCCGGCATCTCCAACAGCCGCTACCCGCACATGCGCGAATTGCGCATCCAGCACCAGGGACACCCCTACCGGGTTCTGTATGCTTTCGACCCGCAGCGGAATGCGGTGCTGCTGATCGGCGGCGACAAGACCGGAGATGATCGGTGGTATGAGACTTTTGTGCCCTTAGCGGACCGCCTTTACCAGCGGCACCTGGACGAACTAGAAGAAGAGAACAATCATGGCAAGAGCAAGGAACTTTAACGAACTGCGCAATCGGCTGCCGGCGGAATCCCGCACGCGCATCGATACCCGCGTCCGGGCCTCCCTGCATGAAATGGCTCTCCAGGAACTGCGCGCCGCCCGGGAACTGACCCAAGAGCGACTGGCCGAAACTCTAGGCATCCAACAGGCCACCGTCTCCAAGATTGAACGACGCGCCGACCTTTATGTCAGCACTTTGGCTCGGTTCATCGAAGCCATGGGGGGCGAACTGGAGATCCGGGCGGTGTTCCCGGAGGGGTCGGTCCGTCTGAAACGGTTCGGTGCGCCGGCGAATTCTTCTCCTTTGGCGTGAGCATCATCCCCATGCTGCTGCCAGCGCGCATCCGTGGGCTTTCGGGCGACATGGCAGGGGACGAGGAGGATTCTGGGGCCGGGCCAGTGGGAGCGAAACCTTCACAAGGTTTCTCCCCCACGCCCCCTCTTCCAACGCGCTCGCCTCTCCCCGCACTCGCGTCGACCACGCGCTAGGCCTCCGTTCGTCGGCTCCGTCTGGTCACTTTGATGCGTGCCAGCGGTTCGCAGGCCAGGGGTGTGGCGAGAAGGCCACCAGCGGAAGCGGTCGCCGATGTGGTAGGATATTCCTACGAGATGAGGTGGAAGTATGCCCACTATTCAGTCGCCGGTCGAATACGTAACAAACACGCGCATCGGCGAGAAAGGCCAACTTACCATTCCCAAGCAATATCGCGATGAGCTGGGCTTGGACGCCGGCGCTTCCGTCGCGGTGTTACGCATTGGTGAAGGTCTCATGCTGATCCCGGTGCAGAACCGTTTCCGGAGTCTCTGCGATTCCATCGCGTCCGTATTCGAGCGGCGGCAACTCACTCCCACGGCTTTGCTCGATACGTTGCCCGAGGCACGACAGCGCGTCTTCGCTCGCCGCTATCCAGAGTTGGCAAGGCAAGAACGTGGCGAAACGCGACGGAGCAAAGGCCGTTGAGTCAGCAGGGGGAACGCGTTCGACTTTTCGTCGACTCGAACGTGTTAACCGCCGGCATAGTCTCGACTTGGGGACTGGACAAAGCGGTCCTCTCGTTGTGCGCCGCCCGGATTTGCCGGCTCGTTCTCGCCGATGCGGTGCGTGAGGAGGTTGAAAACAACCTTCTGATCCGCCTGAGCGGGCTTCCATCCGGCGAGGGAAACCGGGTAGTAGAGGACTATGCGCGTCTGATTGCGCTCATGAAGCCGGAGATTGTGCCCTATCCGGGTCAGGCGGACGTCAAGTCTGCACGTCATCTCATTCGTCACGCGGCAGACGTTCCGGTGCTGCTGTCCGCCATTTCGAGTCGCCCCGATTGGTTCCTTACGCACAACACCAAACACTTCACGCCGGCCGTTGCGCAGCGGACCGGCCTGCGGTTTGCGACACCAGTTGAGTTCTTTCGCGCACTTTCGAAGAGTATCTCCGGTGGACAGCGGTAGTAGGCGACGCTGCGGACATGCGTCCGGCCCGGTAGGTTACAGGGAGCGTTTCCGCGCAGGAGAGAACTACCGGCGCAGCCCGGATGAGCGCGAAGAGTGTGCGAAGGGCGGCCTTCAGATCCATCCCCGCAAGCGGTAGATAGCGATGCCCAGCCACTCGTACAAGGCCGCGTCGGAATCGGCCAGGTTCTTGGCGTTGGGCAGCCATTTCTCCATCAGGTAGCCGTCGCCCCAGCCGGAGTGGAAGTCGGCCGGCACCGCGATCACTTCGAACCCCGCTTTGCGAAACGCTCCTGCCGCCCGGGGCATGTGCATGGCGGAGGTCACCAGGAGTATCCGTGGTAGGCGAGCCGGTCAGTATACATTGACAGCGTATATACGTTGCGCTACAATTCAAGAAGTGGCCAACGGAATCGAGTTCGATTGGGATGCCGAGAACACGAAACACCTGGCGGCCCATCGGGTGACGGCGCGGGAGTTCGAATCCGTTATGCAGAATTCCCCGCTTGATTTGGCGTACGAGGTGGTGGACGGCGAAGAACGGTACCGGTCGGTTGGCATCACAGACTCCGGGAGATTGCTGGTCGTCATCTGGACGCTACGTGACGGTAAGGTGCGCGCCGTGACCGCGTTTCCGGCGAGTGCCCCGTACAAGAAGCTCTTTCCAGCGAGAAAACCATGAAAAAGCAAAGCAAGCGCGCAGTCCCGGCCTTTTCTTCCGAAGCGGAAGAAGCCGCGTGGTGGTACGAGAACCGGAAGTCTCACGACAAGGAATTCGCCGCGGCCGTGGAGAATGGCGAAGCGCAGGTGCTTACCAGGGAGAAGTTGCGGGCGCGGATCGAGGCGTCCAAAGCCAAAATGCCCGCACAAGTGATTTCGCTTCGGGTTCCGGAAGCGGACTTGGCGCTGGCCCGGAGGCAGGCGGAACAGAAGGGGCTTCCTTACCAGACCTACATCAAATCGTTACTGCACGAAACGCTTGCCGAGCGCGAAAAGCGCAAGGCGGGATGAACGGTCGGCGGCGGGTCGGGTCGGGGGGCAGTGCACATCCAGGCGTTACTGAGTCGGATGTCATGCCGCGAGGACTTCTCGTCGAAGCTGCGCGCCGAGTCCGGGATCGTCGCCGTCAGATCGGAACCGCTGCTCTTATCGAAGTCGTCGGCAGCGAAGATCCGCACCGGGGATGATTCTTACGCTAAAGCGCTAAAGCTCCCCTCACATCCATCCCCTCAGGCGGTAGATGGCAATCCCCAGCCACTCGTACAAGGCCGCGTCGGAGTCGACCAGGTTCTTGGCGTTGGGCAGCCATTTCTCCATGAGGTAGCCGTCGCCCCAGCCGGAGTGGAAGTCTGCCGGCACCGCGATTACCTCGAATCCTGCCTTGCGAAACGCTCCCGCCGCACGGGGCATGTGCATGGCTGAGGTCACCAGGAGAATCTTGCGGATGCCGAGGGGGGCGAGTGTTTGGTAGCTCAGGATGGCGTTTTCGTGGGTGTTGATGGATTTGCCTTCGAATGCTTCGGCGCGCGCCAAGAATGACCCACCTGTACTTTCCAAAAATGACCCAGGCGGGTTGTAGCTGAGGCCATCGCCAGGAGGGGTTGGCGCCCACGAGATTCCCACGGCAGGTTCAGTTACCTTG
>Ga0224558_1001391_pt1 | contig 25441 bp, 22 predicted proteins | sample 714S32024metaG_FD_180682 | JGI IMG/M metagenome (GOLD analysis project Ga0224558, IMG submission 180682) | Peat soil microbial communities from Stordalen Mire, Sweden - 717 S3 20-24 | ecosystem: Environmental > Terrestrial > Soil > Wetlands > Peat | place: Sweden: Norrbotten County, Stordalen... | reverse complement strand
GACGGTCGCGGGGAATACCTCTGCATGCTGCGCAGCGACCGGGGCAACGCGGTACCTGAGATACCGGCCGTCGTGGGCCGCCGCGTAATCGCGCGCAATGCCCCACACGCTCATGCAATCCCCGCGATTCGGCGTCGCGTTCACTTCGAGGGACGTGTCGTCGAGATCGAGCGCATCGCGCAGATTGCGATTCAGCTCGAGCGCCGCCGGCAGTTCCATGATTCCATCATGCTCATCGCCTAAGCCCAATTCGCGCGCCGAGCACAACATGCCATGGGATTCGAGGCCGCGCAGCGTGGCCCGTTTGATGATGATGCCGCCCGGCAGATGAGCTCCCAGCATGGCCACCGCGACCTTGAGGCCGCCGCGGACGTTGGGGGCGCCGCAGATGATCTGCAGTCGATTGGAGCCGTTGGTGGTGACCTCGCACACCGACAGCTTCTCAGCATTCGGATGACGGCTGACGGCCAGCACCTCACCCACGATCACGTCGGAAAACGGCGGCGCCACGGGCGTCACCGCCTCCACTTCGAGACCGGCGAGCGTGAGCCGCTTGGCCAACTCCGCCGGCGGCACGTTGAGCGGCGTGAATTCACGCAGCCAGTGATGAGTAATCTTCACGGGAATTGCTTCAGGAACTGCAAATCGTTTTCGAAGAACAACCGCAGATCGTCGACGCCATAGCGCAGCATGGCGAGCCGCTCGATACCCATCCCGAAGGCATAGCCCTGCCAATGTTCGCTGTCGATGCCGGCCGCCGCGAGCACATTGGGATGAATCATTCCGCAGCCCAGGATCTCCAGCCAGCCGGTTTGCTTGCACACGCGGCATCCCTTGCTACGGCAGAACACGCATTCGATGTCGACCTCGGCCGACGGCTCCGTGAACGGAAAATACGACGGCCGCAAACGCATCCCCAACGGCTGTTCGAAGAAACGCTCGACGAAGGTGTGCAGCATTGCCTTCAGGTTCGCGAAGCTCACGCTCTCGCCCACCACGATGCCCTCGACCTGATGGAACATCGGCGTGTGCGTCATATCCGAGTCGTTGCGATACACGCGGCCCGGCGCGATCACCGCCAGCGGCGGCCGTTGCGCACGCATGGCCCTAATCTGGACCGGCGAGGTGTGCGTGCGCAACAGCCTGCCGTCCGGGAAATAAAACGTATCGTGCATCGCACGCGCCGGATGATTCTGCGGAATATTCAACGCTTCGAAGTTATGGAAGTCATCCTCGACCTCCGGACCCGTCGCTACTTGAAACCCCGCCTGCATGAATATCCGCTCGATGCGTAGGCGAGTGCGCGTCACCGGATGCAGGCCGCCCGACTCCTGGCCGCGACCCGGCAGCGTCACGTCGATACCGCCCTGAGCCAGCTCGGCGTTCAGTGCCGCCTCCTCGAGGCGCGCACGACGAGCCTCCAGGGCCGCTTGAATGCAGACCTTCGCTTCGTTGATCTTCTGCCCCGCCGCCGGCCGCTCCGCGGCGGGCAACGCGCCCAAGCTCTTCAACTGCTCGGTGAGGACGCCCTTTTTACCGAGCAGGTGCACTCGCACCTCGTCCAGGGCACTCAAGTCCGCGGACGCATTCACGTCGGCGAGGGCTCGCTCCACGAGTGTCGAGAGTGCTTCTGCAACGGCCATTGTCGAGTCCAAAAGGTTCCGCGGGGCATCGGGCCATGGCAGGCCCAACACCCCGCGCATACCTTACGCGTTTAGGCCGCTTGGCTGGCCGCAGCCCCGTGGCTGGCCGTGGCCTTGGCCGGGAGGCTGCCCTTGGCTTTCTCGGCAATCGCCGTAAAAGCGGGCATATCATGCACCGCCAGATCGGCAAGCACCTTACGATCGATCGCCAATTCCGCCTTGTTCAAGCCGTCGATCAATGTGCTGTAGGTCATCCCGCACAGCCGCGCCGCCGCGTTGATGCGAGTGATCCACAGGGCGCGGAACTCGCGCTTTTTCTCGCGCCGGCCGCGGTACGCATACTGCCCCGCCTTGATGACGGCCTGCTTGGCGGTACGGAATACTTTGCGCCGGGCATTGAAATAACCCTTCGCTTTCTTGAGGATTTTCTTGTGACGTCGACCAGCGACGACACCGCGTTTGACTCGTGCCATATTCTTTTAACTCCAGCGTTCTAAGCGAAGGGAAGCATTGCTTTCACGCGATTCATGTCCGTCTCGTTGACATGCATCTCGCGACGCAGCTGGCGCTTACGCTTGCTGGGTTTCTTCGTCAGAATATGACGACGGTGGGACTGACCGCGCTTGAAGCCATTCGCTGTTTTGCGAAAACGCTTCGACGCGGCCTTCTTGGTTTTCATCTTAGGCACGTTCGACTCCTGATTTTTTGGCCCTGTTCACAAACGCCGACGACAGATCTTTACGATCCTCTTTTCAAGCGCCGCTACAGGCGGGGTGACGGACTTGTTTAAGGTCCGCCGCTCACTTCTTTTTGGGCCCGAACACCATGACCATCTGCTTGCCCTCCATCAACGGATTCTGTTCCACCACCGAATACGGGGCGAGATCCTCAGAAATCCGCGTCAAGAGACGCCGGCCGATATCTTGATGCACAAGCTCACGGCCGCGGTAACGCAATGTCACCTTGGCCTTATCACCCTCGGTAAGGAATCGGACGATATTACGCAGTTTGACCTGGTAATCCGCCTCTTCCGTGCCGGGACGAAACTTCACTTCCTTAACCTGAATCTGCTTCTGCTTTCGCTTCGCCGCGTGCGCTTTCTTGTTCTGCTCGAACAAGAATTTGCCGAAATCCATCACTCTGACCACCGGCGGCTCCGCCATCGGCGAGACCTCGACGAGGTCCAGAGTTTGCGAGGTGGCCAGTTGGAGCGCTTCTGCGCGCGTCATGACCCCTGCTTGGCTTCCATCCGCTGCGATCACGCGCACCGACGGTGCGGAGATCTCCTCATTGCGCCTTACGCGCTTCGACGTTGCGATAAGCGATCCTCCAAAACGAGACGGCCGCGGCTCGCGACTTCGTCGCAAAGCAAGGCGGCGAGCTCCTTGAGCTCCAAACTGCCTAAATCTTTGCCACTGCGCGTGCGTACGGCCAGGGTGCGTGCCTCGACTTCTCGGTCGCCAGCGACCAGCAAGTAAGGCACGCGCTTGATTGTATGCTCGCGGATTTTAAAGCCAACCTTCTCATACCTCAAGTCCGTTTCTACCCGAAGCCCCTGATTTTTCAGGTTTTCCGCGACTTCCTGGCAGTATTCGTCCTGAGAGTTGGTAATTCCCATCACCACAACCTGAACCGGGGCCAGCCACGTGGGCAGTTTTCCCGCGTAATGCTCGAGCAAAATGCCGATAAACCGCTCCAGCGAGCCGAACATGGCTCGATGCAACATTACCGGCGTGTGCTTCTGACTATCCTCCCCCACGTAGCTCGCCCCCAGGCGCGCGGGGAGGTTGAAGTCCACCTGCAAGGTGCCGCATTGCCAATCGCGCCCGATCGCGTCGCGCAACACGAATTCCAGCTTCGGCCCATAAAAGGCGCCTTCGCCGCGGTTCAACGTAGTTTCGATTCCGGCAGCATCGGATGCCTGGCGCAGCGCCGCTTCAGCCTTGTCCCACACATCGTCCGATCCCACCCGTTTCGGCGGCCGGTCCGAAAACTTGATGCGGACGTCGGTGAAGCCGAAGTCCCGGTAAATGCCGAGGATCAGTTCGGTCACGTTGACCGCTTCCGCGGTGATTTGATCGGGCGTGCAGAATATATGCGCATCGTCCTGGGTGAACGCACGCACGCGCATCAGCCCGTGCAGCGCACCGGACGGCTCATAGCGATGCACCTTGCCGAATTCGGCCAGGCGCAACGGCAGTTCCCGATAACTGCGCAAGCCCTGCTTGAAGACTTGGACGTGGCCGGGGCAGTTCATCGGCTTGATCGCGAACGTCCGCTCGTCCGGCGTCTGGGTCATGAACATGTTCTCGCCGAACGACTCGATGTGCCCGGACTTCACCCACAGTTCGCGGTCCATGATCTCCGGAGTATTGATCTCCAGGTAGCCGGCGTCGCACTGGCGTTCGCGCATGTAGGCAACCAGCAGTTGGAACAGCGCCCAACCTTTGGGATGCCAAAAAACCGCGCCCGGCGCCTCTTCCTGCAAGTGGAACAGATCCAGCTCTTTGCCGATCCGCCGATGGTCGCGCTTCTCGGCCTCCTCCAAGCGGGTGAGGTATTCCTTGAGTTGCTTCTCGTTGGCCCAGGCGGTGCCGTAGATCCGCTGCAGCATTTCATTGCGCGAGTCGCCGCGCCAATAGGCCCCGGCCACCTTCATGAGCTTGAACGCTTTCAGCTTGCCGGTGCTCGGCACGTGCGGCCCGCGGCACAAGTCTTCCCAATCTCCCTGTCCGTACAGGCTGATGGGCTGATTCGACGGGATCGCCGCGATGATTTCCGCCTTGTAGTGCTCCCCGATTGCCTTGAAGTGCTCCACCGCGGCGTCTCGCGGCAGCACACGCCGGTGCACCGGCAAATCCTTGGCGGCGATTTCGGCCATGCGCTTTTCGATGGCGGCCAAGTCATCCGTGGAAAACGGCCGCTTGTACGCAAAATCGTAATAGAAGCCGTCCTCGATCACCGGTCCGATGGTCACTTGGGCGTCCGGGTACAGCTCCTGAACCGCGTTCGCCAACAGGTGAGCGGTGGAATGCCGGAGGATCTCGAGACCCTCCGGATCCCGGTCGGTCACGATGGTCAAATGGGCATCGTGGTCGACGACGCTCGACGTATCGACCAACACGCCGTCGACCTTACCGGCGAGCGCCGCCTTGGCGAGACCCGGACCGATACTGGCCGCGATTTGCGCCACGGAGACGGCGGAATCGAAGCGCTTTTGGCTTCCGTCGGGAAGAGTAATTACAGGCATAAAACCATCGTGACCTATGGATATCCGCCGACACTCCGCTCCGGAGGTGGTGCGCGCTAGTGGGATCGAACCACTGACCCCCACCATGTCAAGGTGATGCTCTACCGCTGAGCTAAGCGCGCTCGGAGGGCGCGAAAGATACCGGATTCGACGGCGCCGATAAAGGGCAAGCCAGTGAAAATGCGCAAAATCGCTCCAGGCCGCCCGCCAGCGCCCGCCGGTGGGCCCTATGCGCCGTGCGAGTCGGCCGCCGGCGCTTCCAAGGTTCGCGGCGCGAATTTCACGCTCAACCGGAACTGGGCCTCGCCGATGGTCACCAAGTCTCCATCGTTCAGCAATTGACGCGACACTTTGCGTCCGTTCACGAGCACGCCATTGGTGCTGTTGAGGTCCTCGATGATCACGTCGCGCGAACCCATGAGCACCAGCGCATGGTGACGGCTGACGGAAGACGACTCGATCTGCATTTCGCAGCCCGGAGCTCGGCCGATGCGGGTACGCCGGGCCAAAACGTGGGAGGTGTTGTGCTGACCGTCGACCCTGACCAATTCCGCGGTGCATTCCACAGGCGCCGCCGCATTGCCGGCATTGACACCACCGGACCCCAACCGTTCTATGCTCGTCTGGATCCGCCCGAGGACGTTCGCGTTGTTGCTCTCGCTGCGCTCCAGCCGCCGAATCAGGAATTCGCGCTCTTCCAACGCGCCGCGCGCGCGCTCCAAAGCCGCACGCGAAGACCGGTTTTCTTCGTTGAGTTGCTCGAGCGCCGCCGCCTTGGCGGCCAACTCGCCGGTCAAGCGCTTGACCTCTGCCTCGAGCGGCTCGAGCGGGCGACGCGCCTCTTGCAGGTGCGCAAGCAGCACCGTCATTTCGTCTTCCCGCTTTTTCATCTCGGAATGCAGGCGCTGTATTTGCGCCGCTAGCTCCGCATGCTCCGTTTGCGCCGCCGCGAGCAGTTCCTTGCCGCGATGCGCTTCGCTCCTGGCCGCGGCCTGGGCGTCGGCGATCGCCTGATCCCGCAGCGCCAATTCGTCGTTCAAGCGACCTCTCTCTTTCTCCACCCCAGCGATCTGCGCGGTGAGGTCGGCGCATGCACGTTCCACCTGCACCAGCATCAGTTCGTACTTGGACCGTACCGCATCATCCGATACCGCAGCAGCTTTGAGTTTGGCGATCGTCTCGTCCCGCGCCGCCAAATCGTCATTCAAGCGGCTGCGCTCGCCGTCAAGCGCGGTGATCTTGTGCATGAGGTCGGCGCGCGCCTTTTCAGAGTGATGCAGCGTCACTTCATGATTGACGCGCAGCGCCTCCTGATCCACCGCAGCCGCCTGCAGCTGAACAATCTTCTCATCGCGCGCCGCCACTTCGCCCTGCACACGGCTACGCTCGCCCTCGAGGGCGGTAATCTTGTGCATGAGTTCGGTGCGAGCGTCCTCGACCTGACTCAGCTTCATTTCGTGCCGGACCCGCATCTCCTCGTCATCCATGGCTGCCGCCTGCAGCTTGGCGATCGCTTCATCCCGCGCCGCCAGCTTCGACTCGATCTCAGTCACCCGCTGACGCAGCTGATCACGCTCCAATTGCAGGGCCCCGTGATCGTCCTGCACGGCGCCGATTTTGGCGTCGAGTTCGCGAAACAGGTTGTGGTCGAACCCGCGGCGCCACTCTCGGGTCCGTAAATGTTCGAGGTACGTAGCCGCCTGCGTCTTCACGGCATTCAATTCGTGGCGCGTGGACTTGAGTTCATCGCCGCCGGTTTTGCACTGCGCGGCGAGCGCCGCAGCGGATTGTTGGGTATCTCTGAGCGCAACGGCCAGCCCCGCGGACCGATCTCGCTCCGCGTGCAAGTCGGCTTCGAGCCGCTCGCCGATTCTGGAACGCTCCTCGAGTGCGGGAACGATCTGCGCATGCTCGTGCTGTAGTGCGCTGAGTTGGGCGTCTCGCTCGCCCAGCGAGTGCGTTACCTGAACGATGGCGGCGTCGCGCGTCACCAAAGTATCCCGAAGCGTGCGCGCCTCGCTTTGATAGCGCTCTGCCTCGCGGAGAGCTTCCTCGATTCGCTTACGCGTAGCCTCCGCCGCCGCGTTCTTCTCGGCCAGCGTTTTATCCAATTCACGCGACCGCGTCTGTTCCGACTCCAGCATGGCGCGCAGGCCGGCAAGGTCGCCCGTCAACGCGATGGCGCGGGAAACCGCCGTGGCCTCGGCATCGCGAGCTTTGTCGTAGGATCGGCTGAGCGCTTCGTAGTCAGCGTTCTGACGGGCAATGCGCTCCTCGACCGAGCGTACGCTCTCGGCGAGCGACGGCAGATCGACTCCGGAGGGCCGCGGAAAGTCGGACTTGACGCTGGGCGCGACCGGCGCGTAGTCCATGCGGACCGCATCGTCCTCGACATCATCGTCGAAGACCACGCCATCCAACACGGGAAGCCGGTCGGTACGGTCGAGATCAACTTCCTGCGATTGACTATTGTCTATCGACATCCGACTCTCCAAAAAATCAGCCTACCAAGGTATTGGGCACGCCCAATGCTACCTGACGCAACTTCTGAATCTCGTCCCGCAAGCGTGCGGCCTGCTCAAATTCGAGATTTCGCGCCAGCTTCATCATCTCGGCTTCCATTTTCTTGATGCGCTTCACAGCCTGTTCAGGCGGCAACAATGAGTAATCGGCGCCCGAATCCCGGGAAGAGCCATCCTGCACGGAGCGCGCGCCTTCCATGACATCACCCACCGCTTTCACGATGCTGCGCGGCGTGATTCCGTGCTGCGCGTTGAATTCGATCTGCTTGGTGCGTCGCCGGTCGGTCTCCGCAATGGCGCGTTGAATCGACCCGGTGCGTACATCTGCGTACAAAATCGCCTTCCCGCGCACATTGCGCGCGGCCCGGCCGATGGTCTGAATCAACGACCCTTCCGACCGCAGGAACCCTTCCTTATCGGCGTCGAGAATCGCGACCAACGACACCTCCGGCATGTCCAGGCCCTCGCGCAGCAGGTTGATACCGACGATGACGTCGAACTTGCCCAACCGCAAATCGCGGACGATCTCGGAGCGCTCGACGGTTTCGATGTCTGAATGCAAGTAGCGCACCTTGACGCCGTGCTCGTCAAGGTATTCGGTGAGATCCTCCGCCATGCGCTTGGTGAGGGTCGTGACCAAGACTCGTTCGTTCGCCTGCGAGCGCAGCCGAATCTCCGACAATAAATCGTCCACCTGGGCACGCACCGGCCGGATCTCGACCTCAGGGTCGATCAAGCCGGTCGGCCGCACTACCTGCTCTATGATTTGCCCCGACAGGCCTCTTTCGTACGCGGACGGCGTTGCGGATACGTAGATGGCCTGCGGCGACAGGTGTTGGAACTCCTCGAACCGCAAAGGCCGATTATCGAGCGCCGACGGCAAACGGAAACCGTATTCGACCAGCGTCTCTTTGCGCGAGCGATCGCCCTTGTACATGGCTCCCAACTGCGGAATCGTCTGGTGACTCTCGTCGATCACCAATAGCGCATTCTTGGGCAGGTAGTCGAACAAGCACGGCGGCGGCTCGCCCGGCATCCGCCCCGACAGGTAGCGTGAATAATTTTCGATGCCGGCGCAGTAACCGACTTCGTTCATCATTTCGAGATCGAACAACGTGCGCTGTTGCAATCGCTGCGCTTCGACCAACTTACCCGCATCATGCAGTTCGAGGAGCCGCGTACGTAATTCGGCGCGAATCTCCTCGACCGCCGACTGAACTCTCTCTTTCGGCGTCACGTAGTGCGTGGAAGGATAGACCGTCAGGCGCGGCACCTTGCGCAGTACCTCGCCGGTGAGCGGATCGAACAGACTCAGCGCGTCGATTTGATCGTCGAACAACTCGACCCGAACCGCCTCGCGCTCCGACTCCGCCGGGAAAATATCGATCACGTCGCCGCGAACGCGATACGTTCCCTGATGCAAATCGAGTTCGTTGCGCGTGTATTGCATGTCGGCCAGCCGCCGCAGCAGCTTGCGCTGGTCGAGACGATCGCCGCGCGACATGTGCAGCACCATGCTGAGGTATGCCTGGGGGTCGCCGAGACCGTAAATCGCCGAGACCGTCGCGACGATGATGGAATCCGGCCGCTCGAGCAGCGCCTTGGTGGCGGACAAGCGCATCTGTTCGATGTGCTCGTTGATCGAGGCGTCCTTCTCGATGAAGGTATCGGAAGCCGGAACGTACGCCTCCGGCTGGTAGTAGTCGTAGTACGAAACGAAATACTCGACCGCGCTCTTGGGAAAGAACACCTTGAATTCGCCGTAGAGCTGCGCCGCGAGAGTCTTGTTGTGCGCAAGAACCAGCGTGGGACGTTGAACCTGCTGTATCACGTTGGCGATCGTGAAGGTCTTCCCCGACCCGGTCACGCCCAGCAGCGTCTGATGCGCAAGGCCGCTGCTGAGACCGTCCACAAGCTTTTCGATGGCCTGCGGCTGATCGCCCGCCGGAGCATAGTCCGAATAGAGCTCAAAGTTCATTCATCTATTCTCTCACGTTGGGAGTCATGCGGCACCCGCGAACTGGCGCCGGCCGGCTATTTTTCGTACACTTCGCCGCCCGTTTTTACATAGGTAGTTCCCTTTGGCCGTATCCCTCTCAAAGCGCGTACAAAAGGTCAAACCGTCCCCCACACTGGCAGTCACCGCTCGGGCTGCAAAGCTCAAAGCGGAAGGCAAGGACATCATTGGCCTAGGGGCCGGCGAGCCGGATTTCGATACGCCCGTACATATCGCAGATGCGGGCGTCGATGCAATTCGCAAGGGGATCACGCGCTACACCGCGGTTGACGGCACTGCTGAATTGAAGGACGCCATCATCGCCAAATTCAAGCGCGACAACGAACTGACGTATGAGCGCAGTCAAATTCTCGTCTCGTCCGGCGCCAAACAGACCTGCTTCAACCTCTGTGCTGCGCTGCTCGATCCGGGCGATGAATGCGTCATCCCGGCGCCCTACTGGGTGTCGTATCCCGACATGGTGCTGCTCGCCGACGGGGTTCCCGTCTGCGTCTACGGCGGCGCCGATCAGGGCTACAAGATCACGCCCGCGCAATTGGCCGCGGCCATCACACCGCGCACCAAGCTGTTGTTTCTCAACAGCCCGAGTAATCCCACAGGTGCAGCCTATACACGCGCGGAACTCCAGGCCTTAGGCGCGGTTCTCGATAAGCATCCGCAGGTCATCATCGGCTCGGACGAAATGTACGAGCACATTTATTGGGCCCCCGAGCCGTTCAGCAGTTTCGCGCAAGCGAATCCGCAACTCTATGATCGCACCGTCACCATCAACGGGGTCTCGAAGGCCTATGCGATGACGGGCTGGCGCATCGGGTACTGCGGCGGACCCAAGGATCTCGTGGCCGCGATGAGCACCATTCAAGGTCAATCGACATCGAACGCCTCGAGCATCTCGCAGCGGGCGGCGACGGTTGGGCTCAACAGCGACCAAGCGTGCGTAGCCGAAATGAACAAGGCGTTCAAAGCGCGCCATGACTTTGTGGTCGCCGGTCTGAATGCGATCCCGGGTATTTCCTGTCAGCCCGGAGCCGGAACTTTCTATGCCTTCGCCGACGTTACGGGAGCGATGCGTAGCTTAGGTGTCAAGGACGATACCGCCTTCGCCGAATTTCTCTTGGTCGAGGCCGGCGTGGCCGTGGTACCGGGATCGGGATTCGGGGCACCGGGGCACATGCGAATTTCCTTTGCCTGCAGTATGGAGATGCTCGAAGACGCCCTGCGACGCATCGCACGCGTGCTCTCGGTAGCGGTAGCAAAACGCGCCTGAGAGAGCCGCCCGCGCGGATAACATATTACATAAGAATTGTCTCCTAACTCTATGAAATATGTGAATTTAGGTTCCACAGGCTTAAAGGTCTCGAAAATTTGTTTGGGTTGCATGACGTTCGGTGTACCTGAGCGGGGCGATCATCCGTGGACATTGCCTGAGGAGCAGAGTCGCCCTCTCATCCGTCACGCCCTGGAGTTAGGGGTCAATTTCTTCGATACGGCGAACGCCTATTCCGATGGCACCTCGGAGGAGATCGTAGGCCGCGCGTTGAAGGACTTCGCGCGCCGCGACGAACTCGTGATCGCGACCAAAGTGTTCTTTCCCATGACCCAGGATCCCAACGGCCGAGGCCTGTCGCGGAAGGCGATCTTTACGGCCATCGACGCCAGTTTACAGCGGCTCGGCACCGATCATGTGGACCTCTATCAGATACATCGCTGGGATTACGCCACCCCCATCGAGGAAACGCTCGAAGCCCTCCACGACGTTGTGAAAGCCGGCAAAGCACGTTACCTCGGCGCCTCATCGATGTACGCCTGGCAATTCAGCAAGGCGCTGCACCTGGCGAAAGAGAATCACTGGACTCGCTTCGCGACCATGCAGAATCATTACAACCTCCTTTACCGCGAAGAAGAACGCGAAATGATGCCGTTGTGCGCCGACGCGGGGATAGGCGTGATGCCCTGGAGCCCGCTTGCCCGCGGGCGCCTGACTCGCGCGTGGGATACGGAAACGCCGCGCACTCGAACCGACGTGTACGGTAATGCGCTTTACGCCACGTCCATTGATTCGGATCGACACATCGTCGATCAGGTCGCCTCGATCGCGGCCGCGCGAGGAGTGCCGAAAGCGCAGATTGCCCTCGCCTGGATAGCGCAGAAGCCATTTGTCACGTCGCCCATCGTCGGTGCCTCGAAACGCCACCATCTCGACGACGCCGTCGCTGCCCTATCGCTCAATTTGACCGATGGCGAGATTGCCAAGCTGGAGGCACCATACGTTCCGCACCCCGTCACCGGTCACTCCTGAGATACCCGCGCGTTTTCTTGACTTAAAGGCCCGGCTTCCCGACAATCCGCGCCTCTTCTGAATTCCCCGGTAGCTCAGTGGTAGAGCGACGGACTGTTAATCCGTTGGTCGGCGGTTCGAATCCGTCCCGGGGAGCCAATTGACAAAAAAAATGACTGGCGCTGGGCAGCGCCGACTGTTCGACGCCCGCAATTCGAACCGCCGACAGACAAACCAGACCGGAAGCTGGAATCATTGCGAGACGATAGGCGTGAACCGGCGATCAGGCGGATCCGCTCTCGCTCACATCGCCCGTAGCCGTTTGAACGTAGTTCTGCAGACCCATTTTCTCGATGAGCCCGAGCTGCTCTTCGATGAAGTCGATGTGATCTTCTTCGCTCTTTTGAATTTGCACCAATAATTCGCGAGTCACGTAGTCCATGACCGACTCACAATGGGCGATCGCCGCCGCGTATAAGGGATGCGCCGCCATTTCGAGCTTGAGATCGCACTGCAAGATTTCGCGAACGTCCTCGCCTATGAAGAGTTTACCGAGATCCTGCAGGTTGGGCAGGCCGTCCAAGAACAAGATGCGTTTGACCAGCCGGTCCGCATGCTTCATCTCATCAATCGATTCCTCGTACTCGATCTTACCGAGGCGCTTCATGCCCCAGTTTTCGAGCATGCGCGCGTGCACGAAATATTGATTGATCGACGTGAGTTCGTTCTTCAGTGCCTGGTTGAGGAACTCCAAAACTTTCGCGTCGCCCTGCACGGCAGCCCCTTGTGAAATGCGCTCAGCAATTATCGAAATTGTATGCCCGAATCGGCGCCGCAGGATGCGGGACCGGACTCAGACGGCGAATTCAGTGCCGGTTGGGGGCAAAAAGGCCGGAGCCGTGTTGCAGTTCTGGTTCAACGCTGCCGATAGAGCCGCTTTGGCCTCGGGGAGACACTTGCCGCAGCAGGTCCCGACTCCGAGATCGCGCGTCAAATCGCGAATATGCGTCGCACCACCTTTGACCGCGCGATGGATATGTCTGTCTGAAATGGCTTTGCAAACGCAAACTATCATGTACGCAATCCTAAACGCGAATGCGAATGATTGTCAATAAGCTTCGTTGGCAACGAAGTGGGCGAGGGTTAGGAAACTATGCTGCTTTACCCGCAACCGTGGCCGCCGGTACTTCGATCAGACGGCCGGTTTTGACGTCGTAAATATATCCGTAGATTGGGATGGTGCGCGGCACCAGCGGATGACTCCGGATGCGTTGTACATCGTCGACGACGCTGTGTTCCTGATTCGAAATGGTGTGCCATTTGATGAATTTTCCGGTAACCGATCCCGGGCCCTTGCCGACATCGTGCCAACCGGTTGAATCGATCGTGGCCGTCGCGAGACTCTTTTCCAGTAGCGATGCGATGATATCGTCGGTAAACAGTTCCATCCCGCAATCAGTGTGGTGAATAACAAACCATTCGCGTGTGCCAAGCAACTTGTAACTGATGACGAGAGAGCGGATAGCGTCATCGCTGGCGCGGCCGCCGGCGTTACGAATCACGTGTGCATCTCCTTCAGCGAGGCCGGCGTACTTGGATGGATCCAAACGAGCGTCCATGCAGGTCAGAATGGCAAAGCGTCGCGCGGGCGGCAGCGGAAGCTTGCCCTTATCGCCAAAATTGCGCACGTAATCGGCATTCGCTGCAAGCACTTCATCGAGGACTTTGCCCATGGATCGCTCCGACTGGTCCGGTGTGACTAGATCAGGCAGTCAGTGTAGAGACGCGACGGGGATGCAGAAACAAACTTTTGGTTACTTCCTTATAACGCCGCGGTAGTACCAGCGGGCGAAGCCGACTACGGCCGCTGGCATCGCTAAAACTGAGCGGTCACCGTAATGGAATTCGTGCCACGATACAGTCTCAGGGGAATTTTAGAATTCGCAGCCGATGCGGCTACTGCGGATTGCAGCTCAGCGAGAGTCGTGATCGGATGGCCATCGAATTCGTAGACGATGTCGCCAATGATAATGCCGGCTTTTTGCGCAACGGAACCGCTGTTTACTCCGGCAATCAAGATGCCGGCTCGATTGGGTTGTTCTGCGGTTGCAGCGACGGGAATACCTTCGATGCCAAGAGCGTGCTGAAGCGCTGCGTTGGTGGCGTTCGCTTTAACGACAGGAACCGTGTTCGTGGTTTCGTCGACCTTGGCGAGCAAGCCGGCGATCTCAGCGGTCGACAGTTCGCCGGCATAATCGGACCCTGATCTCGCGATCAATGTGAAATGCCACAGGCTCGGTTTGCCGGGGGCATCGCCTGCCGCGAGCTGACGCAGCAATTCCTCGTCGACGGGGAACGCGATGCGCTCGGTGTAGGTGCAGTCCCCCGTTGCGCAATTCTCGACACTCTTGTGGAGCTCGGTCACTTTCACTGACCGTGGTCCATTCGCAGTCGCATAGTTCGCGGTCTCGTACGACCGGAGGCTGCCACCGTAGATCACGAATCCGGAGACTTGGAAAGACTTCTGACCGGTCTTCCGGTCGATGACACCCCTGAGGTATTCATCGTGCCAAACCATGCGCATCGGGCCGGTGTGTTCCACAAAACCGGGCTCCGTGGAAATTGTGGTGGTGCCGGTGATGGGATCGTCTGTGACGGTGGCGGTATCCTTGAAGTGCTCCGACGATAGCGTCAGAAGCGATGTATCTTTCGCATGGGCCGAGTTGAGGGCGACACCAAGTAATAGCAGCAGTGTGAGCGCCGCGATGCGCAATCGGGTTCGGATGCTGATGCTCATGCTCATGCTCATGGGATTTCTACGTGGCACGGTAAGCGCTAAAAGCGCGCGCGAAACACTTTATTCTTCCATCAAAACGGTGCGTGTGCCGCTCGGTGGATTGTCCCTTACCAGCTTGGCGAGCAGGGCAAGCTCTTGCGCTTTCGAATAGCCTCGGCGCCACACCAAGCCGATGCGCCGGCTGGCGTTGCGAGATTGCAGCGGCCGGATGACAAATGGTGGCTCCGGCCCCTGGGCTGCACGTGCCGCCAGGGCGGGCAACAGGGTGCAGCCAAATCCTGCGGCGACCAGTTGGCTAATCGTCTCTAGACTTGCAGCGCGAAAATCGTCGATCCCCTCCTCGTCCGCGGCGTAACGCCCGCAGGCCGCCAACGCTTGACCGCGCAGACAGTGCCCATCGGCCAGCAGCAGCATGGGCTCATCACGCAAATCGGCTTCGGTAACGAATTTCAATTCGGCCAGTGGATGTCGCAGGGGACAAGCAAACCAAAACGGCTCATCAAACAGCGGAATCTCCTCGAAATCCTGGCCATCCAATGGCAACGCCAGCAACGCCGCGTCAATCTGATAGCCGCGTAGCCGCTCCAATAGGTGCTCCGTGAGATCTTCGTGTACCACCAGTTGCAACCGCTTATAGTGGCTCCTAACGAGAGGCAGTAACCGTGGCAGAAGATACGGCGCCAGCGTCGGAATCACACCTAAATTGAGCGGCCCCGTCAAAGGTCCATGCGGCGTCCGTGTCGAGGCCAGCAGCGCATCAACCTGCGTCACGATCTTGCGCGCTTTCTCAACCACCTCCTGCCCTATCGCGGTGAGCGAGAACGATTTGGCGCTGCGCTCGATCAGCGTGACGCCGAGATTCTCTTCCAGCTTCCTGATCTGAGTGCTTAAGGTAGGTTGGGATACATGACAGTCTTCCGCGGCGCGCCCGAAATGCGCACGATTCGCAAGTGCCACCAAATAGCGTAGTTCACTTATCGTCATGGTGGACCGCCTCCCGGTTACTATTGCAGTGGCTGCATGCCTCGCGCGGCACTACATACCTGGCAGCGCAGAAAATCCAATTAATTGTTTTTGTGATATCCATAGATTCCGTCTATCTCTAAAAACGATGCCTCGGCATTCCGACAATCCAACGCGTCTCTGTCGTTGGATACCAATTTTTCGAAGCCGGCCGCCATGCAGGGAGAATTCACTGACCCGAGCATACCGGCTTCGTGCCGTCGGCATTGCTGCGCTGAACCAATCTGCACAACACCCCGGAGCGCGATTTCGCTAGCGGACCCCTCGCCGGTCAACGGTTCTACTGCCGATAGCCAAGCCCTATCGCCGTCATTCAAATATTCAATTGGGAATGCTGCCGTCCATCGTGCACTCTCCGCACTCGCGGAGGCAATGTCGAAGGGGAGCATAAACAAATCAGACTGAGTACGTTCAACTCGCATGACGGTGCTGAGCTGTCTCGCGAGTACGCTGCATGTCGGGGGGAAATGCGGAGTTGCGGGTTGCGAGCGCCGAGCGTATGGAAGTTTTCGGTTCTGCCCAAGCAACGGCACTGATCGTTGCAGTAGATTCGCATCAGACCTGCCGCCCACAAGGCAGGCCGTTCGCCCAACAGGAGGAAAACAATGGACGACTTGAAGAGCACCGGTCGGAGGGATTTTCTCACCATTTCCGGACGCGCTGGACTTACGACGTTGGTGGCCAGCGCGCTGGGCATCAACTTAGGGCTGGTGCAGGTGGTCACTGCGGCCACGTCGAGGAAGGTCACACCCTTCCGATTTGCCATCCTCACGGATGCGCACCTGTTCAGCATCGACGACCACAAATTCGACGTATTTCTCGCCTCGGCGGTCGATCAGGTCAACGCCATGAAACCCCGACCGGATTTCGTGGTGTATTGCGGCGACATTGCCCAAAACGGCCGCGACGACCAGCTGCAGAAGGGCCAAAAGATTCTCTCCAAGCTGAGCATGCCGCTCCACTTCATTCCCGGTGAGCACGACTGGTACTTGGACCTGGGGGAAGCGTGGCGCGGTCGTTTTGGCAAACCGACCTGGTCGTTCGATCACAAGGGCGTGCACTTCATCGGCATGAACTCCATCCTCGTGCGCGATTTCTGGACAGCGGCCGGCATGACCGCCAAGCAGCGCATGGACACGATGGAGATGCTGGAAAGCCCAATTGCCGGCCCCTGGGGCGTGCGCGAGGAGCAGCTGGAGTGGCTCAAGAAGGACGTGAAGGCGCTGGGTACTGAGACTCCGGTGGTCGTCTTCACACACTCGCCGTTGTGGGATTACTATCCGCGCTGGAATTTCCAGACCGAGGATGCGCCGGAGATACGCGAGATCCTGGGAAAATTTGAGCGCGTCATGTCCTTCCACGGACACGTTCATCAGACCGTGTACAACAAGATTGGCAACCTGTCCTCGGTCGGAACGCTGTCGACCTCGTGGCCGTGGCCCTACCCGGATGTGCCGCTGCCGTACCCGGACATGCGCATGAACCGCTCTGATCCGGCACTTGTAATGGATGGGGAAGGCGCTCAGCACATCGATCTGGAAGCCGATTTCCAGGGAACGATGCACTACGACCCGTTCGGCGACATGCTCAAGCCGGCCATCAAAGACGGCTTTAAGATCTAAGGGGGATGAGGCGATGAAGTCCAACCACACGAATCGTATTCTGGCGGGCGCTGTCGCGGCCATCACGCTCGGCGCGCTGGGCCTGCTGGTCGTGACGACGACCTCGGCACGCGAGCCTTTCACCAAGCAAGAGCTGGCCGACCAGGAAAAGGCGCTGCTCGCCGTCGTCGATCATGGCCGAGACCTTTGGCATGGTAGCAATCCGAGCATGTCGAGCAACGGCCTGGCCTGCGGCAACTGTCACCCGGACGCCGCGGCGTCGAATCCGCAGACCTTCCCGAAGTTTCAGGCGGACCTTGGGCGGGTGATTCCGCTGCGCGACATGATCAACTGGTGCATCACGACGCCGCAGGCTGGGAAAGCGCTGGACGTCAACAGTGCGGACATGATCGCCATGGAGGCCTATGCGTTCTACTTATACCGCGGGAAGCAGATTGCTCCCGGGCTCGCCACCGAACAAACCTCGCCCGTGGTCGTGAAATCAGGCCCTGGCTATCCCAAGAAGGGGTCGGGCGTCGGCTACGACAAATAGGTCTGGTCGACGGTTAAGACGCGACACACGGCGGAGGCCTCCGAAGTTTAGGGGGGCGTCCGCCGACTCGATCGCTATGCGCCTGTTGGAGAAGCCGTGAAGAAAATTGCCTGTGTGATGGTGCTGGTCATGGGTGCTTCCACCGCTGTTGCAAACCAGCAGTGCGATACCCAGTCTTACCCCATGTCGACGCCCACCGAGCGTTTTACCGATAACGGCGATGGCACCTTGACGGATACCCAGTCCGGCATGATGTGGATGCGCTGCGCGCTGGGGCAGCGCTGGACGGGATCCCGCTGCAGCGGCAAGCCGCAGGCATTGACCTGGAAATCGGCGCAGGACGCCGCGAGCGCGCTCAACGCAGCCGGCGGCTATGCCAACCATGCCGACTGGCGAATGCCGCACATTCCGGAACTCGCGATGATCGTCGAGCGCCAGTGCGCCAATCCGCGCGTCAACCTGACGCTCTTCCCGGACACACCAGCGACGTATTTCTGGACGGCGACCGGGCGCCGCGGTCCTGGCAAGGAGGGGGAAGCCTATCGCCTCAGCTTCGGTCCCGAGGGGGCCGGACCAGCGCGCAAGGACGGATTGCACTATGCCAGGCTGATGCGCGCAGGAAAATAGCGACCGTATGCGCCAAACCAAACTGACCCTAGACATCTCACATCACACAGAGTTAGAGCCGGGAAGACCGCGCTCTTTGTCATCAATGTGCCAGCCGCAAAGCGCGCATGACAATGAATCCTGTATAACCTCCTTTGTGCCGCATCGCGGACATGTCCTTTGATTCAAACAATCGCACTCCCAGATTCGAACATCAGGGCTAAAGCTCTTTTGAACACCCCAGCCTTGGCACCGAGGACAGTAAGAAGGGAACGCCCGTAGAAACTCCGCTTGCTCCATTGATCTACCTCCATCAGCCTAGCCTATAGGCACAGTATTGGCCTCCGCAGAGACTTCGGCAAACCGTACGAACCACTTCGCCGATCAATCCGTCCCGGGGAGCCAAGCGATATTGGGTCCGTTCCGGGCAGATCAACTGATCAGCACCCGGAATGGCGACACGCATCGGCGCCGATAGTGCCCGCGCGAGATACTCATAACCGCTTTCAGAGCCTCCCGCACGGTGCGAGATCAACGCCAATGGCGCGCATCCCGCGCTCGACTTCTGCGCCTCATACACCAACGCGGCGTAATCCCACCATCCGCTTGCGGAGCACCGGCATGCTCGGCAGAGGGTGCAACCCGCGGGGCCGGGGGGCCGAGCGCCGCTGGCAAATCCGGACAACGCTTTTCGGTCGATGGCCTGGTCTTCGATATAATCGAACGTAATATCCGTGCTCAAGCCATCAGGAATCGCGCATGAAAGCCACCGTCAACGTCGACCGCATCGAAATCGACCAAGACTTATATGATTTCGTGGTGCGGGAGGCATTACCGGGAACGGGCATCGATGGACGAGTCTTTTGGTCCGGGTTCTCGGGCTTGGTGCAGCGCTTTTCAGCGCGAAACGCAGCGCTTCTCGGGAAGCGCGATCGCTTGCAGGCATCGATCGACGCGTGGCACCGCGAACATCCCGGCGCGGATTTCGACGCAGCAACCTACAAGGCCTTCCTCGTCGAAATCGGCTATCTGGTTCCGGAGCTATCGCCGTTCGCCGTGACCACGGCCAACGTCGACGACGAGATCGCGCACGTTGCTGGGCCCCAACTGGTCGTACCGGTGAATAATGCTCGCTATGCGCTGAACGCCGCCAATGCGCGCTGGGGTAGTCTGTTTGATGCGCTGTATGGCACGGATGCGATCCCCGACGACGGTGGCGCGGCGCGCGGCGGCGGCTACAATCCGCTGCGCGGCGCAAAAGTCATCGAATTCGCGCGCATCTTTTTGGATGCAAGCTTTCCGCTCACCGCGGGTGCACATCGCGAAGCGCTGGGATATCGGATATCCGAGGATGGTCTCGAGATAAAACTCCGCTCCGGCACCGCGGCTGCGCTTGAGGCGCCGGCCGCGCTGACGGGGTTTCAAGGCAATGCCGATTCGCCTTCGGTCATTTTGCTGAAACATCGCGGACTGCACGTCGAACTGCACATCGATCGGCAGCACTTCATTGGGAAGGATGACCCCGCCGGCATCAGCGACATCGTGCTGGAGTCCGCAATCACCACCATCCAGGACTGCGAAGACTCCGTGGCCGCCGTCAGTACTGCAGACAAAGTGAACGTCTATCGGAACTGGCTGGGCCTCATGCAGGGGACCTTGGAAGCGCAACTGGAAAAGGGGACCAAGGCCATCACGCGACGCCTGAATCCGAACCGCCGCTATAAGACGCTGCCCGGAACGGAACTGGTGCTCCCGGGACGCAGTCTCATGCTGGTACGGAATGTCGGACACCACATGCTGTCGGATGCCGTCACCCTGGACGGCGCCAACATTCCCGAGACGTTCATCGATCTCGCCGTCACGTCGCTGGCCGCGCTCCATGATCTGCGTGCGGGCGGCACGCAACCTCGCGACGCCCGACGCAACTCCCGTACCGGGTCGGTGTACATCGTGAAGCCCAAGTTGCACGGTCCGGAAGAGGTTGCGTTTGCGGATGAATTATTCACGGCCGTCGAAGATTTGCTGGCATTGCCGCGCCATACCCTCAAGATGGGAATCATGGACGAAGAGCGCCGCACGAGCGTCAATCTCGCCGAGTGCATTCGCGCCGCGCAGCACCGGGTGGTGTTCATCAATACCGGGTTTCTCGACCGAACCGGCGATGAAATCCATACGTCGATGGAGGCCGCGCCGATTCCCCGCAAAGGCGACCTGAAGAAGGCCATCTGGTTGGATGCCTATGAGCGGCAAAACGTCGACATCGGTCTCGCTTGCGGCCTGCGCGGTCACGCACAAATCGGCAAGGGCATGTGGGCCATGCCGGATCTCATGGCCGACATGTTGAGGACCAAGATCGCGCATCCGATGGCGGGCGCCAATACCGCCTGGGTGCCCTCGCCCACCGCGGCAACGCTGCATGCTTTGCATTACCATCAAATCGATGTGGCCGACGTGCAGAACCGATTGGCGACGCGACGACGAGCGTCGCTCGATGAAATTTTGACGCCGCCGCTGGTGAAAAGACCGGACTGGACCGCCGCGCAGATCGAAGAAGAACTCAACAATAACGCACAAAGCATTCTAGGCTACGTGGTTCGATGGATCGATTTCGGGGTGGGGTGTTCCAAAGTGCCTGACTACTACAACGTCGCGCTCATGGAGGATCGCGCCACACTGCGCATTTCCAGCCAGCACGTGGCCAACTGGCTGCGTCACGGAGTGTGCACTCGCGACCAGGTGATGACGGCCCTGCGCCGCATGGCAAAAATCGTGGACCAACAGAATGCCGGCGACCCGGCTTACCAAGCAATGAGCCCGGATTTGGACGGTAGCATCGCGTTCCATGCCGCGTGCGACCTGATCTTCAAGGGCCGCGAGCAGCCGAACGGCTACACCGAAGCCATTCTCACTGTCCGGCGCAAGGAAAAGACGCTGCAACAATCGCGTCACGCTCTACGGAATGACGCATGAACCGCCTGACATTGGCGCAAGCCAATAAAATCATCGACACCGCGCTGGCGGTCGCGCGCGAACGGGGGTATCGCGCGATGGCCGTCGTGGTTCTCGACGACGGCGGTCATTTGCGCGCAGCGCAGCGCGAAGACGGAGCGAGTTTGTTCCGAGTGGATATTGCCAGCGGCAAGGCCTGGGCATCGATCAGCATGGGATCATCGAGCCGAGCGCTGAACGAACGGGCGCACAATAACCCGCTGTTTTATGGGGCGCTTCCGGCGACGGCACATGGCAAGTTTCTAGCGCAAACCGGCGCCGTGCTCATCAAGGATTCCGGCCAGATCATCGGCGCAGTGGGCGCGAGCGGCGGATCAGGGGATGAAGATGAATCGATTTGCATGGCCGGCGTCGAAGCTGCAGGGCTGCAATACGGGTAAAACTTACGGCCCAACCGATTCACCGCATCGCATACCGGCCGCGCAATGTGGTCAAGCGCTCCGCCCACGGCACCTCGCGCTCCAGCCACGCGGCAAGCGACAGCAGCCTGGCATCCTCGCCGAGCGGCGCGGCGAGTTGCACGCCGATTGGCAGACCAGCCTTCGACATCCCCAGCGGCAACGATACGGCGGCCTGCCCGGTGGCATTGAATATCTCCGTATACGGAGCGTACCCATACGAGTCCGAATTCCATCGATCGAGGTCGAACGCAGCCGTGCGTCCGTCGATTTGACCGATTTTCACCGGCAATTCGGCGGTCGTCGGCAACAGCAGCACATCAAAACGCTTGAAAACGTCGGCCATATCACGCGTCGCCAGGGTCAACGATCGTCGTGCGCGAACATAGTCGAGCGCGGTGCAGCGGCTACCCAAGGCCACGCCCGCCCAGGTTAGCGCTTCGAGCTCGTGGGGTTCGGGAGCCCGACCGACCACCTTGCGATAAAAATCGATCTCCTCGGCAATGGCGGTCAGCCAGATGATCAGTGCAGGTTCGCCGATATTTGCCGACTCCGGAAAATCGAACTCCTTCACCTGATGGCCGGCCTGCGCCAATTGTGAGGCGGTCGCCTCGACGGCAGCGCCGATCTCTTGATTGGGGCGCATGCCGCCGGGTGCCGCCAGGGTGATGCCGATTCGCAAAGAAGGCACAGCGGCACCGACCGCCGAAGCGAACCCTGAGCTGGGGAGCCTCAAGGGCACACGCGACGTCGCCTCGGGACCGGCGGTGAGATCGAGCATCAGCGCCGAGTCTCTGACCGTTCGTGTGAGCACATGTTCGCAGTCGAGACCGCCCGCCAGTTCATCCAAGTGAGGCCCGACTGGCACCCAACCTCGAGAGGGCTTGAACCCGACCAGTCCGCACGCGGCGGCCGGTACCCTAATCGAACCGCCGGAATCGGTGGCGTGCGCAATGGGCACCATCCCGGATGCAACGGCTGCAGCCGCACCGCCGCTCGACCCACCGGGGCTGCGCGTCAAGTCCCACGGATTACGGGTCGGGCCGCGCCACGTGGGCTCGGTCACGAATTCAGCGGCAAATTCCGGTGTGTTGGTGCGCCCGAGAATCGACAAACCGGCAGTCCGCCAACGCGCTGCCAGCGGCGCATCGACCGTAGCTGCCGGAAGCTCCGCAAGCCACCGGCACGACGCCGTGAGATGCAACCCCGCCACATCGATGTTCAAATCCTTGGCCAGAAACGGCACTCCGGCGAGAGGGGCTTTCAAGTCTGTCCGTTGTGCCGCGGATCGAGCCAGATCGTAAGAGCGCTCGACTACCGCGTTCAACCGAGGGTTCAGTGCATCGATACGCTTGATCGCCGCCTCCGCGAGCGCTTGCGGCGAAACTTCGCCGCACTGCACGAGTTCTGCGAGTCCGGTAGCATCGAATTCAATGTAGTCATCGGGACGCATGAATTTTTCCTCGCGAATGAGTCTGCGCGAGTGTAGCGTGCAGCCGCCGTGGCGTGGGCTCGGCGTCGCGTGCGACGAAGGCGCGTGGCGCTCTAAACGCAATAACGCGATCGTCGAACGCCTTGGACGGCGAGCACCGCGCTGCCGATGAGGGACAAATAACTGCCGGTCCCGAGGGAGACATGTCGGGACACCAAATCGCTGCCTCGACGCACCAAGTCGTTGGCGAAATGGATGAGGCCCCCGCTCAAGGCTTTCGGGTCGCTTGGCGGCCCAAACAACTCACCCGACGTTCTCCAGTAGAGAAGCACGCCGCAAGCAAGAATCAGCGCGAGCGGCGCGAGATAGCCAAACCAGGCGGACCGCATCTTCATCACGTGCGGCGTGAGCGGCGCGATCAGACACGCGAGACACACCAAGCCGAAAAACCCATGGTGAAACGGAGTATCGCCGCCGAAGAACAGCCGGGTTGGATCGGCGATGACGGCCGACATATCGAAGAACCGCACGCCGTGCTCGAGCGACCCCAAAGTCACGACAAACGTATTCATGAAGAACCAGCCGAAAACGACGCAGATGATCGCAAGCTTGCTCGATGCATCGAGCGCCGCCAACCCGCGCCCCACCCGCCCCAACAGCGGCTGACTTGACGGAATCTCCATGCGCTGCGGTGCATCCATCGTGTGGCATAGCGTAGCGCCATTCGCGGGACATTGCAGCCTGACCTGCGATTTCTTCCTATGCTAAGCTTTCTGAGGATGGCGGAACGGTCGCCGGCCTAGAAGGTGGCCCGCACCAGCGCCCGCCGGACCCGGCCCGTAGCCTTGCGCGAGGCAAGGCGATCGCCTGGGTGAGGATGTCAATCACGCAGCGCTCCGATGCCCCTTGAGCGGAATATTGAACGTAATGGTCGCACCGAATGCCTCCGGTGCTTGGGGGTCGACACGTACTTTATCGAATACCAAGACGCGCGTACCGAGTGCGAAGCTTTCCTGCAAATCGTGCGTCACCATGAAGATCGTCATCTTGTTCATGTTCCAAAGCTTCAGTATCAGCGTGTGCATATCGGATGTGATCCCCGGGTCCAGCGCCCCGAAGGGCTCGTCCAATAATAGTATTTTCGGCTCGCAGATGACCGACTGAGCAATGGATAAACGCTGCTGCATGCCGCCCGACAGCTGCGCCGGATACTTATCGGCGGACGCCTGTAGGCCTACCGCCTCCAGCAGCTCCCGTGCCTTATCGAACGCACGACGGCGGCGCGCACCAAACAAGCGGCCCAGGATTCGCGACTCATGGAGCTCCAAACCCAGGAGCAGATTATTCATCACGGTCAGATGGGGGAAGAGGGAGTAGCGCTGAAATACGATGCCTCGATCCGGACCCGGCTCGGAGGGAAGCGGCTCCCCGTCGATGAGAAATGAACCCCGACTCGGGTATTCGATGCCCAGCAGCATCTTGAGAAACGTCGTTTTACCGCAACCCGACGCCCCGACGATGGTCACGAACTCGTGATCGTCGACATGCAGGTTGACGTTCTCGAGCACGACTTGGCTGCCGAATTCTTTCCACAGATGCTTGATCGTCACTTGTGTCAAGATCGAATCTCCAGCACTGTCATGCGCCGATGCTGGCCCATCTGAAGGCTTTCGTACGCAGCAACCGCAGCAGCCAGTCCATGGTGAACGCAAGTAATGTGATCCACGCGACGTACGGCAGAATCACATCCATGGCGAGGTAGCGGCGAACGAGAAAAATGCGATAGCCCAAGCCCTCGGTCGACGCAATCGCTTCCGCAGCGATCAGAAACAACCATGCCGATCCTAAAACCAGACGCAACGCATCGATCAATCTAGGCCACATCTGCGGCAATACCACGCGAATCACCAATTGCCAAGTCGAGGCTCCGAGGGTCTGCGCCTTGATGATCTGCTCGTTCGGTAGTTCCGCGGTTCGCATCGCGAGATCCCGCACGATGACGGGCGCCACGCCGATGATGATGAGCGTAATTTTAGCCGACTCGCCGAGGCCGACGACGATGAACAGGATCGGCAGCATGGCAAGCGGCGGTATCAGCGACACGGCCGCCACGAACGGCGCGATGGTCACGCGTAGATACGGTATGACGCCAATGGCCAATCCCAACGAGAGGCCTGCAACTGCGCTGATCGCGAGCGCGGTCAGCAACCGCTGCAAGCTCGCACCGGTATCGCTCCAGAGCAGACGCTCGCCGCTGCGCTCGTCCTCCTCAAAGGCATATTGGTGCATGGTCGCGGCGATCGTGGCGGGAG
>Ga0224558_1001390_pt1 | contig 25442 bp, 23 predicted proteins | sample 714S32024metaG_FD_180682 | JGI IMG/M metagenome (GOLD analysis project Ga0224558, IMG submission 180682) | Peat soil microbial communities from Stordalen Mire, Sweden - 717 S3 20-24 | ecosystem: Environmental > Terrestrial > Soil > Wetlands > Peat | place: Sweden: Norrbotten County, Stordalen... | reverse complement strand
AACCGCCTGTTCGACCCGGATTTTCCCAAAACCATCAAGGACGTCATCTTCCAGTACGATAGTGATATCGGTACGTACCAGTTCGAACCAGCGCAGAACGGCACCATCAACGAACAACCCTGTCCTTCGGCCATACGTGCGGCCCACGCCGCCCTGAGCGGATGGGATCCCACTGGCGGAGCGCTGTTCTTTTACAACCCCCCGAAAGCCGTGAGCAGCTTTTTTGACAGCACCCTGACCTATCTCAAGCAGATCGGCAACCATCTCTTCTACAAATGAACCTCCCCCCGGGACAAGCCTGGAGCTTCTCCCGGAAGGTGCACAAGGCCGTGGGTTTTCAGAGGCGGGGTTTATATAATGAAGGATTTTTCAACCTCCTTGTCGAAGCTATATATTTGCCCATGATCCTAATCCCCCGGTAAAGAGAGGGGAGCACCGGGCTAGGCCTGACAAGACCCGAAAGGATGGGCAAATAATGATCACACGGAACACCCGGGTCGAGGATATAATGAAGATTCCTGGCATAATGTTCTATTTCATCGAGCGTGGGGTATCTCCCATCACCTCAGACGGCGCCTTTCCCCGGGATCTCGGCAGGTTGCTGGAGATTAAAAAGGTGCCCGATCCAGATGACTTTATCGAGGGGGTGAACACTTATCTGAAAGAACTGGCGCTCGCCGTGGAAGGTACCACCGATTGACTGCTCATCGTAGATCGACCCACCTCTGGCGAGCGCCCGGGAATCAGTTTACACGATGGCCATTTGGCTTGCAACCACGCAGTGATTTGGAAAACATACTAATCTTTTTTGAAGGCCGCCCCTTTGATCCTACCCCACCGCGCCAGGTCCGCCGGACCCGGTACCATCGCGGGTACCTGAAGCGGATGGGGCGCGGCAGGTTTTCAGGAGCAAGGTTATTGGAAATGGCTTGAGGCAGGGGCAGGAGGTGTATGGGGTGAATGTGCTGATTGTTTACAAGAACAATCGCCAGGCGCACCAGTTGGCCGGTGAGTTATCGGATGAATTGCTTAACAGGGGGGCCCGGGTGATCGCCACTCGCCGTGATGACATGACAGAAGCAGAACAGGCTCCGGCGGACCTGGTCTTCGTCCTCGGGGGAGACGGCACCTTGCTGCACGCCGCCCGTTGCTTCGCCGGCGCCGGGACCCCGATCATCGGTGTCAACCTGGGCACGGTAGGGTTTCTGAGCAGCATCGAACCGGAGAACCTGCAATTCTGTCTCGATGCCATAATGCGTCAGGAATACGACCTGGAGGCCAGGATCATGATCGATGCCGCTGTCACCAGGGACAATCAGTTGTTTTACCGGGGTACGGCGCTCAACGATGTGGTGCTGAGGTCGCGCACCTCCCACACCATTCTGGTCGAGCTGATGATTGATGGCAAGCCCCACACGACCTACCAGGGAGATGGCATCATCTGCGCCACTCCCACCGGCTCTACGGCCTATTCCTTCTCAGCGGGGGGCCCGGTCATCGACAACGGCCTGGAAGCCCTGGTGATCACCCCGATCTGCTCCCACCTGTCATCATCCAGGTCGCTGGTAGTAAGCGCCTCGTCCCGGTTGACTCTGGAACTGAATTCCGACTCCAGCACCGACCTGGCCGTGGACGGCCAGGAAGAACTGCCCCTCCTGAAGGGCGACCTGGTGCAGATCGAGCGTTCGTCGCTGGTGACCAACCTGTTGCGCCTGCAACAGGTGAGCAGCCTGGAGCGGATCAATCATCTCCGGGGAAGGTCGAAGCTCGATGTTCGACCCTATCAGTGTTGAAAGTTCGAAATTCGATGCTCGGTTGTTCGACCCCTTTCAATCTAATCTCTAGCCTCGAGAAGAGGCGGCATTCCGAAAAATGGGAGGAAGAGTCCAACATGTACCGGATCATTGAAAAGCAAGACCTGACACCGGCGATCACGCTGATGAAGGTAGAGGCCCCCGCTATCGCCAAAAAAGCGAAGGCCGGCCAGTTCATTATCCTGCGCCTGCACGAACAGGCGGAACGCATCCCTCTGACTATCGCCGATTATAACCGGGATGAGGGTACGATCACCATCGTCTTCCAGATCGTCGGCAAGTCGACGGAGGAGTTGGCCACCTGGAAACAGGGAGATACCATCCTGAACTTTGTCGGCCCCTTGGGTGTGCCCTCGGAGATCGAAAAATACGGAACGGTGGCCTGCATAGGGGGCGGGGTCGGCGTCGCCCCCATCTATCCGATCACCCGTTCACTGCATGAACACGGCAACCATATCATCTCCGTCGTCGGAGCCAGGTGCGAAGATCTGTGCTTCTTCGAGCACGAGATGCGCTCGGTCAGCGATGAGCTGCATGTGGTTACCGATGACGGCACCAAGGGAAGGAAGGGCCTGGTGACCGACGCCCTCGAGGACGTCCTGAAGTCAGGGACCAAGATCGACCTGGTCGTCGCCATCGGCCCCGTGCCCATGATGCGGGCGGTGTCCAAGCTAACCAAAACATACGGGATCAAAACGATCGTCAGCCTGAATCCGATCATGGTGGACGGGACGGGCATGTGCGGATGCTGCCGGGTGTCGGTGGGAGGAGTCACCAAGTTCGCCTGTGTCGATGGCCCGGACTTCGACGCCCACGAGGTAGACTTTGATGAGCTGACAAAGAGGCAGAGTATATACAAAAAAGAAGAGCAGGTTGCAACAGAGCACTATCATCAGTGCGCCTGCAGCAGGGGGTGAGAAGAAATGGCCGAGGATCTATCCAAAGATGAACTGACCGAAGGCGAAGAAGAAAAAGGAGAATCGAAGAAAGTCGTGGCGCCGCGCAACGCCATGCCGGCCCAGGCTGCGGATGTACGTCGCCACAACTTCAACGAGGTCGCCCTCGGATATACCGAGGAGATGGCGCTCTCCGAGGCGTCTCGCTGCATGGTATGCAAGAAAAAGCCCTGCAGTACGGGCTGTCCGGTGGGAGTGGACATCCCCGATTTCATCGCCCTGGTCAAAGTAGGCGACTTCCTGGGCGCAGCCAAAAAGCTGAAGGAATCCAACAACCTGCCGGCTATCTGCGGCCGTGTCTGCCCCCAGGAGACGCAGTGCGAGAGCAAGTGCGTCCGGGGCAGGAAGCACGAACCGGTGGCTGTCGGCCGCCTGGAGCGTTTTGTGGCCGACTACGAGCGCCAGGCAGGAATAGAAATGCCGCCCGTCCCGGCGCCGCTGAACAAGAAGGTGGCGGTGGTCGGCTCCGGCCCCGCAGGCCTAACGGTGGCGGCGGACCTCGTCAGGATGGGCTACCAGGTCACGGTCTTCGAAGCCCTGCACCTGCCGGGAGGGGTGCTGGTCTATGGCATCCCCGAATTCCGGCTCCCGAAGGAGATCGTCAGGTCGGAGATCGACTATGTCAGAAGGCTCGGGGCGGAGGTCCTGGTCGACTCGGTGATCGGGAAGATCCAGTCGGTGGACGAACTGATGGCGAACGGCTACGATGCGGTATTCATCGGTTCCGGAGCCGGACTTCCCAACTTCATGAACATTCCAGGCGAGAACCTGAACGGGGTATACTCCGCCAACGAGTTCCTCACCCGCACCAATTTGATGAAGGGCTACCTGTTCCCCGACTTTGACACCCCCATCAAGGTGGGCAGGAAAGTGGCGGTGATCGGGGGCGGCAACGTGGCCATGGACAGTGCCCGCTGCTCCCTGCGCCTCGGTGCGGAGGAGGTCCACATCGTCTACCGGCGCTCCGAGCATGAGATGCCCGCCCGCCGGGAAGAGGTCGAGCACGCCATGGAAGAGGGTGTGCAGTTCGATCTCCTCACCAGCCCGGCCCGGATCATCGGGAACAAGGACGGTTGGGTGGAGGCCCTGGAGAACGTGCGCTACGAGTTGGGCGAGCCCGATGAATCAGGCAGGAGAAGCCCTGTCAAGATCAAGGGCTCGGAATACACCATCCCCATGGACACGGTGATCATGGCCATTGGCAACAGCCCCAACCCCCTGATCGCCCAGACCACCCCGGAACTCAAGACCGGGCGCCATGGCGTGCTGGTGGCGGACGAGATGGGGGCGACCACCAAGAAGGGTGTCTATGCCGGCGGCGACATCGTCACCGGGGCGGCCACCGTCATCTCCGCCATGGGCGCCGGCAAGATAGCGGCAGCCTCTATCGACCGTTACCTGCGGGGCACCGAACAGCAGGCTTGATGGTCTGGAGCCGGATGAACAGGCCCGTCTACGGCCTTCGGCCAGACCTCCGGAGTCAGTTTGTCTTGAAGGATGATACGCAATCAGTGTGCAGATAATGTCTGTTATAAGCCTCCGGGACAAGCCCGGAGGCTTTTCATTTGTCAGATTCTCTGTTCTCATGGCCCTGAACGGGCTCGATCTTTTTTGAAACCAGTTTTTGTTGGTACGATCTCTCCATCTGAAGTAAATATTCTTTTATTTCTAAGTGCCCGGTCCCGCAGTATCCCGTCAGATCTCCATGCTTACCGATCACGCGGTGGCAAGGGATAATGATCGGGATGGGGTTTTTCCTGTTCGCTTGCCCGACAGCCCTGCAGGCTTTGGGCTTACCGATTGCAAGAGCAATGTCGGCATAGCTGCGAGTTTCCCCGAAAGGAATGGACTGCAACTCCTGCCAGACCTTTTTACAAAAGTCAGTTCCTTCGATTGACAAAGGCACGGTGAACTCAAGCCTTTTTCCTAAAAAATATTCGTCTAGCTCCTTTACGGCGTTCCGGCACAGTGCCAGATCCCGCTTCATCTCTCCGTGCCCGGCAACGTAATCATCCCATTGCCCGGAAGTGAGGATCAATTCTCTGACTCCCATTTCGTCCATCACCACGTGGATCTGGCCAAAAGGGTACTCATAGGTATCAAATGCTAATTCCATACGTCCCTCCGTGAACTTTTTTACAGATTAAGTTCATGGCTGGACGGAGTAATTCCTGCTTGTGCTGGCATCTGGCGAGCCACAAATTACTCACTCTGAAACCGCCTGGTTTTGCTACCCTATTTTCAAAACTGAGGATACTTCAGCAACCAGCACGAGAATCCTGATCCCGAAGTTGAATAAAAAACCACAACATAGCGCCTGCCAGCCTCAATCCCTGATCACATACAACCGTTCCGGAGGCAGGTACAGGTAAGAGGTCCGGCCGCCCGGGATCGTATGGGCATCCGCCTTGGACAGGCTGGCTTCCAAATCATACCCCGCAGGCGTGTCTCCCTGCACATGAAAGCGGTAAGCTATGGCTGCAATCCCTTCAACAGCCTGGACAACTGTACCCGGAATAGCATTTTCACCAGTACGGTCGGTCATCCGGACATACTCAGGCCGGATGCCGACAGTCACCTGCTGAGCGACAGCCAGTGGTGGGGAATCCTTCAGGGTTGCCCTGATCCTCCTCCCCAGCACGGGCACTGTGATCCAGGCGTCTGCGTCACCGATCTCTGCCACAATACCGGCCATCAGGTTCCTGACCCCTGTCAACCTGGCCAGGGCGCGACTGGCCGGCGCCTCAATCACCCGCTCCCTGCTGTCGCACTGGAGGATGCGGCCTGACTCATAGACTGCCATCTTGGAACTGAGCTTATAGCCCTCAGCCAGGTCGTGGGTGACAAACAGAACCGTGCCCTGGTAATAGCGCTGCAGGGCCAGGAGTTCATCTTCCAACTGCACCTTCACGTGGGCATCCAGGGCCGAGAAGGGCTCGTCCATTAATAAGACCTCGGGCTCGGTGGCCAGGGCGCGCGCCACGGCCACCCGCTGCTGCTGCCCACCCGACAGTTGTCCGGGGTAGCGTTGCCCGAGCCCCTGGATATGCATCCGATCGAGGAGTTCGGAGACTCGTTCATCGACCTGCTTGCGGGGCAGGTGGCGGATGCCGAAGGCGATATTGTCGTTGACATTCAGGTGGGGGAACAGGGCGTAGTTTTGAAATACAAATCCGACCCCGCGCTGCCGGGGCGGCAGGCCGGGACCTCCGGCCGAATCCCATAGCACTTTTCCGTTAAGATGGACATATCCCTCGTCGGGCTGGATCAGGCCGGCGATGCTGAGCAGGGTCATGGTTTTACCGGAGCCCGACGGCCCCACAATGGCGAGGATCTCCCGATCGACGCTAAAAGCCACATCCAGGCTGAATCCGGGGAAGCTCTTCCTGATCTTGACTTCGAGCACCTGTCAACCTCCATGAGCAAGGCCGCCACGGGAGCCGGCTGCTGCCTGCCTGCGGCTGCCGGAATTCGGCCAATCTCACCTATGATTTCATTGTCTGTTGTGGCTGTCAGCTTCGATGGGAGGCTCTTGTTAAAGATCTCCCTCCACACCTTGAGGGACCGCCCGGTTCGAGGAGACGCCGAGCCTGATCGCCAACCCCTTCCAGTAAGCGAGGGCGGCCAGCGACCCGAAGGAGATGGCCAGCACGATCAGCACCAGGATCAGGGCCTGATTCATATCTCCCGCCTCCACCGCAAAATAGATGGCCACCGGGATGGTGGCAGTTCGGCCCGGAATATCGCCGGCCAGCATCAGGGTGGCTCCAAACTCGCCTAGGGCGCGGGCAAAAGCCAGGATGGCGCCGGCTACCACCCCCGGCCAGGCCAGCGGCAGCGTGACCGACCAGAACACTCTCCATTCCGAAGCCCCCAGCGTGCGGGCAGCGTTTTCCAGATTGACCTCTACCTGTTCAAAAGCGCCGCGGGCAGTCAGATACATCAGCGGAAACGAAACGACAGTGGCTGTGATCACCGTCGCCGGCCAGGTGAAGACGACAGTGGCGCCAAACAGCAGCAACAGCTTCCCCAGTGGGCCGTGTATGCCAAACAGCAGCAGCAGGCCCAGGCCCACCACCGTTGGGGGCAGTACGAGGGGCAGAATAAAAATGCCATCGATAAGACTTCTCAGCCGGCCCTGGTATCTAACCAGCCAACGCGAGGCGGCAATCCCTAAAAAAAAGGTGATTGCCGTCGCGCTAAGCACGGTTTTCAGTGAGATCCATAATGGAAAAAGATAGGTCTCGGTCATCTGAACTCATTTCTCGGCTGGCTAACACCACCATGACAGGTGATGCCTCGCCGCAAACTGCTCAGCCTTTCCTCGGCTGGCCGACAACGCCCGGGGTCTTGCTATAACGACTGCGGCAGAAATCCTGATGCCGGGTGCACGACCCGCTAAAGCAGGTACCCCGTTGCGAGGGGTACCCGGCGGGTCAGAGGGGGATGATACCACAATCAAGTTTCGATCAGTTATGCCCGAAGATTAGAATCAAAGATCTTTTATTTTACACTGAAGCCGTATTTCACAAAGATCGCCTGGGCAGCGCTGCTGAACAGAAAATTCTCGTAGCTCTGGCTGGCGGCCGCATTCTTGCTGGCCTGGATGACTGCCACCGGGTAGAGCACCTTGGCGTTGATATCATCCGGGGCGTTGGCCACTACGTTGACTTTGGTGGAGGCCATGGCGTCGGTCGCATACACGATGCCGGCGTCAACATTCCCCGTCTCCACGTCCGTCAAGACCGTGTCCACTTCGCTGGTCATGATCTCCTTGGGTTTTACCTGGGCTGCGATGTTGTCTTCATTGAAAACCATTACGGCATACATGCCGGCGGGGACAGAGCTGGGGTCGCCGATGGCCACCTTTGTCACATTAGCGTTGGCCAGGTCCTGAAAACTAGTGATGCCCAAAGTGCTGCCTGTCGGTACAATCAGCACCACCTTGTTGCCCAGCAGGTCCTTGCGGGTGTTGGCCAACAGCAGATTACCCTTCTGGAGATTGTTCATCTGAGTCTCAGCCGCCGAGATGAAGACATCGATCGGGGCGCCATTCTGGATCTGAGCCTGCAGGGTACCGGACCCAGCAAAGTTCTCGGTGATGGTCACGTTCGGATTGTTCTGCATGTAGAGAGCGTCCACATCTTTCATGACACCGTGCAGGCTTTCGGCGGCGGCTATGGTGAGAGCGACTGGCGGTTGCGCTGCGGGCTGCGGCGCTGCAGGCTGTTGAGCTGTCTTGGGGGCACATCCGGACATAGCCGTAAGAACGAGCAACAAGGTCAATACAATGATGGCTACGGCAGTTTTTTTCTTCAAAGATGATCACTCCTCTTTTTTATTTAATAGGCAAAACATCGATTTATTTACAGCAGTTTTGAGAGTGGCGCTTTCAGGGCCGTCCTTTTCATGGACTCATAAGAGACCCCCTTTAAGTTACTATAATATTTTCCGCAACCAGGGTTTTTACGTGGCGAAGGGAAATCCGCTGGGTATCAGAGATGGCCGATCTTGTTAGGTTGGATGTCCGTTTCGTCAATCGTGATCCGGGCTCCGGAACCAGGGTTTTACTCGACGAACAACTGCGGAGACTGGCTTTTGATCACCAGCAGGTCTCCGGCTACGACAACGTCGAGACGACTCATTATCTATTCTGCAAATGCGATATACTATAGGCAGGGGCATCCGTCTCCAATTGGCTATTGACTAGCTAACATAAACGATAATAACTTTACAATAGCTAACATGGATATTATATTATAAGGTGTTATATAAAGCAATATTATAAATGCCGAGAGGGACCAAGATGCCAAATGAGATCTCTTACACCCCCAGCGAGGTTGCCGGGATTCTCAAGATCTCCAAGTTCACCGTCTACGAAATGATCAAGCGCGGTGAACTGGCAGCCTATCACGTCGGGCGCAAGGTCAGGGTGGAGGCCCATGATCTGGAGGCTTTCAAACAGAGGGCAAAAGGTAGCGTCCAGCCCTGTCTCGAGAGCAGGCGGGCGGATGGCGCCCTGCAAGCTGAACAGATCATCATCTGCGGCCAGGATCCGATCCTCGACATTCTGGTACGGCGGATGGAGAGAGAGCTACCCGGCAATAACTGCCTGCGCGCCTTCATTGGAAGTTTCAACGGTTTGCTGGCTCTCTATTATGGACAGGTCAATGTGGCCACGGCTCACCTCTGGGATGGCGACACCGGCGAGTACAACCTGCCCTATATCCGCCGCATTCTCCCCGGGCAGAGGATGATAGCCATCAATCTGGTTTTTCGCAACCAGGGTTTTTACGTGGCGCAGGGAAATCCGCTGGGCATCAGCCAGTGGGCCGATCTGGCGAGGCCGGATGTCCGGTTCGTCAACCGTGAGCCGGGCTCTGGAACCAGGGTGTTGCTCGACGAGCAACTGCGGAGGCTGGCCATCGATCATCAACGGGTCTCCGGTTACGACTACGTCGAGACGACTCATCTGGCGGTAGCCAGTTGTGTTGCCAGGGGAGCCGCCAATGTTGGTATGGGAACGGAATCGGTTGCCAGTCAATTGAAGGGGTTGGACTTTGTGCCCCTGCAGAAGGAGCGCTATGACCTGGTCATGCGCTCGGAAGATCTGGAAAAACCTTTCGGAAGAGCTCTGTTTACTATCATCCGCTCGAACTCCTTTCACGATGAAGTCAGCGGAATGGGCCGCTATGACCTTTCACAGATGGGGAAACAGATAGCGCAAGTCTACTAGGCTCCATAGTTCAGTTGAGCCTACCTTATTTTCAAAACTGGGGATACTTCAGCAAGTGAACTATTTCAAAATTTTAAAACCATATTTTGCATCCAGTACCATGATCGGTTATCGCAGCGATGAATCCTCAGTAATCCAGGACCTCTGAGCACGCACATCCACCAAAAGCAAAAATAAGAGGCCTGATCTACAACTCGATCAGCAGCCTGATCTATTGCAGGAGGCGCTCAATGCAGAGTGAGAGACCTTGGCTGCGCGAACATGCAGCCACCAATTACTCAGCCTGAATATCCCCCGGGATATGGCCACAGGTGCAATTTTGGATGTCGGTGATCTGGGTGGCTCCAACACCATAGAGATCCTCGCTCTTGCCCCTGACGGCGATCCAGTTGATCAGGTTCCACATCTCGTCGTCGGAGAACAGGCTGAAGTCGGTCTCGGAGACCGCCTCGGGGTCAACCTCGCCATTCAGGGTCAGGCCCTTTCCAAGTTCGAACTCCTTCACCGTGAAGTAATATTCCTCACCACCGATGCGCACCTGTTTACCCTCTTTTTTCAGCTGATCTTTGATAAACTTCAATAACTGCACCACTCCGGGCTTCCCCAATTTGGTAAAGTTGTCGATCTTGATCTCCAGGACATCATCCCTGGCCGTCAACACAAAGCTTGCCGAACTGCTGTTGGTCACAAAATCGATTCTGATCTTCAAAGCGCAGGGCCTCCTTCTTGATTATTCAAGCAAGCCGCACAAAAACAGCTCCCCGTAAAACGGACAGCGTCCCCGGCAACCCGGACTCTGATCGCAGTCAACACAGTCGCGCTTGCCGGTCTTCTCGACGCGACTGCGGTATGCCGCCAACCGGTCCTGCCAGATCTCCCGGAAACTGACCTGCCGCAGATCAAACTTGAAACGGTCGTCATTACAGAAGGAACAGGGCATCACCTCCAGGTTCTCGTCGATATAGACGGAAAAGAAGCCGCATTCGCAACTATCGATCAGCGACTCTTCCACCTTGGTGGCTTTTAGCAAGCTGGGTACGAAGCAGGCATCGCAACCGATCCTGAGGACCGTCGCCGGATGATCGATCAGGCCCAGGTAGGACTTGAGGGCGTCGGGAGACTTGATGACACCGGTGCTGTCGGCCCGCCCCAGCGGTTTATAGGTCAGAAAGATGACGGCATTGAACGGCCGGAGGTGTTCGTCGCACTCCCCCCTGAGGATGGCGATTGCCTGGCCCAGAGTCTGTTCCGAGACCACGTAGTGGATGTTGCACCTGATACCCTCGGATTTCAGGCAGGAGCCCAGTTTGGACAAATCCTGGATGGAGAGATCATCCCGGTACGGGTCCCAGGAAACGGCGATTGCCCCGCAGTAAGCCCTGGTGGCAGCAATGTTTGACTGGTTGAAATACTTGCCGCAGGTGGTGTAGTTGGGGATGATCCCGTACTCCTCCCTGGCCAGCCTCAGCATGGCGGCGATATCGGGGTGCAGGAGGGGCTCGCCGCCGGCCCAGAGCGACCTGGAAGATGCTCCCGTAGGTCTTGCTGGTAAGCTGTTCGAGGGCAAACCTGAAGTCGTCGAGCGACATCGATTTGCCACCGGCGTTACTAGACCGGTAGCAGTACCGGCAACCGTTGGTGCAGTAGTTGGAGACGGAGATGTCCGCCAGTTCCGGCCAGGGCGCCATGCAGGGATTGAGGCCGGGGTTGGCGCCCCACCTGAAAGTGGCCCCCGTTTCCGGTATACCGACAAAGTTGTATCCGCCAAAGTGTTTTCTGATCATCTGAGCTCCTCTACAAAGTAGTTGGCCCTGGGCAGCCCCCGTCACCGTCCGCTTTACGGTACAACTTCACGGTATTTCGCCGGCGGCTCAGTCATCGTACCCGGATGCCGCCTCAATCAAATCTGATCTGCAGCCAGACAAGCACGAGGGTGGCGGCCAGGAAAGACAGCATCAGTACCCAATCAGCAACATTCAGCCGCAACCGTCTCAGGTAGGTGCGCTGCGGGTAAGACCGGAAGCCCCTCGCCTCCATGGATTCCGACAGTTGCCGGGCCTTGAGCAGCGCCCCGTAGGCCGCCGGAAAAAGCAGGCTGCGATAAAGACCCATCTTCTGCCCCCAGGGCACCTTTTTCAGATCGATCCCCCGCAGTTGGATCGCTGTTACCGTATCGATCAACTCTTCCCGGAAGACAGGCAAAAAACGAATGGCGATCGAGACCATGAAGGCGATCTCGTAGGGAACCCCCCACTGTACGAGACCCAGGATAAAGTCCCGGGAACTGGCGGTTGTCAACAGAATAGCAACAACGATGACCACGCACAGGCGCAGGACAACACCAGCTCCCGCTTCCAGGCCGCCGCCGGTGATCACGGCCACCCGCCCAACTGCAAGCAGCGCCTGGCCGCGCCCCCCCGGCCCCGTCCAAAAAATCGCCTGAATTATGAAAAGCGTCAGGAACAGGGGTAGGTACGCCCGCAGATACCCCCAGGCAACACCGGGGCCAACCCCGAACATCAGCAGCAGGAGCGCTGTGACACCCAAGAGCAGGAGCAACTGGCCCGGAGTATCGTAGATCACGGCCAGGGTGGTGAGGCAGGCGATCAAAACCAGTTTTGTCCGGGGGTCAATCCGCATAGCCAGGGTCTCCCACTTGCCCGGTGTCTCCACAAATCTGGCCGCTTTCCAGGCAGATAACCCGGTCCGTCGCCCTCTTGACAAAGCCTGCATCATGGCTGACAAAAACCACTCCCCGGCCGAGCCCGGCAATCTTTTTCAGGTAATCGATCAGCAGCCCCTTGCGGTAGGCATCCAGACCCGCAGTGGGCTCGTCCAGGATCAGAAATCCGGGTTCGCCGGCCAGTACGGCAGCGATCGCCAGACGCTGCTTTTCCCCGCGGCTAAGGTGTAAAGGGAAGACGTAGCGGTAGGCCGCCAGTTCGAAGTAGTTCAGGTAGAACTCCACCCTCTCGCTGATCGCTTCACGCTCCCAGCCGAGGTGCAGCAAGCCGAAACCGATCTCCTCCGCCACTGTATTACAAAACAACTGCTGATCGGGGTTCTGGAAAACGTAGCCGATGCAGCGGCCGATCTCAGCCAGCGAATACTCCCGCAGAGAGCGGTTCTTCAGCCTGATCGACCCGGCATCCGGCCGCAGAATCCCCATCATCAGCCTGGTCAGGGTTGTCTTGCCGCTGCCGTTGGGCCCCATCACGGCTGTGATCCCGCCCCGGTCAAGCGTCAGGTCAATCTCCGCCACCGCCGGCCTCTGCCGTCGGGGATAGGAAAAGCTGACCTGACTCAGTTCCAAAAATGCCACGGGTCACTCCCCTTCCGGCGCTCTGCCGCCATGTCTCAATAGATCAACCGTCTGGCCGCCAGCCAATCCCGGTCGGCAAGGATCAACTCCGTCCGGTCCCAGCGGGCGATTGCCCCGCCGTCCAGCACCAGTATCCGGTCGGCGAAGGCCACGCTCTCGAAATCATGCTCCACGGCGATGACGGTTTTCCCTTGACAGCGCAGCGTTTTCAAGACCTCAGCCACCATCATCCTGCCCCCGGCATCCAGCCCGGACATCACCTCATCCAGCACGAGCACCGGCGGATCGAGGGCCAGGACCGACGCCAGAGCCACCAGATGCTTCTCACCGCCGGAAAGCCGGTTGGGATCCGCCTCCCTGAAAGCCTCGATCCCCAAGAGGGCGATTACCTGGTCAACCCGTTCCCGGATGCGGTCGGGGGGCAGCGTCACGTCGATCTCCCGCACCCATTTGGCAGACCTGGAGGCGTCGGGCGTCTGCGTGTCGGTCTGCCCGAACATCAATCTGAACGCCATATCTCCAGTCATGGCGTTGAAATCGGGCGGGTTTTCAAAACGTTCCCAGTTGTCTTCCACCGCCAGGATCGTGGGCACCTGGACGGCGCCGCCAGCCGCCCCGGGTAAGTCTGCAGCCCCCGTAGCGCTGTCCCAGTCTGTCACTATGTTCGGATAATAGTACCGGGGTGTTTCCAGCAGGGCCTGTTCTGTAAAATGAGTAATATACCCGTCAGTGCTGTAGAAGGTAAAACCTTGCACAGAGCTGCCACCGATATCGGCATCTGTCAGGAGATCGGTCAGCTTGACCCCCAATGCCGGGTCCTGGATCGGCGCCGGCATACTGTCTATAAACGAATAGGTCTGTTGGATATTGGCCATCGCGCACAGCTCGGCATTCGTGAAGGTCTTTACCGTGGTATAGCTCCCGCCGGCGTAGCCTGTTTTCAATACCAGCGATGCCGCCGGTATCCCTCCGGTGTCACTGGCGTTGGCGGTACGAGGGCTACCAGATGCCAGCAAGCCACAAGCAATCGTCATTATTGCCAGGCAGGCAACTACTTTTTGGACCTTGGGCTTCCAATTCAATTTCATGATCGGCATGGTTTCCCTCCTCCTCCACGTCACTTCAGGTGTTTCTCCTGGTTGCATTTCCCAGCGCCAGCCTGTCACTCTCCACTCGATTTGCCGGCAGCAGGGTCGATAATGACTCTCCTCACATCTTCCACTGTGGTCTGGTCATCAGGCAGCAGGTAGTCGATACGGTTATCCTTCACCTCGAAATAACCATCATTATCCAGCAGTTGAGAACCGCCGTTGCCATCCACCACCAGAATCTGGTCTCCTTCGTTCACCGGCGTCAGATCGCTCAGCCGGAATACCTGCCGCAGGGTATAAACACTGGAATCATAGGTCTGGCCTGTGTTCTGCACCGAGGCATCCCCCTCATGAAAGAAGTATTCCAGCAGATTGTGGGTGAGCATCTGTCCCGGTGTAACCCTGACGAGAACCACAGTCGGACTGGTAACGCTGAGGCCAAAGTTGCCGTCACTGCCGTCAGATACGACGACAATCTCTCTGAGCGATTTGACGTTGCTGTTGACCGGATGGTCGAGATTGACCGCCTCCCAGCCGTTGCTGGCAGTGTAGGAGAGATAACAGTCGGCGATCTCGCCGGCATCGATGGCGGAGGTGAATCCATCGTCGCCAATCAGGTAAAGTTCAGTTGCTTTTCCCACCGGAGCTGCGGCGTTGATTACCTCTGCCAACCTGACAGCCCGGTATCTGGTTGCTTGAAAAGTGATCTTTTCGGGATGCCCCGCCTGATTGATATTTTTGAGTGTCAGGCTGTGTTCCACATCACCCACCACTTTCAGGGGCGGAATATAGCCGGGTTGCATCATGAACGCGCCAACCGCCAGCCCGCCGAGCGCCAATCCCAGCAGTCCCATGCCGATTCCCAAGAGCCAGGCTCTTTTATCCAAGACTCGTACTCCTTCCTACCCCGGCTGTTCACGTGACCGGTTCGATCGAGAGCAGGCCGCTCACATCGATAGGGCCGGATGCTCCCGAGCCGGTTAATGCCAGGCTGCCATCAGCGCCTTCATAGACCAGTTCGTTGCCTAGATCGCTGGTCGCCACGATAACGCTCCCGCCATCGTTCTCGGTAAAAAGGTAATCGTCGGCGCCGATCAGGCCGGACTGTTCGATAATCTCCGGCAGGGCAATCCCGGTCTTGTTGCCTACCGTCTTCCGGGGTAATGTCCTGACTCCCTCGGCATAGTCGAAGAAAGCCGTGGTGCTGTAGTTGAAGACGAGCATGCCGTGGATCGTCATCCCTTCAGGCAAGCCGGGCGCCAGGAACTCGGGGGAGTCCGGCCCGGTAATCTTGATATAAGCGCTCATAAAGTTAGTGCTGGTCTCGTTCTTCTCCAGGCCATCGCCGGCTCTGATGAAGACATCCTGCGTCGAGCCGCCGTCGCCGTAGTTGTCAACGAGATTCCTGATTTTGATGGCCTTGCCGTCGCCGTCGCCAGCCCGGTAATCCTCCTGCGGCAGGTTTTGTGCCGCCACATCCAGAAAGACCAGCTTCTTGGCCGGCAACTTGTCAGATCCGGTTTCCAAGTCGATCCGGATCATATCTTTGACCCAGTACATCGACCTCACGCCGGGAATGACGACTCTGATCGGCTGCCAGTCAGCCTCCAGCGGCTTGCCGTCGTTGATATAGGACAGGATGATCTGGCAGTTTTTCAGGATGTCATAGGGCACGGCGATCGAATAGCTGTCTCTGGCAGTGAACCGGATCCGGCTGAAGTCCTGCTGGGACTTCCCATACTGCTGCAGCAGGGTATCCAGCAGGGGACCGGTAGCTTCGACCCGAATCTCCTCCCCGTTTGACTGGGTTGCCTCGGCATACCGGGTGACCGTCGGCAGTTTTTTCAGATCATCCAGTGTGATGTCAAAATCCTGATCCTGCAGCCCGTGGATGAGAATCCGCCCGGCGCCATATAGGCTGGAGCTATGAGCAGCGCTCACGGCCCGGTAGTTCAAGAACCCCAACACGGCAACTATAACCAGGAGCAGCAGCACCCCCGCCGCAAGGAATTTGTTCTTTTTATCAACCTCGCCGCTCCCGAACATCAGACTGTCTCCCTCGTGTCTACCCGGTGCAAGCCGGCAGACACTCTGGCCATACCGCCAAGTCCCGTCCGACGAATTTAGTTTTGAAAGAGGGTCAGATCGGCGTTCAGGACAAGCGACTGACCCAGGCGCCATGTCGATTCAGGCGCCACAGCGGCCGGCATCAACTTGCCGGGGCCGGTGTAGCGCCGCCTGTCTGTTTCAGGCTGGCCATCAGTTGCCAGATCATCACCGCCGCCTCGGCGCGGGTCGCCTTGGCCTGTGGCGCCAAGGCGCCGCCGGTTTTCCCCTGAATAATTCCTTGCTGTACTGCCAGGGCGACGTCAGCCCTCGCCCAGCCGGAAATGGAGCCCTGATCTTGGAATCTGGCCAGAATTGTGGCAATGGCCGGCTGAGCCGGCGGGGTCATTTTGGTTTGCCTGAGCAACGTCCGGGCAACCATGGCGGCCATCTGCTCCCGGGTAACCGGGTCGTCCGGACCGAACAGGCCGCCGCCATAACCGCTGATCAATCCCGCATAGACGGCGGCGCTCACGTTATCGTAATACCAGGCGCCGGGCGCCACGTCGCTGAAAGACGGCCCCGCCCCCTGCTGCGGGCTGAGTTTGAGGATTCCGTCCAGCATCGTGGCGAACTGCGCCCGGGTAATATCGGCATTCGGCAGGAACTCGGTCGGGGTCACCCCCCGAAGCACTCCACTGGCTGCCAGGTCAGTGATCTGCTGCTGCGCCCAGCAATTTTGGAGATCCCCGAAGCTGGCCGCGCTAATGCCGGGATTGGCGGTGGCAGGGGCAGCGGTGTTGCCCGCAGCGGGCGCCGGGGTGGTGGGAGCCGACGCCGGGGCCGTGGAGGCGGCGCTGACCGTGAAGTCCTGGGTAAGGGAGTTGGCCAGCCCCGTGCCGCTGATCTTGATGGAGTAGCCGCCGGGCGCCGCCGCGCCGGGCAAGGTGAAGCTCGTGGTGAAGCCGCCGCTGCCGGCGTTGAGATCGCTCACTGTGTAGACCACCTTCCCGCTGGGATCGGTGACCGTGACCGACACCGCCGGCAGACCCTGCGCCGTTCCGCTGATCGTCACCTCATTCCCCGGATTAAAGACCTGGCCAGACGCCGGAGTGGTCAGGCTGACACCGGCGCCCGCCGCCGCGCCGGCGCCGCCGCCGGTAGCTGAGGTTACCGTCACGGCGCAGACAGCCGTCTTGCCGCCGTCGGCCGTGGTGACGGTGATATTGGCGCCGCCAGCGGCTACCGCCGTCACCAGGCCGGCGCCGCTCACCGTGGCGACAGCCGGGTTGCTGGAGGTCCAGGTCACGCTCTGGTCGGTGGCGCCCGTCGGGGCAACGGTCGCCGTCAACTGGTCGGTGGAGCCGGCGGCGATGGCGCCACTGGTCTGGTTGAGGGTGACCCCGGTAACCGCCGTGCCGGTCAGCGTCACATCGATCTCGTCCACATATTTGTCTGAATCCATCGCGTCTGGCGTGGCCGGATTGCCTGATTGGCCGAAGACCAGCCGGTACTTGTTGGCGGTGGTCAGGCCGCTGAAGTCCGGCGCCGGCGCCCCCCGTTGCCAGTTGTCTTCGATACAGATCATCGGAACGACCGCCACGGCCTGGGAGATTGCGTACACTGTCTGGTCGACGCCATTGGCGTCCGTGAAACTGTTGTTGGCGGGATTCCAATACTTCATCTCATTCGGGTAATAGTAACCGGCGCCCAGCAGGGCCGATGCCGTAAAAGGGGTGGTATAGCCGTCGGTGCAGTAGAAAGTAAAACTCTGAATGGAGCTGACGCTGATATTGGCGCTCGCCAGGAGGGTCTTAAGCGGCACTCCCTCTGCCGCCTCCATCACCGGCGACGGCAAGTTGTCCATAAAAGAGTAGCCCTGTTCCACCGCGCCCGCAAAGTCGCTGTCCGTAAAAACTTTGGCCGTAGTGAAAGCCCCGCCGGCATAACCGGTCTTGATCGCCAGCGATGTGGCCGGTGCGCCACTGCTGTTGTCTGCGCCGGCCGGGCCGGGATTCGCCAGCCACAGCGGGCCAAGCAGCAGGATCACCATCAAGTAGACGACAATCTTCGGCGCTTGCTTCAACTTCAATCCCCTCAACCGCATCTCTCTTGCTCCTCCTGTTTTCCAAGAATGGAACTGCTTAGGGTATTTAGTCTTGAGCTTTAGCCCCAAGAAAAACTGCTGGAACCAGGGAGTTGGCTGGCTGATGGCAGTGAGCGACCTATTACCTCTTGGGAGCGAGCGCCATCAGCCAGCCAACCAAACCTATCTACGAGCAATACGCTGTTTTTAAGTCTTTAGGCTGGAGAAGTTATCCAAGAATTAACCAGGCGCCAACCGCCGCCAACCCCGGGTCACTGGTTGGTAAGCATGAACAGCTTCCCGGTCGCCGGGTCCCGGTAGACCGTGCCCAGCCTCTCATAGAGCTTCCCCTGTCCCTGGGTTTCGATCAGATCGTTGCGTATTTCCGGGGTCTGCGACACGTCCTGGCCCTGAGTCAGGCTGATCGGCGCCCCGCCTTGAGCCGGCCCGCCCTGCGCTCCCGCCAAGTCGACGTTCCAGTGAATGACCAGGGAGAGCATCAGCCCGCAGGCGAACACCAACATGGCATCCACGATATTGATGGAACCCTCGAGCGGGTTGACCTCTTCAGGCTCCCTGAACCTTCTGCTCCTCAATCCCCCGCGCACTGGCAAACACCTCCAATAGGCTTTCTATCAAAGCCTCGAGCGTACTCAGGTAATCCTCGTACCACCTTTTCCGCAGCCGGGAGATCGCAAAGGCGACGCCGGCGGCAGCCAGGCCGGTCACTGTGGCGTCGAACGCCGTGAGCAGCGAATCGGACAGGGTCTTGGTATCGCCCTGACCGAGGGCGATCAGGCCCGGTCCGAGCGGGATCAGGGTGGCCATCAATCCGAACATCGGTCCCAGCCGGGCCACCAGATCGGTGGGGGAGGTTATTTTGGCGTAATGCAGTTCCTCGGCCGACAGCAACCGGCGCCCCAGGGCCTGCAGGGATGCGGCCGGCAGGTGACTGTGCCTGGCCAGTTCGCAGAGAGCCGCTTTCTGACGCTGGAACAGGCGGCTCTGCTCGATCACCATCATGATCTGCCGGGCATCCTTATCCTGAAAGCTGTCCAGCAACTCCGGCACGTTGATCCGCGCCCAAGGGGCGCCCGGGCGGCGCTCCGTGAGCGCTTCCGCCAGCAAGCCGCCCAGCTCGACCACCGCCACCGCTACCAACAGCAGCAGGACAATGATGGTGGGAACCAATAAAAAGGATGAAATAGCATGGAGCGTATCCCTGAGCGGTGTCAGCACCGTCACCTTTTTTCCTCCCTCGCGTACTTCGTGTATCTTCTAACCGACCCCCAGAGGAAGAGGATCAGGAACAACACTGCCACATAGGCATCCATTCCGCTCTGGTCCGTTTGCCGCTGCAAGGGCACGGCATCGGAAGACATCTCGTAGACTCGCCAGGGCTGGTTGCCTAACAAGCTTAAGGCGGCATTGGCGGTTGCCGGGTTGGCGCCCGCTGCACCCCCTGCCTCCGAACGTTGCTGATCACTGGCCGTCTTCCGCAGTCCGGAGGGATAACCCTGATCGCCATTATTATGGGTGCTGCTGCCTGCAGCCACGGCGCCCTGATCACCACTGTTCCGGGATGGGCCATTGATAATGCAGGTGGCCGTCTTGTCGCCGACTATCGTGCTCACACTGATCGTTGCCATACCGGGGCCGACGACCGTTACCAGGCCGTTGCTGTTGACCGTAGCCACCCCAGTGTCGCTGGAGGTCCAGGTCACACTCCTGTCTGTGGCATCACCTGGAGTGACAGTCGCCGTCAACTGAAATGTGCTGCCAACCTTGATAGTGGCCAGTTTCTGGCTGAGGATGACTCCGCTGGGCGGCGACCCTCCCAGCAGCACATCGATCTCGTGAACCCACATGACAGACCTGGAAGCGGTGCGCGTGCCGGTATCGGTCTGGCCGAACAGCAGTCTGAACCGGGTCGAGGTGTCGTGAACGCTGAAATCCGGGGCGGTGGCAAACCGCTCCCAGTTGTCCTGGTAGGCGATGATCGTGTCTACCTTGATTGCTCCGGTCGAAGCCCCGGGCAAGGGCATTTGCGTCTCATAATCCCAATGCGACGGCAAATTCGGGTAATAGTTGCGGGCAGTATCCAGCAGATATGGCTTGTCCAGGTCTTCGTACCATCCATGCTTCACATCGGTGGCGTAAAAATAGAATTGCTCGATCGAATTGATATCGATTCCGGCATCAGCCAAGAGATCGGCAAACTTGACCCCTTTGCCCGAATCGATAACCACCGACGGCATGTTGTCGATGTAGGTATAGGCCTGTTCCACCTGCGGCATCGCCTCCAGGTCGCTCACCGTGTACACCTTCTTTGTGTAGTAGGGCCCGCCGAAATAGCCGACCTTGATCGTCAGCGAGTCGGCCGGCACTCCCTGACTGCCGGAGTCAGCGCTCGCCCTTGCCGGATGGCCAACAAACAGCAGACTGAGCAACACGGCCAGCATCAGCGCAACAGTCAATACTTTCCGCCGGCCCCGGTCCGGTTCCAACCCGCTCAACCGCAATGCAATTCGCTCCCTCGAAGCGCGCCCGTCTTCAAAGTTCGACAATTCTTTACAAAGGCTGGGCGCCAAGCTAAAATAAACATGCCTGAGCCTTTGCATAACAAAGGTAGGGCACTCACCCCCAGTGAATGATGGTTTGCGGCCTTGGGTTCACTGGGGGTTGCTTTTTGGAATAACGCAGGTATCAGGTGTTATTTGGTTTCAATAAACCACTTTCCTATCTGCTGCCGGTCAGGCTTTGTCTACCAGAAAAATAAAAAAAGACGGGTTAGCCGCGTGCGAAAACAAGCACAGAGACAGCCGTCCTGCAATCTTGTATTCTCCTTTCCGCACGGGAGGCGCACCCGTTTCCAGGCACACCCTGTCGGTCCAGGCGCCATAGCTGTCAGCCACAGGCAAAAGGACTCGGAGAAGTATTCTTTTTAATGCTGCGCATCCGGTCTTGCCAAAACGAGCCCAATAAGCGCACCCGTCTTCAGATGCGCCGGTCACCGCGTTGCCATTCTCACCACCACAGAGAGGATTTGATAATAGAAAATTCGACCTAGTAAGGAAGGTTCCTTCCTCTTCCATGAAAAAAATTAAATAAAACTTAATATAAACTATCTTTACTGATATTTATTTATATTTTAGTTTGCCTATGTACATTATTATCTATAAAAGCAGCCAGGGTGTTATTCCCCATGCATTCGACCTGGAAGTCTGAATGCCCGGTTCCCGTCCGCCTTCTCTCTCCTCGGGCAACAACCCGCTTCAGGAAACACAGGAATCAACAATATCCCCCCGCCGGTTTGAAAAGAAAAAAGCCAGACGCCATAAGACTTAGGGGTCTGGCTCGGAGCGATGTGCTAATGTATTATAACACCAACAATCATCACCTAACAATATTAATATTAAATGTATTGTATTATTTGTCGTTATATAGCAGTCTCGGTGTGCATAAAAACAATCGACTGTCAAGGCCGGGCCTTTGCAATTCCTGTTAAGCAGGCGCCAGACTTCTTCAAACGATCCTCACGATAGCCTTCGTCAGTACTCCAAGATGGGTGTATGGCCTGCCCAGCAGGTCGCGCCCCCGGCTGTCGAAGGCGACACCGGGCAGCAGCAGCAGGTCGTAATCCTGCCCGGCTCTATTCCTGGTGTTCTTGATGGCAACTGCAAAGTCCAGGGTGGTCAGCAGCCCGGCAGCAGCGATGGAACCGCCGAAGAAACGGTTGGGAACAGCTTCCAGATGTATACCGCCGCAGGCCCTTTCCCATTCGGGGAGGACCAACTGCAGCCAGGGTAGACCCCAGGCCGAGGTCAGGACGAGCACCCGCTTCGCCCGGTGGTGACGGATCACTCCGGCCACCCGGCCCACCATCTCCCGGTCCAGGTCATAATTCATCACCAGGCCGGAGGCCTCACCCCTCTTTTTGACGATGCGCCCGGGCTCGGTCCCGGCACCGGTCAGGCAGGGCCTCTCCACATCGAGGACCGGGCGCCCAAGCTGTTCCACCATGTGGAAGGCCTCCACGCGGCAGCGCACCTGCCTGCCGCCCACTGCCCTGATCACATCTCCCCCCTGCAGATCAGCTAGCTCGGCGGGTGAGCCGGCCAGCACCCCGGCAACCTCAGCCTGCAGTTGCTCCCCGGTACCGGCCAGAAACGGCTCCAGCAGCAGCGGGATCTGCATCCGCTCCTGCTGACGGTGCACAAAAAGGCTCAGTTTCCGGTGCATGGCCAGGGGATCGAAACGCAGCCAGGAGGCGGCCAGTTTGGTGAACCCCGGCAGGAAAACCCGGACCGTGGCCGCCCCCTGGTCCTGCAGGAAACTGCAGGTTGCCTCCAGGTCAGGCCACCCGACCAGGTGCGGCATGGCCACCAGGCTGCCGTGACAGGTGATGCCGGCATCGCCGAGGAGACGGGCAGCGTCCAGCGCCCACCCGGGATTGCAGTCGCCCATCAGCAGGCGGCGTCCCTCCGGAGTGGCGCTGTTCAGGGACAGGTTGACCTCTAGCGGTTGCATGACAGCCAGCCGTTTCACCGCCACACGATCCAAAAGGGTGCCGTTGGTGGTAATCTGCAGCATGGCCTGCGGATAGCGCTCCCTGATCGCCTCCAGCGTCTGCCAGATGTGGGGGTGGGTGAAGGGTTCGCCCTCGTTGATGCGGGTGGCCGCTTCGCCGATGATGATCTTGCGCCCGGGATCGAGGCAGGGGATCAGGCTCTTGACGAGAGGCAGAGGCAGGTGGGGGACGGCATACACCCTGACGCCGCGGGGATTCTGGCGGTTGCTGCAAAAGACACACCTGAGGTTGCAGGTGGATGTCAGCGGCAGGACGTTCTCCTTGCTTACACTTTCCCATAACATGAACGGAATCATTGAGCCAACAAGCCTTCCTTAATAGTAGACAAGGGAGCCGTTAACTGCCTCCTGCCTCAGGCATCCGAATTGTCCGGATGCAGATCGGACGACGCAGGATCGATGTTCTTGCGTGCCAGGTAAAAGTAGAATACGCCTCCCGCCAGGGCAACGCAAAGGGCGGCCAGGGAGGCCACCCCACCCCCCCAGAAAGTGGAGTTTTCCCGGAACAACTCGATCACGGAGCGGGTCAGTCCGTAAAGGATAAACAATAGCGCCACCACCTGGCCCCGGAAGCGGATGCGGGAGGAGACCCCCTCCAGGATGGCAAAGATCAGCAGTCCGGCCGCCATTGAAAACAACTGGGTCGGGTAGCGGGGCAGGTCGTCGACCACCGGGAAAACCATGCCTATGGGCAGGTTGGTCGGTATCCCATAGCAACAGCCGTTTAAGAAGCAGCCGATGCGCGCGATGGCATAGCCCAGCATCAGGCAGGGGGCTGCCAGGTCCAAGAAGGCCAACACGGGGATCCTGGTCGTATGCAGATAGATGACGGCAGCGACAAGGCAGAACAGAACCGCGCCGTAAAAAGCCAGGCCTCCTTGTTGCAGCATGAAGATTTGCAGGGGATGGCTCAGGTAGTAACCGGGGTCGTACAGCAGGATGTAGGCCAGGCGGGCCCCGACGATTCCCGCCACCGTTACCAGCAGCACGAAGTCGATCACGAACTGCGCTGCAACCCCTTTTCTTTTAACCTTATGCATCAGCCACAGCGACCCGGCCAAGATGGCCAGTGCCATAAAAAAGCCGTAGCTGTAGACTTTCAGGAAGCCAAACTGGAATAAAATTGGATGCACCAGAATACCGCCTTTTTTATAAAATTTCAGACAATCCACATATCCACAGGGTTATCCACATTTACCAGGGCACTATTGTTAAGATAATGTAAACTTTATCCCCATAATCAACAGGTCCCAACCTCAGTATCCATGATCTGTATTTTTTTTAATAGGCTAAAATGTCCTGAATAATGACAGCCTGAGGTCCCATTTAAAAGCATCGCGGTCTCATTTTCAACTGGGTCATGGCCTATCCGCATGGGGACACCAGGGGATAGTTGGCAAAGGCCTCCTGCTCAAGGGGGGCAAAGCGCCGGGCTAAATAATAGTAGTAGCCGGCGCAGGCAACCATGGCGGCATTATCAGTGCAGAGGCCTTTCGGAGGAATGAAACAGGTCAGTCCCTTCTCCTCGGCCCTGGACAGCAGCAAGCTGCGTATCGCTGAATTGGCGGCCACGCCTCCGGCCAGGGCAATCTGCCCAACCCCGGCAACCCGGGCTGCGGCCAGGGCCTTCTCCACCAGTACCTCGGCAACCGCGGCCTGAAAACTGGCGGCCACGTCCTCCGGCCGGGCTGTATTGTTGCGCTTCAGGTAATTCTGGACTGCGGTCTTGAGGCCGCTGAAGCTGAAATCAAGGCTTTTTTCGCCCAGCCAGGCCCTGGGAAAGGCAATCGCCCGGGGATCGCCCCCGCTGGCCAGGGCCTCCAGGTTGGGCCCGCCGGGGTAGGGCAGCCCCAGCAGGCGGGCTACCTTGTCAAAGGCCTCGCCCGCGGCGTCGTCCCGGGTGGCGCCCAGCGTTTCATATACCAGGTGTTCCCGTACCAGCACCAGAGAGGTATGGCCTCCGGAGGCGATGAGAGTGATCAGCGGGGGCTCGAGTTCGTGATAGGACAGAAAATTGGCGCACAGGTGGGCTTCCAGATGGTGCACCGCCAACAGCGGAATCTGGAGGGCATAGGCATAGGCCTTGGCAGCCGCCACGCCGACCAGCAGCGCCCCGATCAGCCCGGGACCCGCGGTGACGGCAATTCCGCCGAGATCGGCAAAACTCAGCCCTGCTCCGGTCAGCGCAGCCTCCACGACATCAGTGATCTTTTCCAGGTGCTGGCGGGAGGCGACCTCCGGCACCACGCCTCCGTACTGGCGGTGGATGCTGATCTGGGAGGCAACGACGTTTGAAGCCACGGTCTTTCCGTCTCCGACCACAGCCGCAGCGGTTTCATCACAGCTTGTCTCAATGCCAAGGATATAAACAGGCCCCAATTCCTTCTCCTTCCCGAAAAACGGTAGCCGGACGCCCAAACTCAACTGTGTTTGCAGTAGCTTCAACTGGGTCTTGGCTTCAAGTTCTCCGCATTCTTTCAGGCCGGGCGTTAGACCGGATACGGAGGAGGGGGATTGTAACCCCCACTGAAGCCTTAGAGCCAGTTAATACAGCGATTACCCGCTCTTGTCCCGCCGCCTTGGATGTACTCCGCATTCTTTCAGGCCGGGCTGTAAGCCCGGATGCGGAGGAGGCGGGGGCATTAGAGCGGGTTAGTCATCTGTGGCCAAGACCAACCGCCCACGACCAACAGCTATTTTGGCCTTCTGGGCTCCATAAATTAGCGCTGCCAGACCAGGCGTTCCAGCAGGGACATCGGAGACATTTTTTTGACTTCGGAGCCGGGAAGTTCCAGCTTGAA
>Ga0224558_1001388_pt1 | contig 25475 bp, 22 predicted proteins | sample 714S32024metaG_FD_180682 | JGI IMG/M metagenome (GOLD analysis project Ga0224558, IMG submission 180682) | Peat soil microbial communities from Stordalen Mire, Sweden - 717 S3 20-24 | ecosystem: Environmental > Terrestrial > Soil > Wetlands > Peat | place: Sweden: Norrbotten County, Stordalen... | reverse complement strand
GCTGGCAAATAGGAAATGTAGTGCCAACGGCCAGTTCGACTTCTCATAAGTCTTTGGTTTCCAAGTGCTAGCGATTTGTCACTGTAGAAGATCGGCCTAAAGCCACCCTAAAGCCACCTCAAGGCCACCTTAAAGCCACCCCCGTGCGACCCTGATGCTAACAAGTTGCCTACTTATCGCGCGGTCGACCGGCGAGCTCGTGCTGCTCGGCTGTTGGGCCGCGGACGCTCACCGCACTCGGAGCGCGGCTAGCCGTCGGGACGCCAAACTGCCAACTGGCCTCTGGCTGGTTCCGAAGGACCCCCATCCGATCAAACCGCTCTTTCATCCGGCCAGCCTTCTTACTAGGCTGTCCCGGTGAAGGCGGTGCTCGATATCGGCGTTCTCGGCATGACCCTCCTCCTGAGGGCGGCGGCGGGGATGGAATTGGAAGCCCGCGATTTCCGTGAAGTCGCGCGCCGAAAGGGTGTGCTTGCCCGCACCCTGCTCCTGCCCGCCATCCTTCCTCTGGTGCTCGAGGTCGTCCTGGCCCTGACAGTCTGGGCTCAAGCCGCGCTGGCCGCCGATCCGGCCTCCACCAACGCCCCGGCGGCTGGGCTGCTGCTAACCGACAGTCTCGGCCGGCACGTCCGCGTGTCCACCAACGAAGTCCCCTCCAGGCTGCATCCGTCGGGACCCTCGGGGTTGGTCCGCCAAATTCCCCAACTCAAGAAGGGTGCGGCGGTATCCGAGACTGTGTTGGATCGTGCCCACCAAGCCAACGCGGACCTGGATGATTTGCGTTTCCTCCCGCCTGTTCCGCCGGCCCTGGCGCCTTACCTGATGGGGCTGGACGAATTCGGCAACACGGCGATCCAGCCCGCACCGCTCCTGCCGGTCAGTGCTTTCGACGCCCTCGTGCAAAGGCCGAAGTACTGGTTGTCCGATTACGGTCTGCGCTATTCCCTCCAACAGACCCTTACCTGCGCCAGCATGACGGGTGTCCGACAGGGAGACTCCCACCTCGGCTCTTACGACCTCGACTTCCACGGGGATTGGGCAGTTTACAGCCAGCGGTCGGTCGGGATGGCTGGTTGGCTCAGCGCAGAAATCGAGGCCAAGTCCGGCCTGAATTCCGCGGGAGCCACACAATCCGCGCAGGCCAATCTGGGCACCATTACCGACCCCACCGGCATCTGGTCCAGCGTGAATGGGTTCCAGGTTCCAGAGCTGGCGTGGCAACAATCATTCCAGGATGGGGAGCTGGTCGTGGTAGGCGGCGTGGTCAACCAAAGCAACTATCTGGATGCCAACAGCTACGCTGGCAACGGGCGCGGCGAATTCATGAACTCGGCCTTGATCAACAGCATGGTGATGCCCCTTCCAGCCGACAACTTTGGCCTCAACGTGCAATGGCAGCCACGGCGCGATTTTTACGCGTTATGCGGGGTGGGTTTAGGAAACGCAATCCCCGGCCAGGCGCCTTGGACCGATTTCCGTTGGCAACAGTGGTCGTCAATCGGGGAGCTGGGTTGGTTACCGCGCGACGTCCTGGGCCTCGGACCCGGCGCCTACCGCATCCAGCCGTTTCTGGCGCAAGCAGGCGGACCCGTGCAGCCTGGACTTTGCTTCAACCTCCGCCAGCAACTCGGCGCGAACTCACCCCTCGGCTGGTTCGGGCGGTTCGGCTTCGGCGGCTCCACCGTCTCCGCCGTAGCCTCGGCCCAGGTGGGCACCGGCCTTGTTGTTCAAGGACCGCTCCAACGTGCCACGCTGGTCCCAAAGTTGAAGAACGATCTGTTTGGCATCGGCTTCGTCTGGAGCCAGCCCTCCGCCTCGACGAGCACGGTCTATCATCCGAATGAGTACGGCCTTGAGTCGTTCTATAGTCTCCAGCTCACACCCACGATGGTGCTACGCCCGGACGTACAGGTGGTTTGGAATCCGGCCTTCAATCCTCGGCCCGGCCCGGCGTTGGTCTGCCAACTTCAGCTCGCCATCACCTGGTGAACGAAGCTGATCCCTAAACTTCTGCGAGTTTGCTGCCGCCGACCGCACCCGAGCTGTAACACCGGCCCTTTGGTGGCCTGGTCCAGATCTCAAGGAGGCCGATGCTCAACGCCTTGAGCCTCTCGCGAATTGACAATCGAAATGAATGCGGGTAACAAGAAGTCAGTTAAATGCGATTCAAGAAGACCGAACCATGAAAGACTGCCGTAGTCAAGCCGCCTCACCCAAAGGCACCGACTTGACGGTCGCGGCTCGGCCTCGACATCATTCGCCACTTGTGTCGCTTGCCCACACAGCGAGCCGCCGGCTGTGGCATCTGAACGTGGAGAAGTTGTGCGCGGAGGCGCAACGCCGGGCGGGGCTGGTGGATTTCGGCGACCCACCCCTGCAACCGGCCCTTTCCGTCCTGCTGAACAGTCTTGAGCATGAAGCGGACCTGCATCCGCTGGGCCGAATGCTGATGCGGATTCACTTGCGCGACCTCCTGGAAACCCGCCTGCGGCTGGCCGGCGCCTGGAAAGGGAAGCGGGAGGCCTTGGAAACCCGGGCCATCGAGAAGCCGGTATTCGTTGTCGGGACACCAAGGAGCGGCTCTACGTTCCTGCACGAGCTGCTGGCAGAAGATCCGGACCATCGCGCGCCCCGCGTTTGGGAAGTGATGTTCCCGGTCGCAGCGCCCCGCGGAGGAGAACGTGACCGGAAGCGGCGCATCCGAAAGACCGAGACTTGCCTGTGGTGGTTTCGCAGGCTCGCGCCCGAGGCGGATGCCGTTTACCCGATGCGGGCCCTTACCCCGCATGAATGCGTCGCGATCCACAGTTATACTTTCCTGTCCGAGGAATTCGTCTCCACTTGCAGGATCCCCGCCTACGAAGCATTTCTCAAATCCGCCGATCTTAACCCGGCTTACCTTTGGCAGAAACGGTTTCTGCAGCACCTCGATTTGGATTGTCCCGCTCGGCGCTGGGTTTTGAAATCTCCCGACCATGTCTGCGGGTTGGAGGGGCTGTTCGCAGTGTTCCCCGACGCGCGGATTCTCCATACCCACCGTAATCCGCAGGAGGTGCTGAAGTCATCGGCAGATCTCACGCGGGTGCTTCGCGGTCTGTATGGACCGCGTGGAGAGCTGGAGGAGACGCGGTCGCAAGAGGCGAGGACGCTGGCCGAGCGCACGGAACGCTTCCTTCGGTTTCGCGATCTCCATCCCGAACTAGCGGACCGCTTCATTGACGTAAACTATGCCGGGCTGGTCGCCGACCCGGTGGCCACCGTACGCCGGATCTACGAGCAACTCGACACGCACCTGCCCGAAGCCGTGGCCGAACGCATGCAACGCTTGGCTGTGAACCGCTCGCGGTATCGGGGGCGCCGCGCCAGTTCCGAGCCAGGCGGCCTTAACCTCAAATCCAGCGCGGAAGCCGGCGTGTTCGACCGCTATTGCTCGCGCTTTGGCCTTTCTTCCCACTAGAAGACGCTGGGCCCATGAAAAGGCTAAATACAACGTTGCTCTTTTTGGGCCTGGCATTCCTGGCCTACCTCCTCTGGAAGGTTGGGCCGCGCGAACTTTGGCAGCCGGTCAAAGCCCTGGGTTGGGGCGTCATCCCTCTAATCTTCAGCGAGGGAATGGCGAACTTTGCTCACACACTCGGTTGGCGGCATTGCATCAAAAGCACTCATCCGCCCACGCGGTTGCCGCGTCTCTTTCGCATCGCCATGGCCGGGTTTGCCATCAACTATCTGACCCCGAGCGCCTCGATGGGCGGGGAAGTAACCAAAGCGTCTCTCCTGGCCTCGAATCACAAGGGGCCGGAAGCGGTCAGCAGCGTGCTGATGGACAAGCTCTGCATGGCGTTTGCCCATCTGCTCGTCGCCGTACTGGGATCCCTGTTCCTCCTTTGGAAGGTGAAACTGCCCGTCCAGTTGTGGGTCACCATGGCCGTGTGCAGCGGCCTGTTGACCGGCGGCATGGTGACCTTCCTTCTGATGCAAAAATATGGTAAGCTGGGTGTCTTTCTCCGTTGGCTCGCCGACCACAAGGTAGGGGGCCGCACACTCGATAAGGCCGCGCTCCAAATCGCGGAAGTGGACCAGGCGTTGAAAGCGTTCTACCGCGAGCGTCCGTTTGATTTGTTGCTGTCGATCGGTTGGCACATGCTTGGTCATGCAGTGGCTATTCTCCAAGTCTGGCTGTTCCTTTGCCTCCTCCACCAGCCTGCGCCTTTGGCATCGGTTTTGGCCGCCGCATTTCTAGGGCTGTGGATTGATTTGCTATCCTTCGCCGTCCCACTGAACCTGGGGGCTCTTGAAGGCAGCAGGATCGTAGCTCTAAAGGCGGTTGGCTGTGGGGCCGCCCTGGGAATGGCGTTTGGCGTCGCGATCCGCGTTGCCCAGGTGTTCTGGGCCGCCTTCGGCCTCCTGAACTACGGATTGCTGGCAGCACAACTGCCTCCTTCTGCGAACGGGAAAGCACGGTTTCCGGCAGGTGCCGTCTGGCAACGACTTGCCGGGCGATCCATGGCTGCAAAATGACCTTGTTCAACAACAGTCTTGGTGGTAAAGGGCATCTCTGCGTGGCTTGAGGGTGGCTTGAGGGTGGCTTGAGGGTGGCTTGAGGGTCGCAATCCCCTCCCAAGCAGATGGCTTGAAGGTGGCTTGTGGGTCGCATGGGGACGGCTTGTGAGTGGCTCAGGGTAGTTCGCCGAACGGTAGAACAATGAAGAAAAACACAATAATCGCCGCCCTCGGCCTGCTGCCGGACACGGACGATAAGGAAGACCTTCCCTTGACCACCATTCCCGCGCAATGACACCGCCGATGCAACCGTCGCCTACCCAGGCCGGGAACGCCGCGCCCAGCCAGCCGGGCCACGCCCTGGCCCGCTCGGGGCTGTTCCGCTTTTCCGTGGCCAGGTTCCTGGCGGCGCTGGTGCTGCTGTTCGTGATGGCGCCTTTTATTGGGGCGCTCCCCGACGGCGAGTGGTTGGACACGGTGCTCGCGACGGTGGTGATGTGCATGGGAGTTGTGGCGGTAGGCGCCCGCCGCCGCACCCTCATCGTGGCGATTGTCCTGGTGCTGCCGGCGCTCGTGGGCAACTGGGTGAACCACCTTTGGCCCGGGAGTTTCCCCACAGAGGCCGTTCATGCCGCCCGGCTGGTGTTTCTAGCGTTTCTCGTGGCGCGCCTGCTGGTCTTCATCCTGCGCGCGCCTCGCGTCAATTCGGAAGTGCTCTGCGCCGGCATTTCGGTCTATCTCCTCCTTGGGCTGCTGTGGGCTCTTGCCTACGAGATGGTGGCCCAGCACGACCCCGATGCATTCGCTTTCAGTGTCCCGCCGAAATCCCCCCATGTGATGGCCAAGTTCACTGCCTTCTACTATAGTTTCATGACGCTTACCACCGTCGGTTATGGAGACATCACTCCGGTGTCGAACGTTGCGCGCATGCTGGCGATCACCGAGTCCATGAGCGGCACCCTTTTCGTGGGTGTGCTCATCGCCCGCCTGGTGTCCCTCTATTCCGCCCCGGGCCCAGTTGAGGCCGCGGACGTTCAGCCTAATCCGCTTGCGCCAACGCCCGGGACCAGCCAAAGTAAGCCAACACAAGAAGAATAAGCGCACGACGTTCAGCGGCCATGACTGCTTAACTCAGAAGGTGAACAATGACACCAAGACGCCTTCTTACGTCTCTGACCCATCCCCATATACGAGACGAAAACCACGGCTTCCTCGGCTGAGCCCGTCACTCCGTGCACACCGTGCTCCAAACTCCCAGACATGAAAGGCAAACGAACTCATCGGCTGGCCCTGGCGGGGATTGCGATTCTGCTGGTTTCGACCGCTTACTCCTCTGATCAGAACTCCTCCAACTCTTCGCCCGGCGAAATCCTGCTCCTCGACCACTTGGGGCGGATCGTAAAAGTGCCAACCAACGAGGTGCCTCCAGGACTGCTGCCGCCGGCCGCTGTCGGCGTGAAACAACAGGTCCCAACTCCCGTTCAAGGAACCACCCAGCCGAGGGAGATCTTGCAACGTTCTCGGGACGCTGCGACCGAGGGGTTCCGGAGCTTTCCTGGCGTCCCGCCACCGCTCGCTCCTTACCTGGCGAGCCAGGACGAGTTCGGCAACACTGCCGCGCGCCCCGGCCCGCTCTTTGGCGTATTCCCCTTTGAACCCATCGTCCAGGGCGGCAAGTATTGGCTCTCCGGGTACGGCCTCCGCTACTCCCTTCAACAAACCCTCTCCCCAACGCTGAGGCTCCAGCCCGACTTCCAATTCGTCATCGACCCGGCCTTCAACTCCAGCCACGACCACGCCATGGTCCTCCAACTTCAACTCGACCTAGCCTTTTAGCTTCCGCACATTCAATCAGTGAGAAATAGAAATGCTTATGAGCCGAACCCCCAACAGAGAACCAGCAGCGCCGGCCCGCGCGGTGGGCGCCCTGCTGCTGGGCTTGATCATTGCACTGTCCCCGGGCTGCAGCCTTCTGCGCGCGCCACAAGCGATGGTCACCGCGGTTTCGTCCGTCGGCCAGTCCAAACCGCCCGACCCGCTGGACCTCCAAGTACAAGAGCAGCGGTTCGCGGATGATGCTATGACCCAGACCGCTCAGGCCCTCGACGATTACGCCCACAAGGTGGGCACTGAGTCGGCCCGTGTCGAAGCACTGAAGTTGAAAGTGGTGTTAGGGTCCATGTTGGTCAATACCGCCAGCGGCCCCAATCCGAACGCCAATTTGATTGACATGGTGTTTGGCGCCTGGCTAACCCGCAAGACGATCGAAGATTACTGGCTTCGGACAACCAACGGGCCGGCCTTTCAGCCCTGGCTCGAAACCAGCCGCCGATTGGAGACCAATGTGTGGGAGATCGCGGCCACTGTGCTTAAGCCCGCTCAAGTGGCTGAACTCAGCGAGGCGATCCGCCAGTGTTACACCCAGAATCCGGACGTGCGGTTCGGGTTTTTTATCCGGCCGCACGATTTCAGCTCCCTGATGAGGACCAGCCAGGCCCAGGGGGCTGGCGGCAACAGCGTCTTCAACCTGGCGGGTCTGGATCCGATGGCCGGCCTTGACCCGGCCGTGCGCGAGATCACCCGCACACGCCTCTTCGCCGAGCGCGCCCTGTTCGTCTTGCAGCGCATGCCCTTTCTCTTGCGATTGCAGGCCGACCTGTTGGCTCACGAGGTAGTGGCGCAGCCGGAGGTGCAACTAGCGCTCACCAACACCACCCGGCTCAGCCAAAGCGTGGACCGCATCAGCCGCGCGGCGGAAAGCGTCAGCCAGACCGCCGCCCAATTGCCCGACCGGATCTCGGCCGAGCGGAAGGAGATCCTGGCCGCGCTTGACCAACAGGAAGGGAAGTTGCGGGACCTCGCCGCCGAAGTAAACCGCTCTCTAGTGTTCGCCGACAAGATGTCCGCCTCCCTCACCATCACCATCACCAACTTCGATACGCTCATGAAACGCTTCGGCGTGGGCGAGCCCAGCACGAACGCGGCACCGGACACCAACTCACCTCCTTTCAACATTCTCGACTAAGGCCAAGTCGCTCAACAAGTGGGGACCATGGCAAAGGACCTCAATACGCTGGTCAGCTCCGTGAACCAGAACGTGCCGCAAATCGAGCGCCTTAGTCAAACGGCCACCGGAGACGCTCAGAAAGTGGTTGACCACGCCTTTCACCTCGGGCTGGTGCTGATCGCGGTGCTGCTGGCAGGTTTGGTGATTGCTGGCGTAGTGTACCGGTCTTTTGCGGAAAGGCTCAAACGCACCGGGCGCCCGCCCTCCCCTCCGAACCTGTGAATAGCAGGGGCACCATGGTCCCGAGGAACGGCCCCTCCGCCGGAATCCTTACGGTCTTACTCATTTCGGCACTCGGCAACGCTTTCCCTCATGACCGGGCCGTTGCCGCCGACGTTGCTCCAGCCACGGCCGCCGGCCGGTCCAATTCGGTCTCGCAGGCCGAGAAAGGTCCGGAACGGCTGAAGAGTGAGGTCCGAATCACGGTTGAGACGAATGCTGCACCTGCCGCGTCTGCCACCAATGGCGTGACGCCCAAGGAAAAGTCATTCCAATGGAAATTCACCTGGGATGGCTGGAATGGACTCCAGACGGAGATCTCGCAAAAGACCCCGATCAAGGATCCGTTGGCGGAGTTGCGGACTAAAGTGGAGGGCACAAACGCCTACCGGGTCTTACATCTGGAAGAGCTAAAAATGGGCGGACATATCGGCGCCAGATTCGCCGTGGATGGCGCCGCTTACGTGACCAGCCAGGATTTTCAAGGCTTCGACCCCGGCATCGAGCTTCGTAGGGCCCGTATATACGCCAAAGGGGATTGCCTGCTCCTGCTGCCAGTATCTTACGAAATTCAATTGGGCTACGTCCCAAAGCAGTTTTCCCTGCAGGATACCTATATTCTTTTCAACAACCTCGGTTTGCTGGGCAATCTGAAAGTTGGTGATTTCCAGCCACCCATGAGCCTGGATGCTATCACCAGCAGCCGGGACATCACCTTTATGGAACTGGCCGCGCCGGTCCAGGCCTTGGCCCCGGGCACGGACTCGGGCGCGCAGATCGGACGCCCCGTGTTCCACGAGCGGATGACTTGGGCCTTCGGTCTATTCAGCCAGGGGGTTGGCAGTGAGTACGGTGACGCCTCGCAGGACTTTGCCCGTGCCATTACTCGTCTGACCTGCCTTCCGATGTACCAAGCGGATCCCGACCAGCTTGGCTCCGCCCAACTCTTGCACCTGGGACTTAGCGCCAACATTCTCTATTCGGGCAACAGCACAGTGCGCTATCGGTCGCGCCCCGAAAGCTATCAGGCACCCTACGTCATCGACACCGGGGACATTGCCGCCGACGGTGCGCTCGTGGTCGGCGGGGAAGCCGCCTGGGTAGATGGCCCTTTCTCCGTTCAAGGCGAGTACTTGCACTCGTGGGTGCACGAGAACAACGGGGGAACGCCGAGTTTTTATGGTCTCTATGCTTCGGCAAGTTGGTTTCTCACCGGCGAAAGCCGCCCCTACGATCGAACCACGGGGGCTTTCGCCCGGGTGATCCCGAAGCGGAACTTCGATTTCGGCCATGGCGGCTGGGGCGCCTGGGAAATTGCCGGCCGCTACTCCTTTGCAAACCTGGACAGCGCCGACGTCCGGGGCGGCCAACTTCGAATGCTCATGGCCGGCGTGAACTGGTATCTGCATTCTCACCTGAAGTGGCGGTTCGAATATGGCTTCGGCCACGTGGCCGATCACCAACCGTCGGGCAACCTGAATATATTTCAGACCCGCATAGAAGCAGATTTTTGAACTGCAAGCACCTGAACTTACTCCACAGTGACGCTCTTGGCCAGATTGCGCGGCTTGTCCACATCGCAGCCGCGCAGGACAGCGATGTGGTAGGCCAGTAGTTGCAACGGGGCGACCGTCAGCAGCGGAGTCAGGCAATCGAGCGTTTCCGGGACGTAGATGATGTCATCAACCTTTTCGGCCAGATCCGTGTTGCCTTCAGTGGTGATGGCAATAATCGGGCCTTTGCGGGCTTTGACTTCCTCGATGTTGCTCCGGGTCTTATCGTAGATCTGGTCCACGGGCGCCACAAAGACACTCGGGGTGTCGGCATCTATCAGCGCGATGGGACCGTGCTTCATCTCGGCGGCGGGGTAGCCTTCGGCGTGGACGTAGGAAATCTCCTTGAGCTTGAGCGCACCCTCGAGCGCAACGGGGAAGCTGTACTGGCGCCCCAGGAATAGAAAATCTTCCGCCCCCTTATATTTCAAGGCGATCTGCCGGAGGCGCTCGTTTTGGTCGAGCACCCTCTGGAGTTGGTCGGGAATTGCCTCCAGAGCGCGCAGCATGCGCGCGCCATCCTGCGGGGAAAGCATCCGGATGCGGCCCATGAACAGGGCGAGAAGCGCCAGCACCGTCACTTGCGACGTAAAGGCTTTGGTAGAGGCGACGCCAATCTCGGGTCCCGCGTGCAGATAGATGCCGCCGTCCGATTCCCGCGCAATGGTGCTGCCGACCACATTGCAAATGCCAAGGACCTTGTGACCGCGGCGCTTGGTCTCACGCAGGCCGGCAAGGGTATCCAGCGTCTCGCCAGATTGAGTGATCACCAGCAACAGGGTGTGCTTGTCGAAGGGCGCGTTGCGGTAGCGGAATTCGCTGGCATACTCAACCTCGGTCGGCACGTGGGCCAGCTCTTCGAGCAGGTACTCGCCCACCAGGCCGGCATGCCAGCTAGTGCCGCAGGCCGCGATGACAACACGGTCCACTGCTCGCAACTCGGCGGTGGTCATATTCAACCCGCCAAAGCGCGCCATGGCGCTGTCGTTGTCGATGCGGCCACGCAGTGCGTTGCGAACCGTCTGCGGCTGCTCGAAGATCTCCTTGAGCATGTAATGCGGAAAACTGCCCTTCTCGGCAGCTTCCGGCATGAATTCAAGCTGGCTGACCTGGACCTGGGTGGCGCCGGCCCCGATGGTTTGAACCTCGAAGCGGTCGGCGGTGAGGCTTACTACCTCATAGTCGTTGAGGTAGATCACCTGCCGTGTATGGGCCACCAGGGCCGAAGCATCGCTGGCCAGGAGATTCTCGCCTTCCCCCACGCCAACGATGAGCGGCGAGCCGCGCCGGGCTCCGACCAGCATGCCGGGGTGATCGGTGCAAATCACGGCGATGCCGTAGGTGCCAATCACCTCCGGCAAAGCGTTCAGGATCGCCTGCGCGAGCGGATGTACGCCGGCAGGCCCCGGCCCAAGTCGGGCATAATGGTCACCGATCAGGTGAGCCAGCACTTCGGTGTCCGTCGAAGACTTAAACGTATGGCCGGCTTCCAGAAACCGCCTCTTGAGTACTTCGAAATTCTCAATCACGCCGTTGTGAACGACGGCGATGCGCCCGCTTTGGTCCAAGTGCGGATGGGAATTCTCGTCGGAGGGCGGGCCGTGGGTGGCCCAGCGGGTGTGGCCAATGCCGAGGCTCCCGTCCAGCGGGCTGCCTTGCAGAAGCTTCGCCAGGCCCTCTTCAATCTTCCCTTGCTTCTTTCGAATGTGCAGGGCTCCGTCGCGGACCACGGCCACCCCGGCGCTGTCGTAACCCCGGTATTCGAGCCGGCGCAAGCCCTCCAGCAGGATCGGCCCCGCCTGGCGCTTGCCGACATACCCTACAATGCCGCACATAATTCAGTCATCATTTCTGGGCGCTTCAACATCCGGCAGACTCAGTGTCACCCTAACCTTTGATGCCGAGCCTCGCAATACGGCTCTCTACGGATGCGCGGGTCGGTAGTTTCCGACCTTCACTGGCTATCAATCAGAATCCATTCCGCCGCCGCGGCCAGATCATCCACTGCCACCGCCCCCTGCAGTTTCTCGGGCGACCCGCGCTCCAACTCCGCCCCATAACCCGTGCGGACCAGCAGACTCTTCCTCACGCCTGCCTTCCAACCGCATTCCAAATCAATTAGCTTGTCGCCAACCATATAGCTTTGCGCCAGGTCCACGCCGAATTCGTCGCGCGCATCCAGGAGGAATTGCGGCGACGGCTTGCGGCCGCGGCTGGGCACATCGGGGGCCTCGGGGGCAAAGTAAACCTTCTCAAAGCGCACCTGCTCGCGCCCAAGTTCCCGCAAGAGATGTTCATTCACTTTCAGGACATCTGCCAGCGTAAAATAGCCACGGCCCACGCCCGATTGGTTCGAGACGATGAATAGCTTGAAGCCCGCCCGATGCAGCCGTGAAAGCGCCGCAGCCGCCCCGGAAAAGACCACCACGTCCTCAGCACGGCTGAGATAGTTCTTCTCCTCAATGATGGTCCCGTCGCGGTCTAGAAAAACAGCTCGATTCATCGTCAGGTCGCCCGGCATAGTTAAGGAAAAGCCGGGCCAATGGAAATGACAAAAGAGCTGCCGTGGCCTTGCATAAAAGGGGCCATTCGGCTAGCCTTGGCAACTGAAATGAGGCCAGTCCCTGCCGCCGGCACGGCGACGGGCCTTCTTAAACTATGCCTGAGTCCTACATTCAAGACCTCTTTGCCGAGCGGATTGGCGGAAGCCAATACGGCAAGTCGGGCGCGATCTACAAGTTCGAGAAGATCAAGCGCGCCAAACGGGCGGCCATGGCAGCCCATCCCGGCGCGGAAATCATTGACCTCGGGGTAGGCGAACCGGATGAGATGGCCTTCCCGGAAGTGGTGAAGAAACTCTGCGCTGAAGCCCGCAAACCGGAGAACCGCGGTTACGCAGACAACGGCGACGCCGTCCTCAAGGAAGCCGCGGCCCGTTACCTGGACCATGTCTGCGGCGTCAAGGGGATTAACCCGGACACCGAGGTGCTGCACTCGATCGGCAGCAAGGCGGCGCTCTCGATCCTCCCGACGACGCTCATTAACCCTGGCGACTTCGTATTGATGACCGTGCCGGGCTATCCGGTCTTCGGCACGCACGCCAAATATCTAGGTGGCCGAGTCCACAATCTGCCGCTGACAGAGGAAAACCAGTTTCTTCCCGACCTGGATTCAGTGCCCGCGGAGGTGCTGAAGCAGGCCAAGGTGCTCGTGCTGAACTACCCGAACAACCCAACCGGGGCGAGCGCCACGCCGGAGTTCTTCGCCAAAGCAGTCGCCTTCGCAAAGGCGCACAATCTGGTCATCATCCACGATGCGGCCTACGCGGCGCTGGTGTTCGAAGGCCAGCCGCTGAGCTTCCTGGCGACGCCGGGTGCGAAGGAGGTAGGTATTGAACTGCATTCCGCCAGCAAGTCCTTCAACATGACCGGCTGGCGCTGCGGGTTTGTGGCCGGCAACGAACTGCTGGTGCGCGCTTACGGCGATGTGAAGGACAACACCGACTCCGGTCAGTTCCTGGCGATCCAGCACGCGGCGGCGCACGGCTTCGACCACCCCGAGATCACGGAGAAGATCACCGCGAAGTATTCGCGGCGGATGAACGGGCTGGTGGCAATCCTGACTAAAGCCGGGTTCCAAGCCCGCAAACCGAGAGGGTCTTTCTTTCTGTATGTGAGAGCGCCAAAGGCCGCGGTGACTCCGTGCGGCACGCGCATTGAATTCCGGAGCGCTGAAGAGGTGTCGCAGTGGCTGATCACCGAGAAGCTGATTTCCACGGTGCCCTGGGACGATGCGGGCACCTATTTGCGGTTCAGCGTCACCTTCGCGGCCAAGACCGTGGCCGATGAACGTCGGACGATTGCTACCGTCGCCGAACGGCTGGGTAATGTGCGCTTCGAGTTCTAGCGCCGAGTTAAAGGCTCCACCCAGCGCGATATTCGGTGCGGACGAAACGATTGGCCTCCTCCAGGTTGGTGAACTTGAGGGCGGCGGCGTCCCAGAGCAGTTTGTAGAGCGTCAGGTCCTCCCGAAGTTGCACCCTTAGGGCCACGTTGCCTAGCAGCACCGACTCCGCGAGCGGGCCGGCCCAGTCGAAATTCGAACCCGCAGCCTTGCCGCCTTTGCACGCGCGCACCCATTCCTGGTAATGATCATCCACACGCGGGATACTTTTCGCAATCTGACCGACTTCCTTTGCACGCGACTCGGGATACACATCGTTGCCGAGGATGAAGCCCTTGTCGCCCACCAGCAGCCGGCCGTTGTCACCCATCCGTTTCCCATCCGGCAGCCCATCGGGCCGAGGCGGGCGCAAGCCCCCATCATACCAAATCAGCTTGCATGGCGACATGGCGACCGCGCCGGCCGCTGCGCCTTCGAGCCCTTTCACGTGGTAGTTAATGTCCTGCGGCGTGGCCGGGCGCGCCGGGAATTGGTAGGTAACGATGGAGCCGAGCGGGTAGGTTTCTTCGTTTACGCGCGTAGACGCTCCCTGGATGCTCAGTGGCGCACCCAGCTTCAGCGCGCGAAAGACTGGATCCATGGCGTGGCAGCCGATGTCGCCTAGCGCGCCGGTGCCGAAGTCCCACCAACCGCGCCATTTGAAAGGCAGGTACGCCGGATTGTAGGGTCTCAATGGCGCCGGCCCGAGCCAGAGGTCCCAATCGAGCGTCGCCGGCACTGGCGGCGTGTCCTTGGGGCGAGGGACTCCCTGCGGCCAGTACTCGTTAAACAAACCGTTGGACGGACGATCGGTCCAAATGTGCGCCTCGCTGACCTGACCGATGGCGCCGGCCCAGACATACTCGCAGAGGCGGCGGGTATCGGCAGATGCCTGGCCCTGGTTGCCCATTTGGGTGGCGACCTTGGCCTCGTGGGCGGCACTGGCCAGGCGCCGCGCTTCCCAGACGGAATGCGTCAGCGGCTTTTCGCAATAGACATGCTTCCCCCGCTTGATGGCCTCCATCGCCGCGAAGGCATGCAGGTGATCAGGGGTAGCGACGACGACCGCCTCAATCTCCTTCACTTGGTCAAGCATCTGCCGGTAGTCGGTGAACTGCTGCGCCTTGGGATATTTCTTGAAAGTGTGACCGGCGTAATTCTTATCCACGTCGCACAGAGCCACGATGTTCTCGCGCTCCATGTTGCCTAGATCGCTAGCGCCCTGACCGCCAATGCCGATGCCAGCCACGTTGAGCTTCTCGTTGGGCGAGGTGGCCCCGCGCAAACCCAGGACTCCCCCGCGCACTACCATGAAGGTGGCGGCGGAAAGAGCAGTGCCACGCAGGAATTGGCGGCGGGTGAGTTCAGTGTTGGAGAAAGTAGATTTAATCTTCATACGTCACGACTGTAGAAGACGCTGCAAGGCAATACAACATTCAACTCGAAGCCGGAATCTCACCGAACTATGCTCTTTTCGGACACTTCTTTCGGTTTTCGGTTTTCGGTCTTCGGATTTCGGATTTCGCTCGGCCTCCCCAGTCATAGGCACGAAGTTCACGGGCAGCACGGCATGCTCCTCGAGTTTGCCCTCCTTCTTGCCCAGCAGTACCAGCTCCTGATTCCAGGCCCGTCCGACCGGGATAATCATGCGCCCGCCTTCCTTGAGCTGGTCAGTCAGCGGCTGCGGCACACGTTCCGGCGCGCACGCGACAATGATTGCGTCGAACGGCGCAGCTTCCGCCCAGCCCAAGTACCCGTCGCCGGCGCGCACATGCACGTTGGTGCACCCGAGCCGCTTCAAATCCGCGGCAGCCCGTTGCGCTAGTTCGTCTATAATCTCAATGGTGTAAATCTGGGCCACCAGTTCGGAGAGGACAGCCGCCTGGTAGCCCGAGCCGGTACCGATCTCCAGCACGCGGTCGGTCGGCTTGGGTTCGAGCCGGTCGGTCATGAAGGCGACGATGTAAGGCTGAGAGATGGTCTGACCATGACCGATCGGTACCGGGTAGTCCGTGTAGGCATCGCGGCGGAGACGCTCGGGCACAAACTCATGGCGAGGGACTCGCCCCATGACGGCCAGGACGCGGGCATTGGTGATGTCGCGGCCCGGTGCCACGAGTTGCTCGGCCACCATGCGCTGGCGCGCAAGGGCATAGGGATCAGCGCCTGGGGCCACGACCGGAGGCGCCGCGGTTCCACGGCCGCTCAGACCCGTCAGCCACCCGGCCAGCACAAGTACCAATCTGCGCATGTTCCAGCCTACGCCTTCCTATCGCCGAAGGCCTGGTCAAATGGCAAGACAGCTTCCATCGGTAGTACATCCTGCTGCCGAGCCCTCATCAAGTCAAGCTTTACCTATGTATGCGAAGCTTGGTGCTGCCGCCAATCCCGGCGCGCGGACATTCTTGTCCGCAGCAGCGTTGAAAGTGAACCAACAGAAGGACAGCCACATCGCCAGTCGTCCCGATTCTGCTACGGGCAGGAATGTCCGCGCGCCGCCGCTAGTGTCAGGATGCATCCAGGCTTGTGCGCTTGCAGGAAGCCGAGCCGAATCTTGCCGTCTCTCCCGGGAGCACGCGGCCCGCGCCTCGCTACTGTCCCCTGCCCTTCACAGCCCGCCGGCAGCCAACCCTTCGACTGGCGCATAATCATCCGTCAGGACAGGGCTGCGTGCGGCGCTCAGCGGCGCCTGCGCTTGGAACGAATCGAGCCGCTCAAGAAACCCGGGCAGTGTGACTCGACGCGTTTGAATCAGCGAGGAGGCGCGCTGGCGCAAGGCGAACAAGTCCGACCTGGCCGCTGAACGCGTGGCCACCAGCACGATGTTCTGACTAGTGCGCGCCGGGAAGAGATACACCTGCGGAAATACCGTTTTCAGAGTGCGGTAGATCGCCCCCACCAGCCCAGAGTGCCAGCCGCTGACGGTGCCGATGACGTTGTAGGCCACTACGCCGTTAGTGGTGAGATGATCGCGCACCAGTTCAAAGAATTCCTTCGTTACCAGGTGCGGCGGGATGGACGAGCCGTAGCGGCTAGTGACATAAGCGTCGAGGATGATCAACTCGTAATGGGCAGTGCTCCGACGCAGGAAAACGCGTCCATCGGCCTCGTGTACTTTTTGCCGCGCGGACTCCGTGAACTTGAAGTAGTCGCGGGCGACGCGAACCACCGTCGGATCAATCTCAACGGTCTCAACCGTGACACCAGGATAGTAATGCTCAAAGGCACGTTGTGAAGTGCCCGCGCCCAGGCCGATCATCAGCACGTTGTTCAGTGACGCGTTCCAGAGCAACGGCATGTGGAAATACTCGGTGTACTCGAAATGACCCCGCAACGGGTCTTGCATGGACATCCGGCTCTCCGGCGCATCGTCGAAGTAGAGCGTCCGCAGGCCGTCTTCATCCACGACGCGGATGTGGTGATAGGTTGAGGTAACCTCGAAGATCTGGTCCGCGCGGCCCAACGCACAGGCCAGCAGTACACCGGCGAACCACACCCAATGGGAAGCGCGGGAGTGCTTCATCGTGTCGGCTCCTTTCCAGTCCACGACCCTGCTGGCTTGAGCCAGGGGTCAAGTCCTGCGCACAGCAGCCCCAACAACACCGTCAGCACGCCCATCAACCGGAAAATATGCGACACCTTCATCTGGTCAATAAGGACAAAACCGGCGACAAAAACTCCGGCAATGCTCCCGACTGTGCTGGCCGCGATAATGAACCCGCTGGAGCGTCCCACCTGCGCCAGGCTCTGTGTCGAGAGCCGGATCATGTAAGGCGAGAGCATTGCCAGCACCGCGCACGGCATCAGGAAGATCAGCGCGCTTCCCAGCACGGGATCGAGCTTCTGCCAGAGCAGAGGAATGGGCTGGTCCATGGGGTGGCGCGCGATGATGGCATTGATCAGCCAGACGGCGGAGCTCGGGATGAGCCACAGGACCAGGCCCGCTGGGACCAGCAACACCATCAGAATCCAAAGCCGCTGCCATCTGTCGGCCATCGCCCCGCCGAGATAGTAGCCCAACGCCAGCGCAATTAAGACCACGCCAATCTGGCTGACCCACACATGGAACGAGCTGCCAAAATCCTTGGCCAGAAACCGCGCGCCGATGATCTCCAGGACCATGATGATGAATCCCCCCACAAAGACCAGTGCTGCCGCAGCCGTGTTTCTCATGCAGCGAGCATACCGGCGAAGCCGCACGCCGTCAAAGGGCATACCTGCCTACCCCTCTCCAGCCCGAAAGGGCACCCTCTCCCCCCACGATGGGTGGAGAGAAAGAGAGAGGGGCCCGCGTCAATTCCGGTCACGAGGCCGGCACCCGGGCGCGGAACTCAAGGGGCAGGCTCTCGAATCCGCTGATCATCGTGCTTGCCCGCAAGAAGATTCGCCGACCCACCGGCGGCGGGCCGAAGCAAGCGGTGTAGAGCGCCGTGATGTTTGCTGCACCAGCCACCGGCGCCGGGCACGTGCCGATGATGCGGAATTCCCCGCATGTTCCGCGCCCCAGCGATTGCGGCGGGCTTGCCCGCAACACCGTGTTATCACCCGGGTCTGCCGGACAGACCAGCTTTAGCGCGATAACGCCTGCCGTGTTGGTGATGACGAGGTCCTGCGGCGCGAGTTCCGGGAACACCGGCGGCGGCGGTGGTGTGTTTAGCGGTTCCAAACCGAAGAGGGCCAGCTTGCAGTTGACCCTGATGAACAGGTGGAGCCCCGTTAGGGGGCCGCTTTGGCCATGCCGGGGATGCGAGCGGTACGTGGCGGCGGCCGCGTTCCAGGCCACGCGCTGCGCGTCGGTAATTTCAGCAAAGCGCCGCGCCTGGTCCGCGAAATTCCAACGGACTTCCGTCTGGCGTTTAGTTCGAGGGTTAGTCGGAATGACACGGCGGCGGCTTACGAGGCCATAGCGGCCAGCACACACGACCGCCGAAGCATCTTTCTGCTTGCGGGAGATGTGATTCAGTTTCATACGTTACTTTTCTTTCTTAAATGGTGGATATGAGACAGGGACCGGGGCTAGAGCGGGTGGGCGCCCCGGAGGACGCCCACCCGCCTGACTCACAGGCGAGACGCCTGCGCCACTAGGGGAGTGAGTTAGGCCGACGTCGGGACGATGGCCGAGTAGGTCCTGGGCAGGCTCTCCCACCCATCAACAAACTGGTTGACCTGGACGTACACCTTGGTGCCGGCCTTCGGCACGCCGTAACGGGCCGTATAGAGGCTCGTGATGTCAGCCGAACCCCCCACGGGCACAGGACACGCCCCCAGGATGCGGAAGTCCTTGCAGACCTCAACGCCCTGGCTGACCGGTTTGGAGCCGCGGACGATGGTGTTCTCGCCGGGGTTGGTCGGGCAGGTCAGCTTGAGGGCGACCACTCCCGCCGTGTTGGTGATGACCAGGCCCTGCGGCGCCAGGTCCGGGAACTGCGGCCGGAGGGGTGGAGTGTCCACCTGGTCCTGGCCGAACTGTTTGAGCGTGCAGTTGATCTTGGCGAACAACTGGAAGCCGCTGAGGGCGCCGCTCTGGCCGAGGCGGGTGTTGCTCTTGACTGCGGTGGCTGCCTCCATCCACTCGACCCGTTGGGGTTCGGTGAGCGCCCGCCACCTGGCCGCCACGCGACTGAGGTTGTCGCGCACGGTCATTTGGGCCGGGGTGCGCGGATTTTCGGGGATGGCGAGGGTCCGGCTGATCTGGCCGAACTGGCCAGGCTGCGAGACGTTCAGGCCACGTTTACCTGATTGTGGGATGTCTAATATTTTCATACGTTAATTGCTTACTTTCTATTGTTGTTGTTTGTTTTCGGAACGGCGCGCGTGGCCGGCAGAGCCGACCAAATAGCACGCGCCAAAAATGGTTGCCCGGATGGCAGATGGGAGATGGCAGATGGCAAAGCGTTTCTGTGCAAAGTCAGGGACGCGGTGGAACGCGTCCTTACCGGGGAAAGGGGGTTGCATGGTTAGTTCCTCGTGCGCTCGTCCACTCGGGCGAGGCCGGATTCAAGGGCATTGATGCGGGTGACCTGACGGTCGAGAGTGGCGATCAGCTCCCGGTGGTTGGCGTCGAGCTTCTCCAAGAGCGCAAGGTGGTCGGCATGCATGCGCTCACGGCTGGCCAGCATTTCGGCGCAGAACTCGGCGCGGGTGACCAGCTCCGGCTTGGCGGACTTGCAGCCGAGGAGCTGCTTTCCGAAGAGGAATGCCGAACTGGCCGCGCCGGCGATGGCCGCCCAGCCCTCGCCCGAGATGGCGCGAGGGGCGGGGATTGGAGTGTTGAGATTTGTGCTCATGATGCGTGATGCGTGATGCGTGAAACGTGGCCCGGATTACTGGTTACTGGTTGCTGGTTGCTGGATACTGGGCTTCGGCTGCTCGGGCACAGTGGCGGCGACAATGCCGCGCAATTGGCCGTGGCGATGGGCCAGGAACCAGGCGGCGACTGTTATGCCGACGCCGCCGAGGATCAGTAGTTCGTTGCCGACGATCAGGCTGGGCAATACCACGAGGCACAAGCCCCCCGCGATCACCGCGGCGCTGGTGGTGACGCTCCCAACAACTGCCTTGAGCGGGGGCCAAACTAGTGACCCAATGCCGAACAGGAACAAGCCAACACCGACCCAGACGATGCCCTTGAGGCTTGCAAGCTTGGCGCCCAACTCCCGCGCAGTGTCCTTCTGAGCGGCTCCCAATTCAGTCGCGGATCGGCTCTCGTCGCGTTCGACCACGGGCATGGGACCGCTCACGATGAAGGCGGTTGAGGATTGAGGGCTAAAGGTTGAGGGTTGAGGGTTGAGAGTTGAGGTGGGCGAGTTGATAGGTTGGGAGTTGATAGTCGATAGTCGAGCTGGGGCGGCACTGACCATGGGGGATTGCTCGACGCGGGAGCCAGCGGGCACGGTGTAGGTCCGCACCTTGACGGTCTCCTGCGTTTGCCTGGTCGCTTGCGCGGAGTTCTCTCCCTGAACAAGGGTTTGCTCGATGACACCCGCAAGCTTGTGCGCTGTCACAGCACGCCCGCCTTTGAGCGGGCGGGGAACTTCTTCCTATTCGGAAGAACGGCTTCCCTTCTAGCCTGCCTTCAGTTCAAACCTCCACGGGATGGCTGGCGTGGGGTGGTAGGAGTTCAATACCCCGTAGAGCAGCGTATTGCGGTCGTTCAGATGGCTATAATCCTCCCCCTCCACTCTTCGATTATCAAACTGACATAGCGAAACAGGTCACCTCCCGCCTTTCAAAGCCAGTGGCCGACCGCTTCCTTGTGCAATTGCCGACCGGAGCCGGAAAGACCCGCACCATTGTCGAGGCCATCGCCGATTTTTATACGGCGCTCGATTCTGACGCGGTTCCGCCCTCAACTCTTTGGCTTGCACACGCAGAAGAATTGTGTGAACAAGCCATAGACGCGTTCCGCTTGGTCTGGCGGGTCAAGGATTTGCCGGAGTTCAAAATAGTTCGCTTTTACGGGCCGTTCAATCCACCGCCTTACGAAGCCGACGGAGCCTTCATCGTCGGCACGTTTCAAAAGACCGTCGGCTTACCGTAAGCACCGCCCCGCGATTCCCTTCATAACGAAATGCTGGGCTTGCACGACGGACACCGAATCCAAGCTGACATCCTTCTCCCACTGACCTTCATTTCCTCCAGCGCCGCGGCAAAAAGCTCTCCTTTCCGGCTTATAGGCTTAAATTCACGGACGCGGGTCGCTCCCGCCTGCGACCCTTCTCTTCCGGTTCAGATTCTCATTTAACCCACTCCTTTCGAGCAGTGCGATGAAATCTACCTTCGTCGGCCCAAACCCGATCTGCTCGCTAATCCCCAGTTTTCGCAGCTTCGCGCTGAACGCCGCCATTTCGCCGGTCCGCGGATGGTCCGGCGCTAAGAACCGCTCCTTGAAATAAAGCAACTGGCCAGCCTCTCGGTGGTCAAACGCCTGTACCCACCGCGATTTCAGGTTCACCTTGATCCGGTGCTGCAACGCCGGCAGCGCCTTCCCTTCGAAGTCGTCATACACCAGGAATGTCACTTTTCCCGACGCCTTATGGATCTTAATTACATCGGCCTGCGCGACATCACCAAACAACGCAGTGGCACAGCCCACGTAAGCCCGTAAGACACCCGGCAGCCGGTCCAGCAAAACCCGATGCACATAGAGCGCCTGCTCGTCCTGCCAGCCCAGTTTCAAATCCTCGCACGCCAACTCGATTTCTCCCGGATCACCTGCCGCGTACAGCAACTCCAACCCTTTTTCCAACGCCCGCGTGTAGTTCCCAAAAAATTCCCGAATATCCAAGCGCAGGCTCGCCGAGAGGTGGCCAAAGGGCACCCGCCTGCGCAGGTTTGCCAGCGCGACATACACGAGCAAATCATTCTGTCGGCTTTCGCCGGAGCGCTTCAATGGCTCACCACCGCCACGCCGCATGAAAAGACCCAGCGCCCGCTTCCCAGAGCCTACAGCCTCGCACAGCTCACTGAACCTCGGGAATTCCTCGGGAGCCGGCGTGCGCCCAAGCTTGAGGGCCAAATTCCAAAACGCATCCAACAGGTCCTTGTGTTGCTCGTACAGCAGCTCCCATTTCGGCCTGGCAGACACGCCAATCCCAAACCGGGGCGCAACATCTGCCCAACTAAGGCCCGGCGCGCCTCCGCCCTGGATGAAAGCCCTCAATGCCCGCTTGTCCGACCCGAGCTTTTGCCGCAGATCGCCCAGCCTGTCAAACTCGCCCGGCGCAGGAAAACGCCCAAGCTGCAGCGCCACATTCCCGAATAAATCCAAAAGCTCCTTTTCCTCCCGGTACAAAGCCTCCCAGACGACCTTTGGAGGCCCGCCAAGGCCCAGCCGAGCACTGATTTGCGTCCAATCAACCGCGCGCCGGCTCCGCGCCGACAAGAAATCCTGCTGCTCGCCAGGTTCGCGAAACACATAAAACACACCCAAAGCCACCGGGACGGCTGTCGTCTCCAAAGCATCCTCGATATACTGCTGAAGCTCCTGCTGCTCGAAATACTTCTGGAACGTGTTCCGCTTCGTCAGCACGCCGTCGCTAAACTGAGCGCACCGCCCGCCCGCTATCGTCTCACTGATCATCGCCGAAACCACCAGCAGCCGCCTGGCGTGCCGGTAAGCATCCACCAACGCTTCCAGCCGCTCGGCCGGGTCTTCAATGACATTCAGCACATACCCCAGGTTCACCACGTCCGCTTCCCTTTTGCCCGCCTTGCGCCGGAACACCGGGTCCCACCCATCGGCCTGGTAACCGAGCCCTTGCAGCCCTCGAAAGTCCGCACCCTGGCCGCAGCCATAATCAAAGAAGGTCGTGCCGGCGCGGAGCAGGCCATATTCCAGCAGGCTCTTCACCGGCTTTGAAAGGTCATATCGGGTCAGCGCCGTCTTGTGCCTTTCCACGACGACCGCCGCCGAGCCGTTTTCTGCCGGCAACACCGGTTCCCGTCCTTCCAGCTTGTGCCCGTTCACAACCAGGCCCTTCGCTTGCAACAACCTCTCCCAATTCAGCTTGAACCCAATTGTCGTTGCATCCTCGTAAAGACCGGCCTCCTCCTCTGCCTTGGTTAGCGCCTCAAACTCAGCCCGCCGCGGATGGTCCGCCGGAACGAAACTCTCCTTCCGGTGCAGAATCGGCGGGTTGATATTATCCGCGTAGTCCGTGTGCCGCGCTTTCCCCGTCACCAGATCAATCGCCACCGAATGCCGCAGCGCCGGATGCGCTTCGCTCAAAAACTCAGGGTAAGCCAGAAACGAGAACTTCAGCTCATCCGTCCTGAACTTTACCAGGTTAAATTCCGCCGACACATGATACCGCGCCACGACCTGGTCCAGCACTGCCCCCAAACTCCCGCCAACATCCGCCAGCCCCTCGCGGTGGACGTACAGTGCCGTCGGCAGCCGTTTCCCGTAGGGAATGCGGCTGACCTGCTCTTTGTAGTCGCTCAGGTTCACCGTGCGCCAATAATCGCATATTCCGCCCTAATCCTAAAGCTCGATGTGCCGGGAAACGGGTCAAGTCCGGGGGTTGGAACTGGAGCTGTGCGCGTCGTTTCAGGGTCAGGACGAAGTTTCTGAACAAGTGGCGGTTCGGCCTGAGGACCAAAGGCTGAAGGCTGAAGGCTAAATGCTAAAGTCGGGACCCGGGGGAGAAGCTGAAACGCTGAAACGCTGAAATGCTGAAATGCTGAAATCGGAAGTGGGACCCCAACATCGAACATCCAACATCCAACATCCAACATCCAATGGGGAACCCTGAACCTCGCCCAGGGAATGCAGAAGGTTGAATGCAGAATGCAGAAGTTCGGGTCGAAGCCACCCCTGCACAGGGAATGCAGAAGGTTGAATGATGAATGATGAATGTTCAGGCTACCCTGAAGCTACCCTGAGGCCACCCTGAGGCTATCTGGTAGCCAACCGGTAGGCACCCGGAAGCCACCCTGAGGCTACCCGCAGGCTACCCTGAAGCCACCCTTAGGCTACCCTGAAGCCACCCTTAGGCTACCCGCAGCCAGGGAAGGCAGGGAAAAAGCAGAAATTGGGAAAGCAGAAAGCAGAAAGGGGGCGGGAGGAGGCAGAAGGGCTCCCCGCCAAGAGACCGAACTTACTCGCGCGGCAGCGGGGCGGGATGAAGGCCGACGGGAGCGATGCCAGCAAGAACGCGGCAAGCGAGGTCCTTCAGTGAAGCAGGCAAGGGTGCCGCCTGGCCGGCGAAGAGCTGCGCGCCCCACTTGGCCAGGTCGCTGCCGGGCTCTTGCGCCTCCCACTCTTTGATGAGTTGCTCGGCTTCGGCGGTGCGGCCGGATTGCTTGAGGGCCAAGGCGCGGATGAGGTCGCCGGTCCCCTGCCCTCTAGTCCGCGGCGGGATGGCCAGGATTTTCTCCAGTGCCTGTCGCGCGCCCTCGGGAGCATTGCGCGCGAACTGGCATTGAGCGGTGACCCAATCTTCGAGCCGTTCGTCTAAGTCTGCGGGATAGGGCTTGCCGGCACCGAGGTTCTCCGGCCATTGCCGCGCCGTGCCGGCCAGCCTCAGCGCTTCGTCGAATTCGCCGGATTGGAGGCGTTCGACAGCCCATAGCAGGAAGGCTTCGTTAAAGAGGGCGCGCGCCTCAGTCGTGCCCTCGGCCGGCAGAACGTGGAGCGACCTTAGGAGCTCGGCCGCCGCCTGGTGCTGGCCGGTCAGGAGCAGGGCTTTGGAGCGCAGTAGCGCCAGCGTGTCGTTTAAGGGGAAGCGCCGTGCATAGTCAGTAGCGACGGTGAGGGCGGCAGCAGGGTCGGCGTGCATGAGGTCGTGCCGGGCGAGCATGACGCCGTAGCGCCATTGGGCGGGGTCGAGCTGGGCAGCGCGTTGCAGATCCTTCACGCCGTCGGCATTAGCAAGCTGCGCGCGGGCGGCGTAGAACGGGGCGAATCGAGGCTCGTCGCCGCAGGCTGCGAGGAGCCGGCGCGCCTCGGGCAGTTCGCCCAGGTGCCAGCGGACAAGCGCGAGGAAATAGTTGGGCTGCCAGGCAGTATGCTGCTGGGCGGCCCATTCGAAGACGGGAATCGCCTCCGGTCGAAAAGGGAAGACGAACTCAGGCGATGCCGCCTCGGCACGGGCAAGCAAGTTGGTGTCTTGGCGCAAGTACGCGAGCCAATACAGCACCTCCGCCGTCGGGGGCGCAAGGTCGAGGACTTTGGCGGCGTCGGTGTCCAGTCCAACGCCGTGATACCAGGCGGCCAGTTCAAGGAATGTTTCGTGGGGTAATTCGTTCCGGATCAGCGACGTGAAGGAATTGGCGCTCGCCTTCCCGCGCAGGTATCGTTCGAAGCAGGCGAAGTGGTTGAGCGGGTCGAGTTCGAGCAGGGCGGCGCAAGCATCGTCTGCGCGCGACGCGTCGCCCCTCAGCCGCTGGACGCAGGCGCCTAATGCGACGGCGTCGAGGTTGCGGGCGTTGCTGAAGAGACTCTCTTTGGCGGCCGCCAGCGCGCGGTCATAAAGCTTCTCGCGCAGGTACTCTTTGGCCAGCTCCGTGTCGGCGGCACTGCGCCACCCCGGCGAGAGCGCCGCGAGGCTGAAGGCTTCCGTGGCGTCGGCGTGATGACCCTGGGCGGCGCTGGCGAGCCCGAATTGGTAATTGGCGCCGTGGTCATAAGTGTCGATGCTCAGCGCGTGGCGGGCGAAGCCTAAGGCCGCGGCAGTGTCCCCGCGGCGAGT
>Ga0224558_1001385_pt1 | contig 25523 bp, 12 predicted proteins | sample 714S32024metaG_FD_180682 | JGI IMG/M metagenome (GOLD analysis project Ga0224558, IMG submission 180682) | Peat soil microbial communities from Stordalen Mire, Sweden - 717 S3 20-24 | ecosystem: Environmental > Terrestrial > Soil > Wetlands > Peat | place: Sweden: Norrbotten County, Stordalen... | reverse complement strand
CGTCTGGCTGTTTGACAACGGCAAGCTCGCCGCCGTCGCCCAGCAGAACAACGTTCATTCCAACCTGCACAACCAGGGCGCCCATTTCACTTTCCTCGATGGCCACGCGCAGCGCTTCCGCAACACGGAGTACTGGAACTTCCTCACCAACGAAGGAATCACGAACAATCCCAACCTGATCTGGATTCCCTAGCTCCTCGACGAGCGGTCGGCCAAGCCAGCATCGTGGGGGATAGTTGAAAGGGCCGGCGCTGGAAGCCCAGCCAAGTTATCCAGTCGGGGATGTGCTGGGCGATCGCGGTGGGGAGATCGGTGGGGGTGAAGACCTCGATATTGCGTTGGTTTTGGCGTGGAGCCGGGAGCGGTAAATCGCCAGGCGGCGAATTGGCTCGAATCAGGCGAAGAAGGTCATAGGCCATAGGCTGGCAAGTTGCAAAGGGCATATTACGCCAGCGTGTTGTCTTGGTGTTGCTAGCGCGCTGCTCGGGCGAGGAAGGCCTGATGCACCAGACGGATTCCATACCAATTCCATAGGAATTCCATACAACTTCCATAGGATTCAGGCGCTTTTCCGCTCCTCTTGTTCGACTGGTCGAGTGGAGTGGAGGCGCGCCCAGTTTAGACCAGCGGCTTCCATCGTGTCTGCTCTTTCGAGCGTCCTGGCCAATGGCCGTCAGGTCAGGGCCACATCAATGCGACCTCAAAGCCACCTTAAAGCGTGTTGATAGCCAGGGGATAGGCACCCCAAAGCCACCCTAAAGCCTGGGCGCGGTCAGCAACTGTCTTCACTGGCTGGAGAGGACGCGGCGGGCCCGCGGCAGGGTTCCGATGCGGTTTTCGTCGCGGATGGGGGCGTTGGGATCGAGACTGCTGATGTGCGCGCAATCGGAGGAGTGGATAAAGGCGAGGGCTGCGCCAAAGCGTAATGAATCGCCGCCCGTCACCGTCAATGACACTCCGCCACCGCCAGGAGACCTGGGGGCGCTTGGATTGCATGGTGCTTCCCTGCGTGGCAAGGCCGTTGCGATGTTGTCGCCGGGTATCCCCCGCCCCTCCCCCGTTGAATTAGTTGTAACATACTATTAATAAGGGATTTATCTTGTACAGGCTCGGCAGTACCCCCCATTACCATTGGGATGCAAACTGCCGTCCATGACATCCCACAGCACCTCATCATCTGGGTCGAAGCGCTGCGCGCCAAGCTGCGCGAGCAAGACTTCTTGTCTCGCCATCGAGTGCGGCCTCAAGATTTCACCCGTCAGCGTCAACTGACTTTCCCACTGCTGATGCTTTTTCTCTTGCAGCAAACCGTCAAGTCGATCCAGCGCCATCTGCACGAGTTTCTCGATGATTTGGCCCAAGGCCAGCTCTTTGAACCGGTCACCAGTGGGGCGGTGACTCATGCTCGGGCCAAGCTCAAAGAAAGCGCTTTCAGCGAATTGAATCGCGACTGCTTGCTGCCCTCCCTCTATCGTTCGGAGCATCCGGTCCGACGCTGGCGTGGCCACCGCCTCGTGGGTTTCGACACCGTGTCGCTCAGAAATCAAGCACGGCCCCCTTACCGCGCAACGCCTCCAAGATCGTGCTTGCGTCCTCCGGAGCTTGGAGCACTCTGGACAGGTTCAGCAGCGGCGCGGGTGTTTCTTCAACTGCGGGCCATTATCCGCGCGATTCTTTGTAACTTTTGGCCGAATTTGCTTAAGAAAGAGTGGAAGAAACCGCGCCCGTTCGCGCGCGGCAAGCGTGACCTTTACCGAGATGACCTGTCAATAAAGCAAATGAAAAGGACTCTTGTGGGCAGTTGTTCGTTTGAGGTACTCCTGCTGGCCCTGACGATGTTTCCCGCAGCACTGGGGCGTGGCCAGCAAGTGGCGCCGGCGATTAATTCAGTGATGGGTATGGGCAGGCGCACGGAGGTGTTTTTTTCAGTGCCGGTCGAAGCGATGAGCGCGGTCAATCTGACCAATTACGCGCTAAGCAACTGGTACGGCAATATATCTGTCCTGGGAGCAGTGTTCGGAACGAACAACCAGACCATCGAGCTGACCACGGCTGCGCAATTGCCGTTTTTGCCCCATTGGCTGACTGTCAATGGTGTCGCCGACGCCCTCACCGGGACCAATATCATCGCGGCCGGCTCGCAAGGCATTTATACCAACATCGGATTCACCACGGGCTACATCGAATATGATCTTTACCAGGGCATCACCGGCACAAACCTGATCGCCCTGACCACCAACGCGAATTACCCTGGCCATCCGAGCAAGGTGGAGTATCTCGATTCGACCTCCTGGTATGAGAGCGGCATCGGCGCTAACTATGGCAGTCGAATGGCCGGGATTCTGGTGCCGCCGGTCAGCGGGGAGTATGAGCTGCTGGTTTACAGCCAGGGTTATTCCCAGCTCTCCCTGGGCACCAACGAGAGCCCCGCCTCGGCGCGTGTCATCGCGTCCACCCCCACATATTATTCGGCCGCAGTCTCGCTGCAGGCTGGCCAGCGCTATTTTATTGAAGCGCTCACCAAAGAGGGGAGTTCGCCGGGCGACCTGTTTGAGGCGGACTGGCTCAGGCCGGGAAGCAACGATTGGGAGCTAATCGAGGGAGATTACGTGGGCAACTATCGCACGGATTCCAATGCGACGATAACCATTCGGCAGCAGCCCGCCAACGCGAGCATCTATGACAACCAAAGCGCCACATTCACCGTGAGCGCCACCGGCAATTCCAGGATTACGACGAACGTCAACTATCAGTGGCAGTGCAATGGAGTGGATATTCCGGGTGCGACCTCCGCTACCTACATAACGCCGCCGGTTTATGACACGAACAGCGGATCGCTCTATCGGGTCCTTGCTTTCGTCCCGGGGGCGGCCCAGTTTAGCAGCAGCGCGCTGTTGACCGTCACACAGGACCTCGTGCCGCCTACTATCCTGCAGGCCATGAACTTCAACCTCGATACCGTGCGCCTGTTGTTTTCGGAGGCCGTCGAACCCGACAGCGCCACCAATCTAGCCAACTACGCATTTATCGACGGCGTGGCCATTACCCAGATTTCGCTCGACGCTTCCAACACTACGGTCACGCTGACCACCGGCCCGCTGGTGTACGGCAGCAACTATACGCTCGTCATCAATGGCGTGCGGGACCTGGCCATGGTGCCTAATATCGTCGCCACCAATACTCTGGTCCAGTTCCTCGCCAGTTCCTCCGTCTCCCAAGACATCGGTGGCCCGCTGGCTTCGACGACCACAGTACTTACCAACGGAGTGGCCGTCGCCGCGGCCGGCAAAGATATTGGAGGCGCGGCCGACCAATTCACGTTCAATTATCAGCTCTGCTCGGGCGATTTCGATATGAGCGTGCGGCTGGCCGGTCTGGGTCTGTCCGACGTTTGGGCTAAAGCCGGACTGATGGCGCGCGAAACCCTAAGTTCCAATAGTCGATTTGCCGCTGTTTTGGCTACTCCGTCCTTAAACGGCGCCTTCTTCGAATATCGCAGTGCCATCAGCGGGACGGCCGTCTCCCAAGGGGGGTTCCCGGTCAACTATCCCAATACCTGGCTACGGCTGCAGCGCATCGGCACAAGTTTTAACGGCTACGCCAGTTACGATGGCCTCACCTGGATACCGCTGAGTAGCGCCTCTATCGCCATGTCGAATCTGGTTTACATTGGCGTTGCCGCCTGCAGCCATAATTCGAGCCAGTGGACCACGGCCCAGTTCCGCGATTTTGGCAACGTCCAGCCTGGCGCCACCGTCGGTCCCATCGATAACCCGCACGACGTCCTTGGGCCGTCCAGCCGCAAAACGCCCATCGCCATTTCCGAGATTATGTACAAGCCGGCGCCGCGTTCCGACGGTTACAACGTAGAATTCATCGAGCTCTACAATTCCAACCCATGGTTCCATGACATTGGCGGCTACCAAATTGTGGCGGACAACTTGCAATACACGGTTCCTGCGCGAACAACCATTCCCGGCGGCGGGTTCCTGGTGATTGCGGCCTCGCCCTCGAGCCTGCAAACGCTTTACGGCATCACCAATGTCCTGGGACCCTATACGGGCAGCCTTAAAGCTTCCGGAACACTCCAGCTCCTGGACGAGCACGGCGCCGTGCTCTTAACCGTGCCCTATTCCAATGTTTATCCCTGGCCGGTCGCGGCGGATGGCACTGGTCATTCCCTGATCCTGGCCAATCCGACCTATGGAGAAGAAGACCCGCGCGCCTGGGACATTAGCGACGTAGTGGGCGGTTCGCCTGGTGCGCTTGAATCGTTCCGTCCCGACCCGCTGCGCAAGGTGGTGATCAACGAACTCCTGGCACACACCGAAAACCCGGCCGTGCCGGATTTTATCGAGCTCTATAACCACAGCGCGCTAACAAACGATCTTTCCGGTTGCATCCTGACGGATGACCCGGCCGTCAGCAAATTCGTCATCCCTTCCGGCACCCTGATAGGACCCGGCGGGTTTGTTTATTTCGAGCGCGCGCAATTGAGCTTTGGGTTGCGGGCAGAAGGCGAGACCGTTTATTTGCTCAAGCCCGACCGCAGCAGAGTACTGGATGCGGTGCAATTCGAGGCGCAGGCGGACGGGGTGTCGTATGGCCGCTGGCCCGACGGAGCCAATGATTTTTATGCGCTCGCCACGCGCACCCCGGGCGCCGCTAACTCCCCCATCTCGATCTCCGACATCGTCATCAACGAACTGATGTACCATCCACTCAGCGGCAATGACGATGACCAATTCATCGAACTCTACAACCAGAGCACCAACCCAGTGAGCCTCGCGAATTGGCAGTTCACTTCCGGCGTAACTTTTACCTTCCCGACGAACGTCACGCTCGCACCGGACGGTTACCTGGTGCTGGCCCGCAATGTGACCAATCTGCTCGCCAAATATGCCAATCTCAACAGCGGTAACACGCTGGGCAACTTCAGTGGGAAGCTCTCGCACAACGGTGAACGCGTATCGTTGGCGAAGCCGCAGTTGTTAAATGGCGTCACCACGCTGTATGTCGTGGAGGACGAGGTGAACTACGGCACCGGCGGGCGCTGGGGCCATTGGGCAGCCGGCGGCGGCAGCAGCCTGGAATTGATCGAGCCCCGGGGGAACCATCGGCTCGCAGCTAACTGGGCTGACAGCGACGACACCCAGAAGTCCGGGTGGGTGAATATCGAGACGTCCGGCGTGCTCAACAACGGCCAGAATTACAGCGGAGGGATTAACTACGCCCAGCTCGGGTTGCTGGATGTCGGCGAATGTCTCGTGGACAATGTCGAGGTTCGCTCGGGCACCGCCGGAGTTAACCTGGTCAAGAACCCGGACTTTGAGGGCGGGCTGACCAATTGGTCCCTGCAAGGCTGCATGGTGCGCTCCAGCCTGGAGAACAGCGGCTATGCCAGCAGCCGCTCGCTGCATGTTCGTTGCAGCAGCCGTCTATGGACGGGGGCCAACTCCTGCCAGATGGCTTTGAGTGCCAACAGCCTGGGGTTGAACCAGGCGGGCACCATCCGATTCAAGGCCCGCTGGTTGCACGGCTGGCCCGAAATCGCCCTCCGGCTTAATGGCAACTGGCTCGAGGCCGCCGGAGCTCTGCCCGTGCCGTCCAATCTCGGCACGCCGGGCGCGCCGAATAGCCGCCGGGTGGCGAATGCCGGACCCGCCCTTTATGAGGTCACCCACACTCCCTCGCTGCCCGCGGAGAACCAAAACGTGCTCGTAACCGCGCGAGTTCATGACCCCGATGGCATCCAGAGCGTCACCCTGAACTATCACTATGACGGCAGCACCTACTACCAGACCTTGCCCATGCTCGACGACGGAAGTGGCGGCGATGGGGTCGCGGGTGACGGCGTTTTCAGCGCTACTATTCCGGGCCAGTACAGCGGTGCGATAATCGCGTTCTTCGTTTCAGCGACTGACCGGCGCGGGGCGTCGTCGCGTTTCCCGGCCTTGGTCAACGACAACGCGCCCGAGCGAGAGTGCGTGGTGATGTTCGGCGACGGCAATCCCGGGGGCAGCTTTGGAGTTTATCACCTGTGGGTCACCCAAACCAACGCGGACCTTTGGAACAGCCTGCCCATTCTCAGCAACGAGATGATCGACGGCACCTTGGTTTGCGGGAACCGGGTCATCTATAACATGCAGGGCCGATATGCGGGCAGTCCCTACCACCAGGATTTCTATTACCTGGGTTATTCTCCGGCCCACTACAAATGGGACTTCCCAGACGACGACAAATTCCTAGGCGCAACCTCCTTCGATAAAATCCATGCGCCGGGCAACGGAGCGGGCGACGACGGCACTTTCCAGCGCGAACAAGCCGCCAACATGCTGCTGCGAGCCCTGGGCGTGCCCTGGCTCAACCGCCGCTACGTGGCCCTGTACATCAACGGCTCCCGACCCGTTCCACTCATGGAAGACGCCCAGACGCCCGACGCCGACCTGGTCAAGGAATACTTTCCGAACGATCCCAATGGGTATCTTTACAAAATGCAACCTTGGTTCGAATTCGACCCGACGTCCTCGAGCACCTATCTGGATTTCGTCAACTGCGCCTGGTGCAATCTGATGCCCTACCCGACGACTGGCATCAAGAAAGTACCGCGCTATCGCTACAACTTCGAGATCCGAAGCACTCCCGGTTCGATGAGCGATTTCACGAATGTCTTTTCGCTGGTGGACGCCGCGGGCGCCCCCACCACGGCGAATTACGTCGCCAACATGCAGAATCTCGCGGACATGGAAAACTGGATGCGCGTATTCGCCGCCAACCACGCTGCGGGCAACTGGGATTCCTTCGGCGCCCAGAACGCCCAAAACCTATACGGCTACCTTGGCACCAAGGGCACAAAATACTCGCTCCTGATGTTTGATTTCAACATCGCCCTGGGGAATGGCGGCTCCTGGTCGCCAGGCGCGAACCTTTTCACCGGTAATTCGCAAGATCCCAACACCGCCGCAATCTACAACAACCCCGCCTTCCGCCGCATGTATCTGCGCGCCCTTCAAGAATTGGTGAATGGGCCGCTCAATGTCGCCAATAGCGGTCCTTTGCTGGATGCCAAATACAACGCGTTCATTGCTAACGGCCTGGGCGCCCAAAACTCCTCGACCATCAAGAGCTGGCTCACCTCGGCAAAGAGCAGCATCGCCTCGCAGATCTCCCCCCAAACCTCCGTGGCATTTACGGTGAACTCCCCACCGGGCGTCCTCGGGAACGTGGCGTACGTGACCGGAACCGCGCCGGTGGCAGTCGAGACGATCTGGTTCAACGGCATCCAATACCCCGTGACCTGGACCTCGGTCACGGCCTGGCGGGCGACCGTGCCGCTCCAGCCGGGGACCAACCTGTTCAACGTGGTGGGCGTGAACCGCGCCGGCCAGCCGCTGCCGGGCGCCAGCGGTATCGCATCCGCCGTTTACAACGCCACGCCCCCTTCCCCGCTCGACCGGGTCGTGCTAAACGAAATCATGTTCCACCCGACCGCGCCCGGCGGCCAGTACGTCGAGCTCTATAACACCTCTGCCAGCTTTACTTTCGACCTATCAGGCTGGCAGATGCAGGGCTTGTCTTATACCTTCCCCCCCGGGTCGTTGCTCGGACCCAACAACTTCCTCATCCTGGCTGCCGACCGCACTGCTTTTGCCGGCGCCTACGGGGCCAGGCTCCCGATCTTCGATACGTTCGCCGAACCTATGCCCGCGAGCGGTGAAACACTGGCCCTGGTGCAGCCCGGATCTGGCGGCACGAACCACATCATGGCCGAAGTGCGTTTTGAGAGCACTCCTCCCTGGCCGGCGGGAGCGAATGGTCAGGGCAGCTCTCTTCAGTTGATTGACGCGGGCCAGGACAACTGGCGCGTGGCGAACTGGACTGGCAGCTTCCCGCCAGCCTCCCGCAGCCCTGCCGCGGCCAACCCGGTCGCCGCCAGCTTGCCGGCGTTCTCGCCGCTTTGGTTAAATGAGCTGCAGGCCGACAATCTGACCGGGATTACCAACAGCGCCGGCCAGCGCGGCGGCTGGCTGGAGCTTTACAACCCAACCACTAATCTGGTTTCGCTCAGCAACCTCTGCTTGTCCGTTACCTATACCAACCTCGCTCAATGGACCTTTCCCACCGACGCGGTCATCGCTCCGAGTGAGTTCAAGGTTGTTTTCGCAGACGGCCAGGTCGCGCTTTCCAGCCCAAATGAACTGCATACCAGTTTTGCGCTGTCTTCCGGAGCGGGTGCGCTGGTCTTGAGCCAATATGACACTAACGGCCAATCCTACGTGCTCGATTATCTCAATTACACCAATCTCGGCCCCAACCATTCCTACGGTTCCTTCCCCGACGGCCAAAGTTTTGTCCGGCAGGAGTTCTTTTACGCCACCCCGGGCACCTCCAATAACGGCGGCAAGCCTCTCCCGGTCGCCATCAACGAATGGATGGCCGGCAACACGCACACCATCACCAACCCCATCGATGGCAAGTACGACGACTGGTTCGAACTCTACAACTATGGCAGCAAGGCCGTGGATCTCGCCGGTTGTTATCTGACTCATTCATTGACCAATCCAGTCGAATTCCAAATCCCACCGGGCTATGCCATCCCGGCCCACGGCTTCCTTTTGGTCTGGGCGGACAAGAAGACCCCGACGGGCGGCGGCGACCTGCACGCCAATTTCAAACTGTCCAAGAGTGGCACCAGCATTGGCTTGTATTGGACTAATGCCAGCCTGGTGGACTACGTTACCTTTGGCCAACAGACCAGCGACCTCAGCATGGGCCGTTATCCCGACGGAGGTACGGCTGTCTCAATCCTGCCCACTGCCACCCCGCGCACCAATAACGCCGCTCCCAACACGGCCCCCGTTCTCTTGCCGGTGGCCAGTCAGTTCATTTACCTGGGCCAGACGTTGACTTTCACTGCTCATGCGGATGACGCGGACGTGCCCAGCCAACGGATCACTTATAGCCTGGATGCGGGGGCTCCCACGAATGCCACGATGAACCCCACCAATGGCCTCTTCTCCTGGACACCCCTGCCTGGCCAGGCCCCGAGCACCAACCTCATCCCTTTGTTGGCGAGCGACGACGGCATTCCTCCTCTCGGCGCCCGGCAATCGTTCCTGGTCACCGTAGCGCTTCCGCCGAAAATGGGGGTGGCCACGGTTAATGGCAGCCAGCTCGCCTTTGCCTGGCCCACATTTCCTGGCCAAACCTACCAAATCGAATACTGTGATGACTTGGTCGCGGGATCCTGGGCGACGTCAGGCGATGCGATTGCGGGCACCGGAGGGATGCTCACCCTCACCAACCCGATCGCCCTTCCCCACCAACGGTTTTACCGGCTCAGATTGTCGCCGCCATAGAGCCGAAGCAACTGTTCAGGTAGTGGGGCGGGCGTCTCGCCTGCCGCACCGGGCGTCTCGCCCGCGCTGCTGAGGCCGAGGGCGAGACGCCCTCCTGGCAGGCGAGACGCCCGCCCCACTACCTGAACAGTTGCGAGCCGAATTAGGGGCGAGCTGGTCATCCGAATCGGCAGTCTTCGCCACTATAGCAATGCCAGCACGCGACTGGGCCCCCCAGTGCAGCCGGCGATCTTTGGCGCGCCCACGACGATGGTTGAGCCTTTCGCCGGAAGCTGGCCCAGCCCGGCAACGTTCTCCAGCCCCCATTTGCTCTGGTTGAGCCAATAATGGTGAACCGGAAAATCCGCGCTTACACCCGGATCAAGGCTAAGCGTGTCGGTGGCGATACCTTTGATCTGACGCTGCTCCTGGAGGAGCTGGACTGCCTCGACGTGAAAACCCGGGAAGTGGTAACCGCCCTTGTCATCCAAACCGAAGAACTTGCTGGCATCGTTAACGCGCGTCTCCCAACCGCTGAACAGGGCGACCACGGCGCCAGCAGCTATTGGCCCGTGTTGCTTTTCCCAGGCCTTAATGTCATCGGGCGTGAGTTGAGCGTCCGCCTTTATCGAAGCCGCCGCACGAATGTCCACCACGACCAGCGGCCCAACGAGTTGTTCGGCGGGGATGAGGTCGGCGCTCCAGCCCTGCGTGCAGTGCAATGGGGCATCGATATGGGTGCCGCTGTGTTCCTGTATGTGCCAGCGGTAGGCATTCCACTTGTCCTTCCCCAACTTGCTGACCTGCTCAAGCACAAACGGGTTGGGCCAGGTCAGAGGAAAGCTCGCGCTGAGCGTATGGGTCAGATCCACCACCCGCTGAAAGCTCTGAGGCGGCGGCTCCTCGCCCCTGGCCAGTGACGGGGCGATTACGCTCGCGCAGGCGGCCATAGCCGCGTGCTTCAAGAAACGCCGCCGTGAAGCGGCTTCGGCAAGTTCCATCGTGCAGGCAGGTAAGCACATGAATTTGGACTCCGGTGAAATGTTCTTTGGTCAATTCGGATCAGCCAGGCTCAGTAATGCCTCAGTGGTGGCGGGTAGGGCGAGTCACTCCGTGCGCGCCGGGTAACCGCTCGGCCGGACGGCGCGCACGGAGTGACGCGCCCTACCGCCATCACTGACCGATTACCAGGTTCGATGTTGAGGTTCCCCATGAAGGTGGGTCAGCTTGAGTGTGTACGACAGCTCGCAAGGCAGTTCGTCCACTGACAATTGAGGAATCTCGACGGCTAAACCATCCTCGGCGAACGACCACTTTAAAGGCCGTTCTAACCCAAGCATAGTGACCGCGGCTTGCGCGGAGGGGCGGACGCCCTTGATTATTACTACTGGGCGGGAAGGCCAAGCCGGCAGGATCGCGTAAAGGGTATCCTCCTTCGCGGTAAAGAATGCCTCGACGGCGGCCCGGCCCTGGCTGGGCTTCCCGGCGATGGTGGCGATGTCATAATTGTATCGCCACTCGCGGCCATACTCAATCCTGGGGCGCTCGCCAGCGCTCCATTGGCAGCTTCTGGTCCAGGGTCGGGTGCCGAAGATCGCTTCCCCATTGACCTTCAGCCAATCTCCGATCTGGACCAGTCGCTCCTCCTCGATCACGGGTATCCGACCATCGGCGGTCGCGCCCACGTTCAACAACAGGTTGCCGCCTCGGCTGACGATGTCCGCGAGCGTCAAGACCAACTCACGGGCGGAGTAGTAGTTGGTCAACGAGAGTTGGCGATTATGAATCCAGTCATACCAGAGGGGCCGGCCCTCGTTGTCGTACGCGCGGGGCCGGGTCACGGTGCGGTTTTCCTCCCAGGGATGGCTGCCGTCGGGCATGCCTGGGGTGAACTCGGTGGTGTAGAACCCGCCGTGCTTGTGACGGCAGCCTTGGCCCCAGCGATCATCCACCACGATCTCCGGCGCCGGGGATTCATTATAGAGCCACGAGAGGAACTCACGGCTCCGCCAGAGTGAGTCAGGGCCTTCCCACTCACCGTCCGCCCAAAGAACGTCCGGTCGGTAACGAACAATGAGGTCCTTCAACTGCGGCAGCATGTGCTCATCCACGAATCGGGGCCGGTCCCGGAGCCAAAGTGGATTGTACCACTCGAAGAAGGAGTAATAGAGCCCCATCTTTATACCGCGCCGGCGCACCGCCTCCGTCAATTTGCCCACCAGGTCCTGCTTGGGGCCGATGTCCATCGCGTTCCATGGCCGGCCCCAGGTCCGCGTGGCTTCGGCGCTGGGCCAAAGGCAGAATCCGTCGTGGTGTTTGGCCGTGAGAACCACGTATTTCGCCTGCGCGCGGGCGAAAACTCCGGCCCAATGGTCCGGATCGAACGCCTCGGCCCGAAACAGTGGCGCAAAGTCCTCATACTTGAACCCGGGACCATACGTCCTTTGGTGAAACTGCCACAGCCCCACAGATTCCTCACTGATTTCGTTCTTGGCAGGCCGTGGCCCTGCCGACTCCAGCCGCTGGCTCTGGAGCAGGTTGGGCCAGTAGAAAGAGGAATGATTCCCCCAAGCTGGCACGGAGGCCAGCGACCAATGCACATAGACGCCGAACTTAGCATCACGCCACCACGGGGCCACCGTCCGCTGGTCTAATGACTCCCAGGCCGGTTCGTACGTATGGCGTTGCGAGGCCGACCCGCCGGCCTGGGCAGCGCGAGCGATTCTTTTCAATTGCTCGAAACCAAAGTCCTTGAGCAGCCCGGTTTTGGGGTTGAAGGGCCAATCCAGTGTGCAAACGCCGCCTTGCTGGTTGCAGGTGTTGATCCAATCAATCAGTTCCGCATCGGTAAACTGGTTGGTGTCGCCCATACCGTGATAGACGTTGCCGCAATAGATCTTGCCGTGCCAGAGGATGCCTGCCTGGGGTGGCAGCCGCGCGGGCGTCAGCCGCGTCAGAACCTGCTTGCTCCAGGTATCGCCGCCGGTGAAGTCATCGACGCCCTTGCACACGCAGGCTTGCTCGTTGGGGCCGCAACTAAAGGCGATGACGGCCTGGGGATTGGCGGAATGGACGATGGCATGGATCGCCCGCCAATCACCGGGCTCGGCCTTATACGTGTCGGGTTCCAAGCCGTCGAACCACCATCCGGCGATCTTGTCACGGTAGCGGTCAGCATACTCCTTGAGCACGGCCAACCGGCGCTGGCGGCACTCGGCCGAAGGCGGCGCCTTTTCGTTCAGTCCCCCGCGTCCGGCGCCATCGTCCATCAAGCCGGCGGAGACCTTCGGCTCCTTCATGTAGCCGTTCAATCCAGCAAAATAAACGATGAGCTTGACGCCTTTGGCGTTGAGGGCGTCGGCTAAGTCCTGGATAAGGTCCCGCCGCGAGCACTTCTCGCCGGGCGCACAGCCGGTGTAGCCGCTAAACGCCTTGTTCGGAGCACAGGGCCACGCGAAATAATGGTCGTCCAGGCAAAAGATGACCCAGCCGGCTTTCGCTTCGGCCATCTGCTCGGCGAAGCCTCTCACGTCGAACCCGTCCACGAACCGGTTCCACTCCTCGGCGGTCATTAGCGCTGGGTCAGGAAACTGGGGGTCTGTCTTGATCGAGAACCCGAGCAGGATGCGATACTGATAATGCAAGAAGACCCCGTACTTCCGCTTAACCATCCAGTTCGCATCCCCCGTCCCAGCAGCCGCTTCCACGGTGAAGAGGAATGCAGCCGCTAAAACGAATACGTGGACCATGTTGCACACGAAACGACTCCGAATCTGGAAATGTTGTGTGTCATGCATTTCGTCACCAGAGTATGTTTAGGATCTAGACCAGTCGATGCTATAAGAATGTGAGCGCGGGGCGATACTGAGTTCATTCAACCCTGCACCAGACCGTCCCGCGGGTCTCCCCGTAGCCGCGCCGGATACTCCCCGTAGCACCTCTTATCGCCGATAAGAGGTGCTACGGGGAGTATCCGGCGAGTGTCCGGCGATGCCCGCACGCGGTAGCGGGGGGATGAGGGAGAGCGTCGCGGGCTCGCTCATGCTGGTGAACTGGCGGCGGCAGAACATGGGTTTCAGCGCATCTAATTGGCATCCGGGCACTTACGGAGCCAATACCTTTGTGGGCCTGGATTACCACAGGTCGTTGCTAGAGGTCCAAACCCGTATCCCGGGCTCGGACAGGGTCCGCTCGCCGTGGGGCATGGGGATTCTGCCAGCCGGATTCAGACAGGGACAGCCGTGGTGACTACTGTTGAAGCAGAAGGTTGGCAGGTTCGACAGAGAAGGCGCCCGGCAAGACGTTTCGTGTTGATGCGGCAGTAGAAAATGACCTCCAAACGTTGACCCGATTCCGCCCGCCCCCCCGCTCACTCGAGCTTGCGAAACTGAGGCTAACGAGGCTCCACCACGACAACCGTGCTCTTCACGCGACGGCGCTGACGTGAAGGTCTTCGCTCTGGACAGCGTCAATGGCGTACTGCACGCACGCCTTGATGTCCTTGGGCTTGAGATCCGGATAGTAGTCGCGGATAATCGTTGCAGCAGAGACGCCGTCCCGGACCAACTCCAGAATGGCCTGGACGGGAATTCGGGTGCCTGCGACACAGGGCTTTCCAAAATGAATTTCAGGGCTCACTTGGATTCGGCTCATGTGGCGAATATATACCCTCGGGTGGTCGCACGGCAAGCGAGCACGCGCTACACATGGCTAAAGAAGGGGCCACTACGGGGTCTTGCACAGCCCGTTATCTCAAGAGTAGATTGCCCAGAAAATGCCGTCGTGCACCGTTCCACTTTGCCGCGACTGAACGGGTACAGGATTAGGCAGGGGGCTCAGGACGCCGGAAGGTAATGTTGGCAATGCAGCATCGTTTGAACTTCTTCCCGCTGCCGCAAGGACATGGATCGTTGCGTCCTGGTTTGGGCACGCCATGCGGTAACTGCGCGATGCGCGGTTGCTCATGGTCCTCCGCAAGCAATTGCTCCATCGTCGCCTCGTGTTCCCACGTCCCTTCCACCCACTGCGCGATCTCAAACGGTTTGGAAGAGTCCCGTTGGTCAATGCCGAGCGTTACAGTCGCGCGCGGCCGGGACCGATAATGCTCAATACGCGAACGAATGGTTACATTTTTGAAGAAGTCGTCCTTCGCCAGCCCACGGTGCGCGAGCACATTGATGACAACATCATCCTCACGCATCGTGGTGCGAAGGATACGTTGGACCTCCGCTGGAGTATGCTTCAAGTCTTCAAGGGCGGAGGCAAGCCGTTCCAGCGCTGCATGGCTCAAGCCGAGCAGCGCAAAAGCAATCCACCTTGCACCCGGATCGGTGCGGTTACGCAATTCGCCTAATGCCAACTGGATTGGTGGCGGAACCTTCAACCCGACGCTGAGCGAAGGAGGCGGTTCTTCATTCCACTCGGCCATGTAGAATGGCTCGAATGCTTCATCGCCGCCGTTGAAGAAAATACTATTCGAGCCCGGGTGCTCGAGGATTGTTTGGCGCCTCTCGTAAACGCTGGGGTGCAAGCGATTGTCCAGATATTGGCCGAAAATATCTAATTCGTCGCCGTGGAGGTCAACAGCGATATTCTGATGCGCCGTGCGGCGTTCGATGTAGTGGAGGAACACATCGGGTGAGCCAGAGAAGCGCGTGACCACGTCAAGGTCATCAATGCAGACCGACCACGGATAAGCGTTACCCTTAAACAATCCGAGTCGCTGAGTGAGGGCAAGCTGTGTTGGGATGCCGGAAAGATTCTGCAACGTGACAGAGATCGGCATCACACGGCGAAGGTAGTCTTGATCGACCTGCACCACCCGCCCTGTGGCTTTCTCCTTGAAATAAATACTGCCATCACGCTCCAAAATGCGCACAACGCGCTGTGATTGGATGAATGCGTCTTGGATATTCTTGCCGAGCACTTGTTTCAATTTTAAGCGGCTTCCTCGCAAGGCCTCGGGCGTGACGCGTTTTCCTTTGGCCTCGGCCACCACCAGGAAAGGCCCCCAGACCACGACTACGTCCGCCTCCGTCTCGCCGCCTGGATTGTCTGGATCGGGGAAACAGGCGTTGCGGATGACGGCGGCAGCCGGGAACACGCGTTGAAACTGGCGCTCTACCTCAAGCTCCATCAATGCGGCGATACGCTGGCCATACTGGTCGCGGAGCGAGGCATCGTTGCGCGCAACGTTGTCGAAGAATGTGAAGATGGCGTCAAAGCAGGCCACGCCGTGAAGGCAAAAGGCGCGATCAGTGTCAAGAAAGAAGACTGGGCGGTCCTGAACGTCCACGACTTTGGACAGGGTAGCACGACTGGTTGGAGTGAGGCCGATCGCACTGGCAAGTGCCGCCCATTCGGCTTCCGATACGCCGCCCAATCGCGCGGCTACCTGCGCCCGGGTAGGGCACCACTCCCCTTCCATTCCGCCCACGATGCGACTCAGTTCGTCGCCATACGCTGTGAGTCGAGCCCTGTCCGCTTCGGTGAGAGCGTCCCCTTTGGCAGCGAGCGCGTGGCCTCTTGCGGAGACATCCCTGAAGGCATCGCGCATGCCGTTGAGATTCTCTTCCATCTGCTCAGTCAGCGCGCGGACGATCTGGTACGCCCGACATGGCCCGATGCCGGCCTGCGCCGTGAATTGGGACTCCAAATCACGCATCACCCCGTCTATGCGGCGAACAACCTGGATGGGGTAGGCAGAACCCCGCACCATGCCCGAGTGGATGCGCAGACGCATTGCTAGTTCGTCATCAGGCTCATCCGCTGGCAATTCAGGGAACATTTCAGCGAAGCTGAAGGCTTTCTCATGCTCTTCAAGCGCAGTGATGGCCACCTGAATCTGTTCACCGTCGCGGTTGGTTGAGCGCCCAAACTGTGGATAAAGCAACCACGCGGCAAGCTCGACCGCCGCCGGGGCGGGACGGGTGTGCTTGGTTGGTTTGTCGCCCTGCATCGCAGCTAGCCGATAGACCGCGTAGCTGGAGAAGAGTGCCGCCGCGTCTACTGCTGCGACCGCTGCCAGCACCTTCGCTTCCGCTGCGGCCAAGCTCTGTGCCGCTCTGCGCGCGATCTCATCTGGCGACGGTATAGAAACGGGTGCCATTGAATCTAATCTGGCATTTCCGCCTTCACGCCCCGTGGTGAAGCACGTACCGGTCGGGCGGAATTCGCAAATCCTTTATGTGCTTTATCATGCTTGGGTGGCGGAAGGGCGGATGCATTCGTTGGAGATAAGGGTTTCTGGGGTGGGGAAGTTGGCGGGGATGCCGGGCGGGGTGACCGGGTCGCCTTTCTGGATGCGCTGGGCGACGCCGAGGTTCAGGGCGAGGAGTTGGGCGAGCAAATCCTTCTTGGCGCTGAAGCCGTAGGCGGCGAGGACGGCGGCGTCCAGGGCGGCGTGGGCGTCTTTTGAGGGGATTGGCGCCGGGGAGTTCCAGGGTGCGGTAGAGCGCGCGGAGACCGCCTTTGATTTTGCCAAGTGCTTCAGCCCGCACACGCCGAATTTCGCGTCCAGCCTCGGCCACCGCCTCGATTTGCTTCGGTGTGGGCGGCTGCGGCCACGGGAAGGTGTCAAAGACGGTGTCGGGCGTGTAGCGAAAGCGCTCGGTCAGCTTGGAGCACTTGGTGGTGAACCACAGCCAGTGGACGTATGATTGCAAGATGCCGAAGCTATAGTCGTCCTCGAAAGCAAAGCAGGTCAGAGATGAGTCAGGGTGAACTTCTGAGCTGAGGAAGCTGAAGATCGGCCGCTTCGTAACACGGGAGCAGACGATATAACGACCAATCTTGTTGACGGAATCGAGCAGTTCCTGGCGGCGGCGTTTCAGAGTCCACCATCTCTCAACGCGGCCTTGGTGTTCGCCGCGAGTCCTGCCCGTCTCCCGCTGCTCGGCTGCAGCGTCCTTCTGCCAGTCTGCCAGCACTCGCTGGCGCACGATCTCCAACGTCTTCGGGAAGGCCGACGCTTCGAGCATATTCCGGTTTCCGAAGTCGATGATGAATGTTGGGTTGCACGTAATTCCGTCGGTCAGCAGGGCTGTCCCGTTAACGTAGGCGAAGAGGACGTCCGCTGCATCCTCCTCTTTCAGGAGTTTGGCACGCTCGCTTGCGGTCAAACGGAAACCGTCATGACCCGGTTGCTGGCCTTCAAAACAGCGTTTGGGACGCCGGTTGCATTCCAGAGCCTTCGCGGGAACCACGTCGGTCTGGCTGGACAAGGCCGAGTTGATGAAGGCGCACTGGCGGAAGTCGAGTTCGTATTCCTTGGAGGCCGGGCCGGTGCCGCGCTTGCGCAGCTTCTTGACGGTGCCGGTAGGATCCACCTTAAACCACAGCCTGCACGCCTCTGGCAGCAGCGCAGCGTCATGCGTCTTTACCCAGTTGGCAATAGAGACACTGACGTTTGCCTCGCCAGACCAAGGCTGGTTCTCCACAGCTTCGAGAATGGTGCCTGTCTTGACGATATGGTCGAGTCCGCCCTCCCGGGATTCGTTATTACGAACGTTCTGCGTGCCGACGAGCCCAGCGCGGCCTGCCACGGGATCAGCGGCAGTGCAAGGGGGCAGGTGGTCATGCGCTTTGCGGAACCAGTAGGTGCAAAAATCGGCTCTTCTTGGTACTTGAGGGTAGCCCTGTTCCAACTTGCCAACGTATCCCCGCCCGTGGGTCATGGTTAGCCTGCGTGCGTCCACGAACGGCGGGTTGCCGATGATGACGTCGGCTTTGGGCCATTGGGCGGGCTGGCCGTCGGGGGTGAGGAGGGCATCGGCAGCGATGAAGTTCTGGTCAAGGTTATCCAGCGGCAGGGCCGGCTCGGTGATGTGCAGTTCGTCAATCGCAAGTTTGCGGGCGATCATCATGGTGACCTTGGCGATTTCGACGGCGAAGGGCTGGATGTCGAGGCCGTAGAAGTTCTGGGCGCTGAGGAAGCTTAACATGCGCTGGCCGGGCTCGGCGCGGCTGGGGAATTCCTGCATGCGCTCGATCAGGTGGGCTTCGAGGCGCTTGAGTTCGCGGTAGGCCAGGTACAGGAAGTTCCCGCAGCCGCAAGCTGGGTCGAGCACGCGGAAATTATGGAGGCGGTCCCGGAGTTCGATGAGACGCTTGAGAGTCCTGGCGGCGTCAATCTGCTCGCGCCAGGGCTGGACGATGGTGGGGCCGACGATTTTCATGATGTCGGCGGGGTGGGTGAAGTGGGCGCCGAGGGCGTGGCGTTCTTGGTCACCCATCGAATGCTGGAAGAGGGTGCCGAATATCTCGGGCTGGACTTTGGTCCAATTGTAGTCGGCGGCTTTGCGGAGCAGGATAAGTTCCTGGTCGTGCAGTTCCAGCCGTGCCGGCTCGGCAAAGAGGCCGCCATTGAAGTAGGGGATGTCCTTGAACCGGCCGCCGTGGGCGGCTTCGCGGGAGTTCATGGCGGCGAACAGGCCGCCGATGAGGTCGTAGGTGTCGGTGGGGCTGTGGCACTCGTTGAGGAGGTTGGTGACGAAATATTTTTCGAGCAGGCCGATGTCTTCGGCGAACAAGGCCACCAGCATTTGCAGGGTGAAACGCTGGGCCATGGGGCGGGGCACGGGCGGCGAGCGGTCGGGGCGGATGAGGCGTTTGAAGCAGGCGGCCAAGGCGTCGGCGGCTTCGCGAGTGACGGCGACGCGGTCATTGTTGAAGGTCGGCTTGTGGTCGCCGGGGAACAGGAAAGCGAGCGGCCCCCATCGCCGGGGCAGTTCAGTGATGTCCAGCGTGTCCACCGGAGTATCCATCTGCGTCTCGAAGTCATAGACGCGGAACTGGTCGAAGTTGCAGAGGACAACGTAGCGCGGGCGGTTGGGGACCAGGCGGGTCCAGTAATCAAAGGCCTGGCGGTAGTGGCGCTGGAGGTCCACGCCGCGCTTCTTCATTTCGAACAAGACGACTGGTTTCCAGACGAGATCGGCGAAGGCGGTGCCCCCGCCGTCTTCGGCGGCCTGGCGGATGCGGAATTCGATCTGGCCGCCGACGTCGAGGACGCCCGGATGGCCGAACGCCTGGAAGAGGCGGTCCAGAAAGATTTGGGCCTGGCCCTTCTCATCGCCGGTGATGTGGTGCTGCGCCCAGCCGACAAACTCAGCGAGTTTTTCCTCACGCGACATGAAGGTTGTTCTACAGGATGGGAGGCGAGGGTGTCAGTAACGAAACGCGGGTCATTTGGCTGGCGGGCGATCGATGCGTGAAACTCAGGCACTCGGGAGGACGGAGGCAGAAGTGGAGAAGGAAGAGGGAAGAAGATGAAAGCGGACTTGGCCAAAGCCCTCCCAAAGCCGGGAGCGACCCATGATTCGTGATTCGTAACCTGACCCGAGAGCCATGAGCAAGGCGCTCTCAAACCGGGGAAACGCGAGTGCAGCGCAAAGAGGGTTGGAGGGGGCAGAGAGGAGAATGCACGATGGGGGCCAGGAGCAGGCGCGAGGCAAGCCAGGCGGTCTCTATTATTCCTCTATTACTCCTCTATTAGTCCTCTATTACTCCTCTTGTCCTGCCCTTGTTTTCCATGCCCCGCGCAGGCGTCCCTCTGCCATGCGCACCGCCTTGCTATGATAGCTCCGTCTTCCTTGGACGAGGCCGCGGTGGAATCGTTTCCCCTGGATTAGACGCTGCTGGCGCCTTTCAGGTTACAGGCTCAGCCGAAAACGATGCCTTGTGCCAAGGGAAGTTCCTTTGAGTAATTCACGGTGACCGTCTGGCGGCGCATGTAGGCCTTCCAGGCGTCGCTGCCGCTTTCGCGTCCGCCGCCGGTTTCCTTCTCGCCGCCAAAGGCGCCGCCGATTTCGGCGCCGCTGGTGCCGATGTTCACGTTGGCGATGCCGCAATCGCTGCCGCGGGCGGAGAGGAACTGCTCGGCCTCGCGCAGGTCGTTAGTGAAAATGGCCGAGCTGAGGCCCTGGGGCACTTCGTTGTGGTAGGCGATGGCCTGGTCCAGGGTGCGATAGGTGATGAGGTAGAGGATGGGGGCGAAGGTTTCGTCTCGGACGATCTTGAGATCGTGTTCGGCGGCGACGAGGCAAGGGCGGACGTAACAGCCGCCGGGGTACTTGGGGCCTTTGAGAGGTTCGCCGCCGCAGAGGATTTGACCTCCCTGCTGGCGGATGGCAGCGAGGGCGTCCTGCATGTCCTGCACGGCCTGGGTGTTGATGAGAGGCCCCATGAGGGTGCCGGGCTGGAGGGGGTTGCCGATGGGGACCTGGCGGTACCCGCCATGACCGAGGCCTTACCGCACGGCGGCCGTTGTTGCGAAATTCTGTTTTGTAATCTGAGGGTGCTTGAATATGCTGACCGCCGTTCTGGTTCAACGACGGAGATTACGACGTATGAGACTTCGATTCTTGCTGGCGGCAGTGTTGGTTGGTTGCGTGGCGGCGCGGGGAGCGGAGTTGCGCATCGGCATCATCGGGTGCGACACGTCGCACGTGGTGGCCTTCACCGAGACGTTGAACAACCCTGACGCCAAAGGGCACGTCCCGGGGGGCAAGGTCGTGGCTGCTTACAAGGGCGGCAGCGCTGACATCCCTTCCAGTATTTCGCGTGTCGAGGACTACTCGAAAACGTTGCGGGAGAAATACGGGGTGAAGTTTTACGACCGCATCGCGGAGATGTGCAAGGATGTGGACGCGGTGCTGCTGGAGAGCGTGGATGGCCGCCCCCATCTCGAACAGGTGAAGCCAGTGTTGCAGGCGGGCAAGCCGGTGTTTATTGATAAGCCGATGGCCGCTTCGCGGAGTGATGTCATCGAGATCTTCCAATTGGCCAAAGAGAAGAAGGTGCCCGTGTTCAGCTCGTCCGCGCTGCGCTTCGCCCGGAACACGCAAGCGGTTAGGAATGGTTTGATCGGGAAGGTGTCGTATGCGGAGACGTATGGGCCCTGCGAGCTGGAGCCGCATCATCGGGACCTATTCTGGTATGGCGTGCATGGGGTGGAGAGCCTGTTCACGATCATGGGACCCGGCTGCGAAACGGTGCAGCGGCAAACGACACCGGACGGGAAGATCGAAGTGGTGGGCACCTGGAGCGGCGACCGCAAAGGTGTCTTTCGCGAAGATAAGGACTTCCACGGCCTGGCCAAAGGCGAGAAGGGTGAGACGGCGGCGGGGTCCTTCGACGGTTACGAGCCGTTGGTGGCGGCGATCATGAAGTTCTTCCAGACTGGCGTGGCGCCAGTGCAACCGGAGGAGACCATCGAGATCTTTGCGTTCATGGAGGCGGCCGACGAGAGCAAGAATAAGGGCGGCGCACCAGTAAAAATAGTGGTTGCATCCCCGCCGAAAGCCGCTAAAGTGGGCGCAAATAGATAACTCGCCAATTTCGAACCCAGGTAAATCCTCAGTTGAACCCGTTTCAGTGATGATTTGAGACCCGATGGTCGGGAACCGTGGCGAAAGGGCAGTAAGTCGAAAAAGAAAGTAGAATCAGCATGGCTACAAAATTGTTTGTTGGAAACCTATCCTTCAACGCCACCCAGGAGCAGCTCCGCGATCTGTTCGCCCCCCACGGCACCGTCGTGGAGGTTGATGTTATCAAGGACAAGTTCAGCGGCCGCCCGCGCGGCTTTGCGTTTGTCACGATGGAAACCAAGGAAGCCGCCGATGCCGCCGTCCAGGCCGTCAATGGCAAGGACATAGACGGCCGGGCGCTGACGGTCAATGAGGCGCGCCCGCGCGAAGACCGTCCGCCGCGCTCCGGTGGTGGCGGCGGTGGTGGATACGGCGGCGACCGTGGTGGACGACGCGATTACGGCCACTAGACCTTGCTAGAGCGTTCTGCGGAACGCAGTGCTTGAAGGCGCGGGAGCCGAGAGGTTTCCGCGCCTTATTTCTAAGCCAGGATGCCGCTTCCTGCCAGTCTCAATAGGGGCCGGGACCAAGGTCTGCTGGACGAAAGAATATTGTCCACCCACTCGCCGCAGTACCGATGTCGATAGTGTTTTTGTACCCGGCGAGGGCGAATTTCCGCCAGAGGACGCTGCCATCCTCGTAGAGGAAGTTCCCCCCCCATGGCTATGCCCTGGCTGTTCCGATGGTTCGCGAAGGGGAAGCTCTTGGCGCTCGCTCCAGTACTGCCGGACCAGGTAAGGCTGGGGTACGTGCCGGAGGCCTGTATCTTGTCAATCATGACCGGCGCCTTGCGATAGGGGCCGCCAAGCTTCTTCCGATACATCCATTCTGCCAGCTTTTGGTCATTGTAGTTCGGCCAGCCGGCAGAATCCCGGCCGGGCAGAAACTGGTAGCCGATCAGATTCACCCGGTCGTTCTCCGATTCATACGCGCGGTGCCATTCATCAGTGGGGCAATAGAGCACATCCTGTTTATTGCGCGTGGTGGCGGATGTAGTAGTGCTCTGGCCCCGGCGGTTGGGATAGAGGTAATTGGGGAAGAAGTTAGTGTTCAGGTTCAGACCCACCCAGGCAAAAGCGTTGGCGCTGTCCGAGGTGGCGTTGGCGGGGAAATATTCCCGGTTGTCGTTGCCGTACATGGTCACAGCAATGCCCCATTGCTTGAGGTTGCTGGTGCACAGAATCCGCATGGCTTTCTCCCTGGCCTTGGCCAACGCCGGCAAGAGCAGCGCTGCCAGGATGGCAATGATCGCAATGACCACCAGCAGTTCGATCAAGGTAAACGCCTCCGCTCGCCGCCCGCCACCGCGACTGAAGCAACCGACCTGGCCACCGGCCATCAGTTTCATAGCTTCACAGTTATCTATAGGTCGCCCGTTCATCAGACCGGGACCTAACGGTGAATCATAGGTTGTGGGCAGCCCGGTGTCATCATCAAAATTCAGCAACCTGAAGCGCCGCAGGGCTTGTCATCTGCGACCATGGTGGTAAGACTCAGGCATGAAGATCAGCAAGCGTTTGAGCGCGTTCATGGTGCTGTGGCAGTTCGCTCTGACCGGGTGGATGCATGCAGCGGATACGGTAATCTATCAGGGCAAAGCCGGGCCGGGGCAGGGCAAACACATTGTCTTCCTCGCGGGCGACGAGGAGTATCGGTCCGAGGAAGGATTGCCAATGCTGGCGAAAATCCTGGCCGAGCGGCATGGGTTCAAGTGCACCGTAGTGTTCCCCATCAACCCGACCGACGGCACGATTGACCCGCTCACGCTGACCAACATGCCCGGCCTGGCGGCGCTCGACTCGGCCGACCTGTGCGTGATGGGTTTGCGCTTCCGCGAGCTGCCCGATCCGCAAATGAAGCATTTCGTGGATTACCTGAACGCGGGCAAGCCGATCATGGCGCTGCGCACCAGCACGCATGCGTTCAAGTACGATCACAACAAGGCCAGTCCCTACGCGAAATTCGACTGGCACAGCCAGGATTGGCCGGGCGGCTTCGGGCAGCAAGTGCTCGGGGAAACATGGGTGGATCACCACGGCAGCCACGGCCAGGAGAGCACGCATGGGATGATTAATGAAGCGTTCAAGGACCAGCCGGTATTGCGGGGCGTGACGGATATCTGGTGCCCCACCGATGTCTATGCGGTCACCCATCTGCCCAAGGACGCCACGGTGCTCGTCTGGGGCCAGGTGTTGTCAGGGATGAAGCCGACCGACCCGCCGGTTGATGGCCCCAAGAACCATCCCATGATGGCGCTGGTCTGGCTGCGCGATTACACGGGCGAGAACGGCAAGACCTCAAAGGTGTTCACTACCACAATGGGGGCAGCAGTGGACTTGGAGAACGAGGGCTTGCGCCGGTTATTGGTCAATGCCGCATACTGGGGGGTGGGTCTCGAAGCCAAGATCCCGGCCAAGGCCAATGTGGATTACGTGGGCGAGTACAAGCCCGGGTGGTTTGGGTTCGGCAAATTCAAGCCGGGGCAGAAGCCGGAGGACCTCGCAATACCGCGTTAAAACGGGGGGATTCAACCTGCCGGCCTTTTTCGACAGGACGCCACTCCCTGCGGGGATTAACACGGCTCATTGCTGGCGGGCGCTGAGGAGTCGCAATATCAGATGCGTGGCGGGGAGGAGCCACAACCAGAGGGACCGTCAGGGCCGGATAGCCATTCAGGCGGAAAACCATCGGGAATGCGTAAACCCGCTTGACGATGGCGCGCTGATCCCTCACGGTATGACGGCTGGCACGGTCGGTTGGCCCCATGAAGAGCAGCGGGCAGGCTTGAGCATAGCTCGATCCTCTCGCCGGGCCGGCCAACAGGAACACAGATATTGATTATGGGTTCATTAAAGAAACGACGCAAAGCAAAGATCAATAAGCATAAGCGGCGCAAGAAGCTGCGGGCGCATCGTCACAAGAAGCGCACCTGGCAGAAGTAGCGTGCGGCCCGATTGGGCTGCCGATGAGTTGATTGAGCGCCACCCGTTCCCTAAGCGGGGCGGGTGGTGTATTATTCCATGATGCGATGTTATTGGATCATGGCGGCGGCGATGGCCACGAGCATTCTGTTGGTGGCCGGATGCGGGTCCGCGCCTGCGCGCAAGGGAACGGGGCAAAAGGACAAGCCTGCCGCGGCAATTCCGGGGGACGACCGGTCGGTGGAGCGACGCGCCGAGGCGCATGCCCACTACTCGGCAGGCGTCATCGACGAGATGAACGGTGACCCGCACGCCGCCACGGACGAGTACTACCAGGCCGCGGTGCTGGACCCAAGTGATGAGGAGCTTGTCCTGGAAGTGTCACGCCACCTGCTCCAGGCCAAACAGCCGGAGCGGGCGCTGGAGATTGTCAAGCGGGCGGCGGCACGACCAGACGCGTCGGGTGAGGTCTATGCGCGGCTCGGGTTGATCTATACCCAGCTTGGCAAAGCGGACCTGGCTGCGACCGCCAACCGTGAGGCGATTAAGAAATCGCCTGATTCGCTGGCCGGATATCAGAATCTGTTCCTCGGCTACCTGCACAACAAGCAGCCGCAGGAAGCCCTAAGCGTGCTGGATGAGGCGGCCCGGCAGCCGAAGGCCGATGCTGAATTTCTCGTCACGCTGGCGGAACTCTACGCGAGTGTTGGGACGCAGGTGCCGGCGCAAAAAGACAACGCCAAGGCAAAAGCCCTCACCGCCTTGAATCGCGCGATGAAACTGGGTCCGACCACACCGCTGGTGCGCCTGAAGCTGGCCGACGGCTTCAGTCTGCTCGGCGAGTCAAGCAAAGCCGCGGAGCTTTACCTGGAGGTGCTCAAGCATCCGCCGGATTT
>Ga0224558_1001383_pt1 | contig 25550 bp, 27 predicted proteins | sample 714S32024metaG_FD_180682 | JGI IMG/M metagenome (GOLD analysis project Ga0224558, IMG submission 180682) | Peat soil microbial communities from Stordalen Mire, Sweden - 717 S3 20-24 | ecosystem: Environmental > Terrestrial > Soil > Wetlands > Peat | place: Sweden: Norrbotten County, Stordalen... | reverse complement strand
TGAGCAGTTCCATGGCTTTCTTGTCGGCGGCTTCTTCTTCGCCGCGATCGCGAGCGAAATCCATGCGCTGGAAGGTGCGCTCATCGGGAAAGAACATGCGGTCGTTGAAGGCGAGTTTGGTGTCGAGATGATGGCCGAGCACGATGTGCGCCAGTTCGTGGGTCAGAATCATGGCCAGCGACGCTTCGTCGGGCAGCACGTCGATCATGCCGCGGCTCACGACAATAGTGTGTCCAATAGTAAACGACTCGAGCGGCGTGGTCATCAGTACGCGGCAGCGTATGTCGGGTTGAATGTCGAGGCTATTAGTCACCATCACGTTGTTGACGACGGTCTGTAGCACCTTGTCAATTTCGCCTTCCGGCGCGATCAGGCCGATCTGCTGCAGGCGGTCAATTACGTTGATTTCCGCCTGTCGTTCCCAGGCGCGCTGGGCTTCGATGGGCGTTGCGTCCTGGGTTTTCTGACTCTGGTCCTGGACCGACTGCGGGGCGTCGACGGTGATCTCGGTGAACTCGGAGTTGCGCCGCAGATCCTTCAGGTTGTAGCCCCAGAGCCGCGTTTGCGCTTTGTAATCAAGCGTCTGACCCATGCGATATTTCAGATCGGACTCCTCGGAATAAATCAGCGAAGGCAGCCAGATGCCGCCGGGCCGGAGGTTTTGGCGCCAACTGTCAAAGTGCAGGTAATAACTGGCTCGCGGATGAGGATAGTAAGTGCCGTTGAAGCGGACGATGTTGAACTCCTGGTCTTCGATCCACATGCGGCCTAGGAAGCGGCCCTTGCCCGCGTCTTTCTTGGGGGCAACGTCCACGACGACGCAGCGCACCTCGCCCAGAAACTCGCGGCGGACGAACGTGAAGTCGTAATACTTGCGCTGAAAATCTTCATCGAGCACCACCATCTGCGCAAAGCCCAGGGGCAGGAACTTCATGGAATACACGTTGCTCAGTTTGCTGATCATGCGCTTGCCGAGGCCGGCCGTGGTGGGCGAATAGAAAGTGCGGTCATCGGTGCCATCGCTCATGTCCAACCGGCCCAGGAAGTACACGTCGCTAGTGGGGACCGGAGCGTCGATTTCTTTGTCTTGCTTCATGTTCTGGAGGTAGGTTTCGACCAGGGGATGCAGATGCTTCATCTCGGCCATGAAGAAATGTTCGCGCTCCACCGCCCGGTCGATAACCTGGTCGAAGCTGCTGCTGGCGGCGGCAGCCTGTTGAGTGGCGGCGTCGCGGGTGGAGAGCTGCGGTTGCGGCGTAGTCTGGGCGAACGAAGTCTGGACCAACAGGGACAGGGCGCAGCAGACCAAGGAGAGCGCAAAGAGTGCGAATAGGGAGCGCAACATTTTCATTTGTTTCACTTCATCTATGATGCGAGTTGGAACACGATGTGTAATACAGCCTCGGAATCAGTGGGATGGCCGTCTCTCAAGGCGGGCTTGAACTGAATTTGTTCCGCGGCGTGAACCGCAGATTCGTCCAGCCCATGGCCGAGACCGCGCACCACTCTCACGATGCGAATCTGCCCGGTTGCTGAAAAGACAACCTCCAGCAGGACCTCGCCCTCAATCTTAAGGTGTCGCCCTTCATCAGTGTAAACCGGACGGGGCTTGAAGGTGATCTCGGCAGGCAAGGTTTTGACCACCGGTTCGGCGGCCTTGGCTTTGGGCTGAGCGGTTACGACATCGGTGTCTCCGAACGAGCCCTGGCGAACCTCAGCGCGCGAGGCAGAAACCGGGCCGGAACTGTTGCCGGTAGCGACGCCGCTGCCAAAACCGGTGCTCGCGACCACCCCGCGGGCGCCATGCGATCCGCCGGTGCCGTTGCCATAGCCGGGGCCGGAGGGCAAATCAAACGAGCCCGCCTGCGCGATCGTAACCGGGCGGCCGTGATTATCCGATGCGGGCACCCCGTTGGGATCGCCGAAGCCGCCGGTTTGTACTTTCTGCGGCGCGGCCGCCATGGTAGGCGTAGCCGAGCTTCCCGTGGAGAACACATTCGTTTTGACCGGCGCCCGGGGAATCTGCGGTTTCATGTCCGGCAGAGGTTCTTTGGTGGCACTCAGCGTTACCTTAGGCGCCTGGTCCTCGGGAACTGGAAGCTTTTTCCGCGGGATATCTGACGGAACGCGCAGAGCTTCGGGCCGCGGCGTTACCGGTTCGGTGATCTTTGGAACAGGAACGGGAAAATTCTTGACAGGCGCCGGAGCCTGCGGAATCGGGGGCGGAGTGCTGACCAAACTGACGAAGTGGTAGTCGTGCACCGGCATTACCAGAACTTCGGGGTATATGATGGCCATAATCACGAACAACGCCATCACCAGCGACTGCATGCCATAACTGAGAACGAACCTTCCCCAACGCGTGTGAGGCTCGGGAAGAAGGCCTAGGGTCAATTGCGAAGCCTGGGAATCCATGTACAGCACCTCATGTAGCTACTTGCTTAGCGCTTGCCAAAAAAGAAGTGGTCGATCCTGCAAACCAGCATTTTAAGACCGCGGGAGACGGGCCAAAGGACGCCACTTCTCAAAAACCGTGAAGTGCACGCCGAAGGCCATTTTCGACGAAACCTGTCCACCCTTTAAGATGCTGCTAAGCGGCCACTTACATGGGGGAGATTCTATTCTAACAGACCCGACCCCACCTGTAACGTCTTTCCCAGTTTGGAACGGGGAAAACTTGGTGGGCGATCGGAAGATTTTACCCCGAACGGCGGCAGCTCCGATGGGGGCAACCCGGCGGAAAACAGTGTCCGCCCCATACCGCTAGTCTTCTTCATCTTCTATCTTGATGCGGAGGGACTTGAGAAACTTCAGATCCTGATCGCTGATCTTGAGTTCGGCATTGGTGCTCAGGGTGGAGACGAGGGATGTCTTGTCGGTGGTGTGTTCGCCCTGCTTGCTGACGCCGATGGTGGCTTCGAGAACCAGGAAAATGTCGTAGCCGCCTTCCTTGATGCGGGCCACGACTTCGGCGATCGATTCGGAATCGGAAAGAGACTCGTTGATCGCTTCGCCGAGTTCTTTCATGAGCTGTTTCAGTTGCTGATCCACGAATCCCCCTGGAATCGGACGCCGCTGATGGGGGACATCACACTTGGTTGTGACCCCGCCCATCGTCATTGTACGCCCGGTCGCTGCTAAAATCGACCGTGGTGACCGAGTTAATGATCGACGGCCTGGCGCTGCGAAAAATCAAGGTGGTTCTGCGTGTGGCTGCCAATATGGTGCAGCGCAGCCGGACGGGCCGGGCGCTCGTTGCCGGGATTCGGGCGACCGCGCATTCTTTCGGGCGAATCCTTCACCAACTCTGGCTGGAAGTCACCGGATTCACGTTCCTGGCGATCGCCGGGATCGGGGCCATGGCCGGCATCCGCGAGTATGGCAAGTACCAGTCTGGCCACGCGACTGGACCAGGCCGGCTGCTGCTCGCGGTATGCTTCACGCTGTCATTCGCCTGGTTCGGGCTGACTTCGTTCTGGCAAGTAAGGCGAAGAGCGAAGAGCGAACAGCTAAAAGCTAAAAGCTAAACCTGGGAACCGCCAAGAGACCGGAAATTTCAGAAGAAGAAGGGCAGGATAACGTGACTGAACTCAAGACTGCCGAATCCGCAACCAAGCGGGAAGCTAGCCTTCCGGTGCAAGAGACGTCTTCTCATATCGCCGTAAGCCCCCTCTACACGCCCACGGATCTGGCGGCGTGGGACTATGAACGCGATGCCGGGTATCCCGGAGAGTTCCCCTACACGCGCGGCGTGCAAGCCACCATGTACCGCGGCCGCCTGTGGACGATGCGCCAGTACGCGGGCATGGGAGATGCCGAGGAGTCGAACAAGCGCTACAAATACCTGCTCGCCAACGGCACGACCGGGCTCTCGGTGGCCTTTGATTTACCGACGCAGATTGGCCTCGATTCGGACAATCCGCTGGCCGTGGGAGAAGTTGGCAAAGTCGGCGTGGCCATCGATTCGATCGAAGACATGCAACGGCTGTTCGAGGGCATCGATCTGACCAAAATTTCAACATCGATGACCATCAATGCTACAGCGTCAATCCTGCTCGCCCTATACGTGGCCGTGGCGCGGCGCCAGGGCAACGGCAAGGATAAGGATGAAGACATTCGCAAGCTCTCCGGCACGGTGCAGAACGATGTGCTGAAAGAGTACATCGCGCGCGGAACCTATATTTATCCCCCGCAGCAGGCGATGCGCATCATCACCGACCTTTTTGCCTGGTCGAACGAGAACGTGCCGGAGTGGAACACGATCTCGATCTCGGGCTATCACATGCGCGAGGCCGGCTCGACGGCGGTGCAGGAAGTCGCCTTTACGCTGGGTAACGGCATTGCCTACGTGGAAGCGGCCATTCGCGCCGGCCTCGATGTCGACAAGTTCGCGCCGCGGCTTTCCTTCTTCTTCAACGCCCACAGCAATTTCCTGGAAGAGGTCGCGAAGTTCCGCGCCGCACGGCGGATGTGGGCGAAGATCATGCGCGACCGCTTCCAGGCGAAGAGTCCAAAATCGTGGATGCTGCGCTTCCATGCGCAGACGGCCGGTTCCACGCTGACGGCGCAACAACCGGAGAACAACATTGTGCGCACGGCGATCCAGGCGATGGCCGCGGTTCTCGGCGGGACGCAGTCGCTGCACACCAATTCCTATGATGAAGCGCTGGCGCTGCCCACCGAGGCGTCGGCGCGCATCGCGTTGCGCACCCAGCAGGTGATCGCCTTTGAATCGGGCGCGCCGCAGACGGTCGATCCGCTGGCCGGTTCGTATTACGTAGAATCGCTGACCAGCGAAATCGAGAAGCGAGCCGTCGATTACCTGGACAAAATCGATGCCATGGGCGGCATGCTCAAGGCGATCGAACGCGGATATGTGCAGCAGGAAATCCAGAACGCGGCCTACGAGTATCAACAGGCGGTCGATCGGCAGGAGGCAGTGGTCGTCGGCGTGAACCGCTTCCAGATAGGAGAAGAGAAGGCGGTGCCGATCCAGCGCATTGATCCGGCACTGGAACCGAGACAGGTGGAACGCCTGCGAGCGTTGCGCGCCAAGCGCAACGTCGAGACCTGGCAAGCCGCCATCCGCGCCGTCGAAGACACAGCGCGCTCGGCGGAAAATCTCATGCCGCGGATACTAGCGGCAGTGGAAGCAAATGCCACAGTAGGCGAAATTTCAGACGCGATGCGCAAGGTGTATGGCGAGTATAAAGAAGCGGTGGTGATTTGAGCGATCACGCCCGTAGAGACGGGGCTTGCCCCGTCTCCGCTGCGGGAGACGCGGCAAGCCGCGTCTCTACGGGAAATCAGAAGGGCGAAAGGCTGCGTCAGTTTGCCAGTTTGTAGTCGCAGGCGATGCGGCAGGCTTCGCAGTACAGCAGGCCGTCAGTGCACAGGTGCACTTCGATTTCGGACTGGCACAAGACGCAGAATTTTTCGCACCAGCAACGCTCTTCCACCTGTTCACATTGGGCGCATACGATGCGCTTCAGGCCCGGTCTTGAAGACATGGCTAGAGTCTAGTTCGGCAGAGGCCTGGAAGGAACATAACGGAAGTCACCGAAAGGCAGGTCTTAGGTCTTAGGTGTCAGGTCTCAGGAAAACAGATCGTGCTTCCGGTTTGATTTTCCTAACACCTAACACCTAGGACCTGAGACCTGCCTTTGACCAATTGCGCCCTTCCCGCCCAGGTGTTAACTTGTTCAGTTCCAGACTCCGGCGGCCCAGGGACTATTCTAGCCAAGTCTGACCGAGGTGCTTCTTGTCGGTTGCTGAAGCTACTCCGCCTGTCGCCCCAAAAAACGTGCGCAAGACTGCCTTGAACGCCGTCCATCGCCAGATGGGCGCGAAGATGGTGGAGTTTAACGGCTGGGACATGCCGGTCGAATACCCTGCGTCGATCGGGTGCGGCATTGTCGCCGAGCACATGGCGGTGCGCACCGGCGTCGGCATTTTTGACGTCAGCCACATGGGCGATATCCGCCTGGCCGGGCGAGAAGCGCTGGCCGCCGTGCAGCATATCTCGATGAATGACGCGTCGCGGCTGGCGCTTGGCCAGGCGCAGTATTCGGCGTTGCTCTATCCGCAAGGCACGTTTGTGGATGACGTCATCGTTCACCGTCTGGGCGAGGACGAGTACCTGCTCGTGATCAATGCCGGCACGCGGGAAAAGGATTTCAGTTGGGTGCGCGACAACACCCGGCAGTTTGACTGCGCGGTTGAGAATCTATCGGACGATTTCACGCAGATCGCGATTCAGGGGCCGAAGGGCGTTGATGTGCTGCAAAAGCTGACGGACCGAGACCTGAGCGCGGTGAAGTTCTACTGGGTCACGCGCGGGACGGTATGCGGCCTGAAGAACGTCCTGATGGGCCGCACCGGTTATACTGCCGAAGACGGATTCGAGATTTACGTTCCAGCGGACGAGGCGACCAGCGCGCGTGTCTGGTACGAGATTCTGGAAGCGGGCAAAGAGTTTGGCGTCGTCCCCTGCGGATTGGGTGCGCGCAACACGCTGCGTCTCGAAGGCAAGCTGCCCCTCTACGGACACGAAATCACGGACACGATCAATGTGTGGGAAGCCGGACTGGATCGTTTCTGCAAGATGGAAAAGCCGGAATTTATTGGACGCGCGGCACTGGAGAAGGCGAAACCCGAGGGCTTGAAGAAAATGCTGGCCGGTCTCGAGATGGTCGAGCGCGGCATCGCCCGCGACGGATACAAGGTTCTGGACGAGGGCGGCCGCGAGATCGGCTACGTGACCAGTGGTTCTCCGGCGCCATTTTTGAAGAAGAACATTGCGTTGGCATACGTTCCACCCGTGCAGGCTGCGGTCGGAACGACCGTAAAAGTCGAAATCCGGGGACAGGGCGTGAAGGCGCAGGTAGTGCCGATTCCGTTTTATAAGCGTCCGAAAAAAACGTAGCGCCGCCGTCTCGGCGGCTGTCCGGCGGGCGTCTTCGCCCGCCGCACCAAGGCAAGATGCCTTTGCGACAGCCGGCAAGATCCCGCGCTACAAGCGGAAGCTAAGTGCCAGGAGCCATAATTCGATGCCTTATCCAACCGACCGCAAATATACAAAAGAACATGAGTGGATCACTGCCGATGGCACGATGGGCATCACCGACCACGCCCAGGAGTCGCTGGGCGACATCGTGTTCGTCGAACTGCCCAAGGTAGGGACAGAGGTCACCAAGGGAAAGACTTTGGGCACGGTGGAGTCGGTAAAGGCCGTGTCCGACATATACGCTCCCGCTTCGGGGACCGTCACCGGCGTGAATGAAGATCTGGCTACGTCACCGGAAAAAGTGAACAAAGATGCGCACGGGGCCTGGATGGTCAAGATCAAGGTGAAGGATCCGGCGGAGATGAATGCGCTGCTCTCGGCGGCGGACTACGAAAAATTCGTGAGCGAAGAGGCGACACACTAAAGGACGATTGCAGAGGTCAGAGGTCAGATTGCAGAATTGAAAACCTTAACGCCAAGCCTTTCACCTCTGCAATCTGACCTCTGACCTCTGCAATCGTTTCAGTGTGCTGATTGCGTCGAAAGAAATTTCTTATGAGATATCTACCTAAATCTCCCGCGGATCGCGCTGCCATGATGAAGGCGATCGGGATCCGCTCCGTGGACGAGCTTTTCTCGCCGATTCCGGCCGAGTTCCGTCTGAAGCGCGATCTCGCTGTCCCGCGCCAAATGGCGGAGTCGGAAATCGTGGACTGGTTTAAGCAACGGGCGAAAGAAAACGGCGAAGGTTACACCAGTTTTCTAGGCGCCGGGGCTTACCTCCATTACCGGCCAGTGGTCATTGATGCGCTGGTGCAACGCGGCGAATTTCTCACGTCCTACACACCCTACCAAGCGGAGTTTGCGCAGGGCACACTACAAGCCATCTTCGAGTTCCAGACGATGATTTCGGAACTCACCGGCATGGACCTGGCGAATGCCTCGATGTACGACGGCTCGACGGGCGCGGCCGAGGCCGTGCTGATGGCGGTTCGCATCACCGGGCGGCGTTCAGCGGTGATCGCGCGCAGTGTGCATCCCGAATATCGGGAGGTGCTCACCACCTACGCGACCCACCAGGCGATTCCGCTAAAGACACTCTCGTTCACGGACTCGGGAACGATCGATCTGGAGGAACTCGAAAAGGCGGTGGGCGACGATACCGCCTGCGTCCTGATTCAGTCGCCGAATTTCTTCGGCACGATCGAAGACGTCGAGGCGATTGCCGAGATCGCTCACAAACGCGGAGCGCTGCTGGTTGTGTCGATCGCCGAAGCGGCATCGCTCGGAATTGTGGAGCCGCCGCGTGCCGCCGACATCGTGGCCATGGAAGCGCAGTCGTTCGGAGTGCCGCTCGGATTCGGCGGTCCCTATTGCGGAGTGCTCGCCACGAAAGACAAATTCGTCCGGCAAATGCCCGGACGCCTGGCGGGTCAGACCGTCGACAAGAACGGCAAGCGTGGCTTCGTGCTGACTCTGGCGACGCGCGAGCAGCACATCCGGCGCGAGAAGGCGACTTCCAATATTTGCACTAACCAGGCGCTGGTCGCGCTGATGGTGAATATCTTCATGACCGTGTACGGCAAGATCGGCTTGAGAGAACTGGCGAAGCAGAACCTGGCGAAGACAGCGTATGCCGCCGGTCAGTTCGGCAAACATGCCAAAGTGCTGTTCGCGGGCGCTCCACGATTCAACGAATTCGTGGTCCAGACCAGCGAAGATCCTTACGCCATCAACTCGCGGTTGCTGGAACACAAAATCGTTGGCGGATTTCCGCTGAAGAAGTTCTATCCGGAATTCGGCAACGCGGCACTGTGGTGCTGCACCGAATTGACGACAAGGCCCATGATCGACACGGCGGTCGCCCTCGTCGCCGAGAGCGAACGCTCGGCTCGAAGTATGAAGGAAGTCGAGGAGGTGGCGCGATGAAGCACATAACTCGCAAAGCGACGCGTCACATCAGTCAGAACGAAGGATTGATTTTTGAGAAGTCGTCGCCCGGCAAAGCGGCATGGAAGTTGCCGCCGCTCGATGTCCCTGAAGTAGACACGGCGAAGTTGCTGGGCAAGGCCGAGCGCAAGGATCTCGGCAATATGCCGGAGGTCAGCGAGTTAGAAATCATCCGTCACTTCACCCGCCTCTCGACGTGGAATTACGCCATTGATCTCGGCATGTATCCGTTGGGCTCTTGCACCATGAAATACAACCCGCGCGTCAACGAGTTTGTCGCGCGCATCGAAGGCCTCGCCAACGGGCATCCGTACCAAGGGGAGAGGATTTCGCAGGGCGCGATGCGCATCATGAAGACGCTGAGCGATTGCCTGCTTGACATCACCGGGATGGACGCGATCACCCTGCAACCAGCCGCGGGCGCGCACGGCGAACTGACGGGATTGCTCCTGGTGCGCGCGTATCACCAGTCCAAAGGCAACGCGCGCAAGAAAATTCTGATACCAGACTCGGCGCACGGAACGAATCCGGCGACGGCGGCCACGGCGGGTTACGCGGTCGAAAATTTGAAATCGAACGCCAGCGGTATGGTCGACGTGGCCGCGCTGGCTGCGCAGATGAATGAAGACGTCGCCGCGCTGATGGTGACCAATCCAAATACGCTAGGCGTTTTCGAGCAGGAGATTCACAAGATAGCCGACCTCATGCACGCCAAGGGCGGCCTGCTCTACATGGACGGCGCCAACATGAACGCGCTGGTGGCGAAAACCCGGCCGGGGGACTTTGGCGTCGATGTCATGCACATGAATCTGCACAAAACGTTTTCGACGCCGCATGGCGGAGGCGGTCCGGGGTCGGGGCCAGTAGCCGTGAAGAAAATTCTCGAGCCGTTCCTGCCAACGCCTGTTGTCATCACCAAGCCGGATGGCACGCTGGGCTTCGAATACAACCGTCCGCAGTCGGTGGGGCGCGTGCGCGCGTTCTACGGAAATTTCGGAATGTTCATCCGCGCGCTCGCCTACATTTTCGCCAACGGCCCGGACGGCCTGCGGCAGACGACCGAAGACGCGGTGCTCAACGCCAATTACATTCGCAAGGGACTCGAAGGCGTTTACGATCTGCCCTACTCGACGCCGTCGATGCATGAAGTCGTGTTCAGCGACAAGGTGCAGGCGAAGAAGGGCGTGAAGACCATCGACCTGGCCAAACGCCTGATCGATTACGGATTCCATCCCTACACGACGGCGTTCCCGCTGATCGTGCACGGCGCGCTGATGATCGAGCCAACCGAGAGCGAGCCGAAAGAAGAACTGGATCTCTTCATAGAAGCCATGAAGTCGATCGCGGAAGAAGTGGAAGAAGATCCGCAGTTCGTGCTCGACGCTCCCCACAACGCGCGCATTTCCCGTCTGGACGACACCGCGGCGGCGCGCAAGCCCGTGCTCCGCTGGAAGCCGGAGAACGCCAGCTGACGTCTCCTCAATCGCCGAATCTTTCCGCTGCGCGAGCCTTCGCCTTGGCTGCCTCCTCTTCGCGATTCTTGGGCGGAGCATTTGTGTCGAGCGAGTGGAGAAGACGAGCGGAAATCGCTGCGATTTCATCGATCGCGTCCATGAATGCGGCTTCGTTCGCCTTTGAAGGTTTGCTGAACCCTGTGATTTTTCTCACAAACTGGAGCGAAGCTGCCCGAACTTCTTCGTCAGTGACGGGCGGATCGAAGTTAAACAGGGTTTTGATGTTGCGGCACATGCGATCAGGCCTCCCAGTACGACAACCCCGGTGCTATTGTCTCAAAATCAGCTCTTATCGGGCTCTCCACCTCTCGTAGATTGTCCTCCCGAGCGAAATTTCAGATTTTGTCATCCCGAACGGAGTGAGGGATCTGTAGTTCGCGGCAAAAAATGCAGATCCCTCGCTCCCCACCCCAGCCAGCAAAAGCGGCTGGTTGGGGGCCCCGATTGAGGGGGCGCACGTGCCTGCGTGCGTCTTGCTAGAATCACCTGAGCCTACCTCTATGCCCGACGATTCGGCCAGCTCCGCAGAGGCCCGCCAACTGGCCCGTCAATTAGCCGAAGACCACTACTACGCCGCGCTCGATCTGGTTCTCGAAGGCCGCCACGAGCAAGCAGTCGAAGAGTACCGCCAGGCGGTCGAGGCCGATCCCAGGTTCACCGACGCGCTGCATGGACTAAGCCGGGCGCTGCAGGACCTCAACCGCCTTGACGAAGCGATCGTTGTTGCCCAACAAATCTCGGAGATCGATCCCGACGACATTCTGGCGCACACCAGCCTCTCGATCCTGTATCAGAAGAAGGGAATGGTTCCCGAGGCCGAGGCGGAAGGGAACAAGGCGCGGGTGCTGGGGTGGAAGCAGCAGTTGAAGAAGGGCAGCGGTTAGTGGCCCGTGGGCGGTGCTCAGCATGAAAGTTCGCGATGTCATCAAGCGCCTTGAGCAAGATGGCTGGCGCATCGCTCGAACCAAGGGCAGCCACCGGCAGTTCCATCATCCGGCGAAACCAGGGACCGTCACGGTTGCTGGCCATCCGTCAGTGGACATTCCGCCCGGAACGTTGAACAATATCCTCAAGCAGGCAGGGCTCAAATGAAATACCTCATCGTCTACGAAAAATCAAACACAGGATGGGGCGCATACGCCCCCGACTTGCCTGGCCTGGGCGCTGCGGGCAAAACGCTGGACGAGGTGAAGCAACTCATCCGCGAGGCGGTTGAGTTTCACTTGGAAGGCATGCGCGTGCACGGCGATCCCATCCCTGCGCCCAGCGCAATGACTGAATACATCACGATATGATGTGTGTCCTGGCACGTGCCCAAAGACGATAAAATGAAGAGCGTGAGGTGCCATGGCACAAATGACGCCGGAAGTTTCCAAGTTGCTCGAACAAGCGCTTTCGCTCTCGGTGGAGGAACAGGAAGCGCTCGCGGATTCCCTCATTTCCAACCTCGGCGGAAAAGTAGACGAGGCGGTCCTGGCGGCTTGGGACGAAGAGGTCAAGAAGCGTGTCGCTGACCTGGATTCGGGTAGGGCGAAAACCGCTCCTTGGGCGGAAGTCCGACAGCGCAATTTAGCGAAGCTGCCCCGTGCCCACTAGGACGGTGGAACTGCACGAGGAAGCCGCCGCCGAATATGACGCGGCATTTGATTGGTATCTTGCGCGCAGCCCGGATGCGGCCCTCAAGTTCGACGCGGAATTCGATCGTGCGTTGATCGACATTGCACAAGCTCCTCAGCGCTGGGTAGGCGGTCCTCAAGGTACCCGCAGATTCTTGCTGCGAAGGTTTCCGTTCCTACTGATTTATCGAGAGATGTCCGGCGGAGAAATCCAGATCGTGGCGGTCGCTCACGCCAGCCGGAAACCTGGATACTGGAAAGAGCGGATCTGAAATGATCAAGTTCTTCTCCGCGCATTCCGCGTCCGCGGAGAGTTAAAATTACCCCATGCGAGAAGTCGTCGTAGTTTCTTCCGTCCGCACTCCTGTAGGCCGCGCGTTCAAGGGTACGTTGCGGGCTACGCGTCCTGATGAACTGGCTGCCGTTGCGATCAAGGGCGCGCTCGATCGCGTGCCGCAGCTTGATCCCAAGGAAATTGAAGACGTCATCCTGGGCTGCGCCATGCCAGAGGCCGAGCAGGGAATGAACGTGGCTCGCATCGCGTCGCTGCGCGCGGGGCTGCCGGTTGAGGTGTCGGCGGTGACCATCAATCGGTTCTGCTCGTCCGGCTTGCAGGCCATTGCCATGGCGGCCGAGCGCATCCTGAGCGGAGGCGCCGAGGTGATGGTCGCGGGCGGGACCGAATCAATGTCGATGATCCCTATGGGCGGGAATAAGATTTCCCCGAACCCCTGGCTGGTGGATCATTATCCGGATGCGTATCTTTCGATGGGCCTGACCGCGGAGCGGGTGGCGCATCGTTTCGGCATCACACGCGAGCAGTGCGATCAGTTTTCCTTGCGCAGCCATCAGAAGGCGCTGGCGGCGATTGCGGCGGCCAAGTTTGAGGATGAGATTGTGGCCGTGCCGGTGAGCTTTACTACTCCGAATGGATCGAAGCCGAAGAAGCACCACATTTCTTTCAAGGTGGACGAGGGCCCGCGCGCCGATACTTCGATCGAGGCTCTGGGCGCTCTCAAGGCCGCGTTTCACGTGAAGGGCGTGACCACGGCAGGAAATTCTTCGCAGATGTCGGATGGCGCGGCGGCGGCCGTGGTGATGTCGGCCGAGCGGGCGAATGCTCTGGGCATCGCTCCGCTGGCGCGCTATGTTGCGTTCGCCACCGCCGGATACAAGCCGGAAGAGATGGGCCTGGGGCCGGTGTTTGCCATCCCGAAGGCGCTGAAGTTGGCGGGGTTGAAGCTCTCGGACATCGACGTGATCGAACTGAACGAAGCGTTTGCGGCGCAATCGCTGGCGGTGATCCAGGAAGCCGGACTGGATCCGGAGCGCGTGAATCCGAATGGAGGCGCGATCGCGCTGGGGCATCCGCTGGGATGCACGGGAGCGAAGCTGACCGCCAGCGTGATTCGTGAACTGAAGCGGCGCAAGGGACGTTACGGCATGGTATCCATGTGCGTGGGCGGCGGCATGGGCGCGGCGGGGATTTTCGAAAATCTGAATTGAGACAGTCGATGGTCGTTAGTCGTTGGCAACGTCTGCAGAGTGAAGCTAACGACCAACGACTAACGACCAGCGACTAACGACCAACGACTATTTACCTGGAGGGAAATCGACTGCTGCGCGCGTTAACGCACTCCCCGGGCATTAAGGAAACTGGTGTAGGCCTTGTCGTTGACCAGGATATGTTCCTTCAACCAGTCCTGCAGGAACAGCATGAGTGAGACGGGAACTCCCGGCTTGCCGGCGCGGTGGTCCGCCCGAAACTTTGCCATCGACTGGGTGAACTTATCGTGCTCCGCGCGGTGGGAGACGGTTTCGGGGAATTTATATTCGGCCAGCAGCGACTCTTCGGCGGCGAAGTGCGCCTTTGCGTAGTCAACCAGTTTCCGCAGAACCGAGTCGGTGGCGGCTTTGCCCTCGCCGTTGGCGAGTGCCTGGTTGAGTTCATTGATAATCACGAACAAACGTTTGTGTTCACTATCGAGGGCAGCGATGTTGACGCTGTACTTTTCGGTCCAGCGGAAAATCGCGTTGCTAGCGGCCATGTTTGCTCCGGTCCTCTAATAAAGTATCGGTCGTTAACTGGATTGTCTTGACATCAAGAATATGAATTATTGCATTTGCCATTGCAGGGCCGTACGGCGCTCGGGGCGGGCCTTTGCTGAAAGTGAGTGGACGCCTGCCCCGACTTCTCATAAAATTCTAATAGTTGATCCTAACCTATAATCGTCGATACTAACCTACTCGGCCTATTTGCCGGATTCCACCCAAAGGGGCTTGATATGGCGACCATTGCAATCCCAAGAACCAAAATTTCCGGCGGCAGCTTTCTACTGGAAGAGCGGCAGACTGCCGATGTCTTCACTCCAGAGGATTTTTCCGAACAGCAACAGATGATTGGGCAGACGACCGAAGAGTTTGCAATCAACGAGATTCTGCCCCTGGCCGAGAAGATCGAACACAAGGATTACTCGATCTCGCGCGATCTGCTGAAAAAAGCCGGCGACCTCGGCCTCAGCGGGGTTGAGATTCCCGAGGCCTACGGAGGCCTTGAAATGGACAAAGTCACTTCCGCCATCATCGCCGACAACATCGCCAAGTACGCTGGCTTCGCCACCACTTGGGGCGCGCACAGCGGCATCGGCCTGTTGCCTCTCGTTTACTTCGGCACCGAAGAGCAGAAGAAAAAATATTTGCCGCGGTTGGCCACGGGGACGATCGTTGGCGCGTATGCCTTGTCGGAAGCCACTTCCGGCTCAGACGCGCTCAATTGCCGCGCCCGTGCCGTGCTTTCGCCCGATGGCACGCACTACATCCTGAACGGCGAGAAGATGTGGATCACCAACGCGGGCTTTGCCGACCTGTTCACGGTGTTCGCAAAACTTGACGGCGACAAGTTTTCCGCCTTCCTGGTGGAAAGAACTTTTCCGGGATTTTCCGTCGGCGCCGAAGAGCACAAAATGGGCATTCGCGGCTCTTCAACTTGCCCCATCATCCTCAATGATTGTCAGGTGCCGGTCGAGAATCTTTTGGGCGAGATTGGCAAGGGGCATATCATCGCCTTCAACATTCTGAACATCGGACGGTTCAAACTCGGCGCCATGTGCGTAGGGGGGGCCCGGGTTTCGATCGAGAGCGCGGTGGCCTATGCCAGGCAGCGCAAGGCGTTCGGCAAGACGATCAGCGAGTTTGGGCTGGTGCGGGAAAAGATCGCGAACATGGCGACGCTGATCTATGCCGGCGAGTCGATGGTTTATCGCACGGTCGGAATGTTGGACGCGTTGCTCTCGGAAATCGACTCTGCGAGCTCCGACGCCGCGAAACAGCAGCGCAAGGCGATCGAGGAATACGCGGTGGAGTGCTCGATCCTCAAGGTCTGGGGTTCGGAGATGATCGATTACGTGGTCGACGAGACGCTGCAGATCTATGCCGGCTACGGTTTCGTCGAAGAGTATCCGGCGGAGCGCGCCTACCGCGATGCTCGCATCAACCGTATTTTCGAAGGCACCAACGAAATCAATCGGCTGATCATCACCGGATTCCTGCTGAAACGGGCGATGAGCGGCCAGTTGCCGCTGCTGCCGGCGATCAAGAAGTTGATGGACGAAGTGCTCAGCGGCCCGTCTGCCGGCGAGGAGATCGAAGGACCGCTGGCGGAAGAACGCAAGCTGGTCGCGCAGGCGAAGAAGCTTGGCCTGTTCGTCTCCGGCTCGGCCACGCAGAAATACATGCAGGCGATTCAGGACAAGCAAGAGGTGATGGGCGCGATGGCCGATATGACGATCGAGATTTACGCCATGGAATCGGCTGTGCTGCGCGCGCAGAAAATGGTCGAGCAAAAAGGCGAAGCCTCAGCCGCGCTGCCGATTGCAATGACGCGAGTCTATCTGACGCAGGCGCTGGAAAAAGTCGAAGCGGCGGCAAAGAAAGTCATTGCCGACGTAGCCGAAGGCGACATGCTGCGGACCCAGTTGGCGATTGTGCGGCGGTTGTCCAAGCACGAGCCGTTCAACACGATTGCGCTGCGCCAGCAGATTGCGCAGAAGACGATCGAAGCAGGGAAGTACACGCTGGCGTAGAAGAGCAAGAAAGATTTCGCATCGCGCCCTCACCGGGCACAGCTATCTCGGGAGACGAAAATGCCGATTGGCACATTCACTTCAGTTCTGCACAAAGAAGGCGACCTGTACGTTGCCGACTGCCCGGAAGTTGGCACGGTCAGCCGGGGTAAGACTGTCGAAGAGGCCGTCGCCAACCTCAAGGAAGCGACTGAACTCTACCTGGAAGAGTTTCCCCCAGACGGCTCCAGTCGCCCGCTGGTCACCGTCTTCGAGGCACGCTATGCCTAGACTGCCCCGCGTATCAGGGGCAGAAGCGATCCGTGCTCTTGATCATTCAAACCAGCCGCTGCGGTAAGCCACCCACCACGAGATGCACACGATGGGAATGGTCGCGCCCAGAGCCCACCAGAGCGGCAGAACGAAATCGGCAGCGAGCCCGAGCACGGTGAACGAGATCCAGAAGATCTTGCGCTCCATATTCTGGATTGTAAGTCTTTCCCGCCCATCGATGACCCGGGTTAGCAGGCTGCGGAAAACTTCAGTTTCGCATCCCGGCGCTCGCTTCAGCAATGCCAAAGGTTCCGCCCGTAGAGACGAGGCTCGCCTCGTCTCCGCCGCGGCAAGTCGCGTCTCCACAAAATCCCGGGAATCAGGTTTTGGGTTTGAGTTCTTCCATCACACTTTGGATCAGCTCTTTGGCGTCGGTGAGATTTTTCATGATGAGCTGCACATCCATGACCGGCTTGTCCGGCCAGCGCTGGCTCTGGCAATAGACGCCATGCTGCCCGACCAGGGCCATGGCGTCAGTAACAAGGTCCATGGTGACGGCGAGGCGTCCGCGGGGCACGCCCATGCGAATTTCGTAGTGTTCGAGTTCGTCCCGCTTTTCGTGGAAGACGGCCATGCACAGATTGTAACGGGGATGTGGGTATAATTCTTGGCGGGACAGCAGTCCGCCATTGCAGAGGTCAGAGGTCAGATTGCAGAAGTAAAAGGCTCGGCCTTCGGCGTTTCACCGATGAGGCCAGGGTTGTCAATTCTGCAATCTGCCCTCTGACCTCTGCAATCGATGATTGCTATCCCCGGAGGAAACAAGTCATGAAGAAATTTGCCTTACTCGCAGCGTCACTCTTTGCGGTCGCCACTCTCGCCTCGGCGCAAATGGCGCAGGACAAATCGAAGCGGCCCAGTCCGCCGGCCAGTGCGGAGTGCAAGTTTTCCGATGGCACAACCATCAAGGTGGACTATTCCAGTCCGCGTGCCAAAGGGCGAAAGATTTTCGGCGAGGCCAGCGACAAGGCGCTGGTGCCTTACGGCGAGATCTGGCGTGCGGGCGCAAATGAAGCGACCAAATTCGTCACCGATGCCAATGTGACGGTGGGCGGCAAGTCCGTGCCCGCTGGCAGCTACACCATCTTCACCATCCCTAAGGCTGACAAGTGGACCCTCATTATCAACAAGAAGACCGCCGTGTGGGGCATTCCGTACAAGTACGAAGCCGACGAGTCGGGCCGGGTTGACATGCAGGTTTCGAAAACGCAGGCGCCGGTCGAGAACTTCACCATAGCGTTCGACTCGGCAGGCAGTAAATGCACGATGATCCTGGAGTGGGAAAACACCCGCGCCAGCGTGGAGATTACAAAGTAGAGACGGGGCCTGCCCCGTCTTCTTCGGTCGATGCGGGAGACGCCGCAAAGCTGCGTCTCTACGGGAAACACCCGCGCTATACTGGAACCCGATGCGGCCGATGCTGCGCTTTCTTTGGAACTCCACCCGTGGCCACCGGATTGCCCCCTGGCGCAGTCCCTATCTTCTGTGGCGCATCGAGACCTACACCGGCGTCAAAATGACCCAGATCGGATTCCTGGAATTTTGGGAATTCTTGTGGACGGAGCGAAGCAACCTGTGGCGCTTCCTGAAGTGGACCGCCGAGATGGATGGCTATGTCCATCCCGGAGCGAAGAACGTGTAGCAGCCGCTTTCCAAATTTTGTAGCTACCCTCCAAATTTTGTCATCCCGAGCGAAGCGAGGGATCTGCAACTCGCCGCGAACTGCAGATCCCTCGCTTCGCTCGGGATGACAATGCGTTAGAGGTGTCACACGCACCGCTCCGCACGACACCCTTGTCAGTTGCCTTCCATCACCACATTGACTTCGCTGCCCTTGCCCGCGCCCAGCATTTGGGAGGCTGAACCCCGGTTGGTCGCGACTTCCAGAAAACCCATGCTGCCCAGGATTCCAAAGATTTCGCCGGGAGCGCCGTCGGCGTAGTTCGTGCACATATGCGTTGCCTGTGCCTTCGTTCCAATCGCGATCTTGAAGGCGGGCGGCGTGGCACTGAAAAGTTGAGGCGCGTCTTCGGGCCTGATGTTGGTGACGAGATTGCCAAAACGATCGACTTTCAGCACCACTCCTTGTAAGGTCCGCTCGTCCACCGGCTTGGGCCGCGGCGCGCTAAAGCGAACATAGTCGGTGATCTCGTCACCGAAGCGATCGGGCTCGACCCCCTTGGCGAGATAAGCGGCGACTGGGGCGAAGATATCGCGCCCATGGAAGGTGTTGCTGCGAGGCTGCAAAAAATAATGCTCGGCGGTGACGTGCCGGACGGAGATGCGCTCTTCGCGGTCATAGATCAGAGAAAGCACGCCGTTGTCGGGAGCGACAAACAGGTGCCGGTCGCTGTTCAGAATCACGGGCCGCCGCGCCGTCCCCACTCCGGGATCGACGATCACCATGTGCACGGTGCCGGAAGGGAAGTAGGAGTAGGCCTGCGAAATGGTCAGCGCGCCATCCAGAATGTCGAAGGGCTGCACCGCATGGCTGATGTCGATGATCTGCGCCTCGGGGGCAATCTCCAGGATGACCCCCTTCATGGCGCCGACAAAATGATCGTTGAGTCCGAAATCAGTGGTAAGAGTGACGATCGCGGTGCGTGCCAAGTCGTTACCTCGTCGGGCCTGAAAGTGTTCAGGAAAACTTTTCAGGAACTCACGAAGTATCAGCCGTCGCACGACAGCGCGTCAAGGCGCGAGACCATTCAGCCATCAGCCATCAGCCGTCAGCCAAACCTGTACGCCTTCTCACGTTGAACCGCTCAAGCTATTCTATTGCGGCTCGCGCCATTATGGCTCCTCGCGGCACAGCTAAGCCTTGTCCTTGCCAAAACCTGAGTTGGCTGAATGCCGACGGCTGACGACTGACGGCTGATGACTGACGGCTGTTCTAGTCGACCTGCACATTGCCGGAACTGGTATGTACGGAAACCATGGGACCGCCGCCACGTACTTTGCCAACCACACTCTTCCTCGACTCCTGAACGCGGCCCTGGATGGTGGTGCTCACCGGATGGCCCAGCGTGACGTTTCCGGAATTCGACGAGATGTCGACGTCAAAGGCGGCGTCGGAGGGCACATACAAGGTCACGTTGCCCGAGCCCGCACGGACGCTCCACATGTTCTTGGGCAGGCCCTTGCCGTGAATGTTGCCGCTGCCCGCCTCGGCACGGAATCCACCATTGATGCCGCTTACGGTGATGTTGCCCGAACCGGTGCGGATGTCGACGTCGCCCGCGCCAATCTCCTCGAGTTCGATGTCGCCGCTGCCCGCTTTGACCTTCACCGGGCCGGAAAGTTCGTGGCCGCGGACGTTTCCCGAGCCCGTCTGGAACCGCATTTCACCGGTGAGGCGCGCCAGCTTCAAGTCGCCCGATCCACTCTCGAGATCGATGTTGCCCTTCAGTCCTTCGACATTTTGATCGCCGCTGCCGCTATGGGTACGAATCGCGGTGTTTTCTGGGACGGTGATTTCGTAGTCGACTGAAATATTGTTGAAGTGGACGTAGTCTATGCGGATGCTGTTGCCGTTCTGGCGAATCGGAGGATTGTTCTGCAGCTCCTGCACCTCCGCTTTGTGGTCGCCGCCCAACCAGGAAACGCCCGAGTGGATCTTGGCATGAATCGAGACCGTGCCCGCAGCCCCGTTCCGCACGGTGATATCGCCAGAGCGAGTCAGCACTTCAAGGTCGACGGGCCCATTAACCTGGAACGAACGGTCAAAGGTTCCGGCGACGGAGGCGAAGCCAGCCAGCGAACTAGCAAAAATAAAGATCACCGTGCGGACGGCACGATGCCGAGAAAGGGAAGTGTTACTCATAGCAACTCCAATTTGATAAATAAAGGTCAGAGGTCAGAGGTGAGATTGCAGAAGTAAGAATCAACCTTTCACCTCTGCAATCTGACCTCATACCTCTGCAATGGCTTCCTACTGCAGCACCACCTGGTCGCCTTCCTTCAGCCCTTGCAGCAATTCGGTCTTGGCGCCATTCGAAATCCCGATGTTGACGGCGATCTTCTTCTTGCCTTCTTTGGCTTTGGGATCCGGTATCTCGACCGACGCCTTCTTATCCTTGTCGTAAATGATCGAGCCTTCCGGAATTTGCAGCACGCCCTTGTGCTCTTCGAGAATGATCTCGGCGTTGGCCGTCATCATCGCCTTGAGGACGCCCTCGGGATTGTTGATGGAGACGCGCACCTCGAAGGTAGTGACGTTGTCTTTTTCGACGCCCATGGGAGAGATCTTGGTCACTTTGCCGGTGAAGGTCTTGTCCTTGAACGACTCGACTTTGATGCGGGCCGGTTGTCCCAGATAAACCTTGCCGATATCGCTCTCGTCCACTTTGCCTTTGACGTAAACCTCGCTCGTGTCGCCGAGCGTCATCACCAGCGTGGCCGTCGAACCCAGCACCAGAATCGAACTCACCGCATCGCCAATCTCGACGTCGCGCGACAAGACGATTCCGTCAATCGGCGACTCAATCGTGGTGTAACCCAGCTGTTCTTCCAGTTGTTTCAGGTTGGCGCGGTCCTGCGACAGCTGTCCCTGGGCCTGGCCGATCTTGGCTTGCAAAACCTGCAACTGCGCTTTGGAGACATTTTGCTTGTTCAGCGCCATCTCGTAATTCTTCTCCGCGTCGTCGAGCGCGGAAGCCGAAACCACTCCGTCCTTCGCCATGCCCTGGGCGCGCGCATACGCGCGTTTCAGCAGCGGAACGTCCGGGCCCTCGGCGTCGACCTTGGCGCGTTCCAGGTCCGCGCGCGTGCCGTTCAAGCTGGCGCTCGATCCCTCCAACTGCGCGCGCGCCTGTTCGACCCGAGCCTGAATCTCTTCCTTGTCAAGTTCGGCGAGCACCTGCCCCTTCTTCACCTTGTCGCCATATTCGACGTAAAGCTTTTTCACGATGCCGCTGGCCTTGGACTTGATTTCGACCTTGGTGATGGGCTCTATCTTGCCCGTCGCCACCACGCTTTTCGCCAGGTCTCCCTTCTCGACCTGGGCGAGCTTCGAGGGGTCGATCTTGGTGCCACCGCTGGATGCGATCAGCGCCCCGGCAACCACCAGGATGAGAACGACTGCCGCTATCGAGCCCCAGATGATTCGCCTGCGCCGTTTTTTCTTAGCGCTGCCATTGCCGTTGCCTTCCACGCCGCCTCCTGCCTGATTTCAATCCGTAGAACTGGCATTCAGTAGAACTGGCTTCACCTGTTGGTACGGGAGAAAGATTGGAATAGTTCCTCGAAAATGTCGAGCTTCGTGGAGGGCATCGCTTTAGAAGCTGCGGAAAAACTAACGTTTCATATCAGGGCATCGCTTTAGCGATGCCGTAAGTCTTTCGCAATCAGACGCCCCTTTAGGGGCCAGGGCGCGAAGCTGGACTTTTTCCGCAGCCTGTTTAGCAATGCCGCATGTTCTCCCAATTGGATGCCCCGTCGGCGTGCGCGTGAAAACTGCCTTTCCTGCAATCCCGTGGAACGAAATCATCGAGAACCCAGTCCCGGAGGGACGACCCACCTTAGCCCAGCGCTTCAAGCGCTGGGAAAAGTGGCCCTAATGACTCAAGTCCCGGAGGGACGATCCAGTTCTCACACGCACACTTAGCGCCGCGCACCGACATCCGATTTCTTCCGCAGCCGCTCTGCCGCCCTATAGACACTTAGACCGCCGGGATCCGAAAAAGAAAGCGATGAATTGCGCGAGCAATTAAGGATTAAGTCTTAATTGTACAGCGAGCGAATTACAAGGCCGGCGATCGCGAACGATTATCCCTTTGGAATGTTAAAATTAGAGTTCCATGATTGCATACGTGCTGCTGCGGGTGTTTGTCATCCTGCTCCTGGTGGCGGCCAATGCCTTCTTCGCCGCAGCCGAGTTCGCGCTGGTCAGCGTGCGCGAAACCCGCATCCAGCAGTTGATCGAAGCCCACCGCGTCGGCGCCCGCACCGTCCTCAAACTTCACCAGCAACTCAGCCGCGTCGTAAACGGAGTGCAACTCGGAATCACCGTCGCCAGCCTAACCCTAGGCTGGCTTGGCGAGCCGGCTCTGGCGCGGCTATTCGAGACCTGGATCGGCAACATCCCTCATGCGGTAATCTACTCTCATACCATCGCCGTCGCGGTGGCCTTCGTGCTGATCACCAGCCTGCACGTGATCCTGGGAGAACTGGTTCCCAAGTCGCTCGCCTTGCAACGAGCCGAGCGGGTCGCACTGGCGGTCGCCGCGCCCATGGACGTTTTCCTGACCGTCACCGCACCCCTCACGATTGGCATGAGCCGCGCCGCCGGTTTTGTCCTGCGCGCCTTCGGAACCCGCGAAATCCGCCACGGTTCGGTGCACTCTCCCGACGAACTCAAGCTCATCGTAACTGCAGCGCGCACCTCCGGACAGCTCTCTTCCGCCCAGGAAGAGATGCTGCTGAATGCGCTCGCCCTGGACAACATTACCGCGCGTCAGGTGATGGTGCCGCGGACCAGAATTTTTTCCCTGCCCTCCGACCTCACCATCGACGAAGCCCTGTCGCGCGTGGTCGACGAACAACACTCGCGCGTCCCGGTGTATGATCCGCAGCGCGGTCCCGAACATATTATCGGCGTGCTTTACGCCAAGGACTTGATGCGTTGGACGCGGCTGCGCTTAGGCCACATCGCCGCAACTCCTGCCTCGGCCGCTGCCATGCGCATTGCCCAGATGAAGATCGGCCAGATCATGCACGATGTGCTGGTGGTGCCCGAAACCAAGTCCTTGCTCGACCTGCTCGGTGAATTCCAGCTGCGCAAGCGGCACTTGGCAGTGGTGGTCGATGAATTCGGCTCCACCGCGGGAGTGATCAGCGTGGAAGACGTCCTCGAGCAACTGGTCGGAGAACTGGAAGACGAATTCGACGTCGCGTCCACGCAGCCGGTGGCTATCGATGCCAATGCGCCCCTCGTGTTCGACGGATCGATCAACATCCGCGACCTCGAAACTCAATATGAGATGAAACTCCCACAGGACGAAGGCTACGAGACTCTTGCCGGCTTCCTGCTCTCCCGCTTGCAGAAAATGCCCGCAGGCGGCGAAGCGTTCGACTATGAAGGGAGGCGTTTCGTAGTAGAAAAAATGGACGGCCATCGCATCGCCACTGTGAGGATCGAACCAGTGCCCGTGCCCCCGGCGTCCGCAGTGTCGGCGCCGGCAACCTCGGTGCAGCGGGCCGGAGACTAGATCGTGTGGGGACGGGGCGACCTCGCCCGTCCAAGCCGAGCACACCTCGGCTGTTGCCTGTGGTAACAGTGACTCTGGATTCGCTATAACGCCCGTGGTACAAGTGAATCCAGCCCCGCAGGGGCGAACCAGCTTAGCCCAGCGCTTCAGCGCTGGGAAAAGTAGTAAAGAGAAATGATTCAAGTCCCGGAGGGACGACCCAATTCTCGCGTACTCTTTAGCACCTCATGGCCGGACATCACGGCCTAAGAACTATTTATGAGACAGCGATCTTAGTTCCCGATGCCGCGCTACATCATCTCCCGCGTCCTCTACACCCTGCCGGTCATCTGGCTCGTCGTCTCCACCGTCTTTCTGCTGATTCACTTCGTCCCCGGAGACCCCATCCAGCAAATGCTGGGAGAAGGTGCCGCAGCCGGAGACATCCAGGCCGCAAGACATGCCTACGGCCTGGATGTCCCACTAGGCCAGCAATACCTGAATTACTGGCGCGGCGTTCTCCACGGAGATCTAGGTAAGTCGCTGCGTTTCAACCAGGGAGTTACAAGCCTGATAGCACAGCGCTATCCCTTCACCTTGCAACTAACCCTGGCGAGTTTGTTCGTAGCAATTGTCCTGGCCATTCCAGCAGGAGTGCGCTCGGCCCAGCGCCGCAATCAATGGGATGACCGCGCCCTAAGCGTAGTAAGCCTCTTCGGACTATCGTTTCCGAACTTCGCGCTAGGCCCGGTGCTGATCCTGTTCTTCGCGGTAGAGCTAGGATGGCTCCCCGTCTCCGGTTCCGGCAGCATAGCCCACTTAGTGCTCCCCGCAATCACCATGGGCGGAGCGCTAGCCGCGATCCTAACCCGCATGGTGCGAACCTCAATGCTAGAAGAGTTAGGCCAAGACTACATTCGCACCGCCCGCGCCAAAGGCCTGCCGGAGCGCACCGTAGTCTATCGTCACGCCCTGCGCAATGCCATGATCCCAATCCTAACCGTCCTAGGATTACAATTCGGCGCGCTCTTAGCCGGAGCCATAGTAACCGAAACCATCTTCTCCTGGCCCGGCATAGGACGCCTAACCATCCAAGCCATAGCCAACCGCGATTACTACCTGGTGCAGGGATGCATTCTGGCGATTGGCTTGACCTATGTCGCCGTAAACTTTCTGACCGACTTACTGTACTCGGCGGTGAACCCGAGGATAAGACAGTAATCCCGTGTAGGGCGGACACTCTTGTCCGCCGCCTTTGACTTTGCCGGGTGCCCCACTCATCGCGCACTTTGCGATGAGTGGGCTGCCGCGGGATTAGTCACACTAATTCAACCACGACGCGCTGACCCACTAGCGCTGCCGCCCGCTGCAAACTCGACAGCGTGATGTCGCGTTTCGGATCGAGAATGCGATCGACCTGGGAGCGGCTCGTCTTCAGCAAGACCGCCATGCGCGCCTTGGAAATCTTTTTCTTCTTCATGGCCTTGGCCAACTGCCAGGCTACGACCTCTTTGATTGCCCGAGACTGCGCTTCCTCAAAGATGTTTTCCTTCTTCAGGAAGTCGTCAATACTCGATCCCAGATTCTTCTTATGCATTTGCCTCTAATCCGCGGCTAAAATGACTGTACCACAAAAGGTACATGTTCCTACCTGAGTCATGCAACGCCGACTTTTTTTATCACAAACAGCCTGTGTGCCCCATCACAGACTCCCAACGCGAACTGCGCGACAATGAATCTGATTAGGAGCAGCGAGATGGTGGCCCATTTCTAGTTAGAGGTAGAGGGGCGGTTCTCGACCCGATTCTTGGTAGAGTCGGGTTGGAAACTTTCTCATGGAAAGGAGAACCGCCTTGCAGAAAAGCTATCACACCATTTCCACC